>LNFM01001975.1_pt1 | contig 44447 bp, 53 predicted proteins | sample 596031 | NCBI WGS metagenome assembly LNFM01 (sample SAMN04254537, study PRJNA301005) | activated carbon metagenome | isolation source: dual media filters at the Ann Arbor, Michigan drinking water treatment plant | place: USA: Ann Arbor
CCCGGACCCGTACCCGGACCCGTACCCGGACCCGTACCCGTACCCGTCCCCGTACCCGTACCCGTCCCCGGACCCGTACCCGTACCCGTCCCCGGACCCGTACCCGGACCCGTCCCCGGACCCGGACAGCTCTTGCGGCTCATCCATTGTGGACCGCCTGAGCGCGAATTACGCGCTCTGCTTCGGCGCTACACTGAAGAATTTCACAATTCTCCGTCAGCGCGATGCGCTCAACCGGCGCACTAACCTTGCTGTCCTTATGAATACCAGAAAGCGCGATTGCGTTGAGAAAATCGCCATTGCCAGCAGTCTTCCAATACCACAGACGACGCGCGTCAGTCAGCACGCAGGCGCGGCCATCAGTCGCTTCCAGCACGCCAGCATGAACGCCTGCGTCGCGACAGCGAACAATGACATACTTACCCACCATGCCAGTGTTAAATGTCCCCGCCGATGAGCCGAACTGAGCCGCAAGCGCCTTGGCCTGTCCAATAGTAAGATCGTCGATAGTCATTATCGTCCTTTCTTCGTTGCTGGATACCGCCAGCGCGGATTAAAGAAGCAGCGTTCGCCGCTTGCTCAATTGCTCGATTGCAGTTTCAGGGATTGACGCCGCTTCATCGATCCAGACGTCCGAAGGCGCATAGGTATATTCGAGGATCAGCCGCCCCTCAGCGTCGCGCTTCCCATCGACAGGCCGATAGCCGGTTGGCTTCATGCCCTTGCGCGGCGGGTTGCGGAAAACGTGCGTCACTTCACCCCCCAAGCGCCCGCCACTTCGCGCGCCAACGCAGTCAATGCGCGCCCACGCCGCCCAAAAGGATCAAGCAAGCGCTCGCCGCCAGCGCTGCACTTGAGAGCGACAACCAGAGTATGCTTCGAATTGCGCATCAAGCAGACGCGATAGACGCGCCCGCCATCCTCGACGCGAAAGTTTGAATAGGCCGGAAGCCGTGCCTTGCGCCGCGTCACGCCAGGCACCACACCTTAGCCGAGCGCCCCGAGGCGTTCGACCGGCGCAAGCCCGTGTCGCGCACCTTGCCCAGCTTCAGCAGCTCAGTCATGCGCGGACGCATCGACAGGACAGACACGCCCGCCCACTCAGCGACTTCGTCAGCCGTAAATGCACCGTGCCCGAGGCGCGAAAGACACAGCTCGCGCAGATGCACCACGCTTCCCGTCATCGTGTCCGCCGCCTTGCGCGATGTGTCATGCTCTTTGAAGCCCGGCGTTGACGGATAGGTCGCTTCGAACCCGGCCCGCGTGAAGAACGTCATAGGCGCTGCGTCAGTCATGGGGTTTTCCCTTCAGGTTAAGCGGCGCGCCGATCGGCCAGGCCGCAATCAGCATGCGTGCAGCTCTTCACGACGGGATCGTCAACGGCGCGCGCTGGAACATGGCTGTTGAACAGACTTGCCCCACGCTTGCGCAGCGCAAAATAAACGGCGCGCTCATTGTCAAAAGGCGCAACAACAATGGCGCGCGGCCTCTTCTTTTGCCGCTTTAATTCTGCAAGCCAGCCAGGCATGTACCAAGCATAATCCAAGGCCGTCGCCATGTGCTGACGCAGACGGTTTTGCACGCCAACCGTCGTCTTCCCAACATAGCGAATACGACCGTCGCGCGGATCGACGAGAACATAGGTCTCGATCATGCCGCCTTCCGTTCCGCTTCTATTTCAGAAAGCGCGTTTTCCAGCTTGCCCAGCGTCGTTGCCGTCATGGTCTCAGGGTCTTTCTTCCACCGGGACGGCGTTGACCGCGCAACCTTGGCGCGATCACACACCTGATAGACGGGAACGCGGGCGTCGAAGCAGCGCTTCAAGAGCGCTTGGAGTTGGGTTTCTTTGTCCATGAGCCGCCCACTCGCACAAAAATGATCGCAACACAATGCTAAAAAAAATAGCTTGCGTTATTCATTTTGTGCGACTAGCTGTTGCTCACTACCAACCGGCGACAAAGGAGCGACGCCACCATGACTATCGAACGCAAGCCTATCAGTGAGTTTCGCAAGGCAACGCTTAACGCGCAATGGCCGACCGAAACCGAGACCGACCGCCTCGGTCTTCACCCCAACACGATCATCTTCCGCAATCTGGAAACCGGCGAGATTTGCGGCCAGGTCAACGCGGACGATTTGTTCGACGCGGACGGCAACCGCTTTTGGCTGGACGCTTGAACATGAGCCGCCAGATCATCGCGCTTCAGATCGCGCTCGCGGCCACGGTCGCATCCTTTGCAGAGACCCGCGATCCTTGGCAGCGCGGCGCGCTTGCCCAGCAGGCGCAGTCCTACCGGATCGCATTGCGGGAGCTAGGGGCATGAGAAGTGCCTACATACCGGCAGCGTTTCCGGTTCCGACTGAACGTAGCGAAGACGGCATGACGTTGCGCGATCACTTCGCTGGGAAAGCGTTGCCGGGCGTGCTGCAAATTTGCATCGAAGACGAACCGCGCGACGGTGAAACTATGCCGCAAATGTTTGCGCGCAAATCATTCGAAATTGCCGACGCCATGCTTGCCGAACGCAAGAAAGGTGGTGCGGCATGACGCGCACCGTCAACGGCCATTCAGCCCGCGCCGTCGCGCCGCTATGCGAGCGCGCCAATCAGATCATGGCCCGTTATTTCCCCCCGCGTCCGGTCGCGCACGGCTTCCATGATCCAGCCGGTTTCATCGCCGGTTGCCGCCGCGCCGCCGCGCAGGCCCGCATTCGCCGGGCATTGATCGGCGCGCTTGTCGATCAGGAGATTGCAGCCGGGCGCTTGGCGCTCGACGGCAATCTGATTGTCGTGCCCGTCACCGAGGCAGACTTGCCTTACTAATCGAGAGGATTACCCGATGATCGTTTTCCGCAACCCCGGCCTTATCGACATGGCCGCAGCATGCACGCTTGGCGTCAGTGTCAAAGAGGGCGACAACCCCATTGGACGCTTCGGCACCGGCTTCAAGTTTGGCGTCGCCACCCTGTTGCGCGAGGGCGCGCGCATCGTGATTTATCGCGGCGCGGAGCGCTTGGAGCTTGCCACGAAGCGCGAGACTATTCGCGGCAAAGAGTTTAACCTTGTCACGCTGGACGGGGTTTCGCTTGGCTTCACGACGCAACTCGGTCGCGATTGGAAGCCGTGGATGGCATTCCGCGAATTGGCTTGCAACGCGCTCGACGAGGGCGGACGCTTCTATTCTGACATGGGCCAGCCCGAGGCAGGCGATGACGAAACGATGATTTGCGTTTCGGGCGGCGGGATCGAAGACGCTTACAATGATCGGCATGAGACGCTGATCGAGGGCGAGCCGCTTTATGCGAACGCACATATCGAGGTTCGTCCAGGCGAAACCAACGCAATCTATTTTCGCGGCGTGAAGGTTGGTCTTTTGCCGCGCCGCACCACGCACCGTTACAATATCTTGGGCAACATCGACCTCACCGAAGACCGCACTTACAAATATCAGTTTGAGGTTATCGAGAAGATTGGCGCTGGACTGATTGCGTGCGACGACGCTGCGATCCTGAAGCGCGCCATGACGTGCGGCGAAGGCTTTCTTGAGCATCATATCGACATGCCAATCTATCGCCCCGCAAGCCCGGCTTTCGATCGCATCGCCGCAGACCTTCGTGGATCAGTCAGCGACATGGCGAACGCAAACCCGTCAGCTCTTCGCATTGCCGAACAGAAACGCCTCAGTGATTTGGGACCAGAGCATTCGATCGAGTTGAACGAAATCGAGAAGCAATCGCTCGACCGCGCCATTCGCCTTTTGTCGGCGGCTGGATACGCGATCGACGATTACCCCGTCATGGCCGTCGAGAGCTTGGGCAGCGGCGTGCATGGCATCGCAAAGGAAGGGCGCATTTTCATTGCGCGCGCGGCGTTTTCCAAGGGCGCGCGGGAAATCGCCGCCACGCTGTTTGAAGAATATGCCCACCTTCGCAGCGGCCATGCAGATTGCACGCGCGGGTTTCAAAACTTTCTGTTCGACCAGCTGCTTTGCCAGGTCGAGCTTAAAAATGGAGAGGCTTTCTAATGAAGAACCGCAACTATTTCGAGCGCCCGATCCAGGGCAACGGGCGCGACTTTCACGGATACGGCAACACAGGGCCGTTTGAGCGCGAGCGCGATCCGTGGGCAAAGCCCGCCATCATCGCCACCGTGGTGATCGTGGCATATTTCGTCTGGCAGTATTTGGGGCGCTGATCATGGCAAAGAAACCGACGAACGCCGAGCTGGCAGAGCAGCTTGCCACAATGACCGAGCGCGCAATGACAGCCGAGCGCGAGAAGCGCGATGCTGAGGGACGCGTTCGGCTTCATGAAGAGGCGCGCGCCAGGGCCATCAAAGAGGTTGCGGATTGTGAAAACGAGCTTCGCGACGCCATCCTTCGATTGACCACCGAAAACGCCCGCCTTCGTGGTTATCTTGATCGCATCGAGGATGAAACGCCGGAGCCGCGCGCAATGCGGTACGGACGCGCGCGCGAGCTGGACGAACGCAATCGCAACACAGGCCGCGACATTGATCACTTTGCTCGCATGGGCATGGGGGCGAGCCAGCGCCGTCCTTGGCACCATCGCTAATTGAAGGGACCATCATGAACGACATTATCGACAACATCGCAGCAGGCGCGCAGACCATCGGGCAGGCCATCGGCTTTGATCCGGTTGGCGGCGAAAAAGTTGAGCCGTGCCCGCCGCCCATGATTGAAGGCAACGCGCCCTTCCCCGAGCCGGGCATTTATTTCGGCATGTCGGACGAAGCCTATCACGCGATCCATGCGTGCAGCGCGTCCGGCCTGAAGAAACTGTCCATTTCAACGATGGACTATTGGGCAGACAGCGTTCTCAATCCCGACCGCGACGAGTATCGGTCGCAGAAGGATTACTTCGACTTCGGCAAGGCGATCCATTGCTTCGTTCTGGAAGGCGAGGCGGTCTATAACCGGCGCTACGTCGTTGGCTTGGAGAAGCCCAAGGGCGTGATCGAGACGACCGATCAGATCAAACTTCGGATCGTCCAGCTTGGCGGCAAGCCGACCAGCAAGGGCTTTGACGACAACACCCGCGCTGCCAAAAAGGAAGACTGGATCGCGCAGCTCTTGGCGCTCGATCCCGACGCTCAGATTTGGGAGCGCATGCAAGCCGCGTTCAACGAGGCAAACGAAGGCGCGGAAATCGTCACGCACAAGATCGACAAGCGCGTCCGTATCGCGGCGAAGATGATCCAGGCGCACCCCGAGCTGAAGGATGCTTTCACGGGCGGTTGGTCAGAGGTTGCCGTGTTCCACTATTGCCCCGAGACCGGCGCGCCGATGAAATCCAAAATGGACTATCTCAAAATGCGCGCGATCGTGGACTTGAAATCGTTCGGCAACAACGGCGGCAAGCCGATCAATCGCGCGATCGAGACCGCCATTGCGTCCATGCGGTACAATGTCCAACACAACGTTTATGATGACGCGGTGATGGCTGTTCGCGCGCTGATCCACGAACGCGGCGCGGGCGCTATCTTCACGCACCCGTTCGCCAGTCTGGATCAGCGCGAAGCTCAGGTCGCTTGGGCAATGCGTTGGGCACAGCAGCCCGAGCCGCCCGCCTTTATGTTCGTGTTTCAGCAAAGCGGACAGGCACCCGTGACGCGCGGACGCATCATGCCGCGCGGGACCGTGTTCAGCGTCACGCGCAGCCGCGTGCGCGAGCTGAAGCGCCGTTGGGTCGATTGCGTCAAGACGTTCGGCACCGATCCTTGGATTGACGTCGAGCCGATCGACACGATCGAAGACGAAGCCATCCCTTTGTGGGCTACCGAACTGTGATTGCTATCGAACGGCTGCGTGCCATCCTTCGTTACGAACCGAAGACGGGAAAGCTCTTTTGGCTTCCTCGCGGCACGCAGCCGTTCGATGGACGATTTGCCAATCGCGAAGCATTCACCGCCGACAACGGGCACGGTTATCGTTGTAGCTTTGTCGATGGCAGACCCTTGAAAGCGCACCGCGTAATCTTTGCGATGATGAAGGGCTATTGGCCTGTTGAGGTCGATCATCGAAACGGGAAGCGAAGCGATAACCGTTGGCAAAATCTTCGCGAAGCAACGCGCCAGACCAATTCTCAAAACAAGAAATTGCGCACCGACAACATTAGCGGCGTGCCCGGCGTTCGACAGCGTCAAGACACACGAAAATGGACAGCTTGCATCGGCGGGAAAAATCGGCGGCATCTTGGGCAATTCGAGACCAAGCGCCAAGCCATCGCCGCACGCCGCAAAGCAGAACGCGAAGACAACTACCACCCCAACCACGGGAGAGCATTATGACCGAACCGACAGACGCCCAGGTTATCGACCAGACCCCGGCACCCGTGCAGCGCGAGCCGCGTCCGGCCCCCTTCGTCGCAGGCGGCGCGCTTGCGGCGATGATCCCCCAGACTGGCGAGGAATACGCCCGCATGGCGACGCTGTTGATGGACGCCGGTTGCGTGCCCGCCAGCTATGAAGGCAAGGCAGGACCGGATCAGTATCGCGAGACGCGGGCAAAGCTGATCATCGGCCTTATGAAATCGGTCGAAATCGGCGTGCCCCCGTTGACCGGGATCAATGGCATCATGATCGTGAACAATCGCCCGAGCGTATGGGGCGACCTTGCCGTTGCGCTTGTCCAACGGGATGGACACTTGGCGCGTCAGGAAGTTCGTCGCATTGGCGCAGAGCCGCCGCCCGGCACCCCGCTCGACCAATGGGATCGCAGCTTTGGCTTCCGCGTGATGATGTGGCGGCGCGGGCAGGAGACCGCCTATGTGGGCGAGTTTACCGTTGGCGACGCCCGGCGCGCAGCGCTTTGGGAAAACACGCGCAAAGCCCCGTGGATCAATTACCCGCTCGACATGCTCTTCAACCGGGCACGCGCCAAAGCCATGCGCGCGGGCTTCAGCGACAGCCTGCACGGCATGTCGATCGTCGAAGAGGCGCGCGACGTGGCACCCGATCCCGTGAAGATCAGCGGCGCGTCGATCCTTTCGGACGAACCCGCCTTGATCGAACACAAGGCAGACACGGAAGAAGAGGCATGAAGCACGTCATTGCCAGCGAAGGCCAAGCTGAAAAGATCGCAGCGCAGGCCCGCGCCGAGGGCAAGGAAGCGACCGTCTTTCATTACGAGCAGGCGCGCACGCGGCTTTCACTGTTCGGGATCGAGATCGTCAGCACCGACGCCAACGGCAAGCGGCAGACCGAAACGATCCACTATGCGTAGCTGGAAGGACTGGTTCGACAACCGCGTCCGTCGCGAACGGCACGCCAAAAGCAACGCTTGCGTTCGGTGCGGTAACGGCCCCGTCAGCACAACATGGTTGGGAAAGTTGACGCATTTTGGCTGTCTCACAGAAAGCGAGAGAGCCGAGCAAGATTGGCTTGACCGCTCTTGAAATCCGCGCCGGGCGGTTTCCCGGCAATCGAAGGAAGGAAGATCATGGCAGTTTATCTTGTAGGACGTGACGGCGCAGGGCCGGACGAAAAGCCTCACTTGGTTGAGGCGCGCACCGCGAAGAGCGCAACCATCCACGTTGCGGACAAAACGCTTGCGGCCACCGTCGTCACCACCCGGCAGGCGATGGAATATGCAGCGCAAGGCGTCGTCCTTGAAACCGCAGGCGAGACCGCACCCCCGCCCGCTGGCGAGTGACACCATCCCCGGCGCTGGGGATGCCAGCGCCGGGAACACTCGCAGGAGCCAGCCATGACACCAGGATATGAAGCAGCCATGCGCCGGATCATCGGGCGCGACGTAACCGCAAGAGTGCACGCGCGCGGCGTGATCATCACGCTCCCGTGCAGCGGCGGGCATGCTGTCGAGCATCAAATGGAAAAGATGCTTCCGCCCGACGCGCTGAAGCGCCAGCTCGCAAATCGCGGCTGGATAACGGGCAGGCGCATCACATGCCCGGAACACCAGAAGAAGGATAGAACCCCAATGCCATCAGCGATCCAGCCGCCAAGCAGCGCCCGCGTTGCAGAACCGCCCACGCTTGAACAGACCGCCGCCGCCAAGAAGGTTCACCGCGCCGTCATGGAAGCGTTGATGATTGCCTATGACGATGACGGCAAGCGCTACACGTCCGGCTACACCGACGCCAAGGTTGCCACCGAAACCGGCGCGGCGTGCGAATATGTCCGCAAGGTGCGCGAGGATTACTTTGGTCCGCTTGCCGTGCCCGGCGAGCTTACCGGCATTCGGCAGGAAATGGACGCGCTGGTTGGTTCGATTGCACTCGCGCGCCGTGACATGGCACAGGTCCGCGCGAACGCAGACAGCCGCTTCGACGAGCTGGACAAGCTGGCAAAGACGATCAGCGACAAGCTCGATCGCATCGCCAAGCAGAACGGTTGGGCATAATGTACGCGCATTGGCCGACCGCCGCGCGCGGCGGTCGGCCATTGACCGCGCCGTCGCAGAGCTGCCCGCCGACGCGGACTTGAAGACGCGCCAGAAGGCGTTGCGCGCAGCCGCAGGCAACTTCCACGGGGGCACATCGCACGGCAAAAAGGTATGGTCGAAGGAAGTGCGGCTTTACCTTCAGCGGCACGGCTTGCCGCCGCGCACGTTGCCGAAAGAGCCGCGCTTTGCGGACGACATTATTTTCCCGTGGAAGGTGAAGACATGATCCGCTTTGGAACAGTCGCGGTCTTTCGCAACAACGGGAGCGTCCGCGTCGTCCATTACGACAGCGGATGCTTCCCGTTTCCAGCCCGTACCCAGGCCGAGGTAATCGCGTCCGAGACTAGAATATCCCGAGCAGTTTCGGGCGCGCCCGCTTCACCGCCTTCGCATCACGATCCTCGCAACGCGCGATAATCCCGATCGTGTCGGTTGTCCGGCCATTCGCCTTGTCGAGCTGCGCAGCTTGCGCGTCACCGAACGCGATCCAGTCGCCTACCGTGTTACCATCGGGCAGGGGCGCGCCGGGCACGCCATCCTTCCAGCTATCGGGGATTAGCGAGCTGCACGCACTTGGGGTCGCGACGATGGGCGGCACGCCGACACAGGCTTGCAAGGCCAGCATCGCGCACGCCACTGGCAACAGGCGCGTCAGCGCCGTCAGCTTTCTTGATCGCATTCTCATTCTCCCTTGTGATTGCATCGGTTGTCTGATCCGCCGTCATCCGGTTGCCAACCGTTGACACGCTGTCCGCACCGCTTTCGAGCGCCGCGCCAGCTTGCCCCTTGGACAGCCTGCTTTCGGTTTTCGCGGTCAATGCCTGCGTGCATGAACGCTGCACAATGATACCGCCCAAGACGAGCGCCACCAGCAGGCCAATGATAATCCGGCTGGCGAGCTTGGCCGAAATGCTTCCCATAGTCTCTTGCCTTTCCCTAATTCATCGAGTAACCCGGTCGCGCCACAACAGCCGCCACAGAAGGCCAGCCCCATGAAAGCCACCACGACAGCCAACCAGACCCAAATCGCGCCCAAGCGCCCGCGCAAGGCGAAATGCTCTTGGTGCGGTACGGCGTTCGAAACCACGCACGCCACCAAGGAGTTTTGCGCACCCGCGCACAAGCAGGAATATGCCAACTTTTGCGCGAGCCGTGGCAAGGTGCTGTTCCCGATCGCGATGGCATGGCGGACCCAGCGTGGACGCAAGGGGATCGGAGCTGACGCTATGGCCGAAATGGAGCGCTTCCTCGACGCATGCGCCGCCGAACTTACCGCTCAGGGCGCGCCGCCGATCGCGCATCACTATAAGGCCAGCCGTCAATTCATCACCCCTTGGTTTGACGATCCGCGCCGCCGCCCGCAGCGGGATCGGCTTGCGCAGTCTCCCCCGGCTGAAGAGTGACGTCCGGCGTGTGATTGCCGGTCGCAGCGGTAATCCCCTCGATCGCCGACTTCAAGCCGTCGATCGCTTTGCCGTTGGTTTCGGCCCGCTTGGCATCCAGCTCGCGCGCGCCCGCCGTCATCGTGTAGTGATAGGCAACGACACCACCGGCAAAGCCCGAGAGCTGCCCGAGCATATACGTCAACAAGTCCTTGTTGGCTTCAGGCACCGGCAACCAGACCAGAACCATGATCGCGCCGAGAAACCCGAACACCAACGAGCAGCCGATCACGTTGGCAAGCAGCCGCACGTTGGCCGGACGATCAATCATCACCCGTGCGCGGCGCTCCCCAACGCGGTCGAGCCATTCCCAGATCGTCACGCCCAACCCCCATCACGAAGGGCGCGCTCGAATATCTGCGCATAGTCTTCGATCAGATCAGCCTTGTCGCGCCCGTTGATGATCGTCCGCGCGTTCATGTATTGCTGGCGCGTGGCGACACCCGTGGCAGGCAGAACGTCCGCATGCTTGACGCCCGTGAACCAGCCTTCATCCATGCCCTTGCGCATGATGAACGCAGCAATGTCAGGCCGCATCGCCAGATCAGCGTTCTTGATCAGATCGCCCGGCTCGATAAGCCCGGCTTCCGCCGCTTCAGCGTCAGCCTTTTCGTAATTGAACAGCCAGGTGAGCTGCACATAACCGCGCCCGTACCACGGGAAATAGCGAAGGTGCTTGCGCCGCCAGTCTTCAGACAGCCAATAGGCCTCGCGAACCGGCAGCATCGTTGCCGCCGTTTCATGCCAGGCAGTCGCCAGCATATAAGCGGCATAGGCAAGCGGCGCGCCGACGCACGCAGCAAGCACGGCGTTCATGCCCTCGACTTGCGAGGTTTTCAGGCCACTCATTTTTGAGCGCACGGTGGCAAAGAAAGCAGCAACGTCCTTCATCGGTATCTCCCTTCAGACTTTTCGCGGGCATTCATCATTGGCGCGGGGTGCGCATTTTCAGTTGGCAGCACAAGCATTCCCGTTGCGCGGAACAGCAGGAAGAAGACCGTGAACGCAATGCCGATCGTCCATGACAGCGGCCCCCACCAGCCGAGAAACGTCGTCCACGCCTTCGAGCTGCCAAGCCGCACATTTTCAGCAGCCGTCAGCGTGTGGATCGTGGCGTATGCGGCATCAAGCCGTTCCTCGATTTTCGCCACGGTCTCGTTGACCCGGTTCGCTTCGATTTTCGCCAGTCGTTCCAGCATTGCGTTTTGCGTTGTCTGAAAGACGCGCATCACTTCGGACTGTTGGCGCACACTTTCAGCGAGGCTTTTGATGACCTCAAACTGAAACCGCAGGTCGCTCTCGGTCCCGCCTTGGTGAAGCGCGCGCATCAGTGCTTCGTGAACTTCCTCGCTCACGTCATGATCGCATAGCTAATGTCGATGGAGACATTCGTCCACACATCACCAGATGCACTATCCATCCAGGATGTGCCGTTCAGAAGATGCATTTGGAACGGTTGAGCCATAGGCTTTGCGACCTCATAAGTGAACATCGCACCGCCGTACCGCGTTGGAGCCGCTGCGTTTGAAATGACGAACAAGGGCTTGCCCGCCGCCGTCGATGTGCCTTCGAGAACACAGCTCAGCCCGAACGTATCCGATGCAACTTGACCGCCCGTTTCGCCGTACCAATCAATGATCCCGCCTTCCGAAGCGGTAAAGTCAGCGCCGAAAAACGTCGCCGGAACAATCTGCGTAATGAACGGCAATGTCGCGGCAGATGACGGAACGTAATTGCCTTCGCCAAGCAACGTCCCAAAATCAAAGCGAGGATGGGCAATGCTCCACGGCTTATTGATCGACGATCCAAACTTAAAAGACAGCGTCAGATCAGTGGCATTGGTTGGGACAGGATATGTCCATTCGACCCATTGCCAGTTACCAGTTGCCGCGATAGGCGCGCTTGCCGTGTCGAGAATAGCGTTACTGGCAATCCCCAACGATATCGTCGTCCCCACTTGCCCACGAACCCACGCCCCCCAGACAATATTTCGACCGCGATAACGCCGGGCTTCCGCAACAGTCTTGTTGTGACCGATATAATCACCGTCCGCCGCAGGCACAAACACCAGCGCGCGCTTCATCGACGGGCGAAGATTGCACGTCCAGCCCGGCTTGTTCGGCGCAGAAGCGCCGCCGACAAAGGTTTGCCCCGAACCAAACCCGTTAGAGATTTCCGGCCATTCATCGACATAGATTGTTGCCGCCGCCGACTTCAGCCAGCCATCGGGACCGTTGCCCGTGCCAACGCTTTGCGTGCCGCCGCGCATGACTTGACGGCAGACATAATTAACAGCGCCCGTCGCCGGTCCCGTGCCACCCGAATAACGACCATTGCGCGGCGGATAGAACGTGAACGTCAGGTTCGTATAATTGACCGACAGAACCCGCAGCGTCGATTGCAGCAGCGCCGGATTGGCAACGCTCGCCGCGATCGAGGCAGGCGTGAACGCAATCAGCGCGCCGGGATAGAGAAACTGGACAAAGCTATCGCCTTGCGCGGTGACAATCTTTTGTTCGCCAAGGCCGGTCGATACCGAAATATTCGACACCGCAATATGCGGGAACACAATGCCCGAATAATTCCAGTTTTGCCGCGTGTCGAAAGCATCGAGATAGGCGTTCAGATTGGCTTCAGCGCCACCCCAGCCCGGCCCGATCGCAGAAAAGATTTGCCATTCCGAGTTGGGAAAATCATTGCGCCCCGAGCCGTTGACCGTTGACGGCACCGCGCCGCCCCTGCCAGGGCTGTAGAAATAGGACCGCCAGAACCCGCCGCCGTCACTAAAGAAAAGCGCGGACCCGCCAGCAAGCAGCGTCGTTGGCCCGTCACCGCCGCCCGGATAGGCAAGCGTGATCGAGCCGTTGGACGCATTGGAAATCGCAACCCCTTGCCCTGCCACAAAGCCAGTGGCGGGCAATGTGATTGTGACGCCCGCCGTTCCAACCAGAATGTTTGCGCTCGAATGTGTGGCAGCACTGAGAACGGTTGAACCCGTCAGCACCACTTGCCCGGTTGAACGCAGGCCTTCCCGGTTATTTGCAAAGAGCGAGCGCCAAAACCCCGTACCGTCCGCATGCAGAAGCACCGAACGGCCAGCCTGAAGCGTTGTGGCGGCGTCGCTCCCGCCCGGAAACGCCAAGGTTATCGATCCCGTCGAAATGTTGGACAGAGCAATAATGCTGCCATTGGAGAACCCGGTTGCCGGAAAAGTGATCGTGATCCCATCGTCATTAGCCAACACGACCCGGCCCGCATGCGTCGCAAACACCAACGACGTCGTCGTTGAAACCAACACCTGACCAAGCGAACGAAGCCCCTGAACGACAAAATCTTTGAGCAGCTCCGCAAGCGTGCCGCCACCCGCCACCCCAATAAACTTAGCGCCGTCTTTGCTTGCCAAGTCTTTGCGCAAGCCCCCGTCCGCGCCCGTGCCAGACGACCAGACGAAGCCCACACCGCCCGGCGCAACGACCGGATACTTGCCCGCGACGTCCACACCGCGCGGGATGGCAGGCGCGCGCAAGCTGCGATCACGAAGCCAGATATCGCGGATCGAGGCGCGATCGAGCGGATTGTTCAGATCGCGTTGATAGAACGGACCTTGCGTTTCGAAATTGACCGTCTGTCCGAAATACGGATTGGAGCCGACGAACAGGATGCCTGACGCAGGCGCGACCAGAAACGTCACCGTGCCCGTGCCGCTTGGCGCAACCGCCACCGTGTAGAGCGCCGACGACACCGTAGCGCCGTCAATCTCGACCATGACTTCGCTCGCGTCCGCAACTTGGAACGTGAACGGGAACGCCGTTGTCGCGCCGTTCGGATAGTAAGGGCCGCTGAAGGCGTTGAGAGCTTCGATCGTCATGGTCAGTCCCTTCTATCTTCGAGCTTACCAGTCTGAAGCCCGCGCAACCAGTCCCCCGCCGTTTGCGGATCAACTTCGCCATTTGCCCAATCGGTAATGAATTGCGCGGCGTTCGACACTTGGCCGACCGGGAGCTTGGCGACATAGCCGATTGTCTCGACGGCATTCTTCACCGCGCGCCCCGAAGGCTCAGTATCTTCGTTCATGTCAACCAGGCTCGCGACGTCCTTGCCCGTCTTGATCGCGGTCTCGATCATGCGGCTGGCAGGCGTGAAGGAATAATCGAAGCCGGACGCGGCGGACCCGGCAATGTCGCGGATCACCGGCACGCCCAGAAACAGCCCAAAGAACATATGTTGCATTGCCCACATGCCCCAATCTTCATCCTCTTCAGGACCATTGCCATTCAGGCCCGCGCCAATCAATGCCGGGACCAGCGGCGCAACCGCGAACAACCAGAACGACCGCGCCAGCAGCTCAGGAAAATCACTTGCCCGGCGCGCGGCAACAGCATCCCCGGCGTCACGCGCGATCGAGCGCTGGCGATTGTAGAACGTGTTCGCATAGGAATAGAACATCGTCGCCAGCCGCATCCATTCGGACCCGCGCTGGACGGATGACAGGTCTTTTGCCGAACCGGCACCCTGCGAATTGCGGACCATTTTGTCAGCGTAAAACACCGCGTCAGCGTCCGTCATGCCTTCGTGCAGCGCCTTGTTATACGCGCCCATCCACGTCGGGATGACAACCACCCGGTCCATGTACCCAATCCCGTGGAACGCAAAGCGCCGGACGTCTGCCAGTATGCCGCGCCGACCTTGCAGATCGCGCACGTTCGCATTGATATCGCGCTCCATCGTGTCCATGCGGAACCGCACTTCGCCCGACTTTTCCATGACGAAATCAAACGACTGTGCAATCTTGGCAGGCGTGCCCATTGTGGCGCGGAACCCCGACGCCATCCAGCGCACGCCGATTTGCTCAGTGCTGTTCGCATAGCCGCCAATCTGCATCAGGATCGTGGACAGGCGGTATCCCATGCCAATGATCGTCGAGTGCGTGCGCAGCGTCTTGGCGAGCTTGTCCCAGCCTTCAGCGCCGCGCCGGTCGATCGCCCATTCGTTTGCGATGTGCTGAAGCCAAGGCCGCAACTGGCGCTGGACTTCCGGCCCGAGCGTGCCCCGGATCGCCTTCACAATCCGCCGATCAGACAGGAACCGATCAGCGTCGATCACAGCTTCGCGGTGCGTCACGTCATGGATCACTTCAGCAACGTGCCGGTTGAGAACCGCCAGCGACAGCAGCACCGGACGCGCAACCGCCGTGCGCGCCTTCGTGAACCCGCGCGGCGTGGTGGCGCGCGTATAGATATTCTCGAAGAGCGCATCGCCCGCCGCCGCCGCTTGCTGTTCGGCAGTCAAGTCCTTCGCGGTATCATAGACCACGGGATAATAGCCGCCGTTCATCGTTGTGCCGTCATTCAGGACGAACGCGCGGCGCTCGACCTTTTCCGGCTCGACCCCGTTCAGGCGCTTTTCCATGCTCGCGATTTGCGGCCAGAGCGTTTCGATCGTGTCCCACAGCGATTGAACCAGCGTCCACTCTTCAGGCTTCAGCTCACGATTGAGGACGCGCATGATCGCATCAGGCGACCAGCCATAGCCCCGCGCCAGCTTGTCAAAATTGCCTTCGTTGCCGACGTTCAGCGCAATCGAAATCAACTGATCCCGCGTCATGTCCCACGGTTGCCCGGTTTCCCGGTTAAGGAACTCAGGAATTGTCACATGCTCAGACCAGCGCTTGATCGTTTCCTTTGGCAGCGCCTTCATCAGCCCTTGGATACGCCCGATATAATCGCCCATCATCTCGCGCTCGCGCGTTTGCGCGTCCGCAATGCGGCGGAACACGACACGGTTGAACGTGCCGTTCGGATTGCCGTCGTCGAGCCAGTCGAAGACGGTTTCCATTTTCAGCAGCGCCGCATCAGCCGATGCAATATGAGCCTTCAGCTTATCGGCAATGTTCGGTGACATGCGATTGTTCGGGTTGCGCTGGCGAAGACCCTCGACCGTCGAAAGCGCTTCCCCAACCACTTCGTCAAAATCGCGCTGATCCTTTGCGTCGAGCAGCTTTTGCTTCAGCCGCCCCAGGTGGATCACTTGCTTGACGCTGTCATCCAGGCCCTTCAGCTCTTCGACCGACATGCGCGAATAGGGGACGCCCGCATCCTCCAGGCGCGGCGGGATGACAATGTCGATCCCGTTCGCCTGTTGCCCAGCCGCCCAGACGGCAAAGCTCTCTTGTTCGTTGATCGAGCGCTGCGAGCGCGGACGGAAATCGAACTTTTCCAACAGGGCGTGCGCGCGGTCGAGATATTCCTGATCGACGCTCTTCATCGTCGCGCGCTTGGCAATCTTGCCTAGCCGCGTCACCGCCGCCTCGACGTCGTCCGCCGCGCGCTTCGCCTCGACAAGCAGCGCCTGATTGAGCATCTGCGATTGCTTTTGACGGAAAGCTTCGTCCACGTCCCCGGCAATGAAGGCAGCTTCAGCCGAGCGTCCGGCCTTTGCCACGGCGCGCGCATAGCGCTGGATAGCCGACCGGCTGGCGACGTCCACAACCTTGCCTTCAGCAATCTTGCGCGCCGCCCATTCGCGCGCGAGCCGGTACGGCGTTGGCGCGACGCCCCGGCCCTTGCCGAGCTGGCGAGCTTCAGCCGCGATCACTTCGGCTTGCCGATCGTTGTTGATGGCAGCAAGCGCTTCCTCTTCGATCGTGCCATCGTTCAGCAGATCGCCGTGACGTTCAATCATGGTTGCCGCCGTCTGTTCGTCGATCAGGCGCGCGCGCACCGTCCGCTTGTCGCCAGCGCCGCGCATTTCGGACTGAAGCTGTTCGACGCCCATCAGCGACCGGACCATTTCGTCACCGTTGCGGAAGCCCGCCATCGCTGCGATCGTGTCCGCGTCCGTTGTGTCCGCGTCCGCATAGATCGGCGGGACGCCTTTAGGCAGCAGCGCCAGCGCATCGGCCCCATAGGTCTCGACCAGCCAGGCGCGATCCAGCTTCACCTTGACGGCTTCACGATCCGGCTCACCCAGCCACCGGCCCGTGCGCAGAAGGTGAAGCGCGCGGAACTCAGGACGGGAATTGATCGCGTCCGTCATGCTCGCGCGGACGTTGGTTTCCTCCTCCTTCCACGCCTTCGTGCGCTCGCGCCGGATCGTCGCCATCGTCTTGTAAAGCAGCGCATCGAACGCCTCAGACCGCGCGTCCGCCGTCGCCTGTTGGTACGCGGCAAACTCAGCTTCCGTCATGCCAGCTTGCGCGGCGTCAGTGAACATCGCCTTCACGCCTTGGCGCGCGCGCTCTTCGTTGATCGCATCCTCGGTTGCCAGCATCCGATCAAACACGGCCCGCACTTCCGGCGTCAGATCGACGCGAAGGTTCGACACATGCTTGTAGATATTGAGCAGCCAGCCCCGGAAAGCATCGAACGCCCGGCGCAGCGTCGCGGACGGCGACTTGCCTTCCATCGTGTAGCGCTCAAACCCGCGCGCCCACAATTCATGCGCCTCGGTTGGGATGAAGCCGTCATCACCGACCGGCGCGCCATTCTCAGCGAACCAGGCCTTCACGGTCTCCCAATCAGCCTTCACGTCGTCCGGCGCGCCCGTCATCATCGCGTTGCGCTTGAACTCTTCAAGCCAGACGTGCCCGGTTTCGTGGATCACCGTTGACAGGTCCGAGCCTTGGAACAGGTCAATGAACGTCGGACCCGTTTGCCCGGAGATGATACCACCCGTCGTCCGCCCGCGCGTGCCCTGAAACAGCGGGAAGCCTTGCCGCGCCGCGTCGCGCAGCTCAGGCGTGATCGTGAAACCCGGCTGTCCGGCAGGACCGAGCTTTTCCATTTCCGCCTTGATTACATCGATCGTCCCTTCAGGCACGACCAGTCGAAGCGCTTGATCGTACAGGTCTTGCGCTTCATTCCATGCAGCGCGCGCATCGTCAGCAGCCGCGCGAATGTTGTCGGGGATGGCACTGTCCGGCGCGGGCGCGTCGATAATCTCACGGGCTTGCGTCCGCAGCTCGACAGCCCGGCGCGCGTTGCCCGCCGCGCTTTCACGATCAGCTTCCTGATACAGCTCAAAAGCCTTGTCGCGATTGGCGGCGCGCCCAGCGTCAGCGGCTCGACCGAGCGCCGCTTGCGCTTCGCGCACCGCCGCGCCCAATTCCATTACATAGGAAAGCCCGCGATCCAGCGCCGTTCGCAACGCCTGTTGCTGATCAGCGGGAAGCGCAGCAAATTGCGCAGCGTAATTCTCAGTGACTTGCAGCCGATCGGCATACTCTTCGGACTTGTCGCGCATGCCATCGACGCGCAGACGCTCAACCTTTGTGCCATAAGGCTTCAGCAGCTTGTTCGTGACGTTGACCAGATCGCGCTCATAGAACCAGCCGACATTGTCGTTCGTCTTGCCGCCGTTGTTTTGCCCCTGCTTCACCCACGCGACTTGATCGTATCCGCCTTCAGCCGCCCAAGCGATAATCCGCTTCATCACCAGGTCCGGCCATGTTTTCTTGAAGGGCGCGTCTGGGATGCCGTTGATATTTTCAGCATCGTTACGCCGTTGGCGGGCTTCATCGACGCGCAACGCCGCCGCCTGATAGGCCGATGCCGCAGCCGCCAGCTCTTCCGGCACCTTTTCCATAAGGTTCATGTCGCGGTTAATGATCCGCATGCGATCCATTGGCATGCGCTCGCGTTCGTCCGAATTGGATGCCTCTATCGCGGCAATGCCCTCTTCGGTCTCGTAACCCATTTCGTCGCGGATTTGATCGTCCGAAAGCCCACGCTCACGAAACACGCGCAAAGCAGCGCGCATCGCCTGAAGCATGTCGTCGCGATAGCGATCATAGGCGGCAAACAGATCGTTGCGCGCCGCGTCCGCAGCGTCGTTGGCAAGCTGCACGCCCTGTTGCGCCTCAAACACCGCCATCGGATCGACGGGTTGCGCATATCCTTGCTCCCGGCCCTTTTGATGCCAATCGCTTTGCACTTCCTCGACGAACAGGACGCGCTCACCGTCCGGCCCGACCTTGTCCATGAAGCGCGCGTGCGCGACGACGGCAGGCGTATCCCAATGCGTGTCCGGCGCGCTTTCAGGATTGCGACCTTCGCCCAACGGGAGCGTGATCAGTAGCTCGTTATAGGTTGGGTTGCGTTCGTCGCTCGAATAAGATTGGTAGCGAGCGCCGCCGCTTTCTTCGACCAGACTTTCCGCAACAATCGACGCCCAATCGTCATCCAGCTCTTCGGGATCGTCAGGGTTTTGCAGCTCTGGAAACTTGTCGAGTTGACTGTTGATTTCCGAATAAGCGACGCCGTCGTTCTCAAGGGCGCGCGCGACGTCCTCGACCGACGCTTCGCCACGGATCGCACGCCCGATAGCCGGGGAATAGTACGGGCTTCCCATGTTGATGATTGTGGCTCCCAGCACGCTTTCATCAACGCGGATACCGCCGTCGCGCAACATCGCCAGGATCGCATCACGCTCGACCGGACCTGTCTGGATATCGAGCCAGTCGTTCAGGCCGGACCATTCCAATTCTTCAGCCTTGACGCCGGGAGCCTTGGCGAGCGTCGCCTTCCACTGTGTTGCGGGCGCGCGCGCCGTCTTGACCGCCTCGACCGTGCGCTGAAGCTGCGAATAGAACACTTCGCCGGACGGCTCCATGTTCTGAAACAGCTCACGCTCAGCAACCTTTTGCAGCGCTTCCGTCCGATCCTTGCCGCGCGGATAGGTGGCAACCTTCAGCCCGTACCCTTTCAGCGCATCGACGACGTCCTTCGGTGTATCGTCCGGCACCACCGCCGCCTTGAACTCACCAAAGCGAACCGGGCGCTGGACCTTCACTTCGAAATACTCAGTCGGAAGATTTGCCAGCTTGCGCAGATACGCACGCGCTTCCGTCAGCAATTCGTCGCTGGCAGGCTCTTCGAAGATTTCCTTTTGCCACTCGCGAATATCGCCGCGCGACAAGTCTTTCATGAATTGCGAGAAGATATCGATCCAACCAAAGTCCTTCCCGCTACGGTGCAAATGCTCAAACCGCTCGGCGAGCGCAAACAATTCATCGGACGCCTCACTCTTCACGGCTTCCATTTGATCAGGCGTGACAATGTTATTGCGGGCTTTCTTGATTGCCGTGATCGACTTGAATTGATTGGCAACGCTCGCACGCAGCGAGCCAACGCCGTAGTTATAGCCTTCCCCGTCGCGAATTGTGCGCGTCATGTCGCGAACCAGCGCGTCCATTTCATAGGGTTGGCGACGCCCGGACGTGCGACTTTCAAAGAATTTCTTCCCCAGAACATCGCGATATTTACCAGCGATCCAGGCCTGATATTCCCCTTCGCGCTTTTTCGTCGCGGTCATCTTTTTGTCGATCGCGCGCCGCGTCGCATAGATATCGACTTCGCGCGGCCCGTTGGCGCGAGCGACTTCAGCCGCGCGCCCTTGCAACTCGCGAAACGCAACCGTGCCGTCTTCCATCAGCCAGCGATCACCAACGCGGTTTGCGGCCTCTTCCCCGGCGCGCGCCGCAATGTCAGCAAGCTCGCGCTCGATCACCGCACGGACGGCAGGCTCAAAGTTGGGATCATCGGCAATGTCATAGCGCGATCCCTTGAACCCCTTCAGCTCAGGTTGCAGCGGTATCTTGGCCGCATAAGCCAGCTTCACGTTTTGCCCGATCGAGCGCAGATATGTCAGCTTGGCCGCATAGGATCGTTCGACCGCTTCCAGTCCTTCACGCGATATCGTGGTTTCATCAAACTCGTTATCGAGGCTTGCGCCCAGATCGTCCGCCGCCTGCTTCATGTCCGCCAGCATGACGCGCAGCTTCGGACCAACCAGATCGTACCGCGCGCGCGGCTGGCGAGGCGAATAGACGTCAGCATCAAACGCCTTCGCGCCCGCCGACGCGGCCAGCTCTGGCGAGCCAACCAGCGAGATTTCACCGAAATTGCTGAAGCCCAGATCGGCGCGGATCACCGCGATTGATGGAGCCGCCAGCCCGCCCAACTCTTCCGCATTGCGGAAACCCGCAATCGACAGGTTGTGAACAACGACAAGCGGACGGCCCTCTTGATCGAAATACGGCACGTCACCAACCGGCTGTTCGTTCCGATAGCTGTCCAGCGCCTTGCGGATTTCAGCCGTCGTTGCCTTGTCAGGATCGATCCCGCTGTTTTCGAGGATGCCCCGCAAGTCTTCAGCCGCCCGGCGCACGTCATCGGACGCGCTCCCCGGCGTGTCCGCCGCATAGCGCGGCGTGCCGCGAAGCTCAGCGTCGATCGCATCCAGCAGGGCTTGCGTGTCCGGCAGATCGCTATAGCCGCCCTCGGTAATGTCACCCGACAATTCCGCGCTGCGTTGCAGCTCAGGAAAATACCCAGCCTCGATCGCCGCCTGAAGCGTGTCGTCCAGGCCAGCACCCGTTTGCCCAGCGCCGCCCAGCATGCCACCTTGCGCCGCGTTTGCGGCGACGTCAGCGCTCGACCGGCGCACCAGCTTGCGGCGGAACCGGCCTTCGCGGTGCCAGCGATCCGCGCCCATCGACGCCAGATCACCGCCGACGTCGTCGATCCCGCCACGCGCCGCGATAAACTCCAACAGGGAAGGGCCGAAGCGTTGACGATCCGTTGCCGCGCTCTTGTCCCGACGCATGGCGTTGATCGTCATGTCCAGACCATCGACCGCTTGAACGCGGCTCAGCGCTTCCGGCAAGATACGGCGAAACTCGACCGGGTTGAGCTTGCGGTAATCCGTCGCAGTCATGCCCAGCCGCGCGGCCCATGTCTCACTGTTCGCCGCCCAGAGCTGCGCATAGCGATCCGCCGCGTCCGGCGCGAACCCGGCATTGGCGAGCTGATCCCGCACTTGGCTATAGACTTGCGCGGCAGGCTCAGCCGCCGTTGCCGCAGCCGTCATTTGCTCGACGATTTGCGCTTGCGTGCGATCCAGCCCTTCGGCCTGCAATTGTTCCAGGCTGGCAAGCTCAGCTTCGGACATGCCGCCCGGCGAGAACCGCGCTTCAGGTTGCAGCGCGCGCCATGCGTCCGTACCCGCCAGCCGCGCCGCCGCGTCCGCCGTTGGGATCACAACGTCACCGTCGAGCGCCAGCGCTTCATCAATCTGTTCGGCGTAATCGCTCCAAAACGGATCGTCGCGGTATCCGTCTTGCATCAGATCGCGGATCGCTTCAGCCAGGATATAGATATTCTCGACAGGCGTTCCCTGCGTCTGTCCTTCGACAAACTCGCGAAACGCTTCAGGATCACGCGCCCGCAGCTTCGACGCTTCCGCATCGGCCATCAGGCTGTCCATGATCACCGCCCCGGCCTTCGCCCGGTTGGCTTCAGCATAGGTGCGGATTTCGGCGCGGATACGCCCACCGGCCTCTTGCGCGGCGCGCAGCGGTCCGCCGAGAAACGCGCCGCCGATCGCGCCTTGCAGCATTTGATCGAGCGCTTCCGTCAGGTTGCCACCCTTTTCGGTGCCAAGCGCGCCACCGGCATATTCAACGCCAGACTGAAGCGCCTCGGTCCCGGCCTCACCAGCCGCCGCAAAACCGATCCGCGTCCCGACGCGGGCAGCAGCCCCGCCACCGACGCGAGACGCCACAGCGCCCGCCGCACGGCCAAAAACAGCCTCGATCCCCAGCCGCTCGATCAGCGCCGATGCCACCGCCGCAGGCGCGGCCATCGCCACATCGGTAATCGACGCATCGGCCCGCCCGTTATTCTGTGCCCGCGTCTGTCCGATATTGCCCGCTTGGCTGGCAACATAGGCAGGCAGGGCCAAGCCAGCAACCGCCATGCCGGGGATCGACTGGATACCGCTCTCGACGCCGAACGCGGCAATGTTACCCGCCGTTGGCCGCGCCTTCACATCGGCCCAGGTTGTCGCACCGCGTACCGGCGCAACCGCGTTGACCGTTGCCGAGCGCGCGCGGAGCTGTTCGGCTTTGCGTCGCGCCGCCGCCGTGCTGTCCGCCGACGTCCACGGCAGGGGATTGTTCGCATCCCATTCCTGAAGCGCGCCGCCGAGCTGGTAAAGCCCGGCTTCCAGCGACGAGATACCGCTTCGACCAAGCGCCAGCGCGCGATCGAAGAACCCGTCCGCAGTCTCAGCGTCGCGGGACTGGTTCGCCGCATCGCGCATGATGCCCATAGACACCGCACGATCGGTCGAATTGCTACCCGGCTTGTTCCAGAACGATCGAAAGTGATTGCTGATCGACTTCAGCGTTGGCGCATCATCGCCCGCCGCCGCCGCGTTGCGCGGCTCTGCGTACCACTTTTGCAGATAAGGCGAGCCGGAACGTACCGTTTCGACCGTGCGACGCGCAGCGGTTTCCTGTTGCAGCTCAGGAAGGTTGCGCTCGACGACGACAGGCGGAAGGCCCAGCTCACGCGCCAGCCGGTTGGCGCTTGCCGCCGTGTCCGGTTGCGCGCGCCGTTGACCGATGATGGCAGGGCCGGGATTGCGATCGGCGTCGAGCTGTTCGTTAATCCAGTCGCGATCATCGCTCACCACTTGACCCCTTTGCCGCGAATATAAATCCGCGTGATTTCGGCGTCCGTCGCATCAGGTGCCGCCGCCTTGATCCGATTACGGATTTCCGCAGGGACCGCAACGCTTACGTTGAAATTGCCACCCGGCGCTTCGAACCCAAAGCCGCGCGCCGTGCCATTCTCGGTCTTCCAGGTGCCTTCGATCAGATAGCGATCAGCCTGCTTGCGGATTTCCTCGCTGTTCGGCAGGCGTCCGTTGGTTGCTTTGAAGCTGTTCGCCCAATCGTGCATCGTCACCGTGAACGCACGCACGCGCGGCGCGTCCTTCAGCGCGTCCTTGCTGTCACCCGTGCGCACGCCAGCCGCCGACAGGAGCGACTTGGACACCGCCATGATTTCACTGTCCGTCGTCCATTGCGGCGTCTTGCCGTTGCCGCCGCCGCGCGTACTTTGAAGCACATCGCGCCGCCACCCGAGATAGGTGTTAAAGTCCCCGTCGTCGAGAAACCCGCGCACTTGCTCAGGCCGGATCGCCAGAAACGCCTTTGGATCGGCAGCATAGGCGTCCGACAGGACGGACCATTTGGCCGGATCAGTTTGCTCACGCGCCGTTTGTGCCGCCTTCACATTCGACCGCGCCCAATTGGAAAACTGAAGCCGGGTTTCAGGCGACAGCTTTGCAAAATTAGGGATTTGGCTTGGCGACGTGAAATTGTCACCCAGCGCCATCACGCTTTCGAGTGCCGCATCCTTCGCCTGATTTTCGCGCTCCCTTTCAACGCGCTTGTTCAGCTCAAAACGTCGCTCTACTTCCGCCCGCGCCGACTGGCGCACTTCGTCCGTCACCCCGCGCTCGCGCGCGATCCGATCGACCGTTGCAAGCTGCGCACCCAGATCGCCCGAGGCGTTGCCTTGCGACGTGCCGCCGCCAAGCGCCGCCATCCCGTTGGCGACATAGTCCCGCGTTTCCTTTGGCATGGCCGCAAGCCAGCCGGACCCGCGTTCGCGGATCGCTTCATCGACCCGGCCCGGCCCGCCATTGTACGCGGCCATCGCCCGCGCCGGATCATTGCCATAACGCGCCATCATCGCCGTCAGATAGTCGCGGCCAACCCGAGCGCGCTCAGCTTCGCTATCATTCTGCGCAGGGCGGACCCCAAAGCCGGGATCAGCATTCGTGCCCGGCATGACTTGCATGGGGCCGCGCGCGCCCTTTTTGCTTGTCTTGGGATCAGCCAGCGAGCCGCCGCCTTCCAGCCCCAGCACGACGCTGATCAGGCGCGGCATGACCGGACCCTTAGCGTCAGCCATTGGCCCCGGCTCACCAACCGCCATGTCAGCCAGGCCGTTCGCATCGCGCTCGACCAGCGCGGGATGAAGCTGGCGGTCAAGCCGGAGCTGCGTTGCAGCGTCGATATTGTCGCGGTTTTTTTCGAGGAACGTCATGGCTGCAACGGGATCGCTTATCGCCTTTGCATCGACGACACCCGCATAGGCCTTCGATACCGCCTCAGACGTCATCGCCTTGATCACGCCCGCGTCCTGAAGCCCGAGCAACGCGGCTTGCGCCGTCACTTCAGACCGGATCGTCGCCAGCTCCAACGCGCTGCGCTCAGGATCATCGCGGAACAGAACGAAATTGTCGGTCGCATTCTGGACACGCGCCGAGGATTGCACCTTGGCATAGGACAGCGCTTGCCCTTGCGAATACCGAGCAAGCCCGTTCATCGTTTCTTGCCGACGCCGGTTGAGTACGTTCGTCAGCATGTCGCGCTCACGCGCGTTCTGCGTGCGCGCCGTCAGCGCACCAATCTGTTCAGTGATCGCTTGCTCTGTTGGTCCGCGTGCATTGAGCGCATCGGCGTTCTGCTTCGTGTAGAAGCCCCCATCACCGAACAGCGTTGTTCGCTCAAACTCTTGATATTCGTTATCGAGCTGTTTCGCGCGCGCTTCATCGTACATTGCATTGACTTGATCGTCAGCGTTCGCCTTTTCGCTCAGCGCCGCGCCGAAACGCTGAAGCCCGGCACCAAGCGCACGCCCGGCGACCGACATATCAACCGCTTCGAACCGCTCCCCCGTTACCCCACGAAGGCGCTGTTCGTTTTCGACGATGACCGGAACGCGTGCCATCAGGCCGCCTTTTTCGCGGCTTGCAGCTTGCGCACTTGCGACGCGCCGGACAGGATCGTTGACCCCGCATCAAACGCAGCGCCGATGATTGCCGCCTGCCCGGACGCGCGCGACGACGCGGCCTTGCCGACATTGTTCGACGCGCTGATTTCAAAGCCCTTGCTTTCGCGGATCGCATTCTCACGGATCGTTTGCGCGTCTTCCCAGCCGATCGCTTTCGTGTCGAGCTGAATATCCGCCGCAGACCCAAAGTCCACTTCCAGCCCGTTGGCAGCAAGGGACGTACGCTGTTGCCCGAGCAATTGCGCGTTGCGCCGGTATTGCCGCGCCTCTTCGATCGCGCCGCGCTCGCGCGCATCCTTCGCCGCCTCGCGGTCGAGCGAAGCGTTCTGTTCGGCAACCTTGGCCTCATAGCCCGCTTGCCGTGAAGCGTTGACGCCTTGCGTTACAGACCCAGCAGCGGCGATGGCCGTGCCAGCTATCGCAAGAGTGACCGGATCGCACATTGCCTGAAGCCCCGCATTGGTTGGCCGTTGATAACATCGATAGGACCAATTTCAAAACCAAGGCGCATCAGCCACCGGATTGCAACATCATTGTGCGCATGCACCCTGTTTTCCAGCGTTGGAAACCGCGCCAGCATTTGCGCCAGGTACACTCTTGCCGTGCCCACCAGCGCGCGCGGATGCCGAACCGCTTCGTCCGTCATCAGCATCCACGGGCTTCCGATCCCCTCGATTGTCGAGACCGAACAGACGCCCATCATCGCTTCGACCCGGCCATCCACCTTTGCCGTCCATGCCAGCGCCGACGAGGCGAGCGACAGCCGCAAGGCCTGCTTCGGCGTCCGCCCGGCAACCGCGCATTCCAGCGCGTCAATGTCGCGCATCCGGTTCGCCAGCGGCCCGATATGGACAACGCTTGCGGGCACAATCGCGATCATGACGTGACGACAGGCTCCAGGAAGATCGCGCTGATCGTGGCGGGCAGGGGATAATTTTGCTCGACCGTAACCGTTGCACCTTCCGACCATTTGGCGGACGTGTTCACGTCAAAATCGCCCGTCAGAAAATCGATTGGCGAGCCGATAGGTTCATCCCGGCGCTGCTTCACTTCGAACATTTCGCCGCCCGTAGGGCCGACCTTGATCCCGCGCGTGTCGGTTACGCGGATCACCGCCCGCCCGATCATTTGCCGCTTTGCCTGATTGGACCCCTGTTGCCCCTGAAGCGCCAGCGGGAGCGTCTGGACTTGCCCGCTGAAGGGCAGACCAACCGTCACCATCGAAGCAGCCGTGGGCAGCGTGACAGCGCCGTTTACCACGACCAGGCCGGACGTGACGTTGCCATCGTAATAGGCCGTTACCGTCTGTCCTTCCAGATGCCAGAGCTTCGACACAGTCGCGGACGGCGGATCAAAGAGCTGCGAGACCGAGCAATCCAGGTGGCACGCCTGCTTCATGTCGCCGCCCTGAATAATCGGCAGCGCCATGCGTTCAATATAGACGTTGTTGATCCCGGCAAAGGGACGACGAACCGCGAGATAAAGCCGATCCATGCCGTTTTCAGTGATCGTGCAGACGTCAAGCACATCGCCGCCCATGTCGCAGAGCGTCCAGCCCCAGACCTGTTGCTCTTGCTCCCAGGTGAAGCACAGCAATTTGCCGTCCGAGCGCGCCGCCCAGATGCACGCATACGGCTCTTGCTGATGGGCCCATGCGACAATGTCGAAGCCCTCGAAAAAATGCGGGCTGAAGATCGCGACGTTGTTCGACTGATAGCCATCCAGCTCGAACGTATAGCCCAGCGTGCGCACGCTCGACCCTTGGCTTGGCCGATAGAACACAATGTTGTCGATCACCAGCGGCCCGAGCCGCGACGATCCGCGTCCGGTTTGACGGCGCGGCACAATCTGTGACGGCGTCAGCGCGACATCGTTCGATCCGCCATTGATCACAAACACGGCGTCAGACGTCAGCGCCAACAGGTTCTTCATGCTCGCGAGCTGGTTGACCGCGTTGACCCGGCCCGCGACCAGCGCGAAGCTCAGCGCATCATCGGCCTTGGCCGGACGTGACGTATCCTGATTTTCAAAATCGCCGGACTGTGAGCCGAACACCGCATTGGGCTTTGCCCGCGTGCGCGCCCACATCAGGCGTTGCTCGAAGAAGGTGACGGTCGAGGGATAGTTATCGGCCCCCTCGAACGGGTTTTGCGCGCGCGGCGGCGTGTCGCTCAGATCGGCGGCAATGTTGCGATCAGTGAACGTCAGTCCGTCAGTGCCGCCGATATAGCCGAAAATCCCGTTGACGCCCTTATAGACGACATAGCGATCCGCGTCCGCCGCAGCCGCCCAAGTGATCGTGTTCAGGTGCCCGTTAAGCGTCAGATCGTTGACACAGCTCGCAACCACCGACGCGCGGCTTTCTTGGTTCTTGTCATCGTCGATCGCTGTCACGACATAGTTATAGGTTGTCGCGGTATAGCCAGGAACAGATGGCGACCCCGAGGGCGTTGCCGTCAGGGCTGTTGGCGCAACCACCGTTGGACCGAACGTCACCGTCGTGAACGTCCAGTTGGTATGACCGGCGCGCGTCACCTTGGTTGGCGCGTAATTGATATGCGCAAAATACATCACGTCCGCGCTTTGCTCGAAATCGAGATCGCGCAGATCGACCGCGTTGTAGGGCGTGCCCGTCGAATAAAGTCGCGCCGCACCCATCAGGGGACAACCACCGGAGGAATGAAATAGACCGGCCCAAACGCATTGCCGCCACCACCGCCACCAACATCAGGCGGGGCAGGCGGCTCAACGACAGGCGGAACAATTGGCGGGGCAGGCGGCGGGGCAGGGGGGGCGGTGTTAAGTTCGCCGTCCGATGACACAAACGCCGTGAAGCCCGAGCTGTCCACATCAATTTCAACTTGATCGACGTTCGGCACGCTGATCACCGTCACCGTGCGACCGTTCAGTTTGACCATGCCAGCGATCCCCGTCAGATACAGCCGTTCGCCCACCGCATAGCCGTGGAACGGGATCGTCAGGACGCAGGGGTTGGACTGCGACGCGGCGGTTATCTTCGTGTTCTGTTCGATCACGTAGCCGCCGAGCGCAGCAAATTGCGCAAGGCCTTGGTGCATGATCAACACATAGGCTTGGTCAATCGAAAACTGAAAAGGTGCCAGCCGCAGCGGGAGCGCCGGATCGAGCGCCTTTCCAACCAGCCGCGTACCAGGTCGAAAGGTGACACCGCCATAGCGCTGGACGATGAAATTGCGCGCCTTGCGCAGCGCGGAATTATACTGGTTCGTGTCTATGCGCCCGTACAGCGCAGGCGCAATTTCACCCTTACTGAAATTGGGAAGGACGACTTGGTAGGCCATCAGATACGCGAGAACCGTTCGGGCGCAATCGCGCCAAACCGCACCAGATTGCTTTCGGTAAGCTGATCCCCATAAGTAGGCTGGTTTCGGTTCAGATCGTTCGCCATCGCGCGCTGTTTCATCCCCTCAGACAGCGTCGCCAGGTCTTTCTCACGCGTTGCGCTCTTCGTGATCGGCATGCAAATGCGCGCGGCAAGCTCAATCTCGACGATCCGGCTGAAGACGTTCGTGAAATCAGCCTCAGTGATATCGAGCGAGGTATATTCGAGAACAGCAGCTTCGACCGTCGAATAGATCACCCCGCCCACTTGCTCGAACATTTTCAGGCCGGGCACGCGCCACGCCCAGCCGCCATAGCCAGCGCCGTCAACCGTTGTCGTCTTCACGGGATAGGCAAGATCATCGGGCTTGGCATAGGCATATTGCCATTCGCCCAGACGATCGTTCGTCACCACCGCCAGCGCCACGCGCCGGGTTGCGAGGCCCCAATGATACATTTCCAGCAGCTCAGCCACCAAGGGCTTGTAAGCGCGGCGGCACTCACGCGCTTCAATGGACTGTTCGACGATCGAAGCGACCGGCTCAGCAGGCAGCATTTGAAGCGCCTTGTTCCAGATCAGGACGTCAGAGATTGGAACCTTGAAGGACATGCCGAGCTTCCTATCAATTCAGCGCCACCAAGGCAAACCGGGCTATCCCGAAACGCGCTCAATAATAACGACGCCGCCGCCGCCAGCGCCACCGCCTGCCGTCGTCCCGACGCCACCACCGCCGCCAGAGCCGTACCCCGTGGCAGCAAAGCCAGCGCCAAAGCCAGCGCCAGAACCGCCGCCCGCGCCGCCAAACGGGCTTGCCGCGCCACTTCCGCCAACGCCCGTTGTAGTGCCCGAAAAGATAGCTGGATCGCCGCGTCCGCCCGCTTGGTTGATTGCAGGCGCGCCCGTGACAGTGCCGCCCGCACCGCCGACATTGTTCGTGCTTGATCCGCTGGTTGATCCAATGCCGCCAGCGCCGCCGCCCGCCGTGATTGACACAGGCGTATCGATAACAGCACTCCCGCCCGTGGAGCCGTTACCGCCCGCGCTCGATCCGCCACCGCCGCCCGCGTTGATCGTGATCGTGACGCCCGTTGATGGCGCTACGCCGGTAAAAGTGCCTTCGGCATAAGCGCCCGCACCGCCACCAGAGCCGCTTGCTCCGGCACCGTTTGCACCACCACCGCCGCCGCCGCCGCCGACCATACGGTAACGATAGACGGTTGACGCGGTGCTGTTTGCAGGCGTGGTGAATGTCCCCGAAGCCGAAAAAACAGTTTGGGCAAATTCGTCGATTGCAGGAGGAGACGAGAAACTCATGTCCTACCACTCCCGCGCGGCAAAGGCTTGACCCGTGGTCGCACCGATGATCGAAATTGCGGCGAGCGTGGTGAAGCTCGCCGGGCTTTCATAGCTCTCGCCGGGCTTCAGCTCGAAAGAGGGCTGACTTACAACCGCCCCGCCCCCAATCTCGTTAAACCAGAGCGAGGCGGAAGACAGGTTCTTGATCGACCAGCCCCGGCGCGCCGTGTTCGCGGCCATCAGGCTTTGTGCCGTCCCGCCCGTCGTGATCGTACCGCTTCGATTGGTTGCCGTGCCGCCAATGACCGTGTTGCCAGGCGTGACAGGCGTGCCGTCTTCATTGCGCTGGACGAACGCCGACAGGATATAGGAGCCAGCATCGCCAGCCGGGTTTGCAGCGGTAATGCGCACGCCCAGCGTGCCCGTGATCGGATTGTAGAGCAAAGCGGCCATGTCGCACCCTCAAAAGAGGCCGGGACACATGGCCCCGGCCCCGTTGGTTATTCCGTGCCGAGCTTTTCGATTGCAAGCTCGATCGCGTTCTGGACGCCGGTACGCGGCTGTTCGCGATCCTGTTCGGCGGCGCGGACGGCATTGAGCTGTTCGCGCGTCAGGCCTTCGAGGCGAGCCGCCACTTCAGGCACCGTGCCGTTGATGACCGCGTCAGCCGCAAAGGCAGCAGGATCAGCGGCGGGATCAGCAGCCGCCGTTGCCGCAGCTTCCGCCCGGAAGCGCGCCAGCTCAGCAGCATCGTCCGAACCCAGCACTGTGGGGAACGCGGCTTCAGCGCCGGGCACACCATCAGCGAGGCGGCGCACGGGCGCTTCCTCTTCGACAGCGCCTTCAGCCGTCATGTCCGCGCCGTTGCCGTCAACGAACCCGGTTGCCGTTTGAAACGCGCCGGGCATCGTCTGTTGCGGCATGGTTGGCGACGGACCCGTTGGCGCAATCGCTGCGATCGGCGCGCTGACAGGAAGGCGAACGCTACCCACATCGGCAATGTTGGACGTGTTGCCCGTCAGATCGACCTTGTCGGTGTCGATCGTGATGACCGTACCAACCGGCACCAACCGGCCACCATGAAACGAAATATCAGTCGTCACTTTTTGTACGAGATTGCCCACGGCAAAAATCCTTTCTTCGCTTGATCAAACCAGTGACGCGGACCCGAAAGCCCGCGCCGCCGATTAGAGGCCCGTGACGCTTGGCACGTAGGGGTTGGCGTCCGTATCGGACAGAAGGAACGCCGAGACCTTGCCCGTGCCCGCGCTGCGATCGCCAACCAGGACGTACCGCACGCCGACATAGCGCTTGGTATTGTCCGGGAGCTGGACGTCCCAGAGCTTTGCGCCCGCGACCGCAGCGGCTTCCGCCGTGACGGGGCCGCTCAGCAGGACGTCGGGCGACGACATATCCGCGTTGGCCGACTGGATATAGACCGGCTGGATCGACGTGCCGCCCGTCAGCGTGGTCTCCACCACAACGAGCAACCGCATCGGCTGGCCGCGCCCGAGGTTGCGGTTGGCGGAAAGCAGATCAACATTGTTCGTCGAAAGCACCGTGCTTGCGACAAGCGCCACCGTTTGCGCGTTCGACAAACGAAGCTGTGCGTCAGTAATCATGTTCTTGTGCCCTTTCTCTTGCAGCGAACGAGGCGAGGCAACCGCCCCGCCCCATCGATTAGCTGACTTGCGTTTCGTTGACGTTCAGCGCGTCAGTGCGACGGATCGGAATATCGTCGAACATCAGCGTCGAGCTTTTGCCCTGCTCACTCAGCGAGAGGAAGGTGTTCTTCTTCTCGACGAGCTGTTGACGCAGGAACGAACGGATCACGCGCGGCATGTAGAAGGCGATACGCACGCCCTCGGTGCCTTCGATCGTTTCCAGCGCCCGGATCATCAGGTTCTGAAGATACGGACCCGTGGCAGCGTTGAACGTCAACGCCGTTGGATCGATATTGCAGATACGCACGGCATAGCGCCAATCCTTGACCATCAGGCCGCAGCGCCACAGCCAGTGATCGCGATAACCCATGTAGAGGTTGCCGTTCGCATCCTGAAGCGCCTGCCCAGGCGGAAAGCCATCGCCCGGCCCGCTGCCAGCAGCAGGCGAGGTTGCGTCTTCGTGCCCGAGACCGCCCTTCGTGTTCTTCGGATAGATTCCCGTGATGGTATCTTCCGACCAGGCAATCAGCCAGATCGAGCGCAGCGCCGAGCCGGTGCCGCCAGCGCTGATCACGTTGTTGGCCGTCTGGGACGTCGCGGTCGAGAGGCTGTTATAGCGCGGCGCGAGGCCGGTGAAGCCCTTCGGATCAGCGAGCGCGTTGCCGTAAAAAACCTGTTGCGCCATCTTGTGCGCAAACCCGATCATGTGCGGCTTCGCCTGCTTCAGACGATAGGCGTTCACGTTGCCGGACAGAACAGCCAGCTCGCGATCCGTCTGGCTGAAATCTTCCAGCAGCGAACAGGTCTCTTCGATCGGCGTGGTGCCGCCCTTGGAGACGGGGACGCCTTCGTTGATCGCGCGGAACGTCGGCACGGGCAGCGCCGTGCGCACGCTATCGCGGTGCCCGGTGACGAGGTTGCCTTCCATCCACGTCATGTCCTGAAGCACTTCGGTATGCTGCGTCAGGACTTCGGCAGTATCAAGCTGCGAACCGTCCGGCGCGAGTTGCTTCAGAACATCAATCAGCGTGTCAACGCCGGAACCAATAACAGCCATCTTATGCCCTTTCTTCGTTTAACTACCGTAATACTTTTCTTCGCGGCTCTTCGGCGTGTTGGGAGTGCCGTCACTACGCTCGAAGTCCGTATCTTCCGAAATCAGCGCGCCCGCCTGATAGGCCATGCGCACCATTGCCGGATGATTGCCCAAGCCCGTGGACTTCAAGAAATCGCGGAACGTGCCCGGCGATCCATCGGCCTTTGCGGCTGGATAAAGCTGCGTCCCGCCAAAGCGATCAATCGCCTTCGCCGCCGTCGCAAGAACCGTGTCGCGATCCTTGCCCTCAAAGGCGGGATCGGGCTTTGCATCGACCATGACGGGCTTGCCATCGGCCATGACCGGCGCGCCGTTCGCATCGAGCGAAGGCACCTTGCCGCCGTTGATCGCAAGCGTCGTTGCCTGATCCCAGGCCGCGCGCTGCGTGACGACTTCAGCGATGATCCCGTCCGAAACCTGTTTCTGGACGATCGGCAGGCCTTCGCTCGCAATCTTTGCCAGCCCGGCAGGCGACAGGTTCAGTTCTTTGGCCGTGGGCGTGATCGCAGCCAGCGCTTCCGTGTCGATGACCGTGCCCTCAGGTAGCACGCCCGTCAGATCATAGTCGCCTTCAGGCGCACCGATCAGAACAGGTTCATCGGACTTCGCTTCGCCATCAGGCGCGGCGTCGTCCTTTGGCGCATCGTCCTTTGAAACTTCGCCGTCCGGCGCATCCCCGAGCGCGGAAGGCGCATCGAGAGGATCACTCGGCGCTATAATCGAGGAAGGTGAAGCCGTTGTTGCGCTCGCGTCCGTCGGGTTCGCCGGTTCCGAGTTCGTCACGTCTGTCACTGGTGCTTCGTCTGCCATTCGGGGTCTCCATTCGGGTTTTCTGTTCCTCGCTCAGAACAGCAAGCAGGGCGTCTGGATCGACGCTTTGCATCGTTGCGAGGATATCTAAACCCAGAGACCTTCGCCCCTCCCACCAAGGGAGATTGCGACCATCGGCTCCGTAGCTTCCCCGCAATACGTTTGCGTCCATCAAAACGCAATACACAAATCGGCGGAAGCGCGCGTCGTTCAGCAGCGCCCGCATGTCCGACGATAGAAGCTGTTGGCGCGTTATTCGCGGCGCGCGCGCTTCACTCATTGCGCACCCATCACGCGCTCAAGCATATTCTGTCCGCCGACGTCGGTGCGGCTCAGCAGCTCAGCGGCTTGCGCGCCGTCCGCCATTGCGGGCATTGCGGCCAACGCCTGTTGCCGTTGCTCAGCGGCTTGACGATCCGCGCGCAGCTTGGCGACGACTTCGTCAGTGCGGATAATCTTTGGCGGCGTGCCCGCGCCCGTGGCAAATTCGTCGATTGCCTGATCCGCGTCAAACTTGTCGGCAGCGCCAGGAAACAGCCCGGCGAGGAAACCGACGAATTGCGCTTGGCGCTGGATCGAGTTGAGGCCAACCGCGCGCTGCGCTTGCGCCAGCGTCGAAATGAAATCGATTTTCAGCGGCTCCCCTTGCAGCTCTTGCGGCGGCGGCGGAAGCTGGCCGGTCTTTTCGAGGATCGAGAAGGCGCGGTCGATCGCCACTTCCAGCTTTTCGATATTCACGCGCTCAACGACCGGCCCGAGCTGCGTCAGCTTTTCCTCATTGCGAAGGAACAGCTCTTGTTCATTGCGCGGCTGCACGCCTTCCATTTCGCTGATCGCCATGAACAGATCGGCATAGAAGCATTCCATCACGTCGCGGCCATGCGCCTCGACTTCCTCACGCACCGCTTGAACCGCGCGATAGTCCGGCACCAGCAGCGGCTTGACAGCGCCCAGATCAGCCGCCGACGCATAAGTAATCGAGCCGGGATCGAGCGTGAGATAGGTGTTCGTCATGCCCGTGGGCGCGCCCATCGGCGGCTTGTTCAGCATGTCAACGGCGCGGCCCCGGCGCTTGGCGGCAAGCTGAAGCTCGCGCAGATCGGGCAGGGAGTCATAACCAGGCCCGTCCCCATAGACGAACGATCCGCCAGTCTCGACCCAACGCGGTGCCCAGAAGGGCTTGTCGTCGAAGCCGCTATCGCGCAGCAGGACGCTCTTGTTGCCGTTGCCCTCTTCCCACCAGATCGAGCGCCACGCCTTGTTGCGACGATCCTCTTTGCCCGGCTCGCGCCGATCGTTCGGCTCGATCGCATGAAACACGCGCACCACTTCCTGATAGCGCGAATTGTTATAGGCGTTCTGGACAGTTTTCGAGAGCTTTGACCACGGGAACGATTGAACCATTTGGTTCACCGTCATCATGACAACGCGGTAAAGCGTATCAGCGATCAGCCCGTCATCGTTCGCAATCCAATATTCCCCCGCCGTCAGAGGATGACACACCGCCCCATAGATCGAGTGTTCGAGCATGACGGTCGCTTCAGTGCCGAAGCAGCCCAGCTCAGCATAACCAATCTTGGCGGCGTTGTAGAAGTTGGTCGAAGCCAGAAAGTTGTAGATCAGCCGCTCGACGACCGCGATCCATTCCTTGACCGGCTGAAACTCCATCATGTCCTTGTCGCGCGTTTCCAGCTTGAACCAAGGGCGCGAAGGGGATGACAGACCGGACGTCATGCCGCCCGTCAGGATACGTGCAGCGCGCCGCCCCTTGGACGAATACATCGACGTGTTCGCGCGGCGGCGGCGATTGGACGACACCGGCACGCCCGTTCCATACATCGACATGCCGGATTGGCCGAGCATTTCAGCCCGCGCGGGCAGGACCAGCCGGGAAATCTCTTCCCAATCCTGTTCATAGGGCGCGCGCACCGACCGCATTCCGGCAAGGCGGCGCTCACAAAGCTCGCGGCGGGTTGGCTCAGCCATTACCAGTGACGCCAATCAGCAGGCGCTTTGTCGCTGCGAACGACATAGCTTGCCAGCCGGTACGTGAGGATTGCCCCGGCAAGCGCATAGAGCGCGGCGGCAAGGACGCCTTGGTCGATCATGCGCCGAGCATCGGCTTGCCGCCAGTGACGGCGGGCATGCCGAGCGTGCCGTTTTGCGGAGTGAAAATGGAAGCGGCCATTGCCAGGCGGCGGCGCGAGCGATCCCCTTGGCGAACGGCTGGATTGCCATCGTCCGGCTGGCGCGCGGCTTGCCGGTTGGGCACAGGCTCAGGAGCGTCCGGCGTCGATACAAGGCACATCATCTTCCTCCATTCAGCTCAGCATAGCGATCGGTTGACGGCGCTCTATGCCCTGCAAAGCCGCTGAATACCACATTTCGCTTCGGCGTCGATACCAGTGCGTAAACAGCCGCGTCCCCGCGATCCGGCGACCGGCCCAGCCGGGCAACCAGCCCCGTGGGCTTGCCGTCCGCCGTTGGCTTGCCGCGCTTCGGCTCGACCATGATCCCGGACGGCGTCAGCCACCAGCGCGGCGCGGCCAGATCGGCCAGCAGCTCAGCATCATCGGGAAGATCGATCGGCTCTGGATTGGTAGGATCGAGCGCTTCCCGCATGCGCCAATAAAGCTCAGACCGTAGATTGACGAACGACAGCAGGCCGGACTTGTCATGCCCAAGGCTTTTCGCGCCGCCGTTCACGCCGATCACTTGGACATGCGACGTGTTCAGGAAATCATAGGGCGACGTGCCCACGCCGACGATATCGATATGGACAACGGCCCCGTCGCGGCGGCGCTGGATCACTGCACCGGCAACAGCAGGGCCATCCTCGACGTTGATCCCCTTCAGGCTGATCAGATCATCGAACCAGGTGCCGTGACGCCGGGCGATGACAGTGCGATCCTTGCTTGTGCCGCCCGTCATGCCGCCCATGCTCGACCGCGACACGTCAACGCCCATGCTGTCCATTGGCCCTTTCGTGTCGCGCGGCTTCCAGCGTGCCATTGCCGCTTCGATCCACGCCGTTGGGATCAATTGCCGTTCGTCATCCTCGATCCCGGCATCGAAATCGCCGTTCAGCATTTGCGAGCGCAGCGGCTCAGGCAAGGATTGCAGCGTCGAGATATAGCCAGTCGCCATGTAGAAGGGGTTATCAGTAACCCGGCTTGGAATAAAGGTGCGGCTTTTCGGCTCGATCACCTTCGTCTTGCGCGCGCCCTTGTAATCGTTCGGATCGAAATCATACACGCGCTCTTGCGTGACAGTGCCATCGCGTTCGTAAAGCACGAACGGGCGAGCGTCCGGCACTTCAACGTCACGCTCACCGATCGTTGCGAAATACAGCAGTTCACCAGGCGCGGCGCGCTTAGGCCATTTTTTGTCCAGCCACGGACCAAAGAACGGGATCACCCAGCGCCCTTCCGCCGTCGTTGGCGGATTGAACGTCAGGATCGAGCGCACGGGCTGGTTCGGCAAGTCTGTTCTGTTCCAGCCCATGATGAAACGGACTTGAAACTCCCGGCATTCGGTTGCTTCATCGACCGCCTTCAGATCATGATCGCGGCCCTGCCATTTGCGATGATCGGACAGATCGTCGAGACCGCCAAACTCAATCAGCCGCCCGTCATATTTCCAGAAGCTCTTTGTCGAATTGTACCCGTCGTCATTCCCGATAATCTTGGTGAAATCCTGCACAAACTTTTCGGTTTGCGCCTTCTCGCGCCGCAGGATCAGCGATCGATTGTGTGAGCATAGCGCCAGACCGCAGACGAGGAACGACTTGCCACCACCGCCCGCGCCGCCGAACCCGAGGATATCGGCATGGCTATCCCATGCGTCGAGCTGAGGCCCAGGTTGCGGCTTGAACAGCCGCGTGTCGCTTTCCAGCAGGCGGAACAGGTCTTCGCGCTCTTCCGGCGTCAGATACGGAAGCAGCTCTTCAATCTCTTCAGCGCGCATCAACTCCATGCGCACCACATAGAACGGGCGCGGCCCCGTTGCAAAGCCGCGCCCGTAGCTATTCCGATGCTTTGACCGGGAGACAATCCGCCCGCTACCCTTCCCCGGCCCTGCCAACCAGCAGCCGCAGCATCGACGATTGAGGGACGCGCTACCGCCCCCTCCATCTGAAGGACGGGCAGCTTGTTAAATCGCGGCGTCCGCCAACGCCAGCAATTCATCCCGCATCGGGGGTTCCTTTCAGTGTGGTGAGGGCGGCATCGATCGCTTCAAATGCCGGCGATAGATCAACCTCTTGCTTGCCAAGGCTGACTCCGAGCAGCGTGTGTTGTGCTTGTCGCAAAGCCCCTCCGCCACCTTCGCACACCGCTCCACCACTTCACGCATACGATCAGGCTCTGCTGCTATGTATGCTTCGAGTTCGGTGATGCGCAGATATGCGGTTTCAGCAATGCGCGCCGATAGTTCGGCTTCGTTCGGGCGACCCCAGAGTCGCTCATTGCACCATTCGCGATAATGCATTGCCTGACCGAGCAAATAGCGAGGCTCAAATCCCAACAATGGGGTGATGGGATCGCTTGTGCTTAGATTGCGATCTGCCGGTCGCCGAAACCGATCGAGTTCGGCTTCAAGGTTTTCGATGTAGGCGTTGATCTTCTCCACATCCGCCGCCACGCCAGCGCTGTTCTGTGTGTCTGTCATGCTGCCTGTCCTGTGACCGCAAAATAAACAACGAACGCCACCATGCCGATGTGGATTAGCCAAAACGACCAGCCGGGTTTCTTATCGGAATACCCATAAGCGTAGCGCGCCCATTCGCTTCGTGGTCCGTCAGTCATCACCACATCCTTCCGCGATATGCTCTTCGATCGACGGACGTTCATCGTTCTGCACAACGGGCGGCTTGGCCGATCCGCGCAACGCCTTCGCAGGCGAAACAGGGCGTTCTTCAGGTGCTTCGTCAGTCATGGATTTTCCTTTCGTGCCTTGGCCGCAGCCATCAGTGCCGCGACCTTTGCCGCAGCGTCGTCCAGGTTCGGCGTCATCGTTTCGCCGCCCGTCGTCAGGTCGAGCTTGTCACCGTATTTCTTCGGCTTCAGCTTTGAAGCGTGCCAGCGCCGTTGCTCGATCCGCAGCTTCGAGCGCGCGACGTGTTCGCCGTTGACCGCGAAGCCGATGATCATGCCTTCAGCGTTGCGCTTCTCCATCCAGTCGTTCCGGCCATCGTCCGCGATCAGCTCGCATTCGTCGATGAGGCTGTCCGCTTGGTCTTCGCGCGCGCGCGCGTACTGGGTGCGAAAGCTCTCGCCAATTTCGTCGTCCCGGCGCAGCCAGCGCAGCACGGTAATGCGGTGCGGCATGTCGTCGTCTTCACAGATCGCGCGCAAGCTCTCCCCCAGGGAGAGGCGGTCGCAGATCGTGTCTGCTATCCCTTGAGTATAGGACAATGGGCGTCCCGTGGGCTTGTGTCCGGCAGGGACTATTTCGCTTTTGGATTGCTCAGTCATTGCCGCCCCCAATCGTCATACCACGGGTTTGCATGATCCGTTCCACATGATCCGCCATCACTCTGCAACGAATAGCAAACGCATGAACATCATTGGCAAGCCCGCGCAGGGACGTGGGCGTATGGTTTGCCTTCAGCGAATTACAGTCAGCGCAGGCGAAGACAATGTTCAGCACCGAGCGACCGCCGCCGATCGATTTCGGGATGACGTGATCGCGCGTCTTTCGTTTGCCCGGCACAGTCATGTCAAACGCATCGCCGCAATAGGCGCAGGCTTCACCTTTCGTGATCGCGTCAGCCATTGCCATCCTCCACAACCCCGAGCGCCGCCGACGTGGCATTGAACGCGTCCGCGCACAGTTGCGCCTCTTCCTTCGTCATAGCACGCCCTTCCCCGTAGGCGAGCAGCGCAGCGGCAAACGCAGGGCGCGCGGCCTCACATGCCCCGAACGCATCGCCAGCGCCGGGCGGTGGATCAAAGCCAACCAGCAGCATGCTCTTCCCCGCACCCGCAAGCAACTCACACAGGCGGCGATACCGAGCATAGTCGAGTTGCGCGACAAGCGTGTCATCGTCCGCGCCGTGGACCGAGACGAAAAACATCGGCCCCTTCCCCAGCACGTTGGACGCACCCACGCCAATACCGGACGGCGGCTTGTTGCTGGTTGCGCCCGTCACCATTGGTGACGCCACGGTGCAGCCGAAGCCGCGCATCATAGGCATGACGAACGCGCCGCCAGGTTCATCCCCGGACAGGCCGGGCAGGATCACACCGCTCATATCAATTCACTTTCTGCGTTGATTGCGCGCCCGCGTGTTCAATGATGCTTGCGCCCAAAGCGCGCGCCGGTTCGGGATCAAGGCGAAGCTCCAACCGTTGCCCTTCAACGACAAACGTGATCGCCACAGACGGACAGCCCGTTTCACATTTGGGGTTGGCACAACCAACCGCAGCAGCGCCGATCATGCCGTTGGGCATGTCCTTGATTGGCCCTTCATTCCAGAAACCCCAGAACGGTACAGCCTGCACGTCCTTCATTTCGATCGTCATGCTTCTGGTTCCTTCACATCATGCGACGCCATTGCCGCATCAAATTGTTCTTGATTGATCCAGCCGGACCCGAGCCACATGCGCAGCAGCGATTGCCCCAGGTCCGTACCCGCCAGCTTGGCAAGCTCTTCGTCTGTTGGTGCTGACAGCTCAGCCTCTTCGAGACGCGGCGCAGACGCTTCCGCAATCTCACGTTGCAACCGTTCCAGCCGGGCGATGGCCGCGCGATACCGAACGGCATGCTGTTCCGCCTTGTCGCGGATCACGCCCTCGACTTCAGAAAAAAACCGGATCGCGACATGCAGCGCGTCTTGCGTGCCCCGGATCACCGCGCGCGGCGGCAGATCGGACAGCGACGCGATCATTGCGGCGAGCCAGCCGCCCACTTGCTCAGCGGACATTGTCGGATTGAGCTTCGCCCCAATAGGCCGCAGGGCATCGGCCAGCTTTTCGGTTGCCACCCCATCGAAGCGGAAGCCGGTTGGCTTGGACGCGTCGCGGATCACAGCACCCGGCTCGACTTGCTTCAGCGGAAGCAGGGCCGCGCGCAGACCGTCGATCGTTGCCGGGATATCCGCCTTGGTATCAAGCGGCAGCGTGGAACGCATGTCGAGCGCGAGCGCGCCCAGCTCACGATCAGGCGACCCAGCCAGAAGGGCGACTTCCGTTGCCATGTCCGTTCCTTTCCTGCTTGACCGCAAACAGACCAGTCCAGCCGTTCATCGTCGATTGATCCAAGACGGCATCGGGATCGTGCCCATCAGCCTTCAGCTTCGTCAGCTTTCCGATCGCCAGCTTGATCGCCCGTTCGGTTGGCGGCTTTTTCGCTTTCGTCCGCATGGCAATCCAACCGTCCCAGCTTTCACCCGAAAAGGGGTTAGGGGATATATCTTCTGGTTCTGGTTCTGGTTCTGGTTCTGCGTCGCCACTCCCGCCTTGTATCCCGTCGCCACTCCCGCCTTGTATCCCGTCGCCACTCCCGACAACACTCCCGCGCCGTTCGTTCGTTTTCAGTGCGCCAGTCCTGCCGCCTTCGCTCTTTTTGCGGTGCAGATCGCGCGCCTTTTCGGCTTCAGCAAGCGCGCGAAGATTGACGATCGAGCCATCAGCGGCGCGCACCAGCTTGCCGGACGCAACCAGCTCTTCGACGTACCGCTCCCAGCCCGGCAGATCGCCGAGCATGACGGGCATTTCAGCAGCAGGAACCGGGCGCGCATAATCCCAGATGTAGCAGCACAGATCAAAATACACCGATCGATGCAGCCGTGACATGCGCGCCGTTCCGGCGACCCAATCTGAAGGAAAAAATGGCACGTAACTATGCCTCCCGTTAGACATGACGGGCTTGCCCCGAAAGGCACGACGGGATAATAGGAAACCAGATCATACGCGAGACCCCTTCGCTTGTGTTCTAGGGCCGGTCGATCGTGTTTTCCGCCACGATCCCGGCCCGCCCTTTATGCGCTGATCAATAGCGTTGTGCAAGATCGCGCGCATGCTTCAGCTCCCCGGCAAACTGGTTGTTGGCAATCGTCCGTCGCGCATGCTCAGGCGTGCCCTCGACTTCAGCCAGGATGATCGCCTTGCGTTCTGGCAGGCGGAAGCCTTGCCGCTTCAGACGGACGTTCAAATCCCAATACTCTTCCGGGCACCATGCGAGCGCGCGGCGCTGGATAGACTTGCCCGCGCGAGCGCGCTGTTCAGGCGTCGAAGGCACCAGGTTCGGCTTGCCGTACCGATGACCATGCTCGACCATCAGCGCGCGGAAAGCAGGGTCTTTCATGCGCTCAGCGCGCGCCGCCCGGCAGATATCGCCCAGCCGCTTGCGAAAGGCAGGATCGGCTTGTGTCGCGGCCATAGACGCCGAGCGCTTGGCAACGACCGCCTTGTCCGCGCTCAATTGCCGGGCATGGGCCGCGCGGGCTTCGCGCTGTTCCGGCGTGAGCTGCCCTTTCTTCGCGCGCACCGCAGGATCGGCGGCGGCGCACTTGGCGCAGCGTCCGCTTTTCGTCTTCGGGCTGATGGGCTTTCCGCATTTGCAATTCATCGAGTAACCCCGTTCGTCCAGAAGCTATCGTCAGGTGCATCGCGCTTGTCCCAAGCTGCGAGGCACCACGCCACCACGTCAACGCCCCAGCGCGCCAGAAACTTGGCTTCCGAGCCGAGACCGTGGACGCCTTCATCCCCTTGGTGATGATCGTGGCAAAGAGGCGCGATGAAGCGATGATCCCGCCGCCGCACTTTGCCCGGCGCTGTCATCACATGATGTACGCAGGCGGGACGGCGGCAGACCAGGCACCCGAGCTTTGCGACGCGCTCGATATGCTCTTGCTCTTCAGTGGTTGCCGCCGCCTTCGCTTTCGGTTTGATCCTGTTGTGTTGCACCCGCCCCTCGCGGCGACGCGGCTTGTCCCGTTTCGCTTTGAGGGGCGAGCGCTTCACGATCAGGCTTCCGGCGAACCGAAGAACACCGTCGCCTCGGTTTCCGCATCAACGCGCTGGACGGCTTCGTTGAAAGCGTGATCGAAAGCGTGATCGAGACGCTGAAGCTCGAACCAGAACTTCAGGCCGTCCGGCGTCTTGCGGTAATTGAGCGCAGCCGCCACGCGGTAATACGCACCGCGCTTGAAGATCGGGATCGCGATGAAGAACATCGTCGGCACGCGGACGACTTCACCCGCAGCGCCGACCCGGCCCGTGCGATGCTCGACCGTGAAACGAAGATGCCCTTCGCCCGAGCTGAGCGTTTGCGCCTCTTCAACCGTCGCCTCTTCGTGGACCTTCAGGCCGCGCGACAGCTCGATCAGCTTGGCATAGTCGGCAATCATGTCCGGCCCGCCGCGCGTCTTGACGAAGCGCTCCAAACCGTCCGGCACGCCGTCTTCAGGAAGCGCTATATCGCCCATGTTCGCTTCGAGGAAAACGGCAAAGTCAATCATCGACATGACGACCTTGTTCTTCCCGTTCCACGCCTTCCATTCGTCGGACAGCGGGAAAGCAAAGTGCGTGCGGTGCTTGCCGTGGCGATAGTCACCATGAACGCGTTCGCCGCGATCGTCCGCGTCCACAACCAGCGTGTCCGCCCGGTGATAGTCCAGCAACGCCGTCAGCGCGGGCGCGCTGCGATTGTCACTGGCGAAGATCGCCGTGTCGCTGTCACCGAAGCGATTGACGTGCGCGATGAAGCTATCGAGCGACGTCATCGTTGCCGTGCCACGGCGGAAAAGCGGCTCTTCGCGCACGTCATCGAAGAAGCTCGACGGGATACCAATAACCCCATCGACTGTGACATAGGCCACCTTTTCGATACCCGTGCCCGGCTCAGTCACCGTCACCAGATCGGGCTTCATCGCTGCGTTGTGATCCGTGCGGACTTCCGCCAGGATTTCACCGATGCCTTCAGTCCGGCGGGGCAAGCTCGACGCCATCGCCAGGATCGCGGACAGCGAGAGAGTGCCAGCGCTTTCGTCTTCGTTGTTCGTTTCGTCAGTCATGTTGATTTCCTCACTTCAGATTGCGGGCAACCGGCCCGCGCGGGATCAGACCGAGCGAACCGGCCCGGACTGATCAGTCACTTCGCGCACGCCGAAGAAAGCACGCTGTCCAGGTGGATTGCGCGACAGCCCGCCGTCTTCGTGCGCGAACAGCAGCGTGCCCGGCACCTTGATTTGCGGCTTCTTCACCTTGACGGAAGGCACCACGACATGCGCGCCGTTCGCCAGCACGATATCGAGCGTGATCGTGAGCTGTCCCTTGGACACGCCCTTGTTCACATAGCCGTGCGCTTCCATCGCGCGGATCAGCTCGCGCATTTCGCCCGAGGCGTCCGCGTCGAATTGCCCGTCATTCAGCAGGCGCAGCGTGTCCGCGATCGTCACCGCCTTGCGCGGCATGGGCAGACCATCGGCGGCGGTCTCGACCTTGGACGCGTCGATCGTGCGACCAACTTCCCCGGTTTCAGGATCAAAAGTTTCAGGCTTCATGTTCATTCCTTTCGTGAGTAAATTCGATGATGTGATTGCGAAGCAATCGGATCGAGCAATTTACGGGGTTTACCCGGACCCGGACCCGTACCCGGACCCGTCCCCGTACCCGTACCCGTACCCGTCCCCGTACCCGTACCCGTCCCCGTACCCGTACCCGTCCCCGTACCCGGACCCGGACCCGTACCCGGACCCG
>LNFM01001976.1_pt1 | contig 44446 bp, 78 predicted proteins | sample 596031 | NCBI WGS metagenome assembly LNFM01 (sample SAMN04254537, study PRJNA301005) | activated carbon metagenome | isolation source: dual media filters at the Ann Arbor, Michigan drinking water treatment plant | place: USA: Ann Arbor
ACGGAAGGCCACGACGCGCTTCACGGCATAATCGTCCGCCCCATCGCCTCCGCCATCCGCGCCACCGGGAAGGAGAGTGAGCGGTGAAGCTGCGAGTCCTCATCGGCGGGGAATTCACCGGCACGATCCGCGATGCCTTCATAGCCCGTGGCCATGATGCGATGTCGTGCGACTTCAAGCCGACCCTTGTCCCCGGCCCGCATTACCAGGGTGACTGGTCGGACATCGAGGGCGATGGATGGGATCTGGCGATCTTCCATCGCACCTGCACCTTCATGGCTAATTCCGGCGCCAAGCACCTCTATCGGAACATGAGCAAGAACGGCGGGCTGAACGAGGACCGCTGGCTTGAGATGGGCCGGCACGCCTGGGCGTTCTGGCATCACACCCAGACGTGCCCTGTCGAATTCGCGGCGTGGGAAAACCCGGTGATGCTCGGGTATGCACAGATCATGGTGGGGAAGCCTGTCCAGACGGTTCAGCCGTGGTGGTTTGGTGTTGATCCTGCCGGCCCCGACAACGTGAAAAAGGCGACGTGCTGGTGGACGAAGGGCGATCTGCCGAAGCTGCGCAAGACGGGGCTTCTGGACGGCTCCACGGCCCGTGAAGAGGTGTTCCTGATGGCGCCGACTGCGGACCCTGAAGAGCGTCGGATGGAACGGTCGAAGTTTACGCCCGGCCATGCAGCCGCGCTGGCCGATCAATGGGGCGCGTACGTCGTTGCCCAGAAGCTTCAGAGAAAGGCTGCAGCATGACCCATCCATCTGACCTGGTAGAGTTGAGGGAACGGTATGTGCGCTACCGCGATGATGCCTTGGCGAGGGCCAAGGATGCGCCGAGAAGCCGACCAGAGCCTTCGGACGCGTGGGCGCGGCATTCGCGCGAGGCCACGCACTACTCTTCCGAGATCGCGAAAATAGACGCCGCCCTTACAGCCCTTTCTCAATTAACGGGAGAGTGAGATGAGCAAGATCGAGGTTGCTCACGTAGAATCTCTGTTCGAAGACGGGTCCGGTCGCAAGTACGCCTCGGCAGGCAGCTATCGCGCTGGCAACATATCAATGCCGAACGGCCACCCCGCCGATGGCATGACGATGCACGTCTCGGTCGGCGGGGGTGCGATTCACACCATTATCAATCCGACCTCTTTTGAAGACGGCGGGGCGGAATGGGTTTGCCGGTACGGAGACGTTGAATCCATCCGCTACTCCGTCGCCTCGCTTCTTGAGTCCTACGATTATCTCGTATCCAGCCAAATCTCTTCGGAGGAGGCCATCAGGCGCCTGCGCATTCTGAGGGCCGCGAGAGCGCATCGCCTTCAGGTCAGCGCCACTCCAACCGGGGCCTAGAATGACACGGGGTGCGTGCCTTGAACGTCTGCCGATCGTTTTCGGGCTTTCCGAAGAGGAAGCGGCGGCATGCGTGGGGATTGGCGCGACCAAGTTCCGCGAGATGGTTCAGGCAAGGCGCATGCCCCGGCCCCGCCGCATCGATGGGCGGAAGGTGTGGGACGTTGACGAACTGCGCGCCGCGTTCAAGTCTCTGCCCCACGATGGGGAGGCGGAGGAGCCGGACACATGGGCAGACGTGGGATGAGCAAGGATCTACCGCACATAGATCGGTTCAGGGACCGGCACGGCAAGGAGCGGCTCTATTACCGGCGCCAGGGTGGCCCGCGCACGCCATTGCCGCCAGCAGACGACCCCGGCTTTCTAGAAGCCTACACCGCCGCGAGTGCGGGACAGAAAGCGCCCAAGGCCAGAGGCGGAGCCGGCACCTTCGACCGGATGATCGCGGCCTACTATCGCAGCTCGGATTTCAAACGCTGCAAGCCGTCAACGCAAAAACAGCGGCGCTCGGTTCTCGACCAGTTCTGCGAGAAACACGGCCACAGGATCGTTAAGCAGGCGACACCGGCCAAGCTCAAATCGATCTTCGGCGGGATGGCCGATACGCCCTCGCAAGCAAACCAGACCCTGAAGTTGCTCCGCATGGTGATCCGCGCGGCGATCTCAGATGGCGAACTGGAACGCGATCCGACGCTCGGGATCAGGCGCTACAAGGAAGGCACCTATCACACATGGACCGAGGAAGAGATCGCGCAATTCGAGGAGCGCTGGCCTGTCGGGACGCGGGAGAGAACCGCGTTCGCGCTGCACCTCTACACCGGGCAGAGGATGGGTGATGTCTGCGGCATGACATGGCGCGATTACGACGCCAAGGCTGGCACGATCAGGGTCGCGCAGACAAAGACCGGCACCAAGCTCTCCATCCCCGTCCACGGCCGCCTGCGGGCCGCGCTGGAGGCTCATACGCGGTCACAGGTGATGATCCTGCCCACGGCCTACGGGAAGGGCTTCACGGTCAACGGATTTGGCGGATGGATGGCGGATATTATCGGAGAGGCCAAGCTTCCCGACCGCTGCGTCACGCACGGAATCAGGAAGGCCGCAGCGCGGCGTTTGGCTGAGGTCGGCTGCTCGGCAATGGAGATCATGTCGATCACCGGCCACAAGAGCCTGAAGGAAGCGGAGCGGTATGTGCGCGAGGCCGATCAGGCGACACGCGCGAAAGCCGCCGTGCTGAAACTTGAGGAACACTTTCCCGAATAGGTTTGGGAATGGTGCGCGTATGTTATTGATGGATATAGAGGAAGAATAACGCAGTTTGGGAAATAAGCCGTTGATCTGGAACGCTTCTGACGTTCCCTCCCGGCTCACCAGCGGCGTCCATTCCATCCTCTAAGTCTTTGACAAGCCCTGAAATAATTTCGGGTTTGGGAATAGATTTGAGGAGGTTTGGGATGGGCGAGACGACCGAAATCTCTTGGACCGATCACACGTTCAACCCGTGGATCGGATGCACCGAAGTCAGCCCGGCATGCGACGGGTGCTATGCCCGAACGATGATGCAGGACCGCTACGGCCGCGCCGAATGGGGCGCCGGCAATGAGCGCGTCCGGACTTCGGAGGCGAACTGGAAGCAGCCGCTCCGCTGGCACAAAGCCGTGCCGCCGGGCGAGACCCGGTTCGTGTTCTGTGCCTCGCTCGCGGACGTGTTCGACAATGAGGTTCCGGTAAGCTGGCGCTATGACTTGTTCCAGTTGATTGAAGCTACGCCGAGCCTGACATGGTTGCTCCTGACCAAGCGCGTCGGCAACGTCCTGAAGATGACAGACCCGCTCAACGGCGCCCCGCCCATTCCGCGCAATGCCGCTATCGGCGCGACGATGGCAAATCAGGAGGAATATGACCGTGACCGCATGAAGCTGTGGCGCGTCAAGCAAGAGCGCAATCCGGCGTTCTCCTTCGGCAGCTTTGAGCCGCTGCTCGGGCGCATCATTCTCGACAGGCATGCGCCGGACTGGATCATCACGGGAGGCGAGACGGATCAGGGCCAGCACAAGGCCAGACCGACGCACCCGGATGACTTCCGGTACATGCGCGACCAAGCGCGCGATCTAGGCCGCTGGTTTCATCACAAGCAAAATGGCGAATGGGTCGATGCGGAAACGCTGCCGTCCGAAATTGTCGAGGACTATGATGTGCGCGGCCTGACCGCAGCGGGATGCGTCAAGGTCGGCAAGGCCAAGGCTGGGCGCCTGCTTGACGGGCGCGTTCACGATGACATGCCGCGTCTAGCCGCCTAACCCCCACAGGAGACACGGGAATGACCGATCTGATACCGCATGAGCACCTGAAGATCGAAGTGCTGCGGCAGTCGCCGGGCGGCCAGCAAGTTGGCACACGCTCGGGTGTGAAGGTCACGCACGTTCCCACGGGGATCACTGCGACAGTGGAGATGGAGCGCTCGCAGCATCGCAACCGCGAGATTGCCATGCATATGATCGAGGCCGCGATCACTCATCCGCGCTTTCGGTTCTAACCCCAGGAGACCTAGAGATGGCCGGCCGCGCCTTCGGCTTCCTCGCCATCGCCCTGTTCCTCTACGGCGCTTGGCGGCTTATCTTCGGGGCATGAAGCGCCACACCCTGCCGACCGATACCGTTCCTCTCGCAAATGCCCTGGACGACATTCAGAAGATTGTTCTCGGCCCGGAGAGCACGAAGGCCAAGCTGCTCGCGATCATCACTGTTCTATCGGAGCCGAATCTCAATTCGATGCTGGACAGGATCGTTCCGGAGCGCCGCGAGCGATGACCCCGAAGACCGTTGCCGACTTCATCGAGCATCACATGGGCGTGTCGCTGTGGTGCCAGGACTGCCAGAGAGGCGCCATCGTGGATCTGACGACACTCCCGCCCGATCTCGATCTCTACAAGCGCCCGCATTCCTTCGTCTGCTCGAAATGCAAGAGCCGGAACGTGGCCGTCTCGATTCATGGATCGAGAGCCATGAACGCGCAGGGCCGCGGCTGAAACGACAAAAGCCCCCGCCGACCGAAGTCGACGGGGGCGATGTAACCGCGCCTAAGGCTTTTGTGTGCGGCGGTTATGGATCATCGGGCCATTCGCTCACCCATCCGGGCGGCAATGGCTTCAGGTGGCGTTCCTCGCGGACGTAGAAGATCGGCTCTCCATGATGCAGGCGATAGACGACGGCGTGCCGCTCGCCCCGCGCCTTGAACCAGTGATCGACCTCGACCTCGTCTTCGCCGCCGGGCATCGGCGTGAGGTAGCGCTCGGGTATCACTGCAGATAACCGCGCACCATGATGGCCTCGAACAGTCGGCGCAACGCATAGCTTCTCGCGATCGAGACGACCGTGAACGCCATCCCGATTCCGATATGGGCACCGACGCCTATATGAATTCCGAACACCGGGAAGATGACGACCTGAGCCGCCATGCTCACCGCGAAACCTAGCGCCATATTCAGGCACGCCTCGACAAGGCTGGCCTTGCGGGACTGCTTCACAACGTGACCGTGTTCCGGGCGTGCTCGCCGCGGTCCTTGTGATAGGTGATGGATTGCATGGAGCGTCCGGACAGGTAGCCCTTGCCCCAGTGCCAGGAGTCCTGGGCGGCTGGGCTTTGATGCGTTTCGACCATGACGCCGTGCAGCTCGTCCGCCGGCCGGGATTTATGGTGGACGTGGAAGGTGTGGCCGTAGCGGAATTCCGTCTCGCCCCAGTCCTGCGGGCAACGGTTCGCCATTATCATCGCCAGCTGCGCCGGCTTGATGTTGTGGCCGTGCGTTGCGCCGAGAAGCACCTTGCCGAAGCGATGCCACCAGAAGAGATCCGGGGACGTGTCGACCACGACGCGCGGCTCGTTTCGATACCAAGCCGCCAGCGCATGCACGAGCGCGATCACCGCGTATTCGTCGTGGTTTCCCTTGACGTAGCGGACGATCACATTCGGGTGGATGTCGAGTGCGGCGTCGATGTCGAATGCCGCGAGCTCGATGCCCTGATGGATCACCTTGTCGGTGCGTCCGTCGCCGTCGAGCACATTGCCCGATTGCGTTCGGTACTCGTTAGTATTGGCGTGGAAGAAGTCGCCCCCGCCAAGGATGATGGCGGTTTCCGTAGGTGGAGAGCGGGCATAAACTTCGCCCATCGCCTCCCTGTAGACGCGCACAGCGGTCTCAAGATCCCAGTTCTGGCCAGCCTCTCGGCCCCACGCGTACAGGCCGAGGTGAAGGTCGGCGCGCGGATAGAGCGTTCGGCGATCGGCTTCGGCCGCGACAAGCGGCGCCGGCCGTGGCGTTGCCGCCGACGTCATGGTCGAGAACTTCTCGATCACCTTCTCGGCCACATAGAGCGGATCGAGATCGGTTGGCTTGTAGCGGCTCCACCTCTGGATCAGGCGCCCTTCGGCGTCGGTCTGGACGGTGTCCTTGGCAAGGAGATGCCCGACGTGCGGGACATACTCGTCGCCTGGCTCTTTACCGAAACGGACATAGGAGCCGTCTGGGGCCTTCTGGGCGATGGTCTTGATGACCATGCCCGGAGGGGCTTCCATCGGGCCTAGAAAGCCTTTCTCTGCCGCCTGCCTGAGGCTGTGCTGCAATGTGGAGCGGCCGATGCCGAGGGCATGGGACGCCTGGACCTGATTTCTTCCGGCGGCGAGATACGCGGCCACCCGCTCCTTCAGGACTTCGTCAGCAATCGGAGGGGTTGCCATTCAGGCATCGCGGGTGTTGGCCTTGCCGAGGATGGCGGCCTTCAAATCACGCGCGAACAATTTGGTTACGAGGATGCGCCCGCAAACGACGCCGGCGAATGAGACGGAGACTTGCGGCTCAGGCGTTGTCTTGACGATCAGGATCGCGTCGGCGTCCTTCTCGATCGGGAAGCTGGCCGCTTCCGAGATCTTGGCGATTCCGCGCTCGACCTCTCCCGCATCCTGGTAAACATCGAACGGTATGGAGTCTCGGGTCAGCATGGCCATGACGTCAACGGTCTTGAAACATCCGCCTTCCTGCGCATAGGCCCGTGGCGTTGCCATGAGCGAGAGCAGAAGAACAATGCCGGCCAATAACCCGAGTCCGGAACACAACGCATAGAAGAACCAGTCGTGCGGCTTGGAGCGCATCGGCTTTGCCTTTCGCGATGTCAGGAAAATCATGGTTTGCGCAGAAGCGCCTTCAGGTCCGTCTTGATCTCGCCGAGGTCTTCCCTCAGGCGAAGAACCTGCTCCTCGATCCGCGCGGCACGCTCCATCGAGACCTGTGTTTTTTCCAGCTGCCCGACACGGGTGTTCAGATCGGAGGCAAACCAGACGAAGCCGATGAACTGCATTCCCATGCCGATAATCATGGCTAGCGGGACAGTGCGATCGAGCTTCCACTTCGAATGAACGGGAGGCGTGTCTGTCATTTTTTCTGGACCTTCGCAGGATCAATGCAAAGGGCGTCCCATGCAGCGTTGTGCTGACGTACTTGTGACTGGGTGTCGCCCGTGTCGTGACGCGAATACTTGATCGGTTCGAACAGTACGCACGTCACTCCGGCACTAATCCCGGAGGTACTTGTCGTCCTCGCGCACCCCGCCATCGCTATCGCGAGCAGCACGGCGAGCGTCAGTGACTTTCTTGACGGCATTTAGATCAGCCCTGTCTTGTTCTGCCTGGGCTTCGGCCCGCCCCTCGGCCTTCAGCTTCCGTCCCTGAAGGATGGTCACAAGGCGATCGAGGAGCGGGATGAGTTTGGCGAGGCCCGTGAGCCAGGCCACGAGGGTCGCCATCAGCCGGCAGTCTTTTCCGCGGCATCCGCGAGCACGGACGGGCGATTGACGTACCAGCCCCAAACGAGCGAGGCGCCAAGCAAACCGAACGTCACCAGTTCAGCGGAGATGGAAGCCGGAACGAAGCCCTTCGCGACCAGCCAGGTCACGCCGACGGTCAGGGCGCGTTCAAGAATGCCCTTCACCTGTTCGAAGTTCATGTCATTCTCCAGATTGTCGTGATTACGCGGCAAGCCCGGCCGCGCGGCGGGTTTCAGTGAATGATGTCGAAGATCGCGAGCGCGAAGCACAGGGCGGAAAGCCCGATCAGCATGCGGCTGACGATGTATTGCCAGGTCATTTTCCTGCCATCTCGAGCGCGAGCGCTTCCGTTTCGCGCACGCGCCGGCGCCAGCCTCGCCCGAACACGGCGAAGGTGCGAAGCCCTTCCAGGAAGCGCATGCGGCGTTTGCAATAGGCGCGGATGACGTCGGGCGCCGGATGCGCGTGCGTTGCCGCCATCGTGGTCGGGCCGATCACGCCGTCCGCACGACAGCCGACGGCCGCCTGCAGCGTCTTCTTCGCCCTGCCCGGTCCAGAGTTCACGCAATAATCGAACACGGCGAAATCGACGCCGGCGGGAAGATCGTCACCCCGGATCACATCCCAGTAGAGCGCGCGGTAAATCCTTGCGGCTTCTGCTTTCGTCAGGGCTTTCACCTCGGCCTTGGATACCGCACGACCGCGATAGCGGGCCAGCGTGGCGCGCGTGACGCCGAGGTTCGTGGCGCCGCCGGGGTCCTTGGGATGGTCGACATAGCCGCCTTCGTGGCGAAGCACGGCCGCCAGCGAGCGGTCGAAGTTGGAAGCGGCCATTACGCCGGCCTCCGCCATGCGATGACGCGGCCGACGGGATAGGCGCGCTCGGTCACGACCCGGCGGCCTGGCCCTGCCCCTCCCGAGTTTCCAGACACCAGAACGACCTTGCCGCCCTTCGGGGGCTGTGCGACGATTCCAACATGGCCGCCGCCCTTGCGGGTCAGGACCGCGATGTCGCCGGGTTTGACTGCGCCTTTCGAGACCGCCTTCCCGTAGCGAGCGTAGGACTTGGCGAGGTTTGATCCCGTACCGCGGCGGCCAGCCCGTTCCAGCACATAGCCGATGAACCGGGCGCACCAGAGGCGCTTCCATCCAGTAGGGTTCTTGCCGACGTACTTCCGGGCGATGGCGAGGTGATTTCCTCCGCCACGGCTTTTCGCCATTACATCCTTGCGTTCAATGCCTTGGGTTGATTTCCCCGAATGGACTTGTGAAAGCCCCGGCACCAGCGGATGAGCATGCGAAGGCACAGCGACAGCGCAAAAGACAAGCGCCGTCGCCGCTATAAGCGGTCGAAGCATCAGTGATCCTCTTGTGATTGCGGAAATGAAAAGGCCCGCCGAAGCGGGCCTTGTTTCACTCGTGTCGGTACGTTCAGGCCGCTGCGGCCCGGATCTCCGGAGGAATGCGCGTCGAGAAATACTCGATGCCCTTCGGAGTGATGAAGGTCTGGTAGTAGGCCGTCCCCTCGATGATCTCCGACTTCACTTCGAAGATTCCCATCTGGATGAAGTTGATGCGCGGCACCAGCGCCTTGCCCTGATAGAACAGGTGCTTGGTCTTCAGCCAGCGGATGAACAGGTTCGGGCGAGCGCCGAGGGCGCGTGCTCCGTTCTGCAGATTGTACAGCCCGTCGGCGTTGATGAACTTGTCGAAGAACTCGGTCTTGGGCTTTGCCTCTGTCACTTGGGCCTGAAGGGCGAGCACCTTCTCGGTGTAGCCGAGCAGCAGCCCACGCATCGATGCGGGGTCGTTGAGAACCTGCATCGGGTCAGCAGCGCCGAACTCCAGTTGAATCCAACGGTCGACCACCTTGGCGCGCAGGACAGCCGAATAGCCCGACACGAGGATCAACGCTTCCCGTTTTGGCAACCGATACTCGCGCTGATCGCGGCCGTACGCGTCCTGATAGATCCCCCCAAAATTGGGGGCATCTTCTCCGAGGTCCTCCATCATCTTTTCGAAGTCGCGCAACACGTGGTCGTGACGCTTTTCGCAGAGTTCCGCAATCTCACGGCTGGACATGGTGATCGGGCCAGAGCCCGGCTGTGCCATCAGTTCTTTCATCGGTCAGTCTCCATGCGTCCGGCCTGCCAAGCCCGGAACGCGTCGGGGGTTCGCATGAGCGAACGCCGGACGCATGAAGCTCCGTGTTCGCGCTCTCCCCGTGGCAGCGGGGAATGTCTGGATTTCAGTTTTCGAGAATGGCCCGATGCATTTTCTCGGCGGCGGCGCTCACTCGATCGAGCGAGGCACGCCACGCCAGAAAAGGCTCGCTGGTCTCAATCTCTTTGCTTGAGGCCATGAGGCCGGTTGCGCGAATATTCGCGATGTGGCGGTCCCATGCAGCTGCGACGGCAAACGTCGCGGCTTTCCATTCTGCGATCTCAGCAGCGGGCGAAGTCGGCTCGGCAACAGCCGGAAGCCCCACAAGCGGCAGAGCCGCCATAGTCGCAAAAGAACGTCGTGTGATATGATGCTTGGCAGCCATTCCTCGATCCTCCAGATCGCGGTTTCGGTTAGAGCCGGGGCGGAAGTTCCCGCTTCCCCTCGGCTCGTTATTTCAGTATGACGGTAATTATGAAGAAGTCAATTCCCGTCATACGAAAACCCGGCAGGCCCGCAACTGGCGTGGACCCTATGGTCTCGGTTCGGCTACCCGCCGAACACATCAACCTCCTCGATCAGGTGGCAAAGAAAGAAGGCCGCTCTCGTTCCGAGACTATCCGCGAAGCGGTCTCCGATTGGCTGGCCGGCCTCGGCCTCTTGAAGCCTTGACGGGGGATTCAAGTGGCGGATAGCGTGAAGGAATGCCCCAGCGACCTACTCTGCCCGCCGCATTGGAAACTGCACTAGAAACTCTATTTGGCGCCGACGCCGGGCTGATGAGGACCGATTTTGTCACCCTAGGAGACAATGTCTCTCAGCCGACTCGGGAGGCCCTTGGGCAGGCTATGGCAATCGCCTTTCTCTCCGCGAGAGGCTACGAGCCAGACGGTGAGTCTGAAGACTGGTCCGCCGCGTGGCGGGAGATAGATGCCGCTTGGGGCATCACCGCCACGCCGCCGCCAGGATAGATGTCTGCTGGTTTGCGCCGCCGGTGAATGTCGCCGTTTCCGTATGGCTTGCTATCCCGGCCAGTGATGTCAGGTCAGCGCCCGTAAACACGATTTCGGCCGACCTGTCGCTGCGCTCCGTTGCCGAACTCCACGACGCCGATGTAGAGCCAGTCGAGCCCTGCCATGCCTGAAATATAGCGACACCACGAGCGGGAATGTTGAACGCCGTCGTCGATACAGCAGTCGCGGACGCCGTGTCGTTCGAGCCATGACTGAACGGGGTGTCGGACTCGTTGTTCTCGATCAGCCACACATCCACGGCGGCGCGCAGCATTCCCTCGCTGAAGGTTACGGTCACATTGTGCGTTCCGGCCGCAACGCGACGTCGGGCGATAGCGCCTGCGTGATTGGTAGCCCCCGACACTGCGCCAGAAAGCGTGCCGTTCGTCCCCCCGATGCTGACGCTCGAAACGCTCTTGCTGTTGGTCGTGCCGTTTCGAGCTGAAGCGGTAACAATTACCAGCCCACTACGCGGTATAGAAAAGCTCCCGAAATCATAGGTCGTTAGATCGTCGGTCAATTCCCCATGATTGATGTACGTCAACCGGATTGGCTGAGAAGATGCCATCCCGGCGATGCCTGACATTCCCGGAAGGAAGCTCATCAGAAGTTCGTCGCTTTAGTTGCCGTGACGATGAAGTGCGTCGTCGTCAGGCAGAAGATAGTCAGGAGATATTCCTGCGCGCTGTCGATGTCGGTCAGGGTCGGTACGACATTGAGGTACTGGTTCCCAAACGTCAGCGTCCTATCGGTCGTGCTGCTGCCCTGAACGTGGATAGTACGATAGGTGCCGGGCTGGCCGTTGGTTGGGTTTCCGAGAACGCGGTTCGCCGTGATCGTCAGCGTGAAGAAGATCCCGGCATCCCAGTCGACGGCGACGGTTGCGGCATCAGTCAGAGCAACGCCAGCTGACGCGCTCTCGATCAGGTCGGCCGTCAATATCTTATCGGCCGCGGCTGACCTGACATTTGCGTCCGACGCCTTGTCCGAGAGGAGGTTGGCCGCGCTGTCGGCGAGGTCCTTCGCCATGCCGCGCACATCGGCCGGAGATATTTCTCCGGCGGTATTGTTCGCAAGCGTTGTGTCGGCCTGCGTATTAAGATCGGTGCGGGTCTTGGCGGTCATGCGTCACCTATCAATCGAGCGAGACGTCGATGTCGCCGATGGGGAATGTCAGCGTGTCGCCGTCGTTGATGACGACGGAGGTGATCGCCTTCCAGGTCAGCAGGTTGCCGGATGTGTCGGCGTCGAAAATGCCGACATGCGTGACGGTGCCGAAGTTGCCGCCGGAGGCCGTGAACTCAACGGCCGTGTCGTTCGAGATCGTGCCGGACGACGCTGTGCCGAAGCTGATTTCCTCGCGAGCGTAGCCGCCCGTCGAAACCTCCGTGCCCCCGCCGGCGTCAGAAGGCGCCGCCGTAAATAGTGCGAGGTACACAGCCGCAGGCGCGCTGAAGGACGCGCCCGCAAACACATGATCGAGAAGTTCGTTCTCGAGATAGTCCGAGAAGTCGGCCATAGTGGTTTTCCTTTCAGTGAAATCAGCGGAAGCCGGCGTCGAAGCCGCTGTCGAAGCCGCGGGCGAAGGTCGCGGAAAGCGTTCCCGTTCCGGACATTGAGATCGAGCGGTTGATCGACTTCTGAGGCGCGACTGCCAACGAGCCGTCTGCGGAGAAAGCCGCGGCGCGCTGGTAGGCAACATTGAACGCGGCCAGGAGTTCGCCCTCGGCCGAGAACGAGACGGTGCGATATTTGACGCGGATCGGCGCAACGCTGAGCGCGCCCGTCGCTGCAAACGAAACCGAGCGATCCGTTCCGAGATCGGAGTTGATTGTCAGGCTTCCGAGCCCATCCATCGACACAGCGCGGACGAAATTGGCGATTGGCGCAATCGAGAGCGTGCCTTCGGCGGAGAACGACACGTCGCGCGGTGTGGCGCCGGTCGACATCACATCCAGCGAACCTTCGCCGGCGAACGCGACCGAACGGTATTTGACGATGATCGGGCTGACCGAGAGCGTGCCGACAGCAGAGAACTCCGCGAAGGCCAGCGTGGCCCACAGCGACGGAGCCTCATCCACTCCCACCATGTCGAAGACCAGATCGTCCTTCGCCTGCATTTCGGTCACGATGACGCGCGTATGCACGGAACGATGGGGACCGACATAGACGAGGCACCCCGGCGCGATTTCCGGGATGGTCGGGTTGCCCTGCGCGATGTCGTAGAAAGAGCCGGATGTGTAATGATTTGCCAGCGGCACGACGGGCGTGATGGTCTTCGTTTCGCCGTCCGATGCCGCGGATGTCAGGTGCGTCGTGATAGTGCCGTCGGTCCGGCGGATGGCGAACGCCGTTCTGGCCCCCACCTCCAGCATGTCCTCGACTTCCAGCATGTCCGCGATGTCGTGCATCGCCGGCGTGTTGCGGATGTCGAGTTTGCTGTCGACCGTGAACGAGGTGACGAAGTCTTCCGTGTCGTCGAGCGTGACGGATTTGACCAATGCACGACCTGTATGGCGGTCGAGAGTGTCGTGTTCCAGCGCCACAAGGGAGCCACGCCGGCAGACGATGGCGTTCGCCGGTGCTTCCCAGCGATAGAATGTCGAGCGGAGTTCAGCCTGCAGCAGATCGAACGACGCCCGCGCCCTCACCTTCGCTTCGGTGACGAGACCGCCATAGGAGACGCTTTCCAGCATTCCGTCTTCACCGCCGTCGTAGTCGGGGCGGTAGACGATGATCTCGTTGTTCTCGTAATCGAGATCGCTGTCGCGGAACTGGACGCGGAAACCGTCGGGAAGACGGGCGAACGCCTTCTCGAAACTGAATCCCCTCGCCGTGCGCGGCGTGAATGTCTGGACGATGGCATCGGAGGAACGATCCCGGTCCCGGATCACGCCCCAGAGTTCGGACTGATAGGGCCTGGCATAGCCGCAGGAGGCGATGAGAGCGCGCACCTCGTCGATGGTCTGGCCGTCGATCACCGCGTCGCAGGTGTATCCCTTGGCCGCGCAATCAGTGCGCCAGTCGAGGATTTCATCGTTGTCCAGCAGGCCCTCTGGGAGAGGGTCGACATTCTGCCGGCCGATATGGACATCGCGGTAATGCGGCGCCGGGTTGCTCGTCGTCGTCCAGTTGTCCCAGGCCGAGCCGGACCAGTCCTTCACATACCCGGAGGCGACACACGAAACGCTGTCGATCTGCTTGTTTCGGGCCCGGATGGCGATGGTCGCAAAACCGGGTTTCGGCAGGATCGGCGCGTTCCAGATGTTCGTCGTGCGGGCGAGCGAGACCTTGTCGAGAATGCCGGATTGCGTCTGCCCGATGATCGCGGTCGAGCCAGAGAGATAATAGCCGAACGGGTCGCGGACGGTGCCGCCGAGCGTGTAGGCCGATGGCGAGAACGACGACCATGCGAAGGCGTAGCCGCGCATAACCTGGATGTCGTACATCCCCTTCGGGAACGTCGCGCTGTCGAGATAAATCTCGATGCGGTTCGAATACAGAAAGACATGCCGGACGCCCGACGAGCTTTCGTTGCCCCGGTAGAGATAATCGTCGCCCGATCCGGCATCGAAATAGGAGTGCGCCGTCCATGCATCGCGCGGCGGACTGGCCTGTGCGAAGGTCGTGTGGAACGCCGCCACGACACCGTCGGCCGAGGGAACCGGATTAGCCGCGACGAGACCCGGCTCATCCGCGTCCCATTTGATCTGGATTTCGGTCTTGAACAGCGCGGTCTGGTAGCCGGCGACATGGAACTCCGGGAGATGCACCCAGCTCGACTCGCCGCGTTTCCTGATGCGGACCCTGAACGGAACCGCGAGTTGGTTCGCATTGTCCTGGAACAGAAGCCCCTGAAAATGCAAGCGCAGCCATACCTCGTCGGGGCTTTCGCGGGTCGGGACGCCCTGCCACACAGGCAGGCTTTTCAGCGGGTCCGCCTGATCCGCCAGCCTGTCGGCGTTCTCAGGCTGGACCTGGTGCCGGGAGAGTTCGGTTGAGCTTCCCGATGTCCGTCCATACCTGTTGAACAGATCGATCTGCGGGTCGTCTTCCCAGCCCTCGCGGGTCTGGACCTCGATATCGTCCTCGTCCTCGATCGGCGAGCCGCCGGCGCGGATGTCATCGAGATCGTGTGGGCCGTTGAGACAGAATGCCGCCTCTAGAATGTCGTCCTGCCCCTCGATCGCTATTACGGGTTCGCCGGCAACCGGCGGGAACGCCTTGTGCGTTCCGATGACGCGCGGCACCGTACCGCCCGGTTCAATGACGGCGTTGCCAGAGAGCGAAGCAACACGGTCGTCGTCCTGGCGATTGGATTCCGACGATGCTCCGCTCTTGACCGCGGGCGGCGCCGTGAGGGCCGAAATCGCGAGCGCGCCGGCCAGGCCAACAGCACCCGCGAGAACCTTGGCGGAAAACGAGCCAGCCGCGAACAAGCCGCCAGACGTGGCGAGCGCGCCGCCCGCGATGCCGCCCGTGGCAACCGTCAACGCCAGCGCCGCGACGACGCCGATAATCTGCTTGCCCGCCCCACCCCCGTCTCCGCCTCCCTGGAGGGCATAGTGAAACGTGACGGTGATCGGCCGGTCGTTCGATTCCGGCTTCGGTTTGACCTTGTGCCAGTACGCACGATCGATCTCGTGATCGTTGACGCGAATCATGCCGCGTTCGGCGAAGTCCGAGGGGAGAACGTCGCCGAAGGTGGCGATCATTTCCCCGAGCGTCGTGCCCGGCGGGAACATGACCTGACGCACCTTCCCCGTTCCGAACGGAGGCGCATAGGCCGCGCTGATCTTCTCGTGCATCATGCGAGAGACCGATGCCTTCTCACCGCGACGATGCGCGGCTGAATGGTGAAATGGCTGACGGGAACGACGACGGCGTCGATACCCTTTTCGATATGCAGGACGTGTTTCGGCCCCGTCATCACGCCCATGTGCCCGGTGACGCGGGAGCCGTGGCGCCTCATGATGAGCGCGTCGAATTCGCGAGCCTTGGGTAAAGGCACTTCGATCCACGGCATGTCCGCTTGCGCGTCTCCGCCCATCAGGGCCGCGATGCGCGCTACGTCATAGGCGGAGAGGTCGCCGTATTCGGGCAGATCGAGTCCGCAGAGCTTGTTCCAGACGTCCCGCGCTAGACCGTAACAGTCGAAGTCCGGACCCCTGCCGACATCCTTGAACCGCGCGCCCTGATAGGCGTTCGCCCAGTGCGGCATCAGGAGATCGTCCAGATATGGGCCTCGCCCCTGGCTCCGGCCGCAGAACGACCGCCGCCGCCCGCAGGTGCCGATCCTGCGACACCGGGCGCCCCGCCATTGCCTGCGTGAAGGCTGGTTCCCGCCGCGCCTGCGGATGACGTTCCGTCGCCGCCGCCGCCGCCGCCACCGAAGAGCGATGAACCGCCATCGCCACCACCGCCGCCGGCGCGGCCGCTACCCCCGCCACCACCGCCGCCACCAAACCGTCCGTTACCGCCATCCACTCCCGGCGCACCGTCGGCGCTGCCCGGCCCGCCTCCACCGCCATCGGAAGCGCTGAAACCAGCGGCTGCCCCGTCTGGTCCTCCGCCAGATCCGCCGCTGCCACCTGAGCTGTTGCTGCCGCCAGCCGAACCGGCGGAGAGCGAACCGCCGCCGCCGCCGCCGCCACCGCCACCGAAACCGTTACCGGCACCGCCGGCACCGCCGCCATAAGCGGAGAGATGCGCTCCGAAGGAGGTGTTGCCGCCCGCGTTACCGGCAGCGCCGCCGCTTCCGACGGTTACGGTTTCGCTCGATGCCAGATCGCCAGCGCGGAAGACGTATTCGTTGTATCCGCCACCACCACCGCCGCCGCCCTGGCCGTTCGATCCGTTGTCAGCGCCGCCTCCGCCGCCGCCGGCCCAAAGTCGGACATGGACGCGTGCGTCATCGGGGGTTCCTGCGGGCTTGGTCCACGTTCCCGAGGCTGTGAAGGTCTGAAAGTCGAGAACGCGGTTCGTCGAACGCGTATCGGTCAGGAGGATGAATTTTGCTTCTTCCGCGCTGTAGAGCGCCACCTGGCGCGTGCTGGCGCCAACTCGTCCCGACACCAGCGCCGCGCCGGACAGATCGACGATGTCGATTGCCGCCGTCTCGACCGCCGGGCTTCCGCCGTCGGACAGCACCAGCGTCATCGCGCCGGAGTTTTGCGTCGCGCCCTGCTTCCAGCCGAACAGCATGCCGGCCTTGACGCCATCGGTCAGATACGGCGTGCAGACGCCGACGACATCGTTCTCGTCGCCGGAAATATCCGTGAGTTCGATGCAGATGCCTTCGTAAAGACGCGCGATCTCTTCCGAGACCGCGTCCATATAGTCTTCACCCGTTATGGGCGGCGTCGAGGCAGACGTCGGCACTCGGCGGTCAACGGCCATGCTTCACCATCATGCGAAAAGGGCGGGACAACGGGGCTTGCCTGCCAGACGGCCGGGCCATGCGCGCTGCGAGTAATTCCATGACCGGATCGAGGCCGTGACATCCATCACGTTGACCGAGACATCGGTCAGGTAAAGATGATCGGCGCTATAGGCTGGCACCGCATTCGAAGCCGGGCTGTCGGCCTGGTTCCGGTCGGTACGCGGCGAGACGGATGTGTCGAATTCCGAGACCGGTAGAACATCGAGACGCATGCGCGGCGGGCGCGTCAGCTTGCGCATCGCCTCGCCGATCTTCTGGTCGACGTTCTGGACCGTCAGCCGCGCCTCTGGCGGGCCTTCGGTATCGGTCAGAAGCGTGATGTCGAACCAGAACCCGGTGAAGGTGTTGCCTTTCCAGACATAGTCCTTGCCGTCCGACACGACCCGGATCACGTCAGGCACTTCCGGAGACGTGATCGTCATAAAGACGAGCAGCGCCTCTCCGCTCTCCTGCCGGTCGAGTTCCCGGCGGAGTGAGGCTGCGACGGAGCGTTGCATCTGTCGTTACGGAAGCCGCATCAACTGGCAGGAAAGACGCGCAAGACGGCCGGGCCGATCCCAGGAATACGCGCCGACGAACTTCCACGAATATTCGGTGCAGGTCGTCGGATCATCCCAGACGAAGGACTGCGTGCCGTCGATCAGCGTGTCGTGATAAAACGTCTCGAATGTCGCCCGCTGCGTCACCGTCATCGGTGGAAAGGTGACGTCGAACACATGGCCGGCGGCAGTCCCGCGCCGACGGTCGATCGACGGGCCGACCTCCGGCTGGAAGCTGATCTTGTTCGGTTGAGGGCCGCCGCGGAATCCGTCAACGGTCGGCTTCTGAGGAAGGGTTGCGGGCCATGTCGCCATCAGACAGTCCTCGGCCGCTGGCCATAGCGAAAACGCATGGAAGAGTCGGTGCGGCCGCCGGCTATTGCCTCGTTGACCTTCTTCTCGATGTAGACATCGATCTCGGGACCGCGCTGCGTCTGGCGCTGCTCCGTTCGGACTTGGCCACCGACGTTGTTGTAGACATTCACGACAGCACCGCCACCATTCGCGGCGCCGCGCGGCAGGATGCGCTCGCCGCCGAGCGCCATGATCGGGACCTCCTTGCCGGAAGGCCCCGGCACGACGCCGCCGGTGTGAAACTTCGGTAGACCGCCGCCACCACCGCCAGCGAACCCGCCGAAAAGACTGGAAAGGCCCTGCTTCAGCGGATTGACCACCGCCATCTGCACGACGAGGTCGATCAACTGGTTCTTCAGGTTCTCAAGGGCTGAGCCGATATTGTCGAAATCGGTGATGGCGGAGCCGGCGAAATCCGCAATCGCTCCCGCCGCGTCGTTCCAGAACTGGTCGATCTCCTGCCCGCGGCGCGCGGCCTCCGCCGCTTCCGCATAGGCAGACGCCAGCTTGTCGATCTCGCCCCGATGCGCTTCGATGTTCGTGATGCCGTCGCGGCGTGCGGCGTTTTCAAGCTCAAGCGCGGCCCTTGCCTTGTCTCGCGCCATCTCTGTCTGGCCGATCAGCGACAGTTCAAGCCGCAGGGCTTCGGTCGCTTCCTGTATCTGGCGGGTTTCGCGCTGATAAGCCGTTTCACGGCCCTTCTTCCCGGTGCCGACGGGAGCCGCGAAATCGCCGAGCGAAACGGTGTCGATTGCGGCAGATGATGACGAGCCTCGCGGGCCGCCGCGCGAGGATGGTCCGCCTCGAGACGGCGTGAATGCCTCGACCCTTTCGACAAGCCCGCCGCCAACGCGACCGATACTGCCGAGGGCGCTGCCCCAGGATTGAACGGTCGCATTGATGGAATCGAGCCAGCCCCCGAGTTCCTTTGCGAACTGGATGGTCTCGACGAGACCCGTGATGAATGGGCCGAAGTCTGCGGTCGCAATGGCCTCGGCGAGGCTGTTGAGCGAAGCGGCCAACTTGTCGCCAGCCTGCGCGCCTTCGTTGATCTTCCCGGCCGCATCGATTGCCGCGTTGTAGATACGAGTGAAGCCCTGCGCGACGGTGATCTGGGAGTTCGCAACCTTGTCCTGAAGAACAACTGCGCCGGCTTCGAAGGCACGGAAGAACGCTTCCGACGAGACCTTGCCTTCAATAACGAGCCCGCGCAGTTTTGCGACTGACCCGCCCGCTTCTTCCAGACCAGCAGCCGCGGCCTGCGCGACCGGAAGCGCGCCTTCAAGGATGGAGTTGAATTCTTCGGCGCGAACCGTTCCCGATCCGAGCGCCTGGCTCAACTGCAGCAATGCGCCGGATGCCGACTGCGCGTCCGTACCCGCCACACGAAGCGCAACAGCCACGTTGTTCGTGAAGTTCAGAAGCTCTTCGGACGAAACGCCGAGTTCCTTCTGCACGATCGCCGCGCGGCCGTAGAGCGTGACCAGCGATTCCAGCGGCGCGGCATTGTTCTGCGCGGACTGGAACAGCCGGTCATAGACCCGCGTCAGCGCCTCGCCCTCAAGACCCGCAACCCTCAGCGCGTTCGTGATCCGGGTCGAGGCGTCGATAAGCTGCTGCGCGCCGCGTAAAGAAACCGCGCCGCCCGTTACCGCCCCAAGCCGCGCCCCGACGCGCGAAATCGTGGATTCCATTCGCTTGAAGCGGTTTTCGATGGACTTCGTCCGGGCGTTCGTGATGCCGAGCGCTTTGTTCAAAGACCTCTCGTAAGCCTTTAGATTCGCTTCCATCGAAACGATGAGGCGCTGCAGGTCTGTGGTTTCAGCCATAAATCAGGCGTCTCCGTGCGCGCGCTTCATCGCTTCGAATTCTTCGTCGGTCGGCGGCTGTAGTGACGACCCGCCGCCATTTGCCCTGGAATAGCCGTCGACACAGGCGGCAAATTCCCAGAGCGACATCCTGCCGGTCTGTTCAGGCGTGAAGCCTAGGACGGCTCCGGTTCCGTAGAGGCCGGCCGCGGAGAGTCGTCCGTCTCCGCCGCCGGCACCTTTTTTCCCACAGGTTCTGCCGGATCGCCGATAAGCGCAGCCATGAGAACGGCCTGCGCTGTCTGGACATGCTGCAGAATGGATCCGGCCTGAACCGTTTCCCTTACGAGATCGAGGGCTTTCTTGCCCTCCATCCCGCCGCCCATGAGGGCCAGGCGAAGCGTTTCGGTGATGTCCCGGATGAACCATCGCCCGGTCGAAAGCCGGGTCATGGTGTCGTAGGGGCCAGAACCAGTAGCGTCCTGCAGGGCAATGAGGCGGTCGATGTCCAGACGGAAGGCCCGGAGATCGCCGCCCCAGTCGATTTCAATGCGTCCGTCGCGGCTCATCAGGCGCCCGACGTGAAGTCGGAAATCTCGCCATCGCTTTCGAGCGTGATCGAGACCTGCGCCTTGTTGCTGCGCTCGCCGGTGATCTCGAATTCGGTCAGCTTGAACGAGCCTTCCCAGTAACCGACGGTCCCGAGCCAGACCTGAACATTCTTGCCCGTGTCGCCCTTCCACCAGGCCGTGTAGGCCTGGATTGTCAGAAGGACGTTGTCGAGAACGCCGGCACCGGTCAGGCCGACCGACAGCGCATCCTTGACGAGCTGGCGCCATGCCGGATCGTCCGGATTGCTGCAGTCCGGCACCACGACGTCGTTCGTCGACGAGCGGAAGGTGACGCCGCGCTCGGAATTGATGAGACACGGATGGGCGAAGACTTCCGGCGAGGCTCCGTCGCCGATCTTGATGTAGAGCTGAGTGCCCTTGATGGTCGTGGGAAGCGCCATTTCATTCTCCAGCAAAAAGCCGCCCGAAGGCGGCGCGTTTCAGATCAGATCAGGAGCGTTCGTCGCGCGCCCTTTTTCATGTTTTCTTTCGACCACATCGGGCGAAGATTGGTCAGCGACCAGCACGCCCTAAATTCGTCGTCGATTTCGGACGCATACGAAAACGAAGCCTTCGGCACGATGTGATCGATGTGCCAATCGCCCATGTTTTTCCAAGACATCCCTTTTTCGAACTGACGCTCAATGTGCAGCGTAAGTTCGTCGAGATTGAAACCAAGAATGCTTTGCCACGTCCGTCCCGCCTTTCCGCCACGCAACGAAAAAAGCACCATTTGGCTGACGCGGTGATCAAGGCGGAGTTTCGGGTCGGACGACCTCTTAAGGCTTCTTCGGGATGAATAAGTACGCTGCGCCGCTTGTCGCTTAGGACACGCTTTCCGGCGCGCGTCGCCCGCCGCAACGATAGCGCGGCGTTTGTCAGGGTTTTTCTCTCGCCACTTTTTGAACCGCTGATGCTGGCGTTCATCGCCGCATGCAGGACAGAACCTCTGTCGTGGGCGCGCTTTCTCGAATGAGACTCGACAATCGGCGCACTGCATCGCGTCGCCGATTTGCGGAATGCCGGCCGCGCGCCGCTGGGCGCGCTTTCTCATCACCCGCGTCGACGACATGTCAGTTCTTCGGGTGATCGACGAGATATCGAAACTCAACGACCGCATGGCTCGTCAGGCCATCCGGCGAATCCAGAAAACGATCGGTGATGAATTCGGCCTCGACCAGCAGGAACGCCGGGGCGGGCGGCGATCCTTCATCGTTCAGCACAAACTCCTGCTTCATCACCCGCCGCACATGCGCGGCAATTCGCTTGCACTGCGGGAAACCAGGCTCCGTCGAAAACACGTCGACCGAAGCGAAAACCTCGGATGCGTTCCAGCACGAATTATCGTCGCCCGTGGTCTGCCCAGGCCCAACGCGCAGATAGGGATATGTCGGGTTCTCAGGAACGCGGTCGTAAACACGCACCGGATCTGAAACGAGCGCCCTGAGCGAGGCATCGGCTTTCAGCGCAGCGACAAGCGCGCCTTGTATTGCGAGAGAAGGATCGCTCATTTGCCGTTACCTGCGACCTTCTTTGCGGCCTTCGTCGACGCCATGGTGACGCGGCTTTTGATGCGCTTGCGGAGCGCTCTGTATGCAACAAAGAAAAACGGGCTCGCCGGGGCGTTCGGAGTACCAAACTCGCGCCAGCGCCCATAAAAGGCCTTCGGACCACCCGCCTGAACTTTAAGCGCGAGTTCGTGGCGGCCGGGCACCTTTTCGATGCTGTCCTGCAGATCGCCGGAGTCGACCTCGACTAGCCGCTTCTGCATCGCGACAAGTTCGTCGGCGCCCTTGTGCAGAGCCGCCATCAGTTCCTTTTTCGTCTCGGGCGTGAGCCGCTTGATCTTCGCGTTCAGCCTGTCGAGGCCCGTCACCTTCGCCATTACGTCGCGGGGCCGTCGTCTGCCAGGATTTCGATAAAGCGGTTTTTCTCGTCGGCAACTGCTGTCCGAAGGTTGTAAATCTTCGTCGCGTCCCGGCTGTCTACTGCCCTCCACGCCGGCGTGATCTGCCGCGTCTCAGTCGAGGACCGCACCGTAATGGAAACAGGCTGCACGCCTTGGAGCCTTTGATTGATGATCGGCTCCGATCCCTTGCGCGGCATGACGCGCGCATCGACCGTGAACTGCGTGGCGAAATCACCGGAGACCGGATTGCCGTAGCCGTCGTCAGTCGCCTGTCGAACTTGGAAGTTCAGCCGCCGGCGCATCTGTCCTGATGCCATCGTCTTCTGCCTTCTTCACGGTACGGCGCACGATGCGCCCCTTGCCGGCCTTGACCGCCTTCTCGGCGCAGTCCTGCGTCACAAGCCGAGACGTTCCGGCCTTGTAGGAGATCGCCGTCTGCGGAAATTTCGGCGGGACGTAGACGAACTTCTCGGAGAACTTCACCCAGGGCATCCGACAGCCTCCCAGCAAGCTCCGGACGCCATCTCGTCGGCTGTCCACTGTTTGTAGGCGAGAGCCACAGCCCACCAGTACCGCGGCACCTCCGGCGGCATCTCGACAGCGTGCCCTGTCACCGGCCAGGCCATTGAACCCCGGTCCATCGACACTGTCGGGACGCCCGCGAGAACCGCATCAACCAGACTGTTGCTGTTCCACCCCACGGCCATCGAGACCGATTTCAGCAGATCCTCGATCGGCTGCTCGGGGTTCAGCGTGTCGACGCCGTCGATCCGTTCGCCCGCAGCCTTCGGATGAGGCCGGAACTTGACCTCGAATCCCTTCGCCTTCAGCGTCCGCGCCCAGTCGGCGTAATGCGCCTTCAGGTCCACTCCCTTAACCGACATATCCGTCGGCACCTGGCCGAGTATGACTGCCGCCCCACCCCGAATGCCGCGCCACGGCTTCATCAGGGGCGCGAAGTGCTTCTCCCATCGGCTCGGATCATCGAGCGGGCCTCGGAATTCTCCTCGGCCGTTGAGGCCACCGCCGAACGACACCGACGTCCATGCAAACCGATCGCCGACATATCCGCGCTCGAGAATGCAGACGCGGCCGCCACGGGCTTTCTGCGCCTTGATTTCGTCCTGGCGCCGAACGCCCCAAAAGACCACGAGATCAGCCGCCGCCGAGATCTCGCGGATGTCGACTTCCCATCCATGCTTTCGCAGTCCGCGGGCAAAGGAGGTGCCCCAGCCGGTCTGATGCTCAGACCGTTGCCGGGCGACGACGATCGCCTTTTTCACAGGTCGACGCGCCAGCCTTCCGACACATAGGCCCGCTGGCCCTTCAGCCACGCGACCTTCGCGCCGTGAAACCATTTGCGGAAGAGCGCGTCCCATTCCTCGTAGGGGCGCTTGTTGATGTGCAGGTCTTCGCCGGTCGCCTTGTTCGTGCTCGGCTTGTTGTTTGCCGTGATGAGAACGTGACGGGATGCGACGCGCGCCATTTCGCGGCACGCGAGTTCGTCGTCGCCAGGGATCAGGTGCTCGATCACATCGAACATCGAAACGACGTCGAAGCTCTTGTCGGAAAACGGAAGCGAATGCACTTCGGCGCGCACAATCCGCTCGCCGTCGATCAGCGCCGGCACTATTTCGGTGCCGCGAACATATTGAAAACCAAGATTTCCTGCGTTTTCCAGCATCTCACCGCGGCCGCATGAGACATCGAGATAGGAACCGCGGCACGGCAGCGCCCCGAGATCGCGCACGGCGTCGGCCATGCGCGTCTGCTTCATGCGATACTTTTCATTCGTTCCGTAGACCCGCTCGTATTTGCGATGTTCGGCGAGGCGCTTGTCGTTGATGTGCAAAACACGTCCTCGAAATTGATCTTGGGATATGCGCGCAGCGCGGAAACGGCGCTCGCGTTCAACACTTCGACGCCGAGGACGCGCAGATAACGCGAGGCGCGGTCGAGAACCTTGGCCCAGCGGGCGATCCCGCCTTTGTTCGGATTGTTCATCCCGTCTGGATGACGGCCGTGCCAGTGAAAGCCGAGGTCGACGCGCATGTCGTAGCCGACGAGGATGATCTTCTTCGCGCCGAACTGAACAGCAAGATTGAGCGCCTGAAATCCGGAGTTAGCGCCCCGACCCTCACGATCGGACCCGGCTGCGAGAATGCCCTTCGGTTCGCGGACGATTTGCCCCGTGCGGACAAGCCCGACCTGTTTGATGCCGCGGTACATCTTCGGAGCAGCGTCGCCCTGCGCCACGCGCAGCCCGCGAAACTCAGGAAAGCCTTTGCCCTTCTGCCACCACTGGTGATCGGCGGCATAGAGAACGTCGGCCCAGGGCGCGAGACGCCATGACTCGTTGATCGCAATGACTCTCGCGCGGCCGCGCGCGAGATCGAGCGGCACGCCCTTGGCGCTCGGTCCGGAGGCGACGACGACAGCCGTGTCGCGGCTCCAGTCCGGAAACCACTCAGGCAACGCGCCCGACAAGGTACTGATTGACGATGTTTTCGAAGCCGAACGGCATCGCCGGCATTTCGCCTGCGAGTACAGCTTCGCGGTTTTCGTAATAGTGGCCGATGAGAAGGAGCATCGCGTGCCGCAGCGTCTCGGGGACATTCGCGAGCGAGACAGGACTGTCGTCGGTGCCTGGGAAGCCGGCCGTAAAGTTCACCTGGACTGCGCTGTAAACGCGCCGCGTGATCGGCCACGTCTCGTCATAGGCCGGCGCGATGTAGGCGCCGAAGCGATCCTTTCTCCACTGGTAAAGCGAAGAATTGAGCGTCTGGGTGTCTCCACCCTCGTCGACATAGGTGATGCTGTCGATCGACAGCACTGGCCCCATTGGAATGCGGATCTGCGCCGGAAAGCAGTCCAGCGTCATGCGCCATCCCTGCGAAACGAAGCACAGGCCGATGCCGTCCGGACCTTCGATCTTTTCGCGAGAGACCTTGATGAGACGATCGATCAGTGTGTCGTCGTCATCGTGGTCGATGCGGCATTGCGCCTTGGCTTCGGCGGTCGTGATGACCTCCGATCCCGGCGCAGATGTCCGCTCAAGGGCGTTCCACATTGCGCTTTCCTTTGCGCTTCTTGCGCGGCGCGCGCTTCACGGCCGTCTCCACCGCCGGCGGGATCGCGGTCTCTTCGACCACATGCCGGCCAGCGGTGTACGGCATTGTATCTACGCCATCTGGATCATTCGCTTCGAAGACAGCCTCGGCGAGACCACGATCGATCAGACGCCGCGCCTTCGCCTCGGGCACATCGCGCACTTCGCCGGCCTGCCAATCGACATTCGAACCGGCAAAGCTGTCTTTGAAACGAATTTTCATGGGGTGGTCGGGGAGGCCGAAGCCTCCCCGCTCCTATCTTAGTTCGTGGCCGGGTGGAGCAGATGCTTGACCGCGGCGGTGTCCATCAGATCGCCGTCGTAACGGGCGAAACCGATGAAGCCGACCTGATCGTAGTCCGCATAGCGCTCGACCAGACGACGCACCGCGAACTCGCGGACACGGCGAACGATGTACTTGTTGAAGTCGCCGAACAGGACCGACTTCTGCGAGTCCGCGACGTTGGCCATCGCCTGGTTCACCGAATAGGGCTTTTCCAGAATGGTGGCCGGCGCGCCGGTCCGCACATCGGCCGGCTGCCAGATGTAGCGGTTCTCGCTGTCCTTGATCTTGCGCAGCAGCTTCAGCGTCGTGTCGTTGAACATCCAGCGAACCGACGGCGCATCACGATAAGCCGGATCGACCGAGTGCTGCAGTTCGATCAGGTCATCGAAGGAGATGCCATCAGCCAAGGTGGCGTCATAGCCCTTCGTCGAAGCCGTTACGATTCCGTTCGGATCGCCCGAGCCATCGCCGATCGTCAGGTCGGAGTTGACCTTGCGGCCGAGGCGGATCGCCATCGCGTCACGGACGAGCGCTTCGATGTCAAAGGCCGAGTCCTGGATGAGTTCCTGCGGAACGAGAATGGCGCCGGTGGCGTACTTATAGGCGTCGAGCTGCTTCTGCCCGAACACCAGATCGCCGTCTGAACCCGTGACCTGGGCGTTTTCGCCGAGGCGATAAGCCTGGTTCGCCGTGTCGTCCATCGTCGGCCACGGAATCGGGTTGCCCGAAGCCGTGGGGATCTCGCGGGTGACGCCCGGATCGAGCATCGGACCCCAAGCCTTCATCGAAACGACGAGTTCGTTCGAGAAGCCTTCCGGGACCGTATAGCCGCCGGCCGTGGTCGTGGTCGACTGCGCACGCTTTTCAGCGTCGGTCATGTACTCGGTCGTGCGCATTTCGCGCAGGATCTTGCGCTCTTCGGGCGAAAGACCCTCGGCGCCGTAGCGCATGAAGGCGCGGAACGCCGCCGCACGCTGTTCCTTCAGGTCTTTCTCGGCGCCGGGCTCAACCGAGCGATCTTCGCCGGTCGGACGACGCGGATCGGGCTCGTCGATCGCGGCTTCGCGGGCTGCGAGAGCCTCCTCACGCTGCGCGCGAGCTTCCAGCCGGTCGTAGTCCGCCATTACGCGGTCGTACTCGGCCTCGATTTCCTTGGCGCGAGCCTCGGGGGTTTCGTCGGTGATTTCGTCCAGCTTGGCGCGGGCAGTGACCACAAGAGCGGCCTGCTTCTCGCGCAGTTCTTTGATAGGCATGGAAAAGGCTCCATCTGAGGGATTGGTACGTCGTCACGACGTTCCGTGCGCCTTGCCGAAGGGCGGTTTAGGCGATGGCTTTCGCGAGAAGCGTCAAGCCCTCCGGGTCTTCAGACCCAGGTCCATTTTCATGCGAACGCGGCGAGCCGCGGCATGAGAATTCTGTTCCTTGCGAACGGATTCGCGATGCTCTTCCAGAGAGCGCACAGCGACTTCCGTCGTCGGATAGGCGCCGCGCGTAACGACGGAAACGTCATAGAGCTCGCCGACTTCCTCGATCGTGCGGACGGGGATGTCGCCGCTCTCATCCCAAGACTGCTTGCCGCCGCGCATGGAGAAGGCGAATGACATCTGGTCAATGTCGCCGCGCTTCATCTTCGTCATCAGGTCGCGGACGTCCTGCGTGTCCGGCGGATCGATCTCGACCCGAAGTCCCTTGTCGTCTTCCGTCAGCCGCAGCGTATTCGCCTTCGCGCGGCCGAGAACGATGTTCTCGTCGTGATTGAACAGCGCATGGACATCGGATTTCGACAGAGCGGGTGTGAATGCGCCGCGCTTCACCTTCTCCCGGAAGAACCCGGCGATGTCTGTTTCGGTGTCGAACACCGCGGCATAACCGACGAGCACCGGCGGCTTGCCGTCGGCGCGCTCCTCGACATGCAGTCCGTCGAGAATTCGGACCTCACGCTGTTTGGTCATTGTCGTCTTCCTCCGGAGCGTCCCCCGGTTGCGAAGGCGCTGCAGGCGCCGGCTGAGTTCCCAGCGGCACGGTCGCGCCCTGGACATAGAGTTTGTCGGCCTCTGCGCCCTTCTTCGGCCAGTTTTCCATCGCGCGAACTTCGTTCGGCGTGTTGATGCCGTTCTGAATGGCCTGGCCGTAGCCTTCCATGCGGGTCTTGAAGTCGCCGCGCAGAAGGCCATCGACGTTAAATTCGACGTACTGACGCCGATTTCGCGCCGAGAAGAGCTTCAGATTCAGCTCCTGCTCGATGCATTCGAGCCACTGCGTCAGCGTGTGCTTGACGAAGTGAAGATCCTGCTGCTCGGTATTCGAGAAGGTTCCGTGGGTGAGATCCTGCAGGAACGTAGGCGGAAGCTGGAAGATGCGCGCCAGTTCTTCCAGCTGGAAGCGCCGCGCCTCGGTCATCTGACCCTTGGCCGGGTCGAAGCCGATCTGCTTCAATTCGTGTGCGAGCGGCATCGCCAGCACGAGCCGGCCCTTCTTGTTGCCGGCTGCAACGGCGTCCGACATATCGCTGGATGCGCGCTCAACCGCGGCCGGCGAAGCCATCGGTCCAACGAGCTGCAGCGGAGGTACGCCGCCGTTCTGGAAGAACTTGGAGGCGTATTCCTCCATCGCGATCGAGAGGCCGACGGCGTTCTTCAGGCGCTCGATCGGGTCGAAATGCGTCAGGCCGTCAAAGCCCGGCGCCCAAATGATGTCGATGATCTCGCTCGCGTCGTAGACCTTCTCCGGGCCTCCGTCGCGGTAGCGATAACGTATTTTGCCGCTCTTGCGCTCGACCACCATCTTTGTCGGATCGAGTAGCCACAGGTTTGTAATGCGGCCAGCGAGATTGCGTTCGATGAACGTGAACGAACGACCCTTCAGAAGGACGCTCATCATCAGGCGTTTGCGCCACTGGAACGAGGACGTTTCCTCGTTCACAGCGTCATGCAAGATGCCATACAGCTGCGCCGAAGTGTCGGCGATCCGGCTCTCACCATCCCGCGAGTAGAGGTCGAGCGGCAGCGAGGCGACCGTCGACGAAATGAAGTTCACCGCGGCCCAGACGGCGGGTACACCCATCGCCTTTTCGACGGTCACTTCGACGCCGGAGACGCTGTGCCAAGCCCCGAAGATCTGATCCCAAGCCCCTGCGTCGTAAAGCGAGACGGACGGGTTCTCCAGAGAGTTCCGGCGCTCGGGAACAGCCGCGGAAGCGGTGAAGCCCCTCTTGATCCGGTCCAGAATTCCCATCAGGCCACCGTGAACTTGTAGTCAGGGTCTTCCCACGGCGATTTGATCGTGGGGGTCGCGCCAACTGTCGCCACGCCGACCGCCATCGCCAGGCTGACGGCGCCGTCGATGCGGTTCGTGGCCTTATCCTTGGCGAACATGCGATGCCCCGTTCGGTTCTGCTCGTAGATCACGCTCGACAGGCACATGCGCATGACCGGACTGTCTTCGATGACGATCCGCTCTTCGATGACCGCGGCCTCGAGCTTGTTGATGCTGTCCGGCATCCAGAGCGAGACGTCCTCGGCACCTTCCGGCCCCGCGATATCCTCGCCGACCTTGCGCTTCTGAAAGCCCTGAGGATGCACGACGCAGGGCAATGACAGCCCGCGGTCGTTCAACTGCTCGCGCAGGTTTTCGAGTCCGTACTGGTCGCAGCCGATCGTGACCGGCTGATATTTGGCGCAGATGGAACCGAGAGCGTCCGCAACCCAGCCGTATCCGATACGCTTGCCGGATACCGCCTCCATCCAGCCGTCACCGGCCCAGCGGTCATAGTGCGCCTTGTCCTTCCGGGAGCGCTCGACGAGCGTGTCTTTCGGCGTCCAGAAAAAGGTTTTTGCTGCAAAGCGCCATGCGTCCGGCGTCTCGTCGAGAAGCCAGAGCAGCGTCAGCGCCGTGAGGTCCGATGCGCGGGAAAGGTCGAGCCCGCCGAAGCAGGGATAACCGCGCTCCGAAAGACTATCGACGTCGACATCGCCTAGCACCTTTTCGAGTGCCGCACGCGAGAACGCCGCGCTTTCCGATTCCGTCCATTCGCAGAAGTGAAGCCGCCGGACCATCGCCTCTTTCGAGGGCATGCCCTGGGCTTCCTTGACCTGCTCGCGAACGAATTGCGGCTGGATCGAGACCCCGAGATTCGGGTTCGCCTTTATCCAGCACGTCTCGTCGTTGAACGGATCGTCGTTCTCGTCGAGCGAACAGATGAAGCCGAACCACTGGTCGTTGTCGGCTTCGCCGTTGACGACCCGGATCGTGTATTCGTGCTCAGAATAGCAGACCGATTTCCGATCGAACCCGCTGTTCGTGATTTCGAAGATGAGCGCGTCCTGGTTGCCTTTCGTGCCGGCGCGCAGCATTTCGATGACGTCGTTATTCGGATGCTCATGCACTTCGTCGATCAGGGCGCAGTAAGGACGGATGCCCGACTTGCCCTTCTTGTCCGACGATATCGGCTTGAAGAACGACGCCTTCCCTGTGTCCGTCAGCTGCCAGACCGGGTTGATGCCGGAAGGCACGAGGCGCCGCGCCAGATGCGGCGAACGTTTCCACATCTCGACCGCGTCGCGGAAGAGAATGGCGGCCTGGTCCTTGTCGGTTGCGGCCGAATAGATTTCCGCGCGGAGCTTGCCGGTCGCGGTCAGCATGTAATGGCCGATGCCGGCGGCCATCGGCGATTTGCCGTTGCCCTTGCCGATCTCGACATAGGCGCGGCGAAACCGGCGGAGACCGTCAGATTTCTTCCAGCCGAACAGCGAGCCGACAATGAACGCCTGCCACGGCTCGAGCAGGAACGGGACCGCGGAGCTCGTCACCCCGCCATCATCGTCGGGCCGCTCGACCTCGACCGTCAGGACATCCCGGAAATATCCGATGACGCGCTTGACCGCGTCGACATCCCAGACGAGCCCGCGGGCCTTGCCGTCCTTCAGATCCTTCAGGTGCCGAGCACACGCGGCGCGCACATGCGGGCCGGCGACGATCTTGCCCGACGTGACGTCGAGCGCGTACTGGGTTGCGGGGTCAGCCGGTAAAGTATTTCGAGGCTTCGTCGCCGTCTTCTTCGCGACCTTCCGCCTTGATCCTGCTCCTGGCACTCGGCGTCATCCCAAATTCTGCCGCGTAGCGGACCATGTCTGCCGCGGCTTTGTTCGCGATCCCGACGAGAGGGTTCTGGATCTTGTTGCCATTGCTGGTCGACGTCAGAAGGCCGCCGGCAACGAGGTCGACTTCGGCCATTGCGTTGATCGCCTTCTCGGCCGCCGCCCAGCGTGCATACGCCTGGCAGTAAGCGGCGAGCGCGGCGCGATCGATGCCCGTCAGAATGCCGATGCGATAAAGCTCTTCACTGACGCGGCCCCACTCCACTTTCGCCCCATCGGCGAGAAACGCCGGCGGCGATGGAAGTTTGCTCGCCGGCACGGGTTCGCGCTCGTTGATCGGACGCTTGCCGGGATTGCCCTTCACCAGTTTTAGGTGAGTTGGCTTAGGCTTACGCCCTCTCATGACTAACCCTCTGACCCCCTGTCCGAATTTCGCGATATTGTGTGCGAAGGCACCCCGCCGGTCCTGCGAGGCGACCGTTCTAGACTTTTGACCACCCCCCCTAGGGGATAGGCCAGCCGTCCAGACCGATCGTTGTCTTGACCTTGCCCGTTCGCTCTTCGCTTTGCTTCGCACCATCATGATGTGGCTTGCATAGGCTCTGGAATGGGCCTGCGAAGAACTTGATGGGGTCGCCCTTGTGCTGCTCGATGTGGTCACACACCGTCGCTGCGGTGATGCGCCCTTCCTTGCGGCACATCCTGCACAGTGGCTCATCCGTCAGCTGCGCTGTGCGTATGTGCTGCCAGCGTGCCGTCTTGTAGAGCTTGCGATACTCAGCAGCCTCAGGGCTGCGGTAGTCAGGCCGGCGCCCTTTGGCTGCCACGCCCGAACACCCTCTCGATCAAAGCCTGGCTTGTGTCGATGTCTGCGAATACCAGGCTAGGCCGATAGTTGGACTGATCGACCTCATATGCACGATCGACGGTAAGCGCAGGGATCACCCTGTCACACCGTATGCACTTCACAGAACCAAGCCTGCAGGTCTTGTTGATATGGCCGCATGTGCAGGCGACGGAGAAAGCGGGCTGGATCACCCTGCTACCCAGTAGACGAGAAGACGGCCGGCGGATGATCCGATGCCCCATGCGAGGCCGGCAATGGCGAGGGCGCCGAACACGAAAACAGCAGCGAGGAAACCGTCCATCAGATCGACTCGATGTGGAACGGGGCGCGCACGCCGCCGCTAAAACGTTCGGCCGCTTTCAGGGCCATCTCGATGCGCTTCTTTGGCGGCTGTCCGACCGTTGAATGGAGGGATCCGAGCGCGATGTCCTCACCACACCCACAAGCCGCATAACCGTCGACGTTCTCGCCGACCTGATAATCGTCGTGAACCGTGAACAGACGGCCTTCGACGCCGACGAGGAAGGTGCCGCCCGACTCTGCCTCGTTCTCGCGGGTCGCATACCCGCCGGTCTTCAGGCAATTGCGAACGGCGTCGACGAAATCAGTAACGAGGAACTTTTCCAGATCAGTGTCAGGATGCCTGGATGGAATGGCCAGCGCATGGTTCAGAAGTTGACCCATGCGAAAGCTGGACGTGAAGCCCATGACGTATTCGTCGTTGATGAAGACCTTTCGGTCTGCACGAACCGTCAGCCCAAGGCGACCATCAACTCCCGCGCTGTCCCCGCCGATGTAGACGGTGCCCTTATGGGCGATGCCGACAATGCAGGTCATACCGCCCGAGCGATCAGATCACTTGAACGCGGGATGCAGACAGCCGGTCTTGGCGTCGCAGGGCTTGTGTTCGAACTTGGTCGGGACTTCGACCTGGTTCAGCGTGAGGGCGGCGGCAAGCGCCATGATGACGAAAGCACCCATTTTGGATTCTCCTGTGATTGAAAACGAGAAAGCCGCCCAAGGACGAATCCCTGAAGCGGCTTTCTCTGGCGCACCCTGGCGGCGGGTGAACGGGAAGCACTACACAGAAGCAAAGCCTTCACGGAGAATGCCGGGTCATAGGACGATGAGCCTGCAGGATCGTCCGGCTTTGCTTGTGGGTGGGGCTGTCTGTTGCAGCGATGCAACGTTTAGCGGGGAAAACTCACGCACGCGTGGCGTATCTTGCGAATCACAACCATCTTTCTCCGGCACGCAATGTTGCGTGTGAACTATCGCAAGATCGCTGAGGCGTGAGACCCTCGAAACCGTTCCGGCGACAACCTGAAAGCAAAAGTACAATGTCGTACTATGCAGTGACGTTCCGTATCGCGGATAAGACCGTGAACGGAATGACTTACGATGACCGTCGCAAGCGGCTCATCGGAAATGTGCGCACTCAGGGCAAGGGCTACTGGGAAGAAACCACCTCGTTTTTCTTGGTGGAATCCGACCTGAGCACCTCTGCTCTGGCTGCGAAGGCAGGTCAGGGCTTGAGCGCAAGGGATGATCTGGTGGTCGTGTTCGACCCGGCAGATATGTCCTGCGCGTACTTCGGCAAGCTGGATCACCCGGATGTGTTGAAGAGCTTCTTCCGCTCTTTCCGTCCGGCACTGGCCGCGTAAAACAAAGCGCCCCGGGGATGTTTTCTCCGGGGCGCAGTGTTCCAAGATGGTTACTTGTCGCTGATTTGGTGCGCAGAGGTCAAGGGTCGTTACGGGGTGTTTCCACAAGCCCGTGCGGCGGCACAAGCTCGACTTCGGCGCGAATATGCTTACCCATCTGTACGTCGATATCGCGGATCAGATAGTGGCCTTCGTGGCCGGGCATCTCGATTGCCTCACCGCGCATCCACGCCAAGATCATATCCTTGCATTGCTCATGGCCGACGGATTCCCAATCTCCAGCGAAGATCATCCCGTCACTCCTCCACACTGATGCAGCGGCACATGCCCGGCCGCCCATGTCCTGACGTCCTGCCCTGTCTTGCCGCGGGCTATGCCGAACACGCCGACAAGATCATCCAGAGCCGCCCGAAACTCAATGGCGATATAGGCACGCATGGAGCGCCTGTCAGGGCGATATTGCCCTCCGACTTCCCATGAGGCTGCAATCTCCTCGAAATTCTTGCCAGAGCCGATCGCGAGCGTCAAAAGCGCATAGCGCTTTGCCCCGACGCCCTCCCGGATATGCCTCAGCCGCTTGTGTGCATCCGCCACGGCATCGGTCAGCGTATCGCCCTTCCCGCCTCCGTCGACCTTGGGATCCTCGTAGGACATCGCCCTGGCACCGCCTATGCCGGCTCTTGCTATCAATGCCGCCAGCCTGTCGCCTGCGATCTTCTGCGCTTCGTCGATGCGCTTGCAGGCGAACTCGTATTCGAGAACGTCGTGGCGGATGTTCTTCGTGACCGGCTGCACCTGGACGACAAGCCCATCCTTGTCGGTCTGCATGGGGGCGCGGACAGTTGCCGGCCGCACCTCGAACTTCCCGTCGAAGCCGGGGCCGTCCGCTTTCCGTTTCCGCATCGATTTCATGGATTCAGCCCTCCGCCGAGGACGGCAGCACATCGTCGATTTTCTGCGCTAGATCGCGTAGGCCATCACGTAGGCCCGCGGAAAACTTAATGTACGGGGCGCCTATTTTTCCGCCGTCTTCTACTGCGGAGTCGATGGAGGCTTGAACAATATCGCGCAGCGAAAAAGCCCACGTCGGGCCCGTGAGGTCTTCTGCGCCAAGCGGTAGCGTCACAAAAACTGCCAGTGGATCGTCGACAGGCTCTCCACCTATCCCGTCTTCCTCACCCCACTCGGCGGGGAACCAAGCCAGTGCTGGATAATCCTCGACAGCGATCAGCAACGCTTCGGAGGCGGCCGAAACGATGGCTTTCTGAAGCGTCTCGGAAAACTCCTCAACGGCTGCTAGGTGCCAATCTCGGATATCTACCTTATCGCTGTGCGCAACCATCTTTGCCTTAACGGCGGCCATGATTTGCTCTTTGTTCATATCCCAGCCCTTTCGCCTCTATGCCGCTGCTGTGGCTGATGTTTTCGTCTCCGGCCAATCAGCCGGGAATGAATGGCCTATGCCTGGATGGTGCCGCGAGCCGTTCGCGCTTGGCCGGCGGCCACGCTCCCTCTGCCAGCGCTCGACGCAGGCATTCCATCGGGGATCGCTGTCTTGGATCCATACGCCTGGAGCCGTTCCGACAATCGGGACGACCGTGCTACCGGCAAGCTGCAAGCCGTTGCGTGTTCCCCAATCGGGTTCGATCGACGTCCAGCCCTTGAGGATCATCAAATCGGCCGCCGCGTTCGGATCAGCAAATGCCGCTAGCTTTGCGACGACGAGCTGCGCGGCATGTGCCGTCTGAGCCGCCTTCTTGCGGTTTCGATGATCGACCAGCGCCTTCGCCCTCGGCTTGTCGAGGATAGTTTCGAAGACCTGCATCGCCGAAGGCTCGCGCGCGCTCACTCCCGAAGGTTCGTTAGAACCTGAGGGAGTAACCTCCTTCCCTTCCCCTTCATCCTCCCTCTGCGGAGGCTTTCCGGTATCGGTAGCTGACTGGTCGCGTACCGGTATTGTATCGGTATCGGAAAGACCGACGTAGGGACGGATGGATTCCGGTAGCGGATGAACTGCGTTCGGCTTTTGCGGACGCTGATATTTCCTGAAGTTCTTGAGCGCGCCGTAGGGCTTGCCGTCGTGGTCGAATTGGAAAATCTGGCCGAGCCCCGAAAGCTCATCGAGCAACGTCCCGACGTCGACCATATCGGCCGGCAAAAGCCGCGCCTTGATCGTGAGCGGCTTCCATTCGAACACGCCCTGGTCGTCCGCCTCGGTCCATAGACCGATCAGCAGAACGCGGGCATGCGCCGACGCCGCCATGAAAGCCTCGTCCGTGAAAAGGCCGGGATGGACGCTGCGAATGCGGCTCATCAGATGTCTTCCCCGTTGTTTCGGCGTATCTTCCGCCAGCACACGCCGCAAAAGTATGAAAACGCTGCGCCCCGGCTGTACTTGCGGTTCGTTCCAAGCTCCATTGCCTCGAGGACTTCGAAGAATTCGAGCTTGCCGAGGAACATCTGAATGCTGGCTAGGCGAGTGCGCTGGATCGAGTCGTCGCCGAACCGCTCCATGAAGACGTCGGCCACGGACCACATCTCCTGTTCCAGCCGGTCCTTCTTCTGCGCCTGGATTTCGTAATAGGCGCGGACCTGGGCCTCCCTCTCCTCGAGTTCGATGGACTTCTCAGCCACCGTCGACGGGATCGAACTGAGTTCGACTCCGGCCTTGCCGCGGTTGCATGCCATGCAGGCGGTCACAAGGTTGTCGATGTCATTCGTGCCGCCAGCGACGACCGGGATGACGTGATCGCATTCCATTACCGCATCAGGCGGGTGCGCGCCGCAGTAGGCGCAGACGAAGCCATCGCGCTTGAAGACCTCAAACCGGGTCCGCTTCGAAACCGGAATTCTCTCGGTCAATTCCCCGTCCCCTTCCCTTCTGTTCGGTGTTCTAGGCTGCGTCCTGTGCTTCTGCCGGCTTGATCCGGTAGGAGGTGACGCCGTTCTCGCGCTTGCGTTCGATGGGCGTAGTCTTGCCGAGATCAGAAATACGGCCGCGAACCGTATGTGCACGCCAACCGAACGCGGCCTGCAGTTCGTCCGTTGTTTTCCATCCTTCCAGTGCGGCCGTCAGGGCATCGAGCTTTTCTTGTTTCGTGGTCATGCTGCGGCTCCGTCGAAAAGGCCGGTCTGCTTCGCCGGCTTTGGGTTGAGGAATAGATCGCCCTGCTCGCACGCCTTGCGGATGCGCTCACAGGCAATCTCAAAGTATTTCGGATCCTTCTCGACGCCGATGAACCGGCGACCAGACCGCACGCACGCCATACCCGTCGTCCCTGAGCCCATGAATGGGTCAAGAATGGTTTGCTCGGGCTGCGTGAAGTCGCGGATCAGTTCCGCCATAAGGGACAGGGGCTTTTCCGTGGGATGCCCGCCGTGGCGATCTTTATTGTTCGTGCAGTGAGTATAGACACCGCGTTTCCCGCCACCGTTCCAAGAGCTATGGCCCTCACCAGCCCATGCAAGCGGCATAGACTCGTATCCCATCGCGGGCATTTGGCCGTTGAACTGTGGGGATGAATCCGGCTTCACCCAAATCATGGAGCGCTTGTACTTTGCCCCAGCCGCCTCCAGAGCATCACGCCACGGCGTGACCGCTTCAGCCTGGCAGAACAGCAGCACCCACCCTCTCGAAAGGCGGGTCGCCTCTCGCGCCATCGCCAACCGTTCTTCTTCGGTGATAGCGCTGAAATCGAGGTCAGCATCTACCCCGTCGCGGATGCTGGCCTGGGTGCGCCGCATTGAACGGTGCGCCTCCTTTTCGTAGGGGGGATCGCTGATAACGTGATCGGCTCCGGAAAGCGTCGCCATGACGTCGAAGCAATCGCCCCGATACAGCCTCACCCTCCCATCCAGAAAGACAACAGGCTCGGTCATGAGTTCTTCCCAGTAGCGCGGAACAGTCCGCGTGCGGATGGGGTGGTCACGACGATTTCTTGCCCCGCTTTTCCTCCTGCACTTCCTCGACGAGGCGAAGATGCAGGTCTTGGTAATTACGGGAATGCTCTGCTGCTTTAGGACAGCGGCGTTCGTATATCCGGGTAGATGCGGATTTGATGAGAGAGCGGCGGGTCATTGCAGCACGCCCATGTAGCGAAGGATCACGACGACGATGACCACCTGCGCAGCCGTCCGCACAAGGGCGCCCAGCAGATAAGCAATGGCGATGGGCGGCGTCATGCCTGAGCTCTGTTTGAAGCCCTCCCAGAATTCATTACGACCGCGGCCGCCATAGATAGGCGGGCCTTTCCCCGGCCCCAGCCCTCGCGTGATTGTGCCCTTGTCGATGGCCATCACCCCTCCTTCCCACCATGCGCGGCGGTCGGCACTTCAATTCCGAGGGCAGTGAGTTCGGCGATGATCTGCGAGCGCGCATATGCCAGCGCCGGTAGAAGCGCGGCACGAACGTTCTCCACGCCGACCACGTCCTTGACGTTGAATTCCTCGCCAGAGAACCAGCCGGATACGTGCAGAACACCAGACTTCACGCCATCGATGGCAAGGTCGGCTTCATGGAGATTGCGGCGCAGTTCGAGCGCGCGGTCGAGATTGTCCAGCCTCATAGGATTCCCCCTCACGCCGCGTCGCGGATATCCGCTTCCGGCTCTTGTGTTGCTGTGGTTACGAAATGGGCGTCGAAGATGTCGTCGTCCTTCTCGTTGAAATAGTTGACGGCTGCGCAGGCCAGCGCGCCGATGAACCCGAGCAGAAGAACGATGATCGCGATGCCGCAGATCTGGAAAACGATCAGGTATTCGCGGGAGACGCCGATGATGGCGTCGAGGGTTTGTTCGAGGATCATGGCGTCACCCCATATGCCTGAGGCCGACGCCTGAACCGACGCAGCAGCCGAGCATCGGATCGCGATAGCGCCCCTCGCCCTTGCTCGCGTATTCATCGGGCCGGCATTCCCGGCCAAGGGCCGAGCGATGTGGCGGCGGATCGCCCATGAGGTACGGCGTCATGCAGCGCGAGGGATAGTCCTGGCGGTCACGGATGCTTTCGATCAGCGGACGCAGCGACAGGCGCGCAATCTCGGTCGATATCGGCGCCAGAGAGATCGGTGATGGGGGCTTGCCGTCGGCGTCCTTCGCCTTGGCCTTTGCGGCGTCGACAGCCGCGAGCGTGTTGTATTTGAGGTCGGACACGCTTTCCTGCCGCCGATAGGCGCGCTCGTCTTGGCGGCGCCTGCCCTTCTCGACGGTGATCTGAACCTGGCGCCTCGTTACGCCCAACTCCTCGCGAATCTCGGGCGATGTCTTGCCATCCGCCCAAAGGTTCAGGATGCGCTCATAGGTCTCGCTGCCCGATGCAGGGAACGATTCTTCCATGTCCTGCCGCCCCGGCCTTGCGGCCGTTCTCAGTACATACGCTCAGCCCCGAGCGCGTGAGACGCGATTACACTGTTGCCTAAAAACGCTAGACAGAAGGCGCGGCTTCGGCTTTCTTGCCGTCGCGGCGTAAGAATTTCGGAATGTCCTTTTGGATAAATTCGCCGCCTCCCCGCGCATATCGATTGTTCTCGGCCCCAGGTACGGGGAGCCGGTCACCCTTCTTTCCCGTCGTTACGGGAGAAGAGACCCGAGGCATTCGCGCCTCGGGTTCAGTCGGGGTTTGGGAGGAAACGCCCATAGGGGCGGCAGTCACCGGGATTTCATCGGACGCGCTCCCGGCGGGCGCGCTACGGGAGGCGGTTTCTGCCTTCCGATCCTCAGAAACGAGGCCAGCTTTATCGTCTCCACCGCTGGCAGGTGGGCTGAGACCCTCGTCGCCGCCCTTTGGAGAAAGCGGTTCGGAGGTGCGATTGGGAGGCTGCGGGGGCTTTGCCTCACCCGCATGCGCGTGCGTAGCAACCTTCGTGCCATCGTATGCGCTGAGATAGAGATCGAAGATGGCGTCGGCTTCCTCGACCTTGGCCGAGTCCGTACGCCGCTTGTCGATGTAGGTCACGAGCCGGCCGAGCTGCGTCTTGTCGAACCCGTTGCCTTTCGCCTCGGCGTAGACCTCGCGAATGTCGTCGTTGATACCCTTCGCTTCTTCCTTGAGGCGAAGGATTCGGTCGACGAGCGAACGGATTTGATCGCGGGCGATGATCTCGCTCATGGCAGAAACCTCGGATCGATAAACGGAATGTCGCCGACGATCTGCTCGGGCTCCGGCTCTTCCCGCTTGCGAAATTTCGCAAGGACGAGAGGCCCGAAGATCAGCCCGCCAGGAATGGCGATGATGATGAGAATGGCGATCAAGATGACGAGCGCGGATTTCATGCGGCGTGCTCCGCTTTCTCGCGGCGCCAGTCGGCCATGAAGGTCCGAATCTTCTCGGCGGTCTCCAACGTGACCGTGCCGCCGTCTTCAAGACGCTTCACGAGGCTGGAATTTCCGCATGCGGCAGAGCCGAAATACCAAGGCCCGATTCCGGATTCCTTGAGAAACTCCCGCACTTCGCGAAGCAGTTCGTTTGCCATGTGCCGAAGTATCTATGCTTTAGCACATATGTCAAGTCTATGCTTTGGCGTCTGTGTGTGTTTTAGCGGCTCTGCTAGGATTGCCGTTGCATGACAGACGATTGGCGGGGCCGGCTTCAGGCCGAAATAGACAAACGCGGCACCTCTTATAGGCGTCTTTCTTTAGATGCCGGATTAGGGGAAGCCTATGTGAGTGAGCTCTATCGGCTTGGAAAGGACCCGACGATCGGGAACCTGACCAAGATCGCGCAAACGCTCAATGTCAGCGTCGCCTACCTGATGACAGGTGCGGACGTTTCACGCGAGGACGAAGAATTCCTCTCTATTCTTGCCGAGCTACCCGACGCCGAACGCGAGGCGCTACGGAGGCTGATCCAGGCAGCCCGCAGGCCGCCGCCTTCAAATCCCGAGCCTGCTTCATAAGCCGGGCGCGTTCATCGGCCGGCAGTGAGCTAACTTCACTCACCATCAACCGATACAAGCCCATTGCGTCGGACACCCTTCTTTCAATTAGGGGTGACATTTGCCGCTTCTCCCCGTCTGAGGGAACAAATCGTGAATAAAATCCTTCGGGAAAGCAAGCCCCGAAAATCACTTTTGTGACATGATTAAAACTTTTCGTATGCTTTTGCACATATCCGCTTGACGTGTGTGCTAAAGCATATAGAATGTTCTTCACCTAATCGGTGGAGGGCGGCCACATGGCATCCGAGATTTTCTATCTCCTTAAGGCGGCTGGCGAGTTCATCGCCGTGTCGGCTTTCCTGCTCCTCGTGTTCCTTGTCGCTGCTCTTCCGGAGATGCCGGTATGAGCGTGGAGGAAGCACCCGCCCCCATCCGTGCGGATGATGCCGCAGAGCGCGTTGCCCTGCTCATCCAGTTGCGCGCCGCGCGGAAGCTGCTCGAGCAGCCCGGCGTATGGACCAAGGGGCCTGACGCAAGGAACGGCGCCGGGGAATATTGCAAGCCCTGCGATCTGGATGCCGCCGCGTTCTCGCTTGATGGCGCGCTTCGCCATGTCAACGGCGGCGCTCTCGGCCCGGCCTACAAGCTGCTGAAGGACATCGTCGGGAAGAACGTCTTCGACTTCAACGACGATCCCAGGACCAAGCTCACCGACATCCTCAACCTTCTCGATTCCGCAGTACAGCGGACGGAGCGCGCACATGCTGCAGCACTCGCACTCGCATCCTGAAATCCCGGAAGAGTTCAAGCGCACGATGCTGGCGCTGGACGACCGGATCTGGAAGCTTCACCCGAAGAACCGCGATCGCGCCAAGGGCATCCTGCAGAATATCCGGCGCTACAACCGGGTCACGGAGCCTCAGTTCAAGGAAGTCCACCGGCTGCTGAAGCTGACGGATCGCCCCTACAAGGAACGCCCGAAGAAGTTCTACGGCTATCGCGACGGTGCGACCTGGGTCTCTGCGAAAGAGCGCGAGCGCGAGCATAACCAGAAGCTGGCGCATGAGCGCCGCTACGAGAACGATCCGGATTATCGCGCGAAATGCGACCGCGAGGCCGAGCGCAGCAAGGACGTGACCGAAGTCTTCATGAACCATATCGGCAAGACCGAGGCGCAGGTCGACCGCGAATACGTCCTAGTCGGCATCAAGCACTACTGGCCGGCCGATCATTTGCCGGCCGCGCTTCCGGGCATCATCCAGCCGCACCTCAAGCCGCGGCGGGAGTTGATCTCCTGCCTGATCCGGCGCCTGCGCATGCTGCGCGCCGAGGGCCTGCCGACGGGCATCCATCGTCCATCCGAGCGCGCGGAAGCCAAGCATCGCATCCGGTGCGCCCGCGTCGCCCTGATCGCGGAAGGCATCGCCCTGCTCCGCGAACGCCAGACCATCCGAAACCTTCAGAACGACGAGGCCGCGTGATGCCCCTCTCCCGTGAAACCGAAGCCGCGATCATGCGCGCTCTGTCCGGCGTCATCATGTTCCGCGAAGTGATGGCGGACAGCCTCACATCGGCATCGAAGGCGGACAATGCCGCCTCTGCCATGATGCAGGTCCGCATGGTGCGGCACGACCTGGCGCTGCTGCAGTCCAGAGTCGATGGCGCTTTCGAGCAGATCGAGAAGGATCTGAAATCCGACGAGATGCGGTCGGCGAATGATGCCGCCATGAACGACCTGATGGCCGCGCTCGCGCCCTACAAGCCGCGCCTGGTGGCGGTGTCGTGATGGCGTTCCGAACCCGCGATCATCGCAAATCCATCCCGGCATCGGTCAAGGTCGAATGCCTGATGGTGGCATTGGCCGAAGCTTTGGGCCTCGCGAGCGATACGCGGTTCGAATTCGACCATACGCCCGCGCTCTGCCTCAGAGAATTCGATCCGGAAACCGGACGCTTCACGCCCGACCAGAACGACCCGGCGTTCATCATCGTCCGGACGCCGGAAGATCATCACGTCAAGACGTTCGGGACCAAAGCCACGACGGCGGGGTCCGACGTTCACCTGAACGCGAAGAACAAGCGCCTAAGCCGGGGCGAAGCCGATCACCAGCAGATGATGGCTTCGAAGATCGGGCTTTGCGATCCGCCCGAGCGCAAGCCGTCTCGCATCAAGAACCGCGGATTTGAGAAGCCAGCGCGCAAATACGAATGGCCGAAAAGACCCTTCAGCCGAAATGCCAGGAGCAAGAGGCCATGACCATAGCAGGAGAAGGACATAGCAGGCAGGCCTTTCGTGATGATCGTCCGTCGATTGATGGCGCGCAGCTCGTAGCCAGAGACACGACCGGCGATATTCGGGCGATGATGTGGGTAAAGACATACTCGTGCCGTGAGATCGGTGAAACCCTTCTCGAATGGCACGACACGGACCCCACCCGCACCGTCGATATCGTCCTCTCACCGACCGCCAGCACTGCCGTCAACGCATTGCCTAAGCTGGTAGAGGCGCTCCGTGGCTTCGATTGCCCGCGTCCGTGCAATGGGCGCCCCGATGATTTCAGCGTGGGCCAGTGTGTCGATGCCGGCGAGTGCGGGTGCCTCACGCATCCCGTCGAAGCGATCCTCCAATCCAAGGATACGGATAATGTCTGAGAAATTCCCCGTGCGCGTGTTTATCAGCAAATGGGCCATTGGCGGCGGCATCAAGGCGGCGAACGCCAGGCACCATTCCGATAGCTATTACCGGCTTGAGGGCCTCGACGGTCTGTACGTCATGGACCGCGATATCCACGAAGATGCTGAAGATGCGGTCAAGGCCGCAAATGCGATGGTCGCGAAGCGCCGCAAGCAGCTTGAGAAGTCGCTTGCCGGCCTGAAGGACTTCACACTCGATGACGTGAAGGCCTCCTCCAATGTCTGAACAGAATGCAGGGAATGGGCCGGCGGTGAACACCGATGTCGAAATCTGGCGCGGGCCGGATGAGGGCAACGGCGACTTCTACGCGGACAATCTGTTTATCACAAAAGACGGCGCTCTCGGCATCAACTGCGGCGGATACGTCACTGTGCTGCCTGTACGCGAATGGCATCGCCTCGCCCAGAACACCCGCGCCCCTTCTGTAGGGGCGGGAGAGCTAACGCAAGACTTCGCGGTAGCTGTCGGCCTCATCATCGGATTTGTGTTCGCCGACACGCAGGAGACGCGCGAGCTTTGCGCCAAGAACGCAATGCCGTTCTTGGAGAAGTGGACAAAAGCCCGTCTGGATGCACTCGCATCAGCGCCCACAGCGCCGGGGAGGGATGAAGGCGAGCCAGAGCATCTCGGGTGTGTAATCCGTTGGAAGAATGGGCGGCGAGAGTTTCACTGGTTTGATGAAGGCAATTTCACCGTCGAAGAATCCTGTCGCGTTGACCCCGTTTATGCCCTCTCCCCCTCGTCAGCACATCCCGCACAAGGATTGGTGAAGGCGCTGGAGCCCTTCGTTGCGCTGTTTGAGGATTACGGAGAGGCGATTGACGGCGACACGATCCTGGCCGGCCGTATTCAGGCCCGGCGCGGAGAGGAAGGCACGCCGCCCCGCATCACGTTCGGCGATATCCGCAAAGTTGTCACCGCCCTCTCCGCTCAGGGCAAGGATGATGGCTGCGCCGCTCCGTTCTATTCTCGTCAGACCGCCGAAAAGATGACGGGCCTCGAAGAAGCGGAGTGGATCGTCAAGGCGTGTCGGGAGGCACGAGATGAAGGCGCGACTGACACCCGCGTCTCGTTCCGAGACGACATGGTTCTTGTCGAGGGGTGGAAGGATTTTCCCGCCAGCCTGCCTCCGCCACACTTCTCCTCCACCCCCAGCAGGGAGGGCTAGAGCATGGCGAAACTGACGATCCGTTTTCGGTTCGGGTGGCCGTCGCCTGAGTTCGAAGCGCGCTGCGCTCCATACGGCTATCGCCGCCATTGGCGCCCGAGAAAGACGGTGATCGAGACAACACACCTTCGCGACACGGTCTACGAACTCGGGCCGTTCACGGTGTTCCTCTCTGAAGGAAACAGCAAATGAGCGAGATAGACGAACGTGGGCTCAAGGCGGCGCTAGAGCATTACAGCGAAGGCGGCTGCATGGGCTTATCCGACCACGAAAAGCGCGAGGTCGTGGAAGCGATCATCCTCGCCTACGAACAGCATAGGGGGAAGCAGCAGCCGGTTGGGTTTGTCAGCAATTGCGGCATCGGGCAACTGGAGCGTGAGGGCTGGGTCGCCATCAGCCGAACGCCAGTAAAGACGACAGACATCGGCCTCTACGCATCCCCACAGCCAGCAGACGTAGCGGCGCTGAGGGCCAAGGTGATCGAGGAATGCGCACGAGCCGTCGAGCGCACGCCGGACTTCTCAAACCCACAAACCAGAACAAGGCGCCTGCCCACCCGTGACGAAATCGCGTTCAACGTGCGCGCCCTCGCCACATCAGGAGGCGTGGAATGAGCGCGCATACCGACAAAGAGGCGCGGGCGGTTGCCGGCCACAAGCGCAAGTTTTCTTCGCCCGGAGAGGCCCGCATCGTGTGCCTAT
>LNFM01001338.1_pt1 | contig 44440 bp, 41 predicted proteins | sample 596031 | NCBI WGS metagenome assembly LNFM01 (sample SAMN04254537, study PRJNA301005) | activated carbon metagenome | isolation source: dual media filters at the Ann Arbor, Michigan drinking water treatment plant | place: USA: Ann Arbor
AACGATCGAGCGCCCCGTGCTGCTTTACCTGATCAAACGCCTGCTGTACGTCGTGCCGATCGCGTTGGCAGTCAGCGCGGTGTGCTTCTCGCTCGTGTTCCTGGCGCCGGGCGATCCGCTCTCGGCCGTGCTGCCCGCGGACGCATCGACCGAGATGGTCGAGAAGCTGAAGGCCGACTACGGATTCGACAAGCCCATCCCGGTGCAATTCGCCCGTTGGGTGGGCCGCGCGGTGCAGGGGGATCTGGGCACGTCGATCGCCACCGGACGCCCGGTGGCGATCGAGATCGGGCGTGCGATCTCCAACACCTTCGTGCTCGCATTCTTCGCCTGCGCCATCGGGTTCACCCTGGGGCTCGTCTTCGGCACGGTGGCCGGGTACTTCCAAGGCACCTGGGTCGACAAGCTGGTGACGGCCGTCGCCGTGGCGGGGGTGTCGGTGCCGCACTATTGGCTCGGCATGGTCCTCGTGATCGTGTTCTCCGTGGTGCTCAATGTGCTGCCCGCCGTCGGCATGGGCGCGGACGGCTCCAGCCAGTGGGCGTGGGACTGGGAGCACTTGCGCTACGTCATCCTGCCTGCCATCACCTTGTCGATGATCCCGACCGGCATCATCACCCGCACCGTGCGTGCGCTCGTGGCCGACATTCTCGCGCGCGAGTTCGTCGCTGCGCTTCGAGGCAAAGGCCTGACCGATCACGGCGTCTTCATGCACGTGGTGAAGAACGCCGGTCCGACGACGCTCGCCGTGATGGGCGTGCAACTGGGCTATCTGCTCGGCGGTTCGATCCTGGTCGAGACGGTGTTCTCCTGGCCTGGAACGGGCTTTCTGCTCAACACGGCGATTTTCCAGCGCGATGTGCCGTTGTTGCAGGGGACGATCCTGTTCCTCGCGCTCTTCTTCGTTGCGCTCAACCTGATCGTCGATCTGCTGCAGACGCTGATCGACCCGAGGATCAAACGCTCGTGAACCTGACTGCGACACTGCCTGCTGTCGTGCCTGCTCGACCCGCGCAAGGCTACTGGCGCTCGGTGCTGGGGCGTCTCGTTCGCGACAAGGTCGCGATGATCTGTGCGTTCATGCTGCTCGCGATTGTCCTGATCGCGATCTTCGCGCCCTGGCTCGCGCCGTACGATCCGGCGGCCGCCAGCATGCTCAAGCGGCTGCAGCCGATCGGAACCGAAGGCCATCTTCTGGGCACCGACGAGCTCGGCCGCGACCTGTTGACGCGCCTCATGTACGGCGGCCGGCTCTCGCTCGTGATGGGCATCGGGCCGGTCGTTCTTGCTTTCGTGATCGGCAGTCTGCTCGGCGTGACAGCCGGTTTCGCGGGCGGCATGGTCAACACCTCGATCATGCGCACCGTGGACGTCTTCTACGCGTTTCCGTCCGTGCTGCTCGCGATCGCGATCTCCGGCGCCCTCGGTGCCGGCCTCGTGAATGCGCTCGTTTCGCTCACCATCGTGTTCATCCCGCCGATCGTTCGGGTGGCCGAGTCGGTGACTACTCAGGTGCGCTCGCTCGATTACGTGGAGGCGGCTCGGGCGAGCGGTGCAGGCAACGCGGTGATCATTCGTCTGCACGTGTTGCCGAACGTCGTCGGCCCGATTTTCGTTTATGCCACCGGGCTCGTCTCGGTGAGCTTGATCCTCGCCTCGGGGTTGTCTTTTCTGGGTCTGGGCGTCAAGCCGCCGCTGGCCGAGTGGGGGTTGATGCTCAACACGCTGCGTGCGGCGATCTACAGCAATCCCTGGGTTGCCGCGCTGCCGGGTGTGATGATCTTTACGGTTTCGATCTGTTGCAATCTGCTCTCCGACGGTCTGCGGCAAGCCATGGATGTGACGCGATGACAGCCACCCCCATCCTCGAAGCGCGCGAGCTCGTGAAACGGTTTCCCGTGAAGGGCGGGCTGCTCGGCAAGGCGCGAAGCTGGGTGCACGCCGTCGACGAGGTCTCGTTTGCGATCGCAGCCGGGGAGTCGCTCGGGGTGGTCGGCGAGTCGGGATGCGGCAAATCGACGACGGCCCGCCTGCTCGTGCATCTGCTCGAACCGGACGCCGGCACGATCCTGCTCGACGGGCGCCCGATCGGAGTCACCAATGGCGTGCCGCTCACGCAGGCGCGACGCCAGATCCAGATGGTGTTCCAGGATTCGTTCGCCTCGCTCAATCCGCGGCTCACCGTCGAAGCGTCGGTCGCCTTCGGGCCACGGGTACACGGCGTATCGCAGCGCGAGGCGACCGATCGTGCTCGCAGCTTGCTCGCCCGGGTCGGATTGGAGCCCGACCGTTTCGCCGGACGCTATCCGCACGAGCTCTCGGGCGGTCAGCGTCAGCGGGTCAACATCGCCCGCGCGCTCGCGCTCCAGCCGCGCGTGGTCATCCTCGACGAGGCCGTCTCGGCGCTCGACAAGTCCGTCGAAGCGCAAGTGCTCAATCTTCTGCTCGATCTGAAGGCGGAGTTCGGTCTCACCTACGTCTTCATTTCGCACGATCTGAACGTCGTGCGCTACATGAGCGATCGCGTGATGGTCATGTACCTGGGCAAGATCGCGGAGCTCGGTCCGGTCGCATCGATCTACGACGACGCTCGCCATCCGTATACGCGCGCGCTGCTGTCCGCGATGCCTTCCATGAACCCGCGCCGGCGCACCACGCAGGCACCGCTCGCGGGCGATCCGCCCAATCCGATCGATCCGCCCCCCGGCTGCCGCTTCAAGGCGCGCTGCCGCCACGCCGAAGAGGTCTGCGGCCAGGGAGACATCCAACTCTATGCTGCGGGCGAGGCGCACCGGGTCGCTTGCCTGATGGACCAGCCGCGCGCCGGCCATAGCCACAGCGTCAAGGCGGTGGCGCCGTGACCGCGCCGCCATTGGTCGAGGTTCGCGATCTGGCCGTGAGCTTCTCGCGCGGGGATCAGTCGATCGCGGCGGTGAACGGTGTGTCGTTCGATCTGGCGGCGGGTGAGGTGATGGGGGTGCTCGGTGAATCGGGTTCGGGCAAAAGCGTGACGCTGCGTGCGCTGCTGCGCCTGCTGCCCGAGCATCGCACACGCATCGGCGGTTCGGTGCGAGTCGACGGTCACGACGTGTTGTCGCTGCGGGGACGCGCGCTCGATGACTATCGCGGCGCGGTCACCTCGATGATCTTCCAGGAGCCGATGCTCTCGTTCGATCCCGTCTTCACGATCGGTCGGCAGATCGCCGAGTCGGTCAAGCGCCATACCGGGGTGGACGACAAAGCCGCGCGTGCTCGCGCCCTGGAGATGCTCGATCGGGTGCGCATCCCGTCGCCGGCACGCCGCCTCGAAGCGTATCCTCACGAGATGTCCGGCGGCATGCGTCAGCGTGCGATGATCGCGCTGGCGCTGGCCTGCCGGCCGAAGCTCCTGCTTGCCGACGAACCCACCACCGCGCTCGATGCCACCGTGCAGATTCAGATCCTGCTCCTGCTGCGGGAACTGCAGCAGGAGTTCGGAATGGCGGTCATCTTCGTCACGCACGATGTGGGCGTCGCTGCGGAGGTGTCCGATCGGCTCGGCGTGATGTACGCCGGCCGGCTGGTGGAGCTCGGTCCGGCGGTGGACGTCATCGAGTCGCCGAGCCATCCGTATACGCGCGGGCTGCTCTCGTCGATCGTGCGCGGCGACATGCGAGGCACCCGGATCGAAGCGATTCCGGGCGCCCCGCCCGACCTCGCGGCCTTGCCCGCAGGCTGCAGCTTCGCGCCGCGATGCGCCCACGCGCGGCCCGAGTGTCTGGTGTCGGTGCCCCCGATGCGGGCCGCTACCGATGATCATGCAGCACGCTGTGTCCTGGTGGCCCCGCTCGCGCCGGCCTGATCGAGTCGACGCTCCGAGTCAACGAATCGCCCCGAACCATCATGCCGAACATACTTGCCATCAATGCCAACACCACCGTCGCGATCACCGCGCTGGTCGAAAAGCATCTGCGTGCGGCTTTACCCGATGACGTCGTGCTGCATGCCGTGACAGGCCGCTTCGGTGCGGCATACATCTCGACGGAGGCGGCCAACGTCATCGCCGGTCACGCTGCGCTCGATGCCTTCGCGCAGCATGCGCACGGTCGCGATGCGGTCCTCGTTGCGTGCTTCGGCGATCCGGGCATCTTCGCGCTGCGCGAGGTATCGCCGGTGCCCGTGGTCGGCATGGCCGAGGCGTCGATGCGGCTCGCATCGGCGCAGGCTGCCCGGTATTCGATCGTAACCGGGGGCAAGCGCTGGCCGGCGATGCTCGAACGCCTCGCGGGCGCGCTGGGCTACGGTGCAGGGCTTGCGCGCGTGCGCGGCATAGCGCTGACCGGTGTGCAGGTCGCGGCGGATCCCGATGCTGCGCTCGATCTGCTGGCCGCTGAATGTCGGGCAGCGCGCGAGGAGGATGGCGCGGGCGCGGTGATCCTCGGCGGTGCAGGGCTCGCAGGGTTGGGGGTACGGGTAGAACAGATCGTCGGCTTCCCGGTGATCGACAGCGTGATCGCTTCGGCCTGCGAGGCGGCGCGGCTCGCAGGCGGAGGTGAATGGGCCTATCCGCGGCCCGAACCGGGGCCCGGCACCCCATCGACCGGCCTCGATCCCGTGCTCACGCCCTGGCTGCGGGACTGAGAAGCTACGGGGGGCGGGACGACGATCCCGCAGTCGCGCGTGGCTCGGCTCGCTTCACTTCCCCGGCGGATGCGTAGCGTGCCAGTGGCGTGCGATATCCACGCGACGGCACAGCCAGACGCGGTCGTGCTGCTGCACGTAGTCGAGAAAGCGTTGCAGGGCCGCGAACCGGCCCGGGCGGCCGGCCAGCCGACAGTGCAGCCCCACCGACATCATCTTCGGTGCCGTCTCGCCCTCGGCGTAGAGCACATCGAAGCTGTCCTTGAGATAGGCGTAGAACTGCTCGCCGCTGTTGAATCCTTGCGCAGTGGCGAAGCGCATGTCGTTGGCATCGAGCGTATACGGCACGACCAGATGCGGCTTGCCGCCGACCTCGGTCCAGTAAGGCAATTCGTCCGCGTAGGAATCCGCGTCGTAGAGAAAACCGCCATGCTCCGCCACGAGGCGCCGGGTGCGCGGACTGTCGCGCCCGGTGTACCACCCGAGGGGCGGCGAGCCGGTCAGCCGTTCGATGGTTTCGACCGCGCGCATCAAGTGCTCGCGCTCGAGCGCTTCATCCATCGACTGATAGCTGATCCAGCGCCAGCCGTGGCTCGCGATCTCGTGTCCGCCCGCGACGAACGCGGCCGTCAGTTCGGGATGGCGTTCGAGTGCCATCGCCACGCCGAAGATGGTGAGCGGCCAGCCGCGCCGCTCGAACTCGTTCAGAATCCGCCAGGCGCCCACGCGGCTGCCGTACTCGTACAGCGACTCCATGCTCATGTGGCGATCGGTGAACGCGGCGGCATTGACGATCTCCGACAGGAAGGTCTCCGACGCCGCATCGCCATGCAGCACGCAGTTTTCGGCACCCTCTTCGTAATTGAGCACCACTTGCACGGCAATGCGCGCCTGCTGCGGCCATTGGGGGTGCGGCGGTCTGCGACCGTAGCCGCGCAAGTCGCGGGGATAGGCGGGGTTCATTCGGCGTCCAGGTTCGTCAAGCCACGGAAGCACGCGCCGGCGGCCAGCCTCGACGGTGCCGTTCTTGTGTGCCTCATGTCGCGGGTCGAGCCGCAGCGGGGCGAAAGTTCTCGATGAAGCGCAACAGCGCACGCGCGCCGGCGGCCACGTCGGCGGCGGTCACCGACTCCGCCGGATGATGGCTGATGCCGCCCTTGCAGCGCACGAACAGCATGCCGATGTCCGTCACATCGATCATCGCCATCCCGTCGTGTCCGGCACCGGAGGGCAGGCGTCGTACCGCGATCCCGTCCGCGGCGACGGCCGCGTCGAGTTGCGTCATCAGCCAGGGCGCGCATTGCGCCACGCGGCTCTCGAGCATCACGTGATGCGACAGCGACAGATGGCGCTGTTCGCAGATGGATGCGAACGTGGCGAGCAGCTCACCGACGGCGCGGCGGCGCATGTCGTCGTGCGGTGAACGCACGTCGAGCGTGAAGCGCGCGCGGCCGGGGATCACGTTGACCGCGCCGGGCAGGGCCTCGATGCTCCCGACCGTGCCGACCAGCTCCGGCACCACGCCGCAGATGCGCTCGACCGCGAGCACGCACTCGGCCGCACCGGCCAGCGCGTCGCGGCGCATGCTTCCCATCGGCACCGTGCCCGCATGGCCGGCCATCCCTGCGATTTCGATCCGATAGCGGCTCTGGCCGTTGATCGCGGTGACGACGCCGAGCGGCAGCCCTTCGGCTTCGAGCACTGGTCCCTGCTCGATGTGCAGCTCGACGTAGGCGAGCACTTCGTCCCTGCGACGAATCGCGGCGGGCAGTTGGTCCGGGTCGAGACCGGCATCTTCCATCGCCTGACGCATCGTGATGCCGCCGCCATCGCGCGCTTCCAGGTTCGCCGGACGGAACGTCCCCGCCACCGCGCGGCTGCCCAACAGCGTGGCACCGAAGCGCACGCCTTCCTCGTCCGCGAAGCCGTAGATCTCGACCGCGAATTCCAGGCGCTGCCCGCGTGCATGCAGGGCACGCACGCATTCGATCGCGGTCACGACGCCGAGCGGGCCATCGTACTTGCCGGCGTCGCGCACCGAGTCCAGATGCGATCCCAGCATGAGGCAGGGCGCGCCCGTTTCGGTTCCCTCGTAGCGGCCGACGACATTGCCTATGGCGTCGATGCGGGCGTGCATGCCGGCATCTCGCATCCAGGCGAGCACGAGCTGGCTGGCTGCTGCCTGTTCGGGGGACAAGAAGATCCGGGTGAGGCCGTCGGGCTGCGAGGAGTGAAGGGCAAGCTCGTCGCAAAGAGCGACGATGCGCTTCCCGCTGGGTTCGATGGAGGGCGTGATCGTCGTCATCGCAAGTGATCCATGCAGCGATTGCCGTCGACGATCCGATCGGCCGCCATCGAAACGCGTGTGCTCGTGCGGGTCAACGGCATGCCTGCTGCATCGGACAGCGTGACGGTTCGCTCATCGCCCTCGAACGCCAGTAAACGGACCCGCCGACCCATGCAGCATGTCTCCAGTGTGGCGACGCGTTCGCCGGCCCGAATTGAAGCATATTCCAGGCCGGCCCGGACGCTCCGAGCGTACGGTTCGTCTAGGACGAAGACGAGCGTATTCGCCGGAGTTCACGCCGTCTAGTTCGGCAGCGGGCTCCTCGGCGCGGTCATTGCCTGGCGTGCGCGTGGTAGGCAAGCGGCGCTCGGGTCGTGCTATTGGCCCTGGAGCACGTCGCTCAGGCCGAGTCCGGCAAGGCGCTTGACGCCGCGGGCGAGGTAATAGAGCACCGCCAGCATCATCAAGGTCGCGGGGAGGGCGATTGCGGGGTAGCTGAGGAGGGTCAGGCGGCCGAGTTCCTCGTTGAATGCGGTAGTGCCGGCGGGGCTGGTGACGATCCAGGTTGCGAGTACGTAATTCATGATCGACGAAAAGCCGAAGGAGCCGGCGAGCATCCAGGTGGCGGTGCGCAATCGAGTCTCGAAGGCCGTCAGGTTGCCACGCTCGGTCAGAGCCGCGTCGATCTTTTCGGTGTCGAGCAGCAGTGGGGTGTAGAGCAGCACGCGCACCAGGGGGCGCTTGGTGAACGCGGAGCCGGCGACGACGAGGCCCAGCACGGCGGGGACGGCCGCTTCCTTCACCGCCAGCCAGCCCGCGTCCAGTTCCAGGAGGCCGATGCCGCCGGTGAGCAGCAGACTGACCACGCCCAGCACCGCGAACAGGCTGAATTTGCGGCTGCGGAACAGTTCGCGCAAGCCCCAGCCGACCGGAAAAGCCAGCGCCACGAGCAGCGCCCCTGCCGGCCCCAGGTATTCCGGCTTGGACAATTGCATGAGGATGAGCGACGGAATGAGCAGGGTGACTGCGATTTCGAGGAGCGGGGAGCGGGCTGTCGTGGGCTGCATGGCGTGATTCGAGTAAGGATCGGATAGGGAGCCGGGGAGCTTTCGCCGCAAGGAGATCGCGGTATCTGCGCTGATTGCCCCGCGCGGCCATGGGCTGGCAGCGCGCAGATGTGCTTGCCGCCCGCGGACTCGGCCGGTGCGTAGTATCCAACATTCGGGCAAGTTCGTCTGGAGATGGCATCGGCGATGTGCGGCCAAGTCGCATCGGCTGGACGCCTTTGCCCGAGGCGGTCCGGAACTCACCGCGTTGCCGTGGCATCCGGACCTCGGTGTCCCGGACAGCGGACAGCGTCCCCCGGCCGTGCGTCATGTCATCGTCCGGCGCCGCAGGCGCCAGACCAAGATGCCTGTGATTGCTAGCAGGCACGGCGCGACCAGCGGCTCGCGCAGCACCATCGTTGCGTCCTCGTGCGCGTGCAGGAACGCCCGGCGAAGATTGTCCTCGAACAAGGGCCCGAGCACGGCGCCGAACACGATCGGCGCCAAGGGATAGCCCCCTCGACGCAGGACGTAGCCTGCGATTCCGAACCCTAGCATCAGGTAGACGTCGACGGGAAGCCGGGACTGCGCGTAGACGCCCAGCGTCGACACGGTGATGATCAGCGCGATGAGCAGGTTCACCGGCACGGTCAGCAGGCGCACCCACAGGCCGACCAGCGGCAGGTTGATTACCGCAAGCGCGATGTTCGCGATGACCATGCCGGCGATCAGCGCTTCGAACACATCCGCATGCTTGAAGAACAAGGCCGGCCCCGGGGGAAGCCCCTGCAGCATGAACGCGCCCAGCAGCACGGCCATCGCCGGACTTGCGGGAAGACCGAGTCCGACCAGCGGAATCAGCCCTGTCTGCGCAGCGGCGTTGTTGGCCGCTTCGGGGCCGGCCACGCCCGACAGGGCACCGCGTCCGTAGTCGGCGCGGTCGCGGGCGACCCGGCGCTCGAGCGTTTGCGAGAAGATCGCAGCGAGCAGCGTGCTGCCGCCGGGCAGCATGCCTACGAACGTGCCGACCAACGTTCCCCGCGCAGCTGGAGCGCAGCACGCCTTGAGTTCAGTCGCGCGCGGCCAGATGCGACCGATCGGCGCAAGTCGCGTTCCGGGGCGTGCGCTCGAATGCTGCGCGAGCACCTCGCCGATCCCGAACAGGCCGACGAGCAAGGGCACGAGGCCGATGCCATCGCGCAATTCGGCAATGCCGAAGGTGAATCGGGGCAGCCCGCCGCCGAAGTCGGTGCCGATGAAACCGATGCAGACGCCCGCCAGCAGCATGGCCATTCCGCGTGCCCCGGGCGCCCCGCCCAAGGCGACGACGGCACTGGCCGAGAGCAGCACCAGCGCCGCGACGTCGGCAGGTCCGAGGCCCAGGGCAAGGCGCGCCAGCGACGGCGTCGCGACGGCGATCAGCGCTGCGGTGACCAGGCCTGCCATCAGCGAAGCGAGCGCGGCGATCCCCAGGGCGATGCCGGCGCGCCCGCCGAGCGCAAGGCGGTGGCCTTCCTCGGCCGTGACGACACCCGAGGCCTCGCCGGGAAGGTTCAGCAGGATCGCGGTCGTCGAGGATCCGTACTGCGCGCCGAAGTAGATCCCGGCGAGCAGCACCAGCGCCGGTCCAGGCTCGAGAGCGAACGAAGCAGGGAGCAACAGCGCCATGGTCGCCGCTGGCCCGAGGCCGGGCAACACGCCGACCAGGGTGCCGAGCAGCGCGCCAAGCAGAGCAGCCGACGCGATTTCGATCACGTGCAGCCCGAGCAGTGGCGAACGACTGGTGCGTTCATTGCGAGGATATCCCCGGCCACAACGGGACCGGCACGTCGAGCGCATGAACGAACACGAGCACCGCGCCCGGACCGAGGACACTGCCCCAGCCCACGGCAGGGAGGAGTCGCAGCCCCGCAGCCAGTGCTGCCGCCGTCGCCAAGAGCCACGCGGCGAGCAGGCCACCCGCGAGATCGATCAGCAACGCGAAGCCGACGATACCGGTCGCGGCGATGAGCAAACGCGTTACCGAGCCACCCGATGCCGGTGCCGTCGCCTTGCGACTGGTCAGGCTCGCCAGCGCGGTGACGACGAGGCCGCCCGCCGCGCATAGTGGCAAGAAGCCCGGGCCCATCCTGTCCCAGGACCCCACCGGCATGTGCCATGCCAACCATGCGGCGGCGGCCCCGAGCGTTGCCAGGACCACGCCGGCCAGCGCCTCGCGTGTTTTCGTCATGCTCGACGCCGCCGAGCGGGAGAGAGGGCCTTGACTCATGATGGCAAGTCTAACATGATGAGAATGATTCGCGTTCCCAATCCAATCGGAGATCGGAAGATGAGATCAGGTCTTTTTCGGGCCGTCGCCGCAGCATTCGTGGTGTCGATGATTCACAGCCCGCAGTCGTGGGCCCAGGCGGGATGGCCGGCGAAACCCGTGCGAGTGATCGTGGCCTCTTCGGCCGGTGGTAACGCGGACGTCGTGATGCGGCTGATCGCGCCCGAACTGGAGAAGCGCATCGGCCAGCCGCTGGTCATCGAGAACCTGCCGGCCGCCTCGGGTATGCAGGGCACGGAGGCCGTCGCCAAGGCGCAGCCCGATGGCCACACGCTGCTCGTGGGCACCTCTTCGCAACTGGTATTCAATCTCGCCCTGTTCGATCCGATGCCGTTCGACCTGGTGGGCAGCCTGCGCGGCGTGGCGATGCTCAACGCCGTGCCGCTGATGCTCATGGTGAACAAAGACGACCCTGCGAAGACCATGCAGGAATACATCGATCGTCTGAAGACCGCGCCGGGCAAGTTCCTTTACGGCTCCGGCCCGCAAGGGACGACGACTCATGTCGTCGGCCTGATGTGGGCACGCGCGGCAGGCGTGGACGTGCGCCATGTGCCGTACAAGGCAGGCGCGGAGGGGTTGCGCGATTTGATGGCGGGCAGGCTGTCACATCAGTTCGATGTGGCGGTGACCGCGATCCCCCATTTGCAGGGCGGGGCATTGCGCGCCCTCGCGACGACGGGACGCACCCGGTTGGCCGCAGCGCCCGATGTGCCGACGGCTGACGAGTCGGGCATGAAGGGCTTCACCGGGTACACCTGGAACTCGATCGCGGTGCCGGCAAGAACGCCGCAGGCTACCGTCGACCGGTTGAACAGGGAGTTCGCTGCGGTGCTCAAGATGCCCGAACTGCGCGAACGCCTTGCCGCGCTCGGATCGGAATTCTTCGATGCCATGGACCCGGCGCAGGTCGATCGCTTCTACGCGTCGGAGCGTGCGCAGTGGGTGCCGCTGGTGCGCGAGACCAATCAGACAAAGCGCTGAGCCGAAAAAGGACGCGAGTGTGGTGCGAGCCCGGCACCCGCGCTCGACGTGCCTGCGGGCTGCTCAACGTGTGCGAGTGATCGGGCGGAAGACGCAAGGGAAGCGTCGATCGAGCATCCATGACCGGGTGCGCGATCGACTCGGGGGGATTTCCTCACGTTGCGGCTGCGCGGATCGATCCATGCGGCATGCTCGCGGCGAGCGAAGCCTCCAAGCCCGGGTGCGCTTCGGCTTCCCCTCGCCGTCCGGTCTCAGGCTGCGGCAAGGCGCCTGGACAGCGCGCAGATTTCGTTCCGGCCGCTGTAGGCGCGCCAGGCGGCGAGCGCCATGATGGTGGTGGCGAGCACGAGCATGCCCCATTCCGCATGAATGACGTGGGTGGCGACTGCACCGATCATCAAGGCCGCGAGGCAGGCCGAGGCCAGCGCGGAGAGCCGGCGGATCAGCAGGCCGATTCCCCCCGCGACTTCGGCGACGCCGGCGAGGTACATGAACCAGAGCGGATAGCCCCAGCGCGTGAAGGCCTGAATTTCGAAATCGAGGCCGGCGAGCTTGGCGCCCCCGGAGGCAAGGAAAACGAGGGCAAGAATCGGTGTCACGAATCGCATGGTCGCTGTTTCCTGGGTGCGGTGATCTCTGTGGTAGGGAACTCGATGACGACTACTTCCTCGTATTCGAGCCGATGCGGCAGTCGGTTACAGCACCCATCGCTCTGGTGCGTGCACGCGGAACTCCGCGTGTTCCTGGCCAGTCTGCGCGATGCGCCTCGGTGTCGTTCACCGATGCGCCGCCATGCGCAAGGTCTCGAGCGCTCATTTTTTCAGACCGGGAAGGGCGCAGGACTCGGCGAGACCGTAGCGAGGTGCGGTGCTCGAACTGACGACCTTCGAGCGGATGCTCGACTGCGTTGCCGTGCATGCCTGACGGCGCCTGCGCCGACGAGCCTGCCCGGAAGGGCCTCGCATCCCGCATCGCGAGCGACCTGATGCGGTAGACTTCCCGCGAGGAGCCAGGCGCCGCCCTGACCGGCCTGTCTCCCGACAGGCGGCTGTGTCATGACGGGCCGCATGCACGCCTTGATCGATCTTCATCGAGATCGCGCGTGCACAAGAACCTCTGACGGCATTTTCCACGGCAGACGAATCCCGGCAGGCTGCACACGCCTGGCCGGCGGCCCATACGCTCGCCGAGACCTTGCCGGACACAGACCCGTCAGTGCCAGAACGTCGGAATCAACGCAATCGATGGTGAGATTATTGGAGTCTCGATGAAAAAGTGGACCTTGGTGATGGTGGCAGGTGCGCTGGTGCAGTGGAGCGCGGGAGCGATCGCACAGACGTATCCCGCGAAGCCGGTTCGGCTGATCGTCCCGACAGCCCCGGGGGGCGGCACGGATCTGATCGGACGCCTGCTCGCGCAGAGCCTGAGCGGCCCGCTGGGCCAGCAGGTTCTCGTCGACAATCGCGGGGGCGCCGGCACGACGATCGGCTCGGCGCTCACTGCGAAGGCGCCACCCGACGGGTACACCTTGCTGCTCAACCATACCAGCCTCGCTTTCAACGCATCGTTCTACGACAAGCTGCCCTACGACACGCTGAACGACTTCGCGCCCGTCAGCATCCTTGCGACGCAGCCGTTCATCTTGGCCGTGCATCCGTCGCTGCCCGTGAAATCCGCAGCGGATCTCGTCTCGCTGGCGCGATCCCGGCCGGGGCAGATCGCGTACGCTTCCGGCGGCGCGGGCAGCGGCCCTTACATGGGCGCGGCGCTTCTCCAGCAAAGCGCGAAGGTCGACATCCTGCATGTGCCCTACAAGGGCGCCGGGCCCGCGTTCACCGACCTCATGGCTGGCCAGGTGCAGATGATGATCGCGACAGTCTCCGTGGTTTTGCCGCACGTAAAGACCGGCAGGGTGCGCGCGCTGGCGGTCACGAGTGCCAAGCGAATCACAGTGGCGCCGGAACTGCCGACGGTGGGGGAGAGCGCAGTTCCGGGTTACGAGTACAGTGCGTGGTACGGGTTGTTCGCGCCAGCCGCCACGCCGACGCCGATCGTGACGCGGCTCAACGACGAGACGGTCAAGGTAATGCGTGCCCCGGACCTGCAGGAAAGGTTCGCTGCATCCGGTCTCGAGGCCTTGAGTAGTTCTCCGGAGGCGTTCAAGGCCCATTTCGAGCGTGAAGTCCAGAAGTGGGCCAGAGTGGCCAAGGCGGTGGGCGCCGCCAGGTAATCGGGGCACGGTTCCTATCGGGGTGATGCATCCCATGACAGTGCCAAGACCCCCGCGATCCGGTCCAAGGGAGGGCGGTGGTGCACCGGAGCGGTGCCGCTATCGCTCCCGATCGGACTTCTTGGGGCACGGCGAGAGGGCGTCGCCTGCTTGGCTACGCGGGTGAGGTCGGCATAGGTCTTGCTGACCAGAGCGCTTATTTCATCTGGAGCCATCATGCCACGCGCCACTCTGCTTGCGGCGGCCGCCCTCTCGTGTTCGTTCGCACCCGCCACCGCCGTACTGGCCGCCGACTATCCCGTTCGACCCATACGCATCGTCGTGCCCTTTCCACCCGGAGGCACTTCCGATGTGCTGACGCGCATCCTGGCCGAGCGTCTTGGGGCGTCGTTCGGACAACAGGTCGTGGTCGACAACCGGCCGGGTGCCGGCACCATCATCGGCACGGAGATCGTGGCCAAAGCCAATCCGGACGGCCATTCGCTTTACATGGCTTTCGTGAGCCATTCGATCAATCCCTACGTCTACGCGAAGCTGCCCTACGACACGGTGCGCGACTTCACGCCGATCGCGCTGGTGGCGGTATCGCCCAACGTCGTCGTCCTGACGCCTTCCTTGCCCATCGATTCGATCAAGGATCTGATCGCGTATGCCAAGGCCAAGCCCGGCCAGGTCAATTACGCGTCGTCCGGGATCGGCACCAACTCGCACTTGTCGGCCGAGATGATCAGTGCGATGGCCGGCATCAAGATGAATCACGTGCCCTACAAGGGCGGTCCCCAAGCCAATGCCGACGTGGCCTCCGGCGCGGTGCAACTGCATATCCCGTCGATGCCGGTTTCGATGCCGCTCATCACCGCCGGCAGATTGAAGGCGATCGCGGTGACGAGCACCGAGCGCTCGCCGGTGCTGCCCAAGGTCCCGACCGTGGCGGAAACCCTGCCGGGTTACGAATCGCTCGCCTGGTACGGCCTGCTTGCGCCGCGAGGTACGCCGCCGGCCGTGGTCGCCAAGCTCAATCAAGCCATCGAAAAGGCGCTGAAGAGTCCGGAAATCATCAGCGCCTATTCCAAGCAGGGCGCCGATCCATCCTATAGAAACCCCGAGGCGTTTGCAGAATACATCCGAGCCGATCTGAAGCGTTGGGGTGCCGCGGTGAAGTCGGCAGGGCTCAAGCCGGGAATGCTCTAGTCGTTCGGCTCAAGCCGTTGTCATCAGAGCGTCGGCCAGTACACGCGTGGCGAGGAGGAAGTCGTCCAGCGCCATGCGTTCTCGAGGATTGTGCGAGCCGTCGGCGTTGCGAATGAAGAGCATCGCCGTGGGTATGCCGACTTGGGCGAAGACGGCAGCATCGTGACCGGCGCCGCTCGGCATACGGATGTGGGGAACACCCGCGTGTTCGCATAAGGATTCGAGGTGGCGGATCCAGCGCGCATCCATGGGGGCCGCGCGGTTCACGATGGCCTCGTCGAAGCTGAAGGACACCCCTCGTTCCCGGGACACGGCGGCTGCTTCGTCGCGAGCCAGCGCATGAAAGGCGTGCAGCGTGGCGTCGTCGTCGGCGCGAATCTCCATGCTGAAACGCGCTTCGCCCGGGACACGGGAGATCGCATGCTCGCGCGGATCCGTGCCCAGGATGCCGTGGGTTATGACGAGCTGCTTGCCGGCATCGAGCCACGCCTGCCAGTGCTGGTCGAGGCGCATCACCAGATCCGCAATGGCGACCACGGCGTCTTGACGCAGGCCGCGCGGCGTGGCGCCTGCGTGAGCCGCAGTACCGCGGCAGACGATATCGAGATGACGCAGATTGCCGTAGATGCCGGTGACGACGCCCAGGGCCAGCCCTTGGGCTTCGAGGACCGGCCCTTGTTCGATATGCAGCTCGATGAAGCCGCGAACCTGCTTGGGCCGGATCAGCGCTTCGCCGCGCTCGATCGCCGGGACGTCCGCGCCCACGTCGTCGAGGTAAGCGCGCAGCGGCCGGCCTGTGTCGAAGCGGCCGCGTTCGAGGTCTCTTGCGGCGAGCAGGCCGAACAGCGCATGCGCTCCGATCCAGGATTTGCCGAACCAGCAGCTCTCTTCTCCGCGCAAGGCCAGGAGCTTCACGGTGTGCGGCGGGACGGTCTTCGATCGACGCAGGCCGATGAGCGCCAGCAGTCCGGCGACGACGCCGGCCGCGCCGTCGTAATTGCCCCCGCGCGGGACGCTATCGAGATGCGAACCGGTGGCGACGAAGGGTGCGCATGTGTCCTGTCCGTCGAGGGTGACGACCAGATTGCGGGCGCGATCGTGCTCGACCGTCAAGCCGTGCTCGCGCGCTGCTGCCGCGATCAGCTCTTGGGCGGCTGTTTCCTTGTTGCCGAACGATTCGCGCGTAATGCCGACGCCATCGTGGGACAGCTCGCGCAGTTGGGCGAACAGGCGCTCGGCCAATGGCCTCAGCGCCGTGCCGGGGAAGTGAGCCGTCTGCCAGAGGGCATCCATGACGGCTACAGGGTAGCCGGCGCCGGTTCGGCGGACATGTACCAGTCGCAGATCTGGCTGCCGGTCATGAAGATGGTGTCGTCGCGCTGGAGCAGCAGCTGCAGGGATTCGGCGAGATAAGGCAGCCGATGGGGGACGGCGATCTGATGGGGATGCAGGCCCAGCGTCAGGACGCGCGGTTGATGGCGCAGCTCCGGGGCGAAGGTCTTCAAGGTGTCCTTCAGGCGCTGCAGCAACTCGGGCGACGATTGACGCTCCACGGTATAGACGAGGCTGTCGTTCAATTCGAAGCCATAGGGCATGCAGACCATCGGTCCGTGCTTGGTGCGCATCCAGCAGGGCAGGTCGTCGATGATCCAGTCGAGGTTGTACTCGATGCCGTGCTGCTTCAGATAGTCGGGTGTATCGAACGTCTGCGCGAACCCCGGACCCATCCAGCCGCGCACCTTCTTGCCGGTGAACGCGGACACCTGGGCGAGCGCCTTGCGGATGACGCTCTCCTCGTCCTCCTCCTTGTGCAGCAGGCGCTGGGTATAGCCGTGACCGATGAACTCGAAGCCGGCATCGAGCATCGCATGAGCGATCGACGGGTAGTGGTCGATCACGGTGGAGTTCAGATTCGTGCTCGCCGGCAGCTTCATGTCGGCCAGCAGACTGAGCAATCGGGGCATCCCGCAGCGCAGCCCATATTCGGCCCAGCAATAATTCGGAATGTCCGGAATGGGCTCCATGCCGTGCGGTATGGAGAGGGTCTTGCGGGGCATGGGCTGGTCGAAGGGCCAGTATTCGACGTTGATCACGACATGGACGACAAGCATCTTGCCCGGCAAAGGCGGGGTGAGCGGCTTGCGCTCGCTCGACATCTGGAAAGGCACGCGCGGATTGGTCATTCGGTTCTTCCTCTTAAGTCGTCATGAGCTAAAGGATGGCGTGCCGGGCGCGAAGCTCGGCGCGCAGCTTTGCGCTATCCACCGCACGCGGCGTCCGGTTGCCGGCGACGGCCAGTGCCGCGGCAGTTCCGGCGGCCTCGCCGTAGGCCATGCACTGGGCGCCCATGCGCGCCGAGCCTATCGCTTCACGCGTGGCAGACAAGCATCTGCCAGCGACCAGTAGCCCGTCGATGCGTTCGGGGACCAGGCAGCGGTAAGGAATGTCGTAGTCGCCCCCGTTGCGCACGAACAGGTGTTCGCGGACACCGGGCTGCGTCGCCGACTGCACGCTCATGGGGTAGCTGCCCCGGGCGATGCCATCGTCGAAGCGTGTGCCGCTTTCGACGTCTTCGCGCGTGAGTTCGTATTCGCCGGCGATGCGCCGCGAAGCGCGAATCGATACCGCCGGCAGCACGGTATGCAGGTAGCTCGAGCCGAAGCCGGGCACGTATCTGCGCAAGACTTCGAGCGCCTGGTGCATCTGACGGTGGCCGGTGATCTCCGCCCGGCTTCTTTGGGCGCCGTCGGTCGCATCGAAGGTGATGCTGGTGACATTGAGCGTGACCACATCGGGCCGCAGGGGCAGCGGCATGATGCTGAACCGGGCAGCGAAGGGCTGCAGCCGACCCCAGCCCCCTTTATCCTCCGCGGTGACGCCCCACTCGCTCCAATCGGCGCGCGGAAGGTAATCGCGCACGACGTTGGCGAGATAGATGTAGGGGCAGTCATAGATGTCTTGCACCCCTTGCATGACCTTTTCGGGCGTCAGGTGCTCGATCTCCCGCAGGTACGGATCGGCAAGCAGGACGAACTTGTGCGGCGCGCGGCGCGCGTCGGCGATGAAGGCGTCGGTATCCACGCCGGCAACCCGGAAGAGCAAAGTGGCGTTGAGCGCGGCTTCCGGGGTGTCCTGGCTGTACTGCGCACCGGCCCGCACCGCGACATCGGCGTCTCCGGTCGCATCGATCACCACGGGCGCGCGCAGCTCATGCAGCCCCGACTTGTTGTGCACGCGAACGCCGCGGACGTGAGTGTCGTCGGTCACGACATCCACGAGCACGGTGTGCAGCCACAGAGCGACGTTCTCCGCGTCGGTCATCTCGAACAGGGCGAGTTTCATCAGGTCGGGGTCCAGCGGCGTGAACGAGCCGCCTATGCCCGCGGGATTGGGCAAATGGCCGCGTTGGTTCGCTCCACCCAAGGCCGTGAGCCTGTCTACCAATTCTTGTGCCAAGCCGGCGACCACCTGTTCTCCACGGCTGTTGTGGAAAGGGGTCACGTTGGCGAGTGCGTGGCAGGTGCCGCCCAGGTGGCCTGCGGCCTCCACCAGACATGTGCTTGCGCCGGAACGTGCTGCGGCTACAGCAGCGATGGCGCCGGCCGTGCCGCCCCCGACGACGATGACGTCGAAGTCTTGCGCTCTCATGATCGACGTCCGTTGCAGGGGATTGAATTGTCCGCGTGCGCAGGGACGCACGCAAAGCTTCTTGCCGCGAGGACGCCTCGATCGGAGGAGTGCGGCAAGCGGATCGTCAGACCCCACGGTCGATCGGCGCGAACTTGCGCGCAAGGACGCATCCGGGAAAGGGCACCGACGCGATGAAGCGCGTGTTCGACCATGGACTGGATTCTCGTGGAGGGTGGGCTTCGTGTTTGGCACGCGAGGTTAGCAAGTTGCGTGCCGACGCTCGTCCCGACGACATCGGGCCGATTCCGTTCCCGTGGACCGGATTCGATCGCATCCAGCCAGCGGACCGCGCCGCGCGCGTCTTGCGACCGGGCACCCGCCTGACGAGTCGGTGTCGCTTCGTACAACGTCGGCAGCGTGCGTTGCGTGCCGCCGCCGCGACAAGATGCGCGCGGCGGCACGAAGGCCGGCTCTTTGCTGCTGCGAGCAGCCGTCAGGCCGCGGTGACGTTCAATCCACCTCGAAGCCGTAGATCCTGCAGGCATTGGTGCAGACCATCTTCTTCCGGTCCGCATCCGACACGCCGGCGAAATCATGCTCGATCGCTTCCCGTGAGTGGGGCCACGTGGAATCGGTGTGCGGATAGTCGGACGACCACATCAGGTTGTCCACGCCCGTGAACTCGCGCGTGAAGACGCCGACCCGATCCATGATGAACGCCGCCGAGAAGTTGCGGCGGAAGTACTCGCTCGGTTTCAGTTCGGTGTGGATGCCGTTCTGCTTGGCGTAGCGCTCATGGCCGCGATCCAGGCGCGCGAGCATCCAGGGCAGCCAGCCGGTGTCCGCTTCCGCCAGTACCAGCTTCAGTTTGGGATGACGGTCGAGCAGGGGGCTGGTGAGGAGTTCGCCCAGGGTGAGCATGACTTCCATCGGCGTTTCGGGGTAGCCGGCAGCCGCGCGGAACTCGCGATCGAAGCGATAGGCCGGCTTGCGGCTGCCGGTGAGGGTATGGATGCTGATCGGCAGCCCCAGATCCTCGATCGCCGACCACATGCGCTCGTAGTGCGGCTCGCTGTACTCTGTGCCCGCGGGAGGCACACAGGAGATCATGGCGCCGACCATGCCTCGCTTTGCCCAGCGCTCCAGTTGGATCACGGTGTCGTCGACGTCGCGGACCGAAATCAGCGCGAGGCCCTTCAGGCGGTTGGGGGCGTGGCTGCAAAGCTCGACCATCCAGTCGTTGTAGGCGTTGAACGAGGCGGTTTGCAGCTCGACGTCCTCCAGCCGGTACAGGCCCATGGCGTAGGTGGGGTAGAGGACTTCGCCGCGAATGCCGTCGATGTCTTGATCTTTCAGGCGCTCGACCGGGTCGTAGCCCCCGGCGCGCAAGTCCTTGTAGTGCGCGCCGGCGAACTTCACCAGTTCTTCCTTCGGGATGCCGACGGCGCCGATGCCGGCAACCGAGCGGGGTACTGCACCTTCACAGACGAACCATGTGCCCGGCTTGTCCTGGTAATTGGGTACGTAGCGCGGGCCGCGTGCGCGAAATTTCTCGTCGAGGCGCGTCTGCCAAAGGTTGATCGGTTCGAACACATGCGAGTCTGCAGAGATGATGACTTCAGCCATGATGTCTCCTCCGTGGTGGCATCGGGCGCGCCGCGCGGCGGAGCGCTGTCGCGCGCTTCGATACGGTCCATTGTACTGAGTCGTGGGTGGTGGCGATCCTGTCCACGATGTGTCGCCGGCGGGCGCGTCCATTCGGGACAGAGACTTCGTTTGCGTGGCCGGACCGCGAAGCGATGTCGCGGACCGTGAGCATGCCATGCGGATGGCATCAGCGATGCGTTCAACCAAGTCTCGGACGATTCTGAACGAATCCGCCATCGCGTAGTCCGGATCGATCCCTGCGAGTGATCCGTCGCCCTGTTGCCATGCCCGTGCGCACTCTAACGAGCAATCTGCATTGCGTGCCATCGCCGGACGGTCCGTGATGTTGTCGTTTCTCGTCTGCGCGTCGGCTCTCTTGTGAGGTCGCTTTGTGGAACTCATCGATGCGAGTAGGGCGGTCTTCCATGATGAGAATGCCTGCGTCTCCCTGGTCACGATGGACGCGGATGATGCGCCCGGGCGTCCATCGGATGTCATGCGCCGTATCCGCCAGGTGTTCGATCGCGATCGTGCGTTCGGTTCGCGTCCCGATGTAGCGGGAAAAGGCAATGCCCCTCGCTGCGTGACGCATGTTTTCGAGAAAGGAAGGTTCTTGTTCCGCGATCCCTGGTTTCGCCAGGCCGATGACGGTAAAGGACAAAGGGGAAGGGCGAGCCGACGCGTGCCAAAGGAGCGTCCCGGGGCGATTTGCCAGCCCTCAGGCGACATTTGCCAGCAACGGAGCGGCGATTCTCAGTAGAATGTTCGGGCAGATTCGGGGTCGCCGGGCAGGAACTTTCCGCGGCGGGCCAGGGTCCTTCCGAATTCAACCTCTCTCGTACGTCTCCAATATGCCGACCGAAACCAAACTCCTCCGTGTCAGATTCCGCGATATTGCCGTGGGGCAGTCGTTCTACGATCCCATCAGCGCCGAGTACTTCGTCAAGCGGACCGAAGGCCTTGCCGCCATGATCAGCGGGATCGGCGACGGCACCATCCCCGATGAGTTCGAAGCCGACGACGTCGTGGGTATAGGCGAGAATTAGCATCGTCTTGCCGATCGCCGGTTCGATCCGATGCGTCGGCCACACGCGCGGGCGTCAGGTCTGCCCGCAGCACGGAACGCGGCCGCATTAGGGGTTCCGCATCCGGACGCCGGATGCGGACGGGGACGATAGAGCCGAATCCTAGCCCTGTTTAGCGGTCTGCTTTCGAGCGTCTCCCCTCGGGGGTTGGCAAGGCCCGCCCCGCGTTTTCAGACCGACGGCCAGCCCACCCGCCCAGCCCATCTCGAGGAAACACAGTCCTGCAATCCACAGAACGCACGGGCGAACCCGGCCCGAAGCCGGCAGCCAAGAAGGCGGGCTTGCGGCAGGTCGCCTCGACCATGTTCTGGGGCCTGCTCATGATCGGCAAGAAGGGCACCTGGGAGAAGGACGGCGCGATCATTTCGCTGCCCCAGGCGATCGTGGGCGCTGTCGTTGCGGGTATCGTCGTGGTCTTGCTGCTCATCGGGATCGTCTCCCTCGTCCTTCGCTAGAGGCCGCTCCGCCGAGCCCTCCTCGACAAGACGGCACCGTGGCTTGCTGGCCATCGGGCGACGGTTGAGCGATGATGCGCCTTCGATCACGGAGGGGAGGAAGCGCGCCGGAAGGCCGGGGCGGAAGGCTCCGCGCCCAGGGGCTGGCGTGTCATGGCACTGCGATGAAGCTCTTGATCACCGGCGGGGCCGGATTTCTCGGGGCACGGTTGGCGCGCACCCTGCTTGCCAGGGGCACATTGGCCGGTCGACGGCTCGACAAGGTCGTGCTTGCCGACCAGGCGCGGCCGCCCGCCGACCTCGTCGCCGATCCGCGTGTGGAAGCGCGCATCGATGCGCTGCTCGGGCAAGCCGCCGCTCTGGGCAATGAAGGCTACGACGGCGTCTTTCACCTCGCTTCGGCAGTCTCCGCCGAATGCGAAGCCGATTTCGACCTGGGCCTGCGCTCCAATCTCGACAGCACGCGCGCCTTGCTCGATGGCTTCAGGCTCGCCGGCAGGGCGCCACGTCTGGTGTTCAGCAGTTCGATCGCAGTCTACGGTCCGGATCCTGCCGTGCCGCTGCCTGCGATCGTGACGGACGCCACGCTGGCTGCCCCGCAGACGTCCTACGGCACGCACAAGCTGATGTGCGAGCATCTCATTGCCGACTACACGCGCAAGGGCTACGTCGACGGCCGGGCCGCACGGCTGATGACCGTGACGGTGCGGCCGGGTCGACCCAACGGCGCCGCCTCTTCGTTCTTCAGCGGCATCATCCGCGAGCCGCTGGCAGGTATCGAGTCGATCTGCCCGGTTGCACCCGATGTATCGCATCCCGTGGCCTCGCCGGCACGCACGATCGAGGGGCTGATCGCCGTCTACGAGGCCGACCGCATCGCGTTCAACGGCCGCACCGCGATGAATCTTCCGGGGCTCAACGTCACGGTGGGTGAAATGCTGGCAGCCCTGGAAGCGGTCGCCGGCAAGACGGTACGTGCCCGTGTGCGGTTCGAGCGCGACGAGCGTATCGTCGGGATCGTCGCGGGTTGGCCGGCCGGCGCGAGGGCGCCGCGCGCCGCCCGGCTCGGGCTCGAGCCGGATGCGTCGTTCGCGGATATCGTGCGTCAGTACATCGACGACTGCCGCCAGCAGCCGAACGCCGATCAAACACTGAAAGGATTGCAGCCATGAACCGACTCGATCTGGACGGGCGTGTTGCCGTGATTACCGGCGGCGCGCAAGGCATAGGCTACGCCGTGGCCCAGCGCATGCTGGCCTCCGGAGCCAGCGTCGTGCTTTGGGACATCGATCGGAAGCGCCTCGATCACGCGCGGGCTGCCTTGTCGGCGCTTGGCCCGGTGAGCGCGTCCGCGGTCGAGTTGACCGACGAGACGGCTGTCGCCGCGGCGGCGGCGCAGGCGATCGAGACCCAGGGTCGCATCGACATCCTGGTCAACAATGCCGGCATCACGGGCGGTAACGCAACGACCTGGGAACTCGAGCCCGAAGTGTGGCGTCGTGTGATCGAAGTCAATCTGGTCGCGCCTTATCTCACCTGCCGCGCGGTGGTGCCGCACATGATCGAACGCAGCTACGGCCGCATCGTCAATGTCGCCTCGGTCGCCGGCAAGGAAGGCAATCCGAACGCCTCCCACTACAGCGCATCCAAGGCAGGCTTGATCGCGCTGACGAAGTCGCTGGCGAAGGAACTGGCTACCCGGGGCGTACTCGTAAACGCCGTCGCCCCGGCGGCAGCGAAGACCGCGATGTTCGAAACCATGACCCAGCAGCACCTGGACTTCATGCTGTCCAAGATTCCGATGGGGCGCTTCGTGGAAACGAGCGAAATCGCCGCGATGATCGGTTGGCTCGCCACGGAGGATTGCTCGTTCACGACCGGGGCGGTGTTCGACATCTCGGGCGGTCGCGCGACCTATTGAGCCGCCGGTTGCCGACGTCCGATGAGTCGGCTCGAAGCGCAGCGTTGGGTCCGAAGGTCCGTTCAGCAAGCAAGCCGCGAAGACGCTTTCCGCAACGAGCGGGAGACAAGATGAGTGCAGCCAAGCAGCGACAGCAGAATCTCGACGCGCTCATGCAGCCGACCTCGGTCGCCATCGTGGGCGCATCGGACGATGTGGTGCGCATCTCCGGGCGACCCTTGCGCTACCTGAAGGAAAGCGGCTTCAAGGGCGCCATCTTGCCGGTGAATCCACGACGCGACGTCGTGCAAGGACTCAAGTCCTACCCTTCGATCGCGGCCCTGCCGGAGGTGCCGGACGTGGCGATGCTCGCCGTCGCGGCGCATCTCGTTCCCGAATCCGTGCGGGCGTGCGCAGCGCTCGGCGTGAAGGCCGTGGTGATCTTCTCGTCGGGATTCGCCGAAACGAGCATCGAAGGCGCGCGCGCACAGCGCGAGATGCAGCAGATCGCTCGCGCCTCGGGGATGCGCCTGCTCGGACCCAACTGCCTGGGACTCTTCAACTCGGCGCTCGGCTTTTACGGCACCTTCGCCAGCGCGCTCGATCTCGGCTTTCCCGAGGCCGGGGGCGTCGCCGTGGCCAGTCAGAGCGGCGCTTATGGCGCGCACGTGGCCTATCTCGCGCAGCAGCGCGGCATGGGTGTGCGCTATTTCGTCAGCACGGGCAACGAAGCCGACGTGGAGATCGGCGAAGTCCTGCTGTGGCTCGCCCGCGATCCCGACGTCCGCGTGATCATCGCGTATGCCGAAGGCCTGCGCGACAGCAGGACGTTCATCGAGGCGCTGCGCATTGCGCACGAGCGTCGTATACCGATCGTGATGATGAAGGTGGGGCGTTCGGCGCGAGGGGCGGGCGCCATCGATTCGCATACCGCGGCGCTCGCGGGCGAGGATGCGGTTTACGAGGCGCTGTTCCGGGAGTACGGCGTGCACAGGGCGCTCACGACCGATGAGCAGATCGACGTCGCCTACGCCTGCGCCCGCGGCGTCTATCCCCGCACACGCAAGCTTGGCATCGTCACGGTATCGGGCGGCGTGGGCATACAGAGTTGCGACGCGGCGGAGCGCTACGGTCTGGACGTATCGCCGATGCCCGCATCGGCTCAGGCGGCGTTGAAGGCGCTGCTGCCCTATGCTGCGGTCGAAAATCCCGTCGACGTGACCGCGCAGGCGCTCGTGGACATGAGCGTGCTCACCACGAGTCTGGCGACGATGCTGCAGGCCGGCGATTACGAGGCACTGCTCGGGGTCTTTCTGACCGTGCCGGCGTCGCGGCCGTTCGCCGTCCCTTTGCGCGAGGCGATCGCCAAGGCGGCGCAGGATCATCGCGATCGCCTGATCGTGCTGTGCATGGTGGCCGACGCGGATATCGTTCGTTCCTACGAAGCAATGGGATTTCTGGTTTACGAAGATGCGTACCGGGCCGTGGCGGCGATAGCCGCCCTGACCGCTGTGCGCGAGAGCTACGATCGGGGGCTCGGCCCGAAGCTCGCCGTGCAGTCGGCCGCGCCTATCGGGATGCGCGAACTCTCCGAGCACGACGCCAAGAACTTGCTAGTCGAGGCGGGTGTCCCGCTGCTGCCGGAGCGGCTCGTGCGCACCGCTGCCGAGGCGGCAAGCGCGGCGAACGCGCTCGGCTATCCCGTGGTCTTGAAGATCGTCTCGCCGCAGATCGCTCACAAGACCGAGGTCGGCGGCGTGCTGCTGGGTTTGGAGAATGCGGCGGCGGTGGAATCTGGCTATGAAATAGTCATGCAGCGTGCGCGCGCGGCCGCTCCCGGTGCGCGCATCGACGGCGTGCTGGTGGCGCGGATGGCGCCTGCCGGGGTCGATACCATCGTCGGGGTTCACCGGGATGCGACGTTCGGTCCCGTGGTGATGTTCGGCCTCGGCGGCATCTTCGTCGAAGTGCTGAAAGACGTGACCTTCCGGCTCGCGCCTTTCGACGAGATGCAGGCGCGAGGCATGATCAGGCAGATCGCCGGCTATGCCCTCCTGGACGGCGCGCGGGGCATGGCGCGAGCGGATGTCGACGCGCTCGCCCAGGTGCTCGCCCGGGTCTCGCAATTCGCCGCCTCGCACGCCGAGGACATCGAGAGCATCGACATCAATCCGTTGCGCGTGTTGCCCGAAGGCCGCGGCGTGGTGGCCCTCGATGCCTTGATCGTGCCTCGGCGAGCGGACGCGAACCCTTCGTCGGGCTGAAGCTGACGCAGGGCACGCGGCTCATGCCCTCTTCAGAGAGCCCAATTGCCGGGCAGTTGCACTTTCCTGCTGGTGGCGTGGCCCTGTTTGAAGTTCTGCCTGTAGATGCAGGAGCGGTTGCGCGTCGGATCACCGGCCACCACCACGAGCCACTGCGTGTGCGGCAGCAGCAGCGGCACCAGCCGGTCGGGATCGTCGGAGAGCCGCCATGCTTCCGTTAGCTGTCCCTTGTCGACCAGATGCGCCACCGTGGTGCCGGGCGGGTGATGATCCTGCTGCTGCAGACTCCACTCGTAATAGCGGGCGGGCACCCTGGCATGCTCGACGAGATAGTCGGACACATCCTGCTTCGAGTAGCCGGCGCGCGCCAGCACGGACGCGATGACGGGCGAGAGCATGAGGACGTGCGTCTCTTCGTAGCCCAGTGCGCTCTGGTAGGGCTCGATCATCCGCTTGACCCAGTCCGTCATGTAGTCGAGATGCCGCTGCGCCGTCTCGCCGGCGGTGGTGAAGGGATCGCTGGCCGAGCGCACCGAGGTGATCGTCACGACGCTGTCTTCGGCCGCGAAGCCGCGCGTCACGTGCAGCGGCGCCCAACCCATGTCGCGACAAGCAGCTTCGTCCTCCGCGACCACGGCGCGGAACATCTGGCCGAAGGTGGCCATGTCGGTGGAGCCGGGCAGAAAGCGCGGGACATTTCGAGCGAAGAGGCGATAGAAGCGTCCGATGCTCGTGTTCGCCTGGTTGCCCGGGCGCTGCAGGCCCTGCCCGAAGTCCAGGCCGAGCTGCTCCCGGATCGGACCGTTGACGATGATCATCGCCTCCCAGCCGGGGGTGCTTCCTCCGTGCTTGAGGCCGTAGTCGGGGTCGGCCATGACATCGGCAATCGCGAGCAGCACCGGCATGTACTCGGGCCGGCATCCGGCCATGACGCCGTTCACGGCGACGTTCCATACGCTCGCGGCGGCGAGACTCGGATGCATGATGCCCAGCACCTGTTCGGGCGTGCGGTCCGTGTAACGCAGGAAGGCTTCCACCTTCTCGATCGTCGGTGGGACGATGGGCAGCCCATCGCTCCATCCCTGCGCCTGGAAGTGCTCGTTGACGGCTTCGAAGCTGCCGGTGAAGACGATGTCCCGCTCCCCGGGTTCGCCTTCGAAGGGCGCGAGCTCCGACGATTCGCTCTGGGCTGTCAGCTGCGCCACGAGCTGATCCGCCAGCAGTTCGTCGATGTTCTTCGCGACCGTGGGACGTTCGTGCGTCGAGATGACGCCCGGGTAGACGGCGACCCTGAGATCTACTCCCGATTGCCGGCCGATCGCCTTGACCGAATGGGCAAACCCTTCTCCGATGGCGATTGTCACCGTCGGCAGCCCGGCCATCTCGGCTGCAATGCTCGCACGCGAACTCGCGGCGGTGCAGCTTCCTCAACCGGCGTTGCCGGAGATCACCAGATCCACTTCGTGCAGCCTGAGCTTCTCGGGCAAGTCGCGGATGACCTCCGATTCGCGCGGGCCGTAGGTGTCGCCGAACGTTTCGAACGGCACGAATCTGACACCGGGATGGCGCTTCAGGATGGCTTGCTCGATCGAACGGAAGGTGAACTCGGCATCGAACTTGTGATTGGAGAGTTCCGCGACCGTCATGCCGTCCAGTGTCCGAGGACGGGGCTTGCTGCTCGTGCTCCGGCGCGCTCTGCGCCCGAGCGGATAGACGACTCGATAGGTAGTCATGCTGCCTCCGGATAATCGATGTCCCGTGGTCGAACGTTCGCGGCGATTGCCGTCTTCGCCCGGATGTCGCGGTCGGCCCGAAGCGCGTGGCGACTCCCGGCCAGCGAGTTCGTGGACGGAAAACTCGAACCCGACCGCAGCAAGACGAGTCTACTGCTTCGGGGCGTGGGCGGGCATCCTACGCGCGCGCATTCCAAAGTCAAGTCAGGACTCGAGAGGCCATGGGCAGAGCGAAAGACGGCGGGCGGTCTCATCCGGCGCGCATGCGGGAGTGTTTCGGTCTTGGCAGGGACGGCAGCGCGGCGCAGCGCTGTCGCTCGAATGCCGATAGTCTCTTTGCCTGCTATTCTACGAACACGATGCGCCCGGTGAGCGGTCCACGGATGTCTCCGCAGCCCGGCGGGTGTGTCGTGTTCAGGGATAGAGCGCCCGCGATCGCGCACGCAAGCGGCTGGTTCGGAGGCGACGGGCGATGGTCGTAGCAGAAGTGAAAACTGAAAAAAAGCGATCATGAAAGCAGACTTCACGGTTCTGGGTGCCGGCATGGTAGGCGTGTGCGTCGCACTGCATCTGCAGAAGCGCGGTTACGCCGTGGCGCTGGTCGATAGGCGCGGGGCGGCTGAAGAAACCTCGTTCGGCAATGCGGGCATGATTCAGCGCGAGGCCGTGAATCCGCATGTCTTCCCGCAGGAGTTCGGGGTGATCATGCGCTACGCGCGCAATCGCTCCATCGACGCCAGCTATCACCTCGCGGCGTTGCCGCGGATCGCCTCCTTCATGTGGTGCTATTGGCGCAATTCGCACCCCAAGCGCTACGGCGACGTCACCCGCAGCTATGCGCGGCTGATCGAGCACTGCGTCGCCGAGCACGATGCGCTGGCGCAGGAGTCGGGGGCGACGGGGCTGATGCGACGCGACGGCTGGATCCGCGTCTATCGCACCGCCGAGAAGCGCGATGCGGGCTTCGCGGATGCGGAGCGTGCGCAGCGCGCCTTCGGGGTCACTTTTCGAGCGCTCGATGCGCGCGGGCTGCAGCAAGCCGAACCCCACTTGTCGTCCATGCTCGTCGGCGGCCTGCATTGGACCCAGCCGACCACCGTTGGCGATCCGCAGGCGCTCGCGTTGGCCTACCTGCGGCGCTTCGAAGCGCTCGGCGGTCAGTTCGTGGAAGGCGATGCGAACACCCTGAAAGAGAACGGCAGCGGTTGGCGGGTCGATGGCGCCCATGGGCCGATCGACGCCGGCAAGGTCGTCATCGCGCTCGGCCCGTGGTCCGACGGGGTGACTCGGGCCCTCGGCTACGATCTGCCGCTGGCCGTCAAGCGCGGCTATCACATGCACTACCGCGTGCAGGGCGAGGCCGTGCTCCATCGCCCGATCGCCGACAGCGAACGAGGCTATTGCCTGACGCCCATGGTTCGCGGCATGCGCCTCACTACGGGCGTGGAGTTCGCCTTGCGCGACGCCGCGCCGACACCCGTTCAACTCGAGCGTGCCGAGCCCGCGGCGCGGGAACTGTTTCCGCTGGCCGAGCGTGTGGATGCCGAACCCTGGATGGGCGCCCGACCCTGCACCCCGGACATGTTGCCCGTCATCGGTCAGGCACCGCGCCACCCCAATCTGTGGTTCGCGTTCGGCCATGCCCATCAGGGTTTCACCTTGGGTGCGGTGACCGGGCGGCTGATCGCCGAGATGGCCACGGGCGAGCAGCCCTTCGTGGATCCGTCGCCTTACCGGGCCGAACGTTTCGCGCGATAGCTGGGCCGTCGTTCTCGATCCGTCGCGAACTTCCCGACGGACCACAGACCGATCGAACGACGCGCGCGGCGTCACGCATGCACGATTCACTCGACGCGCTGCTCGGGGCCGCTGACCGGCGCCGTCTGCAAGCATTGTTCTTGCGTGATCATCCGTGCCCAGCGGAGAGGGCTCAGAGCCCGTTCTCACGCTCGGTCCCGCGCATCGGCGGGTCGCTTCAGGGTGCCCATGCATCGAGCAGCAGCGTGCCGGTCAGGCCGGCGCCGCTGCTCGATGCGAAGCGACCGGGGACGCCGACCAACTGCGGCCAAGCGCCGCACCGCTCGTTCCGGGGCATCGGCGAGTTTTCGTGTCCCGGCTTCGCAACTGCCGACCGACGCTCGGCGCTTGCGGGCGATGCAAGCGTCGGGACTTACCGGTCGTACATGGGCGCCACGGCTGCGCCGGTTGCGCCGGCAGGCAGTCCGCTGGAGGCATGAAAACGCCGAGCGATGCCGCGCAGCGCACCTTCCTGAAGCGGCGGGGCTACCAGGCAAATCGAGAAGGGCAGGCCATCGGGGCGGAAACTCGCCGGGACCGAGATGGCGCACAAGTGGGCAAGGTTGGCGAAATAGGTGTAGTACCCGTTGTTCGCATTGAGACGAACCGGATCGGCTTCGACATCGGCGATGCGATAGATCGTCCCTGTGGTCGGAAGCGCGAGCAAGTCGCATCGGGCCATCTGCGCATGGACGGCGCGCTTCAGCCGCTGCATTCGATACTGCTCGCGATATGCGTCCGTGGCCGTGAAGCAGCGTGCGCTCGAAAGAACCGTCCGCGTGGTCGGATGCAAGTCCTCCAGATGATGCTCCAGGAACGATTCCAGGTCGACGAGCCGTTCCGCCAGGGCCGGGCTGCTGAACAGCATCCGGCCAAGCTCGGTGAACGGGGCGAAGTCGATCTCCACCGGTGTGCCGCCCATCGCGGCAAGACGCTCGATCGCTGTCCGGTACGCGGCTGCCTGCGTGGTGTCACCGAAGAAATTCAGGTGCTGGGCCGAGGGGACGCCGTACCTGAAAGCGCCGTCGTTGCGCGCCGACACGTCATAGTCGCCGGCTTCGGGCCGCGAATAGTCGTCGCCAGGATCGAAGCCCCGGACGACTTCGAACACGCGATAGGCATCGTCGACGGTCAGCGCGAAGATCGGGCAGACGTCGATGCTGCGATTGGCGTAGACGAAGCCGGCGACGCTGATTACGCCGGGGGTCGGCTTGAATCCGACCACGTTGCTCAGGGCCGCAGGGACACGACCCGAACCGCCGGTGTCGGATCCGTAGGCGAAGCTCACCAAGCCTGCGCCGACGCAGACACCCGCGCCCGAACTGGAGCCGCCGGGGATGTAGTCGGGATCGAACAGATTGCGGCAATAGCCGGTCGGACACCGTATGCCGACCAGGCCCGTGGCGAATTGATCCAAGTTCGTCTTGCCGATCAGGATCGCGCCCGAATCGAGCGCGCGATCGACCGCGGTCGCAGTGACATCCGCCACGTGCGTGAAGGCGGGACAGGCGGCACTCGTCGTCATGCCGGCAACATGAATGTTGTCCTTCACGGAGAAGGGCAGCCCGTAGAGAGGGTGGCTGTCGGGGCCGGAGCGCGGCGGAAAGCGGGTTTCGAGGGCCCGCGCGCGCTCGACTGCGACGCGCTGGGGCACGAGGCTCAGCCAGACGTGATCGTCGCCGCGCGCCTCGATGCGTCGATAGACCTCCTCGATGACCTGCGTGGGCGTGAGGGAGCCGTTGCGGTATCCGGCGTGCAGCGTGGTGATGTCTAAGCTGAGCATCGATCGATCCGAGCGCTTTCGGCATTGATGGGGACGCGTGCGGCGTCATCGCATTGCTGCAGCGAGAGGTTGCTGAGCCGAGTCAGCAAGCGCGCGGCGACTGCGCGAGCGGCATGGGCTGCGATCTGAATGGTCATTCCTTCCAGTGAACGATGCGTCGGGACAACTTCCCGAAGAGTTGATCGGCGGTGAACGAGATCAGTCCGAGCATCACGAGGCCGGCCATCATCTGGGCCACCTGCATGTTCTGCTGCGAGACCTCCAGTCGATAGGCGATGCCGAAGGATGCGCCGGCCAGTTCAGCGGCCACCAGCGTGTAGAAAGAGATGCCTACCGCTGTGCGCACGCCGACGAAGATCACCGGTAGCGAGGCAGGAAGAACGACCGCCAGCAGCAGATTGCGCCGGCTCGTGCCGAGTGAAAGGGCGGCGCGCAGCAGGGTTTCGCCGACGCGCTGAACACCGAGGTGGGCCGACATCCAAACGGTGAAGAACACGCCCCAGAAGACGAGGAACCATTTGCCGAGTTCGGTCAGCCCGAACCAGACGATCACGATCGGCACGAAGGCGATCGGCGGTATCGGGCGCAGCATCTGGAAGATCGGGGCCAGCGCGCCGGAGACCACGGGAAACGTGCCCGTCAGGATGCCCAGCAGAATGCCGGCGGCGACGCCGCTGAAGAACCCGGCGGCGACGCGGGAAACGCTCCAGGCCAAATCGAGCAGCAAGGGGCCGTCGGACGCGTACGCCACGAGTGCGAGTGCGACCGCCGACGGCGGAGGGAACAAGGCGGGATTGACGATGCCGGAGCGGACGATCAGTTCCCATGCGAGCAGGAAGACCGGCACCGATGCGAGGCGCGCCAGGAGAACGGCCCGCGGGTTCTGCTCGAATCCGATCACGCCCGGGTTCCTGTGGCTACTTGATGCGAACCCGGTCCGGCGCGATGGATCTCAGCGGCTCGGGGAAGACCACGCTGCGGAAATCCGGCATGGTGGCGCCGGAAGGGGCATTCTTCGTGTCCAGGCGCCACTGAGCATGCGAGCGCAGCACGGCGAAGACTTGCTCGTCGAGGACGACATCGTAGTTGTAGTCGCCCCACAGCGGCGCGAAGTCGTCGCGCTTCATGCCGACGGTCTCGGCGATCAGCGTGATGGCCTGGTCGGGATTGGCTCGGATCCATTGATGGGCGTCGATCAGCGCGCGCAAGAACCGCTGGACCGGCGCCGGGTTCTTGCTGAGGTAGTCCTGCGTGGTGACGATGTTGAAAGTCTCCGCGTAGACGCCCTTGGTGTCGAGTTCGCGGGCCTTCTCGCCGAGGAGCTTGCGGGCATTGGAGATGTGCGGCTCCCAGATGTTCATGGCATCGATGCTGCCCTTGACGATCGCCGATACCATGTCTTGCGGACGCAGATTGACCAGGGTCACGTCCGCGGGCGTCAGGCCGCCTTGCTTGAGCAGCGTCATCGTGTAGACCTCGCTACCGGTTCCCGCCGCATAGCCGATGCGCTTTCCCTTGAGATCGGATGGCTTGGCGATCCGATCCGAGTTGTCGGTGAGCGTCTTCACATCGGAGAAGTTGATTCGCGCCAGCAGCGCCATGCGCTGCTTGGCCATCGCGCCGGCAGTGATCGGGGCCTCGGCGACGGTCGAGATGTCGGCGCCGCCGGCCATGACGGCTTCGAGCGCCTGCCGCCCCGTGGTGAAATTGCTCACGGCGACGTCCAGGCCGTGCTTGTCGAAGAAACCACGCTGCTTGGCGACGATTGCCACGCCGGAGATCGGAGACAGGTTCTGCGCCAGTCGAACCTGCGCCGGTTGTTGCGCGAGCGCACTCGCCGTGAATAGAAGGCCGAGCGCCGCAAGGGCGCACAGCGATACCTGCTTGAGCAATACTGATCCTGCATTCATGCCCATCTCCTGGTGGTGGGTCGATACGCTAAGCTGCGCGGCGCGCAGCTCTGGGGGTGCTCGTCTGGGTCGCCTCGTTCATTCCGACGTACTGGCGCTCGATGGTCAGTCGGTACTGGAATGCGTCGCCCCGGAAAGTCAGGTAGTCGAAGTTGATCGGCCGGTTGCTCTGCAGGCGGGTGAGCCGCTCGATGCGAAGGCAGGGCTGATCGATGCGGGTCCGGAGATGGCGAGCATGGGTGCGATTGGCCAGCACCGCGCCGATGCTCAGCTCGGCATTGCCCAGGCGATAGCCGTGGTCTTGCTCGAGGATCGCGAACATGTCGCGATCCGCCAGCTTCGCTGCCGGCAGCAATGCCCCGATGTCGAGAGGCAGATAGGAGATCTCATAACAGAAGGGCGCGCCATCGAGGGCGCGCAGCCAGACCAGCTCGGTGACAGGCTTGCCGGGGGGCAGCGCGAGCCGCGGCGCCACGGCTGCAGGCACCGGGACCGTGCGCTTTCGAAGAACCCGGTTGGTGCTCTCGAAGCCGAGGCGAGACATCGCTTCGCCGAAACCCTCCAGACGCTGCAGGCTTTGCTGCACCTTCGGAGCGTCGACATAAGAGCCTTTGCCGTTGACCTTGTAGATCAGGCCTTCGCTCTGCAGATCGCTCAGCGCCTGGCGCACGGTGATGCGACTGACGTTGAAGCGCTGGCCCAGCACAGCCTCCGACGGCATCGGACCGCCGTCGACATATCGGCCTGCGTGGATCTCCGCGCGCAAGCTGTCGCGCACTCGGGCATAGAGCGGCGGTGAATTGTGAGCGACTGCAAGCATCCTCGATCCTCGTGCTGTCATGACAGGTTACCGGCTTCCCGGTTTAGCAAGGTCCATGCCATTGGAAACGGCGCGCCTCTCCAGGCAAGAACGGTTGCCAGCCGCACGGTCCTGGAGCATCGGGCTGCGCGGATGCACTACGGCGGGGTGCGCGCGGGCGGGATGCGGTGGTCGGTTCGCTCTCGAGGCGTCCGGCGGGCGCGTGGTATGCCCCTTGCTTGGAGCGGCTGTAATGACAGGTTCTCTGTCGACACGAGGGCGACCGCCATGCTCAGGATGCTAGCTTCAGCCATACTCGCAGTGACCACGTTCTTTGCGATCACGCCAATTGCACACGCCCAGAGCACGCCGCTGCGCGTCGGTTTTCAAAGCGGCGAGATCAACGTATTGCTCATGTACGCGATCAACACCAAGCTGTTCGAGAAGCACAATCTCAATGTGCGCTTGACTCCGTTTCCTGCCGGCCCCGCCATGCTGCCCGCGCTGGCGGCCAACGAGATCGACATGGCCTGGATGGGCGAGGTGCCCGCCGTCACAGGCTACTCGAACGGCATGCCGATCGAGATCATCATGATGGAGCGGCTCGATTTCACCAACGTGCGCCTGGTGGTCAATCCGGCATCCGGTGTGACGAAGGTCGCTGAACTCAAGGGCAAGCGCGTGGGCGCCTCGGTCGGCTCGACCAGCCACAATCACTTGTTGCGCGCGCTTACACAGGCCGGCCTGAAGCAGGGAGACATCACTTTGGTGAACCTGTCGCCAGCCAACATGCCGCCAGCCTACGCGGCCGGGCAGATCGATGCGGCGTTCACTTGGGAGCCCAACATCGGCGTCATCGAGGCCTCGGGCGGTCGAGTGATCGCGACGACCCGGAGCATCGGCACGTTGACCGGCGGCATCTGGGTCGCGCAGCAGGCGCTGTCCAAGACCAGTCCGCAGGCACTGCAGTCCTTTCTGAAGGCCTGGCGCGAAGCTCAGGCGGCGTATGCGAAGGATGCGCGCGGCGTGCGTCAGTTCGAGGCCAAGCGGGTCAATCAGACACCGGAGCAGTTCGATGCCTTGATCGAGCGGCAGTCGGCCAGCCACCCCAGTTTCGAGGCGCTGCTGACTGCGGAGTTCATGGGGCCTCCAGGCCGGGAGCTCGATTCCCGGCTGATGAAGCATCTTCAGGGAATCGGCGCATTCCTCATCGGCGAGAAGCGGATCTCGGCGCCGCCGGCGGACTGGGCGCGGCTGTTCAATACGCGCCCGCTTCAGGACGTGCTGGCAGCCGAGAAGCGCTAGGGGGGCGGCGCGAAGGCCGGGCGTGGAACTCGCGCAATGACGAGTGCTCCTGAGGTGGTCCTGCAGTTCGATCGGGTCAGCCTGGACTATGGCGGACAGCGGGTGCTCTCGGAGCTCTCGTTCTCGATCAAGCGCGGCGAGATCGTCGCCGTGCTCGGGCCGTCGGGCTGCGGCAAGACCACGATGCTCAATATCGTGGCGGGCTTTCTGCAGCCGAGTGCGGGCATCGCATTGATTTCGGGCAGGGAAATCGCCGGCCCCGGTCCCGATCGTGGGGTGGTCTTTCAGTCCTACGCGCTGTTCGACTGGATGACGGTGCGCGAGAACATCGCGTTTCATCTGCGCTGCGCCGGGCGGCCCCGTCGGGAGCAGCTCGAAGTCGCCGACCGCATGGCTGCGCTGGTGGGGCTCACGGGCACCGAAGATCGCTATCCGTATCAGCTGTCGGGCGGCATGCGTCAGCGGTGCGGCTTGGCGCGGGTACTGGCGGCGAATCCTCGTGTCATGCTCATGGACGAGCCGTTCGCGGCTGTCGACGTGCAGACTCGGGAAACCCTGCAAGAGGAAATCCTGCGCATCCAGGCTCAGACCGGATGCACCATCGTCTTCGTCACGCACAGCATCGACGAGGCTGTGTTCCTGGGTGACCGGATTTTTCTGATGCTCAAGGGCGGCATGGGTGCGTTCGAGGAGTTCGCGGTGCGTTTGCCGCAGCCACGCGATTGCAGCGATAACCGGCTGCACCCGGAGTTTCTTGCCGTGCGCGAGCGCATCTATCGCGCCATGCGCCAGCCTGCGCGGTCCGTCGCATGAGCGAGAACCGTCAGCGGCGAGCGCGCCTGCGGTACGTGTTGCTGGCGGCGCTGTCGCCTCTTGCGCTCTTGTTTCTGTGGATCGTGGCGACACGCCACGGGTGGGTGCGTCCGGTGATTCTCCCGCCACCGGATGCGGTCGTGATGAGCTTCGTCGACATGGTCGTGTCGGGCTACTCGGGCGTGCCCCTGCATGTTCATGTCGCCGCGAGCCTCATGCGGGTGGGTGTGGCCTTTTTCGTCGGCGCGCTGCTCGGGATCGTGATCGGCATGTTGCGGGGGCGCGTGGCCGAAGTGGATGCGATCTTCGTGGTGCCGGCCGAGATGATCCGACCGATCCCCCCGCTCGGCTTGATTCCTTTGTTCATTCTCTGGTTCGGGATCGGTGAATTGTCCAAGATCCTCCTGATACTGACCTCGGTGTTTCTCATCACGATGGTCAACGCGCAGGCCGGTGCCCGCGCTTGTCCGGCCGATCCGCTGCGCGCGGCGCTTTCATTGGGTGCCGACCGATTCCAGGTCTTCAGATACGTCGTGCTGCCGGCCGCATTGCCTCAGATCATGACCGGTCTGCGAGTGGCCCTGGGAACGGCGTTGTCCATCCTCGTTGCCTCGGAACTGCTCGGCGGCGATCGGGGATTGGGATTCATCGTGCTCGATGCCAGCAACTTCTTTCGCACCACGTATGTCTTCTCGGGCGTGATCATCATCGGCATCGTCGGTCTGGCGAGCGACCGCGGACTCGCATGGCTTTCGCGTCGCTGGGTGCATTGGGAGGGACGGCGCTAGCCGGGCGAGGATGAGCACGAACGAATTCAGCGACGCTTCCCCGCACGGCGAGGGACTCCCGCCGACGGCATCCTCGGGCGCACTCTACCGCGGGATGGATCGCGCGACACTGGATGCCGCGTACGACAACCGTCGTGCCTTTCCGAGCTTCATGGCGCTGCGGGACGATTGGTCGCAGCGAGGTGAGCGGCTGATGCGCGCGACCTTCGGCGAGCGCGACGTCCGCTACGGTCCGGGATCGCGTCAGCGGCTGGACTTTCTCGCTTGCGGTATCCCCGGGCGGCCCACGCTCGCCTACATCCACGGCGGCTACTGGCAGTGGAACGACAAGGAGAACTACGCCTTCGTCGCGGAAGGCTTGCTCGCGCACGGCGTGAACGTCGTCATGATCGAGTACACGCTCGCGCCGCAGGCGAATGTCGGCGCCATGATCCTCGAGGTGCAGTCGGCGATGCGCTGGCTCCTGCTCAACCTGCCGGGACGCTTCGACGCCGCGCCCCGACTTCTCGTGTGCGGTCACTCGGCCGGCGGGCATCTCGCGGCGACGGCGCTGGAGGCCGAGGGTCTGGCCGGGGCGCTGATGATCAGCGGTATCTACGACCTCGAACCGATCCGGCTTTGCTATCTGAACGAGGCGCTGGCCCTCACCGAGAACGATGCCCGGTCGGCATCGCCCGTGCATCGCGTGCCGGGGACGGCTCCATCGGTGGTGGCGGTGGGATCGGGCGAGCTGCCCGAACTGGTCCGCCAGTCGGTCGACTATGCCGGGTATCTGCGCCGGCAGAGCCGGGAGGTGGAACTTCAACTCGTGCCCGGGGCCGACCACTTCACGATCCTCGAACAACTGGCGAATCCTCGCGGCAGCCTGTGTCAGCGTGTTCTGGCACTTCTGCGCGCGGAGGCCGGGCACGAATCGCACCCTATCCCAGACCGGAGTCGTCCAGCATGAACGCACCTTCTGCACCCACCGTATCGCTCGACGCAGCCCTCGAAGCGAAGATCTTTGCCGGCATCACCGAAGAGCGCTGGCTGGCATTGGCGCAAGAGCTGATCGTCGCCGGACAGCCGGATGCCGAGAATCCTCTCGATCCCGATATGCCGCCGGGGCGTGAAGAAGGCATCTCGCTCGTCGTGGCGCAGAAGCTGCGCGCGATGGGGCTGGAGGTGACGCTCGATGCCAAGCGACCGGGACGACCGAATGTCATCGGCATCCTGCAAGGCACGCAGTCGCCCAGTCTGATATTGAACGATCACCTGGACACCTACCCGTCAGGCGAGCACGCGCTGTGGACGCAGACGGGGGGCGACCCGTATCGTCCGACGCGAAAGGACGATTTCCTCTTCGCTCGCGGCACGTCCGACACGCGCGGCAACCTCGCCTGCACGCTGCTGGCCGTGCAGGCGGTGCTCGAAGCGGGCGTGCGTCCGGTGGGCACGCTCAAGTGTGTCTATACGGTCGATGAAGAGAAGAACGGCCCCGATGGTTCGATCTACCTGCTGGATGAGAAAGGCCTCACCGCCGATTACGAGATCACGTGCGAACCGACCGGATGGACGCGTCCGGACGAGAGCTGGGGCATGTCGCTCGCCCTCGCGAACAGCGGGCACTTTCTGGTCGAGCTGGAGTTGCAGGGCGTGCAGTCCCACTTGTGGCGTCCGGATCTCGCCGTGAATCCGGTCGAGGACATGACCCGTCTTCTGAGCGGCGTGCAGACCCTGCAGCTCACGCATCCGCAGCCGAAGATGTACGGCGGCACACCGCCACGAGCCACGGTGCTGAGGATACAAGGCGGTGCGGTGCGCGAGATGCAGTTCACGCCGGGCTGGTGTCGCGCGGTCCTGGGTCTGGTCGGACTGGTGCCGGGAATGACAGCGGAATCGGTCCTCGCGGACGTCCGCGCCTGGGTCGCTCAGCGCGCCGCGGGTGACCCCCGATTGACGGCCACGGTGCGGCCTTATCCCGGCGCATTGTTCGTGTCGGGAACCCAGGAGCAGGATCCGGAGCGTCAGCCCGCGCTGGCGCTGCGCAACGCCTACCGCCGCCTGCTCGGCGACGAACCGATCCTCTACCGGAAGAATGCCTTCAACGACACGATCCGCTTCGCCGAGCGGGGCATACCCGCGGTTACCTTCGGTCCCGGCGAAGACGGCTGGCCGCCGATCAACGAATACATCCGGGTGCAGAAGTCGGTCGCCGGCACCAAAGTGCTGGCCTTGGCAATGCTTGAGATACTCGGCGTTCAGCCTTGATCCCGATCGGCGCGCGCTCGAAGTTCGACGCCGATTCGTTCCTTTTGGCCGCTTCTACACCGTCGACACCGTTCGGCCATGCGTCGACGAAGCGCTGATTCAGGCAACTAGTCGGCCTTGATGTTGGCCGCACGAATCAGTTTGCCCAGGCGCTCGATGTCGGCGTGCAGGAAGCGGGTGAACGCCTCGGGGGTCGAGCCGACCGGCTCGGCGCCCAGGACTGCGAACCGGCTTCTGATGTCCTCGTGCGTCAGCACGCCGCTGACGGCTTCGCTCACGCGGTTCACGATCGCCGCCGGCGTTCCTGCGGGGGCGATCATGCCGTGCCAAGCCGTGATTTCGTAGCCCGGAAGCCCGCCCTCGGCGAGGGTTGGAATATCGGGCAAGGCGGCGACACGCGTGGCCGAGGTGACACCGATCGGGCGCAGTTTTCCTGCCTTGACGTGAGACATCAATGCGGCGGTGCCGGCGAATACCAACTCGACGTGCCCGCCGATGGTGTCCGCGATCGCGGTTCCGGTGCCCTTGTAAGGCACGTGCATGAGATCCACTTTTCCCATGAGTTTCAGCAACTCGCCCGACATGTGGTGGGAACTGCCGTTGCCGGAGGAAGCGTAGTTGAGCTGTCCGGGCCGCTGACGCGCCAGGGCCAGGAGGCTTTTCAAGTCGCGGACGGGGAGCGAAGGATGGACGGCGAGCAGGTTCGGCTGAGTCGCGATCTGGGTGACCAAGGCGAAGTCGCGTCGAGGATCGTAGGACAGCTTGGGAAACATGTTGGGGTTCGCGGCCAGCGTGTTGGAGGTGCCCATGCCGAGCACGTAGCCATCCGGTGCTGCCTTGGCGGTAAGCTCGCTGCCGAGTATGCCGCTGGCACCCGGTCGATTGTCGATGATCACCTGCTGACCGATGGCCTGGGAGAATCGCTCCTGGACGAGGCGGGCGACGAGGTCCGTGCCGCCGCCGGGAGGAAACGGCACGATCAGCCGTATGGGCTTGGACGGATAGTTGAGGGACGCGGCGACTGCCGCCGCGGGGACGAGCAGCGCAAGCACGGGGAGCGCTCGGAGGATGGATATCGGCATGTTCATGGGCGGATGCAAGGTTGACGGGCTTGGTCGGTCCGGAGCATCGATGCCAACGCAGACGCGAGCCCTGGCGGCGTTGGGGTTCCGGGCGGTTTGTTCTGGCGTCGCGGCCATGATCTGTCGCGGCGGCTGCCGGTCGCTGTTCGTCGGGCGGCATGCAGCCTCTGCGGTTCGATCACTCCAGCCGAATTTTCGCTGCCTTGATCACTCGCGCCCAGCGTTCGTGCTCGACGCGCATGTATTGGGTGAGTTCCGCCGGCGTGCTCGGGAACGGTTCGGCGCCCTGGGAGAGGAAGCGCTGGGTCACGTCGCTCGTGGCGAGGGCGCTGGCGGCGAGTTCGTTGATGCGTGAGATGATGCGGGCCGAGGTGCCTTTGGGGGCGAACAGCCCGAACCACACGGTGTCGTCGTAGCCCGGCAGGCCCGACTCGGCGATCGTGGGAACTTCGGGCAGCAGGGCCGACCGTTGGGCGCTTCCCACGCCGAGTATCTTCAGCTTGCCGGTCTTGTAGTGCGGCATGACGGTCGGCAGGCTGGTGAGCTGCAACTGTATGTTGCCCGCCATGAGGTCGAGCGTCGCGGCACCCGAACCCTTGTACGGAACATGCACGATGTCCGTGCCGGACAAGTATTTGAACATCTCGGCACCGACATGATTCGACGAGCCTATGCCGGGCGAGGCGATGTTGAGCTTGCCCGGCCGGGCCTTGGCGAGCGCAATCAGTTCCTTCACGTTACTCGCCGGCAGCGACGGTGTCGCAGCGAGAGCTTGGGCATTGCGGTTGAGCCGGATGATGGGGTCGAAGTCCTTGAAGGGATCGTAGGAGAGCTTGGGATTCATCAGCGGATTGGTCACCAGTCCTGACGAACTGCCAAGCAGCAGCGTATAGCCATCCGGAGCGGCACGCGCCACGATCGTGGTCCCGAGGGCCGCACCCGCACCGCCGCGATTGTCTGCGATGACCTGTTGTCCCAGCGACTCGGAAAGCTTCTGTGCAATGATCCGACCGACGAAGTCGGTCGATCCGCCTGGCGGGAAGGGAATAACCAGGCGAACGGGCTTGGTCGGGTAGGGCGTGGCGGCGAACGCCGGGAAGGCGAGAAGGCACGGTAGCGCAAGCAGACATGCCGTCGCCCAGCCAGGCACGGGCCGCACGCGTGGATGAGAGATTCGTTCGTTATGGACGGTCATTGCGTTGGGGACTCTTGGCCTCATGCGCGGGCGATGGTCACCAGACCGGCCGCCGGATGCGGAGGTCGGCACAGGCACGCATCATGCCAGGTTGCCGTGCGGGACGAGTCGATCGGCGTCGATGTCGGTCCAGATCTTGTCCGGACGCGGCCGCCCGCAAACACGCACCGAAAAGGTACCTGTCGGCTGGGCGCTGCGCCGTTTTGGACCTATCCTCGATGCTAAGCGGACGCACCGTTGGAGGGAAGGGGCCGGTCGCTGCCCGTTTCTCGGTTGGGCCCGGACGCGTCCGGGGCAGTGGGTTGAGTTTAGCGCTATTCCACGTACGGTCTTGCCGCGGTGATGTCAACGTGTCCACGTAATGGTCCAGGCCTTGCTTTCGGTAGCCTCGGCAGTTTTGCTTTTTGATTATCTGGAGTGATCGATGAACTCGAAAAAGAACGTACGCCGTGCGGGATCCTATGCCGTGACGGCTCTGCTCCTTGCGAGCGCCGGTTCGCCGGCCTGGAGCCAGACGGATGCTGGTGCCGCTTTTCCCAATCGGCCCATCAGGTTGATCGTCCCGGTGGCGCCAGGAGGCAGCAGCGACGGCATGGCCCGGGTGCTTGCCCAAAGACTCACCGAGGCGTGGGGTCAGCAAGTGCTGGTCGACAATCGCCCGGGAGCGGGCGGGGTCATCGGGGCGCAGATCCTCGCCCGTGCCGCACCCGACGGGCATACGGTCCTGCTGGCCGGCATGCGGTTTTCGGTGAACCCGAGCTTGATGAAGCTTCCCTACGACACGCTCAACGATTTCGAGCCGGTCACGATGACGGCATCGGTAGGCAACGTGCTGGTGGTGCCCGTGAAGTCGACCATACAGTCGGTCAAGGATGTCATCGCGCAGGCCAAGCAGGCGCCGGGCAAACTCACGTTCGCTCACTCGGGCGTCGGGGGGGCACCCCACCTGATCGGCGAGTTCTTTGCGTTGACCACGGGGGTCAAAATGACCCATATCCCTTACAAGGGCGGGGGGCCGGCGATGATCGATTTGGTCGGCGGCAACGTCTCGATGAGTTTCGCCTCCGCGACATCGTCCCTGCCGTTGATCAAGTCGGGTCGCTTGAGACCGCTTGCGGTCTCGTCCGCCCAGCGCTCGCCGCTGCTCCCTGACGTGCCGACCTTGGGCGAGGCGGGCGTGCCGAACATCGTCGTGCTCGACTGGCAAGGCATCCTGGCCCCCAAGGGAATTTCTCGGCCGCTCGTCGACAAGTACGCCACCGAGATTCGACGCATCCTGAAGGCTGACACCGACCGCGACCGGTTGCTCGCCATGGGGCTGGAGGTCATCGCGAATTCGCCCGACGAGTTCCGGCGCGAGATCGCAGCCGAGGTCAAGCGTTGGGCGAAGGTGGTGAAGGAGGCGAACATCCCGGCTCAATGAGCATCGCGTGGCCGAGGCTGCGTCATCCCATGGCGCAGCCGAGGTCCACGCATCATCGTGGCTGTTGAGGCGTTGGGTTCCCGAGATTCGTAGAGCGATGGAATGCACCGCCCAGGCTCGATCCTCGATCGTACAGCGGCACGATTCCCGCGAGGGTCTGCCGCGGCAGTGCCCAAGGCGGACGACAGGCGGATTGCGCCGCCCGGTCATCGGGCCGGACCGGGCCGATGTCGATGGCCCAGGCGCCAAGCCCCCTGATCGTTGTAGATGTGGGCGTGTCCAGGTCGAGCCGATCCCTTGCCAGGTCGTCCGTACGAAAGCGCTCGCACCCGCAGCGTGGTGCCGGGCGACGACACTATCTGCAGGCGTGCTCGACCTTGTTCGCGGCGTCGATCCTGCCAACGACTGACCAGTGCCCCTTGTAGGTGATCGGGATGAACTTCACCTCGCAGGATGGCCCGAACTGCGCATTGAGTGCCGAGCCTTCCCAGGGGAAACTCATGACCGGTTCCCGCACTTTGGCCGCGAGTTCCGGCTTCAGCTTGTAGACATGGCGGCAGCCCGTCGGTGGAAACCTCGGCGACTTGTAGATGCTGACCCGCTGATCTTCCTTCACCACGCCGCGGGCGATCATGCGCTTCATCACCGAGTTGCGATCGAAGCGGCCGGGTAGTCCTTGTCGGCCACGCCGAGCATGGCGCTAACGTGCTCGCCGGAGAGTGCCGGCTTGCGTTCCCTGCCGGGCTCCATCGTGAACTCCGACTCGAGCAGCGCTGACGGCGCCTTGAAGCCTGTACTGGAAGTCTCGGCAGTGAAGGCGTCTGATCTGCTCTACCGGCGGAGAGGGCCGCGCTCCCCGCCGTGTGGAAACCGAATCGAATGCCGGGAAGCAGATTCGCCGTCTGTCTGAGACTGGACGCTTTCGGCACAGCGGTCTCGCCTGGCCGGGGCGCTGGAGCGCGTGCTCGGGGTGCGGTCAGTGCGCGTGCGGCGGAGGCGACTGCTTGCGATTGGCCGGACGCGCGTTGGCCCCCATGGCGCCGCGGGGGCCCTCGGGGCCCATGGCCATGCGTGCCATCATGCCGCGTCGCATGCCGGCCGATCCGTCCCGAACCAGTTCGGTCACTTCGCCCGCGTGCGCTTGCAGGGCGGCGACCAATCGTGCGTCGGTCGCGGTGCGAGTGACGATGACGCCCTTGTCGGTCATCGTCATCGACATGTCGATGCTCTTGGCATGGTCGAAGATGACCGGGAGCGTGGTGCTGAAGATGTTGAACTCGCGCCCCTCCTGCAATCGACTCGCCATGCTGGCGACGTGAGCCTGGATGCTCTGCGCGACTTTCGGATCATCCGATTCGGTCACGGTCCGGATGCCGTTCGGCAACAGTGTGACGGTGCGCTTGATCTTGTCGTTGCTATGCACCAGATCCATGACCAGTGCCATGTCGCGGGAGGAGTGTTCATCCTGCTTGGTGAGCATCGCGGTCGGGCCATGCATCGCGCCGCGGTCGGCGCCGGGAACATGGCCCATCCCGCGTCCCATCCCATGACCCATGCCGTGGCTCGTCAGCGGGCCGCCGTCGTCTGCTCGTGAACCTGAGTGGGAGGCGGCGGATTGCGCGAACACCGGGTTCGCCGAGAAAACGATCGCCGCAGCGAAGGTGGCCGCGATTATTCTCTTGCACAGCATGCAGGTTCTCCTTGGGGTGGAAGCGTGGCGGGCGCTCGATCGGTGTTGCGACTTCGAGGCAGTGTCGCGCTAGGTCGCCGACTCGATTAACGCATCCGCCTGCAAGGAAGCTGTTTCAGGCTGCGGACGTTTGGTATCGCCGTGTTGCGCAACCGCGATTGACACACTGCGATACAAAATTCGAACCGGTGCTGCGCGAGGCGC
>LNFM01001977.1_pt1 | contig 44432 bp, 30 predicted proteins | sample 596031 | NCBI WGS metagenome assembly LNFM01 (sample SAMN04254537, study PRJNA301005) | activated carbon metagenome | isolation source: dual media filters at the Ann Arbor, Michigan drinking water treatment plant | place: USA: Ann Arbor
CGCGGCGGACGCGGCGGACGCGGCGTAGACCGAGTAGGGCGAATGGGTGGGGGGCACGCGTTGCAGCCGCAGGTCTGGCAGCGGTTTTTCGCCGCGTCCGCCGCGTCCGCCGCGTTGGGCGTCGTTGCTGCTCCGTGAATCATCCAAGCTGATATTCGGGTCTGCTCAACAGCAGATGCAGCAGCAGCCGCAGCGAGTCTTCCGCATATGTCGAGGTCGCCTTCATGTCGCGCGTCCCCAGTTCCTTCTCCAGGAACGCAGCCAGATTGCGACGCGTGCTTGTGTCCAGGGGTACGGACAGGAACCGCCCTTCCATGTAGGCGACCACCGCCTCCGGCGTGTCACAGCCGGCCTCGAGCACCATGCTCGTCAGGTCGAGTTGCGCGACGGTCCGTGGAATCGGTTTGACCCGCTCCACTGCCATCTGCCAGCCGCGATAGCTGCCGAAGCGCGTGTTGAAGTCCTCGTCGCGGTCGCCGCTCATGGTGGACATGGCCATCATCTCCATGCCGCCGTCCATGCCGCCTGGCTTGGTTGCGGTGGTCAGGTCGAGGCCGCTGCGCACGCGCTCGTGCACGTAGCGGATTTCGTAGCCCGCCTGCGTGGCGGGATAGCGGTCGCCCGGGATGTAGTTGATGTCGGGCAGGGCTACGTCCAGCGCGAAGTTGCCGCGTTCGAGCAGCAGCCCCGGCGTTATCCAGCTCCGCCCTTGTGCCCACCCGGCGACGGTCGGGGGGTGCATGAGCCGTTGTCCGAGCGCCGTGGTGGTTTCGTTGAAGTCCGGTACCCCCGGCACCGCGGTCAGGCCCAGCTTGCGGTAGGTGGAGACCACCAATTCGACCGGGCTCTTGATACGGGTCGCCACCGACTCGGGGGCGTAGAAATCGCGCGACAGGAACAGCGTCTCGAGGAAGGGGGCGATTTCGTAATTGCCGGCCTTGAGACGATTGCCGAGTTCGGCCTTGAACGCGGAGTCGAGCTCGTCGCGTACGAAATAGCGATACAGCTTCGCGGCGAGAAACTGCGGCGTCGCCGGTTGCTCGAGGATGATGTCGATCACCTGCACGCCATCGAAGTTGCCGCTATGCCCCAGCACTACCTTGGTGCCGTCGTCGTGTTTCGACTGGTCCGCGCGGAAGGCCACACCTTCGAAGTTCCAGCCCGTGAACGCGCGGGCCGCCTCGCGGATGTCGCGTTCGCTGTAGTTGCCCACACCCATGGTGAAGAGTTCCATGATCTCGCGGGCGAAGTTCTCGTTCGGGGCGCCTTTCACGTTCACGCCTGCGTCGAGGAACGACAGCATCGCGGGATCCTGTGCGACACCGATCACCAGTGTGCGGAAGTTGCCCAGCCCTTCGCGCTGGAACAGCTCGAGCTGGTTCAGCATCTTGCGATAGTCGCGCACCTTCTCTTCGTTGGTGGCGAAGTGGCCATGCCAGAAGAGGGCCATCTTTTCTTCCAGCGGGCGCGGCGAGGTGAGCATGCGATCGGCCCACCAGTAGGCAACGCGATCGGTCTCGAGCTTGCTCGCACGGAGCCAGTAGAAGAACTTGTTCACCACCGGTTGCATGCGCCGGTTGCCGCCGGGCTTCACCTTGACCCCTAGCGCTTCGCCCTTGGTGCGGGCGAGGTCGGTGGTGGCGGGGCGGCTGGGCGGGAACTGGTCGAGACCCTCTTCGAACACGCCCGAGTGTTCGAACGGCGGCAACTCGGTGGCCGGCACGCCCTCGAAATAGACCAGGCGGCGCACGGCCTCGGCCGGGGTCAATTGTGCCAGTGCATCGATTTCTTCCGGGGTGCCGCTGAATCCGGCGCGCTCCAGCAGGTGCGCAGCGCGGGCGCGGTTCCAGTCGGACGGGGCGATCGGGGTCAGGTCCCCGGCCCAGGGCGACGCGGCCTGGGCGAGGGAACTGCCGAGGAAGGCGGCGGCAGCAAGGACGGTACGGAACATCGTGACTTTCCTCCAGGAGCTTTTCCCGAAAGTATAGGCCGGTACGGCGGCGGGCTCCCTCTGGAAATTGCCCGAACGCGCCTACGGATTTTCTGGTATCTCGCCCGTGGCTGCGGACCGGATCAGGCCGGGGGCAGGCCGGGCGTCAGAATCGATGAGTCAATTCGACCATGTGGAAATCCACACCGATCGTGTGGGGCCCGTAGAGGCCCGCGTCGGAATAGTGCAGGAATCGATAGCCCACTCCGGTGCGTCGGTAGAGCGGAACGCCCGCGCCGAACGTCAGGGCGAACTGAAGCGGCCCGCCGAAATCCTGCTGCTCGTAGCGATGTTCGCTGACCAGCGCCAACCCGGCGCCCATGTCGAGCGTGAAGCGCCCGTCCCGGCTGCCGAAGGCGACTACCGGGATGCCAGACACCACCAGCGCGGTCTTGTCGGCCCCCTGGAGAATTCCGGCACTCGCCAGCAGGCGCGTACCTGCTCCCCAGCCCGAAGCTGCATAGCGCTGCCAGGGCAACCGAAAGCCGGCGACGATGTCGTACTCGCGGAAGGATTCCAACTGCTCCTTGCCGAGCACTCGTTTCTCGCCGACCCGTGCCCGGACCCCAACGCTCAGGAGTTCCACATCCCAGGCGAGGGCCGGCAGGGGTACGAGAACGCACAGGACGAAGATCGCCCGGATGAGGCCTGCTGCGTCCCGATCAGAACCCATGTGCTTGGCCCGATCCACGTGGTTCGCGAGTGTGGGGATAGTCTCGCAATTTCCCGGGCGCGGCGATAGCCCCGAGGGTGTGGTGCGCGCGCCGGGCCTGGTTACGGCCCCGGGCAGGCAGCGGTTCCTAGCGTTCCCGTAAGCGGCTGAACGCGTCCACCGGCGTCACCCAGACGATGCCGTCGCCACGCTGCCCGGTGTGGCAGAGCTCATGGATGATGCGGACCATTTCCTCGACGTGTTCGTCCGGCGAGATGATCTCGATGCGCACCTTGCGGCTGAATTCCACCAGTTCCTCGGTGTCGCGCTTTTGCAGGCTCAAGTCGGCGACGTCGCTGCAGCCCTCGGCAGCCGTGATCGTCATGCCCGGGAAGCCGCGCACCTTGCGCAAGGCTTCGCGCACGCGCGACAGGCGGGAGGGTTGGATGACCGCTTTGATTTCTTTCATGACGTTACCTCAGGCTTCCACCCGACGCTCTTCGAACCAGCGGTACAGCGTCGGTACCACCACGAGAGTCAGCAGCGTGGACGAGATGAGACCCCCGATCACGACGATGGCGAGGGGGCGTTGCACTTCGGATCCGGGGCCGGTGGCGAACAGGAACGGGATCAGGCCGAGCATCGCCACGGTCGCCGTCATCAGCACCGGCCGGAACCGCTGTTCGCAGCCGTGGACGATCGCCTCGTGCTGCGGCATGCCTTCCTCGCGCATGCTGCGGATGTAGGACACCAGCACCACGCCGTTCAGCACGGCGATACCCCACAGCGTGATGAACCCGACCGATGCCGGCACCGACAGGTACTCGCCGGTCAGGAAGAGTGAGAACACGCCGCCGATGGAGGCGAACGGCAGCACAGTGATGATGAGGGCCGCGAAGCGCACCGAATTGAACATGACGAACAGCAGAAAGAAGATGGCCGCGATGGTGATCGGCACGATGATCATGAGGCGGGCCATGGCCCGCTGCATGTTCTCGAACTGACCGCCCCAGACCAGGTAGTACCCTTCGGGCAGTTTCACCTCCTGGTCGATGCGGGCCTGCGCTTCCGCGACGTAACCGCCGATATCGCGGCCCGACACATTGGACCCGACCACGATGCGGCGCTTGCCGGTCTCGCGGCTGATCTGGGCCGGACCGTCCAGCACGTTCACGTCGGCGAGGTCGCGCATGGGTACGAGGGCCCCCGCAGGGCCGGTCAGCAGCGTATCGGAGATGACCGCCACCTTGTCGCGGAACTCCTCGGGGAAACGCACCACCGCGGGGAAGCGCCGTTCGCCCTCGTAGATCTCGGTGGCCGTCTTGCCGCCGATCGCGGTTTCGATGACGTCGTGCACGTCGGATGCATTCAGGCCGTAGCGCGCCATGGTGCGGCGCTTGATGTCCACCGTCAGGTATTGCTGGCCCGTCAGGCGTTCGATGCGCAGGTCCTGCGTGCCCTGGATCTTGCCCAGTACGCGCGCGATGTCGTCGCCCAGCGTTTTCAGGGTCTCGAGGTCGTCGCCGAAGATCTTGATCGCGATCTGCGAGCGCACCCCCGTCACCATCTCGTCGACGCGCTGGGCGATCGGCTGGTGCATGATCAGGCTGATGCCGGGCAGATCCTTCAGCTTGTCGCGGATCACGTTCTCGAAGTCCTCCTGCGACTTGAAGCCCTCCGGCCATTTGGCGCGGTCCTCGAGCGACACCACCGGATCGGAATCGGTGTGGGGTTGGGGGTCGGCGGGGCTCTCGCCGCGACCGACCTTGTTGACGACCATGCGCACACCCGGCACCGAGGCAATGCGCCTGGAGGCCTCGAATTCCAGCTTCATCACCTCGTCGAAGGACATGTTGGGCATGCGCGAGATCGCAGGGGTGATCGAGTTCTCCTTCAGGGTCGGAATGAACGACGTGCCGAGGAAGGGGAACAATCCGATGCTCGTGAACAGCAGTGCGACGGCGGCGCCGACGGTCAACTTCGGCTTTGCCAGAGCCCCGTTCAACAGCTTGAGGTAGTGCTTCTTCAGGAACTTGATGGGCTTCGTGTCCTCTTCGTTGCCGGCCTTGAGGAAGTACGAGCACAACGCGGGGGTCAACGTGAGCGCCAGGACCAGCGACACGGTGAGCGCGATCGCGATGGTGTAGGCGAGCGGCGCGAACATCTTGCCTTCCATGCCCTCCAGGGTCATGAGCGGCAGGAACACGAGGATGATGATGCCCACGCCGAAGATGACCGGTTTGCTCACCTGGCCCACGGCTTCGAGCACGATGCGCATCTTCGACTCGCCCTTGCGGTGCGACAGATGGGCGAAGGTGTTCTCGACCACCACCACCGAGCCGTCGACGATGAGACCGATGGCGATCGCGAGACCGCCCAGCGACATCAGGTTGGCGGAGATGCCGTAGCGGTTCATCACCATGAAGGTGACCAGCGGCGCCAGCACCAGCGATGCCACCACGATCAAGCTGGAGCGCAGGTCGCCCAGGAACACGAACAGCACGATGATCACGAGGATGATGCCTTCGATCAGCACCTTGGTGACGGTCCACAGCGCCGAGTCGACCAGTTCGGTGCGGTCGTAGAAAGGCACGATCTGCAGCCCGCCGGGCAGCATGTTCTTCTGGTTGATCTCGGCGACGCGTGCCTTGACCCGCGTGACGACCTCCTTCGCGTTGCCGCCGCGCAGCATCATGACGATGCCGCCGACCGCCTCCGTGGTGCCGTTCTTGATCAGGGCGCCGACGCGCACTGCAGGACCGATCTTCACCTCGGCCACGTCCCGCACGAAGACCGGAGTGCCGCCTTCTTCCTTCAACACGATAAAGGCGACGTCCTCGAGCGAACGGATGAGACCGACCCCGCGCACCAGGAGCTGCTCGTCGCCGATGGGCAGCACGTTGCCGCCCGAGTTAGCGTTGTTGCGGGCGAGCGCCTCGTACACGTCGTTGAGCGAGATCTTGTAGTGGCGCATGCGCTCGGGGTTCACCAGCACGTGGTACTGGCGCTCGAAGCCGCCCTGCGAGTTGATCTCCGCGACCCCGGGGATCGAGCGCAGCATGGGCCGCACCACCCAGTCCTGGGTCACGCGCCGCGCCATCAGCTCCTCTTCGGAGAGCTGCTTGCCCTTGTCGCCGGGCAGGTCGAGCGTGTACTGATAGACCTCGCCCAGGCCGGTGGACACCGGACCCAGCACGGGCGCCACGTCGACGGGCAGGCGCGGGCGGTATTCGATGATGCGCTCGGTGACCATCTGGCGCGCGAAGAACACGTCGAGGTCGTCGCGGAACACCAGCGTGATGAGCGACAACCCGTTGCGGTTGATCGAGCGCATCTCGGTGAGTCCCGGCAGGCCGGTCATGCCGATCTCGAGCGGGATCGTGATGAAGCGCTCCACCTCCTCGGGCGAGCGGCCCGGCGCTTCGGTGGCGATCTGCACCTGCACGTTGGTCACGTCGGGGAAGGCGTCCACCGACAGGCTCTGCACTGCGCGCAGGCCGAAGGCCGCCAGCGCCAATGCCACGACGACGAGAATGATTCTCTGCTGGAGGCAGAACCGGACGATGCGTTCCATGCTGACTACTGGAGGTTCTGCTTGCGCTCGTTGTTCAGATGGAAGGCACCGTCGGCGACGATGGACTCACCGTCCTTGAGGCCGTCGACCACCGGCCGCACGCCGTTCGACTCCGGTCCGAGCGCCACGGTGACCAGCTTGTAGCGGTTGTCCGCGACCCGGGTGAAGACGTAGTCCTTGTTGTTCTCGCGGACCACGGCGTCCACGGGCACGACCGGGCGCATCGTGGGGCGGTCCTCGATCATCATCACCGCCAGCATCGCGGGGCGGATGCTGCGGTCGGTATTGGCCACTTCGGTGCGCACGGTCACCGTGCGGGTCTCCGGATTCACCGTGGAACTCACGAAGACCAGACGCCCTTCGATGGTCCGGTTCTCCAGTGCCGGAATGGCGACCTTGACCACGTCGCCCACCTTCACCAGGTCCGACTGTTTCTCGGGCACCTCGGCCTGTACCCAAAGGCGCGACAGATCGGCGACGGTGAACACCGCGGCACCCGGCTGCACGACCTGACCCTGCGCGACGATCCGGTCGATGACGGTGCCGGAGATGGACGAGACCACGAAGGACTGCGAGTTCACCGTGCGGGTTGCCTCCAGCTTTTCGATGCTCGCCTCGGCCATGCCGAGCACTTTCAACTGGTCGTGGGAGGCACTCATGTCGGCTTCGGCCTGGGCGAGCTCGGTCTGGCGCCGCTGCAGCTCCGCGAGACCGATCACGTCGGCATCGAACAGTTGCTGGGCGCGCTCCGCCGCCCGTTGTGCGAGCATCTTGGCCGAGTAGGCCTTGAGGAAGGCGAGCTGGGCATTGGAGAGTTCGGTGGAGTTGAGCGCCGCGAGCACCTGCCCGCGAGTGACGTTCTGGCCGACGATCGCCCTCAGTTCGGTGATGCGACCCGTCACCGATGCCCCGATGCGAGCGACGCGCGTTTCGTCGACGCTGGCGGAGGCCGGCACCCGGATGGTCTCGCGATACTCGACGGTCTGAACCGGGGCGACCTTGAGCCACTTGGCGACTTCGGCGTCGGCGACGATGCTCATGGGATCGTTCACGGGCGCCGGTGCGGCCTGGGCGGATGGGGCTGCCTTGGTGGCTTCGTCCTTGCTGCTGCACGCCCCCAGGGCGAGGCATCCGAGCAGGAGCAGGGGTAGGGCGGTGAGAAGGCGGTTCACTTCGTGTCTCCGGACAAGTCCTTGGCGGTGAGGCGATCGATCTCGATCGCCGCAGCCTGTTTTTCGAAACGGGCGTTGAGGAAGTCGTTGCGCACGGTACGCAGCACGCGCTGCGCATCGAGCACCTCGATGAAGCCGCGCTCGCCGAAGCGGAACGCCGCCTCTGCCACGCGCAAGGCGCTCTCCGCCTGCTTGAGCAGACCGCCCTCGAAGGCCGCGATCTGCTGCGCGGAGACCTTGAGTCGGTTGTAGTTCACCTCGAGGTCTCCGGTCACTTCGAGGCGGGTCAGCTCGGCCTGCGACGTGGCCTGCTGGAACAGGGCGACCGATTCACCGATGGGGCCTTGGCGCTGGTCCCAGAGCGGAATCGGGACCGACACGCCGAAGATGCCCTGACGTTGCTCGGGATCCTGGTCGACGCCGGCGAACAGCGTGGGCCGTGGAGTGCGCAAGGCGCGCTCGGCCTCGAGCCGCGATTCGGCCTGTTTCACGTTCATCTGCGCCTGCAGGACAGCCGGATAGCGCTCCATCACGCGCTTGCGCAGCGTCTCCAGTTCTTCCGTGGTCGTCACGACCTCGAGATCGCCGGTCACGTCGGTGTCTGCCGGCAGCGGGGCGCCGATCAGCACCCGCAACTGGGCCAGCGCCTGGGTCACGCGCAGTTTCGCGCTGTTCGACTGGTTGACCGCGCTCGAAAGCTCGGCCTCGGCGCGCACCAGTTCGAAGCGCGCCCCTTCCCCCACCTTGACGCGCAGCTCGATCCGATTCTTGATCTGCTCGAGCAGCTTCTGATTGTCGAGCGCAAGGTCGTACTCGGCGCGCCGTCGCAGCACGGTGTAGAACGCCTGCTTCACATCGGCCCGCAGCAGCAGGCGCGCTTCCTGGAGCGCGTAGCGGCTGCCCTCGAGGCCGGCCTCGGCTGCGTTGATGCGCGGCGCGCGCTGGTTGGGCAGGTCGATGGTCTGGCCGACGCTGATGCTGGTGCCCTGTCCGGACCGCAAGCCCGGCACACGGGCACGGACTTGGCCGGTCAGGATCTCGAACTCCGGGTTGGGATAGGCGCGGGCCGTGCGGATGCCGCTGCGCGCGCGCTCGACCTGGGCCAGGGCGATCTGCAGGCGCGGACTGTAGCGCTCGGCGAGTTCGAGGGCACGGTCGAGCCCGAGCGACTCGGCGTGCGACGCGCCGGCGCACGAGGCCAGCATCAGTGCCGCGGCCAGGCGCATGCCGGTCGAACTACGAAAGGATGTCATTGCGATCAGGGTCGGGGAACTGCGGAAAGATGTCGCGCCGTATGCAAGATGCGGTCCGGCACGGATCGGCGGGTTGTGTGCGATCGCTGCAGCCAATGCGGCGATCGATATGATCCTCGCGGATCCGACGCAACCGGCGGCCTCGCTGTGGGCCGCCGCCGTTCAGGACGCGGACGGCGGCCGGTCTGGCGGGGCGGGCACGCGTGTCACGATCTTCACGGATACCGAAGTGTCGTGGCAATCCGCCTTGCGGGCGGTGCGGTCCGTCGGGTCGGCGCAATTCAGGCCGAGGGATTCCTGATCGATGTCGTTGATCTCTATGTCCACCACGGTGGATATGTTCGACGACGGTGCGTCGTCTCCCATCTCCTGCGGCCCCAGCACCACGACGCAGAACATCAATGTCGCGAGGCAGGCGAGACACCAGTTCAGGGCGTTGCGAGGACGGATGCGGGCGGGGAGGGTCGAGATCAAGGAAATGGTGTGGCGGCCGCGGGCGCAGATCGCCTGCGCTGCAGTGCCGCAGAGGGCAACCGGGCGCATTGGGCCATCGGGCCTGGCCGAAGTTCCGTAATGCCCAAGCATACTTGCATCACCCCTCTGGATGGAATACCCGAACTGTCGTCGTTCGACTACACCGCAGTGCGCAAAGTGCCGCTCAACGGTCATCGAGACAGCCTGGAGTGAGCCCAATCGAGCACCCGCCGGACGCGCGGCACGAGCAACTTGCGCGCAGCACGATCCGAGAGCCAGCGGAACTCTTCGTGCTCGGGTCGCCCCAGCATCGGCGATGGATGCAGCACCACGTCGCCGGCTGCGCTTTCCGCCAGGTAGTAGCGGGCAACCTTGCCGCGGCTGTACGGCTCGGTCTCGATGAAGTCTTCGCCCCAATGGAACGCCAGGCCGGACAGGCCGGCTTCCTCGAGGGTTTCGCGGACCGCAGCGGCCAGCGGGGCTTCTCCCGGTTCCACGCCCCCCTTGGGAAAATCCCAGTACTGGAACGAGCGCAACAGCAGGTAGCGCCAGGCCCCGTCGAAGCGCCGCACCACCACCACGCCGGCGGAGAACGGCCGGCCCGCTTTCGGCGCAGAGGCAACGTTCGTCATGGGCGGGGGACCATGCGTTGCGGCACCGCGCCGCGTCCGATCAGGCGGCAGCTCGGAAGACCGGTACCACGTAGGGTCCTTCGGGAATGACGGCCACGTCCGGGTCGCCGGTACTGCGCACGCTCGCCTCGATCGCGGCTTCCACGGACGCCACATTGTTCACGCCGGTGAGCAGGCGATCTTCGGGCTTGAGCCCGCCTGCGTAGAGGTGGACGGCACCGACTTGCATGGGCTTCACCTGCATCTGGGTCTGCCATTCGTCGATGTCGGCGTAGCGCTTCGCCTCGATGTCGCGCAGGAAGCCGTCGGCGCCCAACGCGATCAGCCGCCGCTGCGCCTCGACGAATTCCTCCGAGCCCATCCCCTCCGAGCATTCGGATGCGATCACGAGGTTCCCGCCGGGCTCGAGGATGTCCATCGGGGCCACCATGCCCTTCACCGTCTGGTAGTACGTCTTGTCGAGCGGATAGCCGGCAGCACTCGTCACCACGGTCTTGAACCGGCGCGGCACCGCGACCTGCGCGTAACCGCGGATGAATTCGACCGCGGCGAGGTGGCTTTCGACCACGCCGCCGAAGTTCACGAAGGAGAGCCGGCGATGCTCGTCGATGACGGTGTTCACGGCGAGCACCGGCCCCAGCATGCGCACGATCGCGAGTTGTTCGCGATGCAGCGGATTGCCCTCGAGGATGCAGTTCTCCGCCTTCGGGTCCGCCATGAAGCGGTGGCTGTGGAATGTCGTGATGGTTTCCTGGTGCGCGATGCCTGGGGCTATGACCTTGCGTCCGCCGGAGTACCCGGCCATGAAGTGCGGTTCGACCAGGCCCGTGACGATCTTCACGTCGGCCGCCACGAAGCGCCGGTCGAGCTTCACCGCAGTGCCGTGGGGCGTGCGGCCGAGATCGACATGATCGTCGTCGTTGCGGGCGTAGTGGTTCTCGACGCGCACCGTCGAGAGCACCCACGGGTCGCCGACCAGTTCTTCCAACTCGGCGCCCAGGTTGGGGCGGTGCAGGCCGGTGGCCACCAGCACCGTGATCTTCGAGGGTTCGATGCCGGCGGCGAGCAGCTGTCGTACGAGCGGTCCCAGCAGCAGGCCATTGGGGACGGGGCGCGTGATGTCGCAGATCAGGATGCAGGCGCTGCGTTTGCCGCGGGCTTCTTCGAGCAAGGATCGCGAGTGCACGGGTGCAGCAAGCGCTCGTTCGACGGCGTCGACCGGGGCAGGGAGGACCGGCATCTCGGGTTTTCGGATGACACTCGCCCGGACCCCTTCCGGGAGTCCGACGCTCAGGGTGCCGCGGCCATAATTCAGTTCTATTTTCATGGGGTTGCCTGCTATCAGCCAAGCTGTCTCGCGGGACTATAGCACTGCTGCCCAAGCCCGGAATGCCCTCGACGACACTGGTTGCATCGCCGCCTCGCGGGAGATTTCACTTAAACTACTTGCAATAAGCCGCGGAATACATTGAAATCGCCTACGTGCATCCTATCTGCGCCACAAAAGAACAACGTTGAAGCCGCTCGCGTTGTACGGAGGCTCGCCGCGGGCTGAGCAAGAGCTGCTGTCGCCTGCGGGCGGGAGCGACGTTGCGCCCGCGGGCACCGAAACCGTTCCGGAGTTCGGGCGCGAGACCCATCGGGAAGCGCCGCCATGGCGCCGCGGATTGCCGTCCGACCTGCCTGATCGCCTGGTCACGCTCGACCGTGTCGGCGAGACTCTCGCGAGTGCGCATCGGGCCCGCCACGATGTGGTGCTGCTGCTGATCGGCATCGACGACTACGCCGCCGGCAGCGGACGGCTCCGGCGCAGCGATGCCGATGCGCTCGGCCTGCAACTGGAAGACCGCCTGCTGGGTGCGGCCGTCGGTGCGGGCAGCGTCGCACGCGTGTCGGCGCATTCCTACGCGGTGATGGTGGCCGGCATCGCAGCTTCCAGCGCTGCCCGGCGCTGTGCCAACCGCGTGCTCAACGTGCTGTCGCGTCCGTTCTACCTGGGCAACGCGGCCGTGCACGTGAGCGCCGCGATCGGTGCCAGCACGTTTCCGCGCGATGCGACGCGGCCCGACGAGCTGCTGCGGCGCGCCGAACAGGCGTTGAGCGCGGCGCGGCGCGCAGGCCCGAACGCGTTCCGGTCGGTGCAGACGCGGACCCGCAGCGGCACCGATGCCCAGACGTTGCTGCGCGCCGGCTTGCGCGCCGCCATCGCGCGGAACGAACTGGAACTTCACTACCAGGCCAAGTTCGACCTGGCCGACGGGCGCATCACGGGTGCGGAGGCACTGCTGCGCTGGCGGCACCCGGAACTGGGCCTCGTGGAACCGGCGCGATTCATTCCGCTGGCCGAGGCTGACGGCTGCATCGTGCCGATCGGCGAGTGGGTGCTGCGTGCGGCCTGCGAGCAGGTGCGCCGCTGGCGCGACCGCGGGCTCGAGATGCAGGTGGGCGTCAACGTGTCGGCGCGGCAGTTCCGTGAACCCGACCTGGCGCAGCGCATCCTCGACATCCTCCACGCGCACCGGGTGGATCCGTCGTGGATCGAGCTCGAGCTTACCGAGAGTGCCGTGATGGACGATACCGACGGCGTGGTGGCGGCGCTCGAGCGGTTGAAGGCGAGCGGTGTGCGCCTGGCGATCGATGATTTCGGTACCGGCTATGCGAGCTTGAGCTACCTCACGCGGCTGCCGGTGCACGTCGTGAAGATCGATCAGTCCTTCGTCCGCGGCCTCGCGAATCGCTCGGACAACGGTGCGATCGTGCTCGCCATCGTGCGGCTCGCGCGGAACCTCGGCATGGACGTCATCGCCGAGGGGGTCGAGACCGGGCGTGACCTCGCGGCGCTGCGCGCCTGGGGTTGCGACCGCGCGCAAGGCTATTTCTTCGGCAAGCCGGTGCGGGCCGAAGAGTTCACGACGCGCTTCGGGATCTAGGCGCCGGCAGCACGCACCAAACCAGCGCGGGCTGGCGGCGTCACGCACGACAGCGAGGCGTGACCCACCCGATCCGGTGCGGGTCGCACCCGTTGCACATCCAGTATCCGCGCGGTTCTCCCGGCCATTCTCCAGGGCTGGGCACGTGGCTTGCGCTCAGGCGGGCGGAATGCGCGCTGCGGCCCCAAGGTCAGGCGGTCGGCGCCGCGTTTCGCTGTGGCCAGCGCGCCGATGAGTCGCGTTTCCTCGTTTCCATCCTGATCCAGGAGTCGACACCATGCTGCACACCGTCGCCGCCCGTCCGTTCGCCTACCGGTTCGATCCCGCCCTGACCGCCCTCGTGGTGATCGACATGCAGCGCGACTTCATCGAGCGCGGCGGATTCGGCGATGCGCTCGGCAACGATGTCAGCCTGCTCGAGGGCATCGTGCCGACCGTGCGACGGTTGCTCGACGTCTGCCGCGCATCGGGTATGCTCATCGTCCACACCCGCGAAGCGCACCGTGCCGACCTGTCCGACTGTCCCCCTTCCAAACGCAACCGCGGCGACGCGAAGTTGCGCATCGGCGATGTCGGTCCCATGGGGCGCATCCTCGTCGCCGGCGAGCCCGGCAACGACATTCTGCCCACGGTGGCACCGCTTGCGGGAGAGATCGTGATCGACAAGCCCGGCAAGGGTGCCTTCTACGCCACGGCGCTCGGCGACATCCTGCGGCTGAAGGGCATCACGCATCTGCTGTTCGCCGGGGTGACCACGGAGGTCTGCGTGCAGACGAGCATGCGCGAGGCGAACGACCGGGGCTACGAATGCCTGGTGGTGGAAGACGCCACCGAGAGCTATTTTCCGGAATTCAAGCGCGCGGCCCTGGACATGATCCGCGCCCAGGGGGCCATCGTCGGGTGGAGTGCCACCTGCGACGAACTGGCCGCGGCAATGAACGGCGTTCACCGATGACGGCAGATGCAACCACCGCCTATGTGGAGGTCGTTGCCTGTGCCCAGGGATTCGAGCTGAGCGCCGAACAGGTTGCCCGAATCGCTGCCATATTCGCGCGCACTGCGGAGATGGCCGAACTGCTGATGGAATTCGATCTGCCCGAATCCGCCGAGCCGGCCCCGCTGTTCCGGCCATGAAGGCGCTCGAGATCGTGAGTGCGATCCGCTCCGGCGGCGCGACGGCGACGTCGGTGCTGGAGGCCACGCTGGCACGCATCCATGCGCACGACGGTGCAATCAACGCGTTCACCGCAGTCACGGCCGAGCGGGCGCAACGCGAAGCGGCTGCCATCGACGCCTTGAAGGCGCAGGGCCGGCCGCTGCCACCGCTCGCGGGCGTTCCCTATGCGGTGAAGAATCTGTTCGACGTCGAAGGATTGCCCACACTGGCAGGGTCGCGGTTGCACGAGAAGCGGTCCCCCGCGGCGCGCGACGCGACGTTGGTGGCGCGAATGCGCGACGCCGGTGCGATCCTGGTGGGGGCCCTCAACATGGATGCGTACGCGTACGGCTTCACCACCGAGAACACCGCGTACGGTCCGACCCGCAATCCGCACGACCCGGAACGTAGTGCCGGCGGTTCGTCGGGCGGTTCCGCCGCAGCGGTTGCAGCAGGCATGGTGCCGCTCGCACTCGGATCGGATACCAACGGTTCGATCCGGGTCCCGTCGTCACTGTGCGGCGTGTTCGGATTGAAGCCGACCTATGGTCGCCTGCCTCGGACCGGCAGCTTTCCGTTCGTCCACAGCCTCGATCATCTCGGCGCCTTCGGCATGGGGAGCGAGGACGTGGCTGCATGCTATGACGCGATGCAGGGCCCGGATGCGAACGACCACGCCTGTGCCCAGCGCCCCGTCGCGCCCGTGCTGCCGGAGTTGGCGCGCGGTGCCGGCGGCCTGCGTATCGCCCGCCTCGGCGGCTATTTCGATGCCCATGCGGGTGACGAAGCCCGGGCCGCGAGCCGCTGCGCAGCCGAGGTGTTCGAACTCGCGGCAGAGATCGAACTGCCGGAAGTCGAACGGGCGCGGGCCGCTGCGTTCGTGATTTCCGCTGCCGAAGGGGGCAGCCTGCACCGGGAGACCTTGCAGCGCGACTACGGCGGATTCGAACCGCACAACCGCGACCGCTTTCTCGCCGGTGCGCTGACGCCGGCCGCCTGGTATGTGAAGGCACAGAAGTTCCGCGCGTGGTTTGCGGAGCGCTGCCGCGAATTGTTCACGCGCTTTGACGTGCTGATCGCGCCGGCCACGCCGGTGGTCGCTCAGCCGCTCGGCACGGAGTGGCTGGAGCTCCAGGGCAGGCGGTTGCCGCTGCGGCCGAGCCTGGGCCTGCTCACACAGCCGATCTCCTGCGTCGGTCTGCCCGTGATGACGGTGCCGATCGCCGGCGTGAGCGCGTTGCCGATCGGCGTGCAGCTCATTGCAGCGCCGTGGCGGGAGGACCTTTGCCTGCGTGCCGCCCACCAGCTGGAGCAAGCGGGCGTCGCCCGATGGGAACCCGCATGAACTCGACCGACGTGAATCGTCCCGACGTCCTGGCCGAAGTCCGCGCCGCCTTCGAACGCTACGAAGCGGCATTGGTGGGCAACGACGTCGAGACTCTCGACGCATTGTTCTGGGCGAGTCCGCTCACGGTGCGCTATGGCGCCACCGAGAATCTGTATGGCCGCGACGCGATCGTCGCGTTCCGCAAGGCGCGCTCGCCGCTCAACCTCGCCCGCACGCTGCAGAACACGGTCATCACGACCTTCGGCAGCGATTTCGCGACCGCTTGCACGGAGTTCCTGCGCCCGCCAGGAACCAAGATCGGCCGCCAGACCCAGACCTGGGTGCGAACCGAAGAGGGATGGCGCGTGGTCGCGGCACACGTGAGCCTGCTGCAGCAAGGCTGAAGGGACTTCCCCCCCGATGGGCCTGCGGCCAGGGCTGCGCCTTGGCGGCGAGGGCTATCATCCACGCCGTTCTTGGAATCTCTCGCCCGCCAGATGACCACACCCCGTCTCGTCGCGTTCGCCGGCAGCCTGCGTGCCGCCTCGTTCAATCGCAAGCTGCTCGCCGTTGCCGTCGCCGGTGCGCGCGCTGCCGGTGCCGAGGTCACCCCGATCGACCTCAACGATTTCGCCATGCCGTTGTACAACGGCGACCTCGAAGCGGCCCAGGGAATTCCGGCCGCGGCGCGGGAGCTGAAGGCGCTGTTCAAGGCCCACCACGGGTTCCTGGTCGCCTGTCCGGAGTACAACACGTCCGTCACCGCGGTCCTGAAGAACACGATCGACTGGGTCTCGCGTCAGGATGGCCCGGAATCGGGGCGCGTTCCCTACGAGGGCAAGGTGGTGGGCCTGTTCTCCGCCTCGCCGGGACCATTCGGTGCGGTGCGCTCGCTCGAGGCGGTCCGGGGTATCCTGATGTCGCTGGGCTGCCTGGTGATTCCGCAACGCGGGGCCATTCCGCGTGCGGGGGAAGCGTTCGGGGCGGACGGTTCCTTGAAGGATCCGAAGCAGGTCGAAATGGTTCACGGTGTCGCAGCGGAAGTCGTACGCTTGATCGGCAAGTTGCAGTGACGAAGCCGGCTGCGTCGCGACGGTGCGCACCGCAGGGGCGGCGCTCGATGGTGGTGCGCCCCCCGCACGGGGCACTTGGGGCTATGCCATGGTCTCGACGCAAGCGCATGATTGGCATGGAAAACTCCAAATGTTCCGGGCGTGGCACAGCGGTTGCACCAGGACGGGGCGAACAATGATGAGAAGTCGCAGCTAGAGACCCATGTCCTTCGATTCCTACTACAACGAGATGTACCTGGCGGACGGCACCGTTCGGTCCCACTACCAGGCCCTCGCGGACTGGATCGCCACCACACCGCTCGATCGCATCAAGCAGATGCGCGAGGCGGCCAACATGCTCTTTCACCGCGTCGGGATCACGTTCGCGGTCTACGGCGAGGATGCCGGCGCCGAACGGCTGATTCCGTTCGACATGCTGCCGCACATCATTCCTGCCGCCGAGTGGCGATTGCTCGAGCGCGGTCTCAAGCAGCGCGTGCGGGCACTCAACATGTACCTGCATGACGTCTACCACGACCAGGACATCCTGCGCGCCGGCAAGATCCCGGCCGAGCGGATCAACGGCAACAAGCTCTTCAAGCAGGAGATGGTGGGGGTCGACGTGCCGGGGGGCATCTACGCCCACGTGGCCGGCATCGACCTGGTGCGTGCCGGCGCCGGCGAGTACTACGTGCTGGAGGACAACCTGCGCACACCGTCGGGCGTGTCGTACATGCTGGAGAACCGCAAGATGATGATGCGGCTGGTGCCGGAGCTCTTCGCGCGCCAGTCGATCGCGCCGGTCGAGCACTACCCCGATCTGCTGCTCGATACGCTGCGGGCCGTGGCGCCGGCGAACATCGAGAATCCCGTCGTGGTGCTGCTTACGCCGGGTCAGTTCAACAGCGCCTATTTCGAGCACGCGTTCCTCGCGCAGCAGATGGGCATCGAACTGGTCGAGGGCGCCGACCTCTTCGTCGCCGACGACACCGTCTACATGCGCACGACCGCCGGTCCGCAGCGCGTGGACGTGGTCTATCGCCGGATCGACGACGAGTTCCTCGACCCGCAGGTATTCCGGCCCGATTCCATGCTGGGTGTCCCGGGTCTGGTGAGCGCCTATCGCCGCGGCCGCGTCACGCTGTGCAATGCGGTAGGCACCGGCGTGGCCGACGACAAGTCCATCTATCCGTTCGTGCCGGAGATGATCCGGTTCTACCTCGGCGAGGAGCCGCTGCTGAACAACGTGCCCACCTGGCAGCTGCGCAACCGGGAGGACCTCGAGTACACCCTGGCGCATCTCGAGGAACTGGTGGTGAAGGAAGTGCATGGCTCCGGCGGCTACGGCATGCTGATCGGCCCCACCAGCACCGAGCGCGAGCGCGAAGCCTACCGCCAGCGAATCCTCGACGGCCCGGAGAATTTCATCAGCCAGCCGACCTTGTCCTTGTCCACCTGTCCCATCTTCGTCGACCAGGGCGTCGCGCCACGCCACATCGATTTGCGGCCCTTCGTGCTGTCGGGCAAGGACGTCGTGATGTGTCCCGGCGGACTGACGCGCGTCGCGTTGCGCGAAGGCTCGCTGGTGGTGAATTCGTCCCAGGGCGGCGGGACGAAGGACACGTGGATTCTGAATTCGTGACCCCGGAATCCGTGACTCGTGACGGGTGGCTCGTGACTCGCAACTGCCCCTTCGATGACGTTTCCCGCGACTCGGCCCTCCAGCCACGAGTCGCGAGTCACCAGTCACGGTCTTCGACATGATGCTGAGCCGCACCGCCTCGAATCTCTACTGGATGGCGCGGTACGTCGAGCGCATGGAGAACACCGCACGCATTCTCGACGTGACCTATCGCATGTCGCTGGTCCCGAAGGACCCGCGCCTCGCCGATCAGGAATGGTACGCACCGCTCAACATCACCGGCACGTTGTATCCCTTCACCGGCCGCTACGACGAAGTCAACGCCCGCGGCGTGCTGCATTTCATGACGCTCGATCCGGACAGCCCGACCAGCATCGTGTCGTGTGCACGGGCGGCGCGTGAGAATGCACGGGCAGTGCGCGGCCGCATCACCTCCGAAATGTGGGAGATGATCAATGCCACCTGGCTCGAGATCCAGAAGGTGACCGACGCGGAGCTCACCTCCGATCGGCTGCTGACCCTGTTCGAATGGGTCAAGGAGCGTTCGCACCTGTTCCGCGGTGTCACGGTCGGGACCATGCTGCAGGACGAGGCGTTCCAGTTCAATCGCCTGGGCACCTTCATGGAGCGGGTCGACAACACGGCGCGCATCCTGGACGTGAAATACCACGTGCTGCTGCCGAGCCTGCAGGACGTCGGCGGGGCGGTCGACTATTACCAGTGGGCGGCGGTGCTGCGTTCAGTGTCGTCCTTCGAGTCCTACCGCAAGGTGTACCGCGACGTGATCACGCCGCTGCGTGTGGCCGAGCTGCTCATCCTGCGGGCCGACATGCCGCGCAGCCTGCACCACTGCATGCGCGAATCCTACGAGATCCTGCGCGCGATTTCGCGGGGTCAGCCGAACGAAGCCACGCGGCTGGCCGGCGAGATGCATGCGGGGCTGCAGTTCGGCCGGGTCGATACGATCTTCTCCGCCGGCCTGCACGAATACCTGACGGAGTTCCTGCGCCGGACCGACGTGTTGAGCGACGAGGTGGCCCGGGCATTCTTCGGCGCGGGGCAGCGCCAGGTCCAGCAACAGGTGCTGGCGGCATGATCCGCGGGGGCACCTACCCGGTTGCGCCGAGGGCAGGGACCTGCCGAGTGCGCGCCGTTGGCGCAGGTCAGGGCGGTTGGCTATAGTGCCGTCCCAGACCGAGAACAAGAGGGCGGGGAACAGCCGTGACGTACTGCGTAGCCATATCGCTCGATTCGGGGATGCTGTTCGCATCCGACTCGCGCACCAATGCCGGTGTCGACCACGTCGCCACCTTCAGCAAGATGAAGGTGTTCGAGCGCAAGGACGAGCGCGTCCTGGTGCTGCTGTCGTCCGGCAACCTGGCGATCACCCAGGGGGTCATCAACATCCTGGACCGCCATGCCCATGCCGAGCCGGGCAGCGAAACGATATGGAGCTCGAGCAGCCTGTACGACGTGGCCAGCATGGTGGGCGACGCGCTGCGCGAGATGCAGCGGCGCGACGGGCCGTACCTCATGCAGGGCAACATCGATTTCAACGCGACCCTGTTGCTCGGCGGCCAGATCAAGGGGGAGCAACCGCGTCTGTTCAACATCTATTCGCAGGGCAACTTCATCGAGGCCACCCCGGATTCCATCTATTTCCAGGTGGGCGAGAGCAAGTACGGCAAGCCGGTGCTGGATCGAGTGATCTCCGCCGGGACTTCGGTGGCGGAAGCCGCCAAGTGCGTGCTGATCTCCTTCGACTCCACCATCCGCTCGAACATCTCGGTGGGCCTGCCGGTCGAGATGCTGTGGCTGCCGAAGGATTCGCTGCGGGTCGGCATCCACAAGCGCATCGCCGAGGGCGATCCGTATTTCACCATGCTGCGCCAGGGCTGGGGCGGAGGCTTGCGGAGGGTGTTCGGCGAGTTGCCGAATCCGGACTGGCTGTCCTGATCAGGGTTCAGGAGTCAGGTATCTGGTATCAGTCATATCGACTTCGCGCAGTTCATCTGATCCCTGATTCCAGATGCCTGACCCCTGATGCCTGACGCCTGACGATGACGATCCGCGTCGCCCTCTACCACGAGACCCACTACCGGTTCGACCGGGCGGTGAACCTGTCGCCGCACGAAATACGCCTGCGGCCCGCGGCCCATTGCCGCACGCCCATCGAGAGTTATTCGCTGAAGATCCTGCCCGCCAAGCACTTCGTCAACTGGCAGCAGGATCCGTACGGCAACTTCGTCGCCCGGCTCGTGTTCCCGGAGAAATCGCGCGAGCTGAAGGTGGTGGTGGATCTGGTGGCCGACATGACGGTCATCAATCCCTTCGACTTCTTCCTCGATCGCAGCGCGGAGCGCATTCCGTTCGAGTATGCGGACATCACCCGGCGCGAACTGGCCCCGTTTCTCGAGACCGATCCGCTCACGCCGAAACTCGAGGCGTGGGTCGAGTCCTTCCGGCGCGATCACCTCGCCGAACCGATGCCGGCGGTGGACATGCTGGTCGCGCTCAACCAGCGGCTCCAGAGCGACATTCGCTACATCGTGCGCATGGAACCCGGCGTGCAGGCACCGGAAGAGACGCTCACGAAGGCTTCCGGGTCCTGCCGCGATTCGGCCTGGCTGCTCGTCCAGATCCTGCGGCACCTCAACCTCGCGGCGCGCTTCGTCTCGGGGTATCTCATTCAGCTGACCCCGGACGTGAAGGCCCTCGACGGTCCGGCGGGGCCGGAGCGGGATTTCACCGACCTGCACGCATGGGCCGAGGTGTACCTGCCCGGCGCCGGCTGGGTGGGGCTCGACGCCACCTCCGGTCTCATGGCGGGCGAAGGGCACATTCCGTTGGCGGCCACGGCGCAACCGTCCAGCGCGGCTGCGGTGACCGGGTTCACCGATCCGTGCGAGGTCGAGTTCAGCTTCGAGATGAAAGTCACGCGCGTTCACGAGGATCCGCGCGTGACCAAACCCTACACGGAAGAGCAATGGCAGCGCATCGATCGCATCGGCGAGCAGGTGGACACGCAACTGCGCGCCTGGGACGTACGCCTCACCATGGGCGGCGAGCCCACGTTCGTGTCGGTGGACGACATGGACGGCCTCGAGTGGAACTACGCGGCCTTCGGTGAACGCAAGCGCGAACTGGCCGGCGAACTGCTGCTGCGGTTGAAGGATCGCTTCGCCCCCGGCGGCATGCTGTATCACGGGCAGGGCAAGTGGTATCCGGGCGAGCCGTTGCCACGCTGGGCGCTGGGTGTGCTCTGGCGCAATGACGGCACGGCGCTCTGGAAGGAGCCGCGCTGGCTCGCGGGCGATGCCGAGGGCAGTGCGGGTCATGCGGATGCGTTGCGTTTCACGCAGACCCTGGCTGGCCTGCTGGGCCTGCATCGCGACTACGTCATTGCCGCTTACGAGGACGTGTGGAACGTAGCGCACGAAGAACGCCAGCAGCCGCTCAACGTCGATCCGCTCGAGCGGGACCTCAAGGAACCCACGGAGCGCACCAAGCTCGCCCGGCTGCTCGACGGCAAGCTCGGCGATCCGGTCGGCTTCGTGCTGCCGCTCAAGGTGGTGGCCGGCGCCGCCGGCAAGCGTACGTGGGCGAGTTCGACGTGGCCATTGCCGCGGGAGCATCTGTACCTGATCGCCGGGGATTCGCCCCTGGGTTATCGCCTGCCGCTCGCGTCCTTGCCGGTAGTGGCCGCGGAGGACGTGGAAGCGCTGCACGAGCCCGATCCGTTCGAAGTGAAGGGTGCGCTCGGCAGCGCTGCCCAACAGCAGGGCGAAGACCCGGAGAAACCGAAACCGCTCAAGCTGGAACAAGGCCGATCGGCTCGCGAAGTGGTCCGGACGGCGCTGTGCGTGGAGCCGCGCCAAGGGCGGTTGCACGTGTTCCTGCCGCCCGTGGCATCGGGTGACGAGTACGTCGAACTGATCGCCCGTGTCGAGGATGCCGCCGTACGGTGTCGCACTCCGGTGCGCATCGAGGGCTACCTGCCGCCATACGATCCGCGGCTGAAGCGGCTGTTCGTGACACCCGATCCGGGTGTCATCGAAGTGAACGTGCATCCGGTCACCTCGTGGAGCGAGTTGACGGCCAACACGCGGGCGTTGTACGAAGACGCTCGCCTGACACGACTCTCCACCGAGAAGTTCATGCTCGATGGCCGCCACACCGGCACCGGCGGTGGTAACCACGTGACCGTCGGGGGCGCCACGCCCGTGGACAGTCCGTTGCTGCGCCGGCCCGATCTGCTGCGCAGCCTCATCACCTATTGGCAGAACCACCCGGCGCTGTCTTACCTGTTTTCCGGCATGTTCATCGGCCCCACCAGCCAGGCACCGCGGGTGGACGAGGCGCGCGACGACAGCCTGTACGAACTGGAGATCGCGTTCCAGGAAATGGCGCGGGCCGCGAAATCCGGCGAAGAAACGCCGGCACCGTGGCTGGTCGACCGGTTGTTGCGCAACCTGCTGATCGACGTCACCGGCAACACACATCGCGCTGAATTCTCCATCGACAAGCTCTATTCGCCCGATGGCCCAACCGGACGCCTGGGCCTGCTCGAGTTCCGGGCCTTCGAGATGCCGCCGCACTGGCAGATGAGCTCGGTGCAGCTCCTGCTGTTGCGGGCATTGATCGCGCGCTTCTGGAAGACCCCGTACGAGAACCGTCTGATCGAATGGGGCACGAGCCTGCACGACCGCTTCCTCCTGCCGCATTTCGTCGCGCACGACATGGAGGAAGTCATCGAGGATCTGAATCGCGCCGGCTACGCGTTCGATGCCCACTGGTTCGCGCCGTTCTTCGAGTTCCGCTTCCCGCGCTTCGGTACCGTGGTGCATCAAGGCATCGAGCTGGAACTGCGCCAGGCCCTCGAGCCCTGGCACGTGCTGGGCGAGGAGGTGGCGGGCAGCGGCACGACGCGGTACGTGGATTCGTCGGTGGAACGCATGCAGGTCAAGGTGCGGCACTTGAGCGGTCACCGCTTCGTCGTGCTGTGCAACGGGCGTCCGCTGCCGCTCACGGCGACCGGCACGCGCGGCGAGTATGTGGCCGCGGTGCGCTTCCGCGCGTGGCAACCGCCCTCGGCCCTGCATCCCACCATCAAGGTACACGCGCCGCTCGTGTTCGACCTGTACGACACCGGCAGCGGCCGGGCACTCGGCGGGTGCACGTACCACGTCATGCATCCGGGCGGACGCAACTACGAGCGCTTTCCGGTGAATGCTAACGAGGCGGAGGCACGCCGGGTGGCACGATTCCAGGCCATTGGCCACACGCCGGGGCCCATGCCGTTCCGTCCGGAGCAGCCGAATCGGCGATTTCCGATGACCCTCGATCTCAGGCGCGCACCCGACTACGGCGTGTCCGGATCTTCGGTCGCGAGCCAGGCGACGCAGGCGCAGCAGTAGCCGTCGGGCTCCGTTTCCCGGCTGCCGCTGGCGCGGCGCTATCAAGATTGGACTCTCGGTAGCCGTAGAATGCGGCACCCTCACGCCGTTTCGCGTTCATGGCCGACAGCTATCCCGCGCCGCGCCCGGTCTCAGCCAGCGTCATCCTGCTTCGCAGTCACGAGTTCGCGCGCAAGGCCGTTGCCGAGCAGGCTCGCGTCAAGGCCCAGCTCGAAGCCCTGGTGGCGTTCGCGGCCATGCCCTTGGCGGTCGGCCGCTGGCTCGTGCTCGAGGCGCCCGAAGGCCTCGCCATCGTGGTGCTCGGCGGGCCCGAGGCGGCTTTCGACACGGCGCGGCGCGCGCTGACGGCCGCAGCCGACCTGCCCCTGGCGGTCGGCGTCAACGTCGGCCCGGTCCTGGCGGAACTGAACGATCGCGGCGACGCCGTGCTCGCCGGCGACGGCATCGAGACGGCGATGGTCATTGCCGGGTTCGCGGCTCCGGGCCAGTTGCTGGTCTCGCGCAGCGTGCGCGACGCGGTGCTGGAGCAGGCGCCCGAGCGCGGCGAGGATCTGCGCTCCATGGGCACCTTCACCGATGCACGGGTGCGCACCCACGAGCTGTTCGCACCCGACGAGCACGCTGCCTTGCGGCGCCGGCGGCGTCTGTTCACGCTCGGTGCCGCGAGCTTCTGCGGCATTCTCGCGATCGGCTTCGCGGCACGCCAGTCGCGCGAACGGCGCATGGTCGCCGGGGCGCGTGCATCGGTGGAGTTCGCCATCTCGCCGCGCGGCGACGTGTACATCGACGGCGCACCCAAGGGCCGCAGCCCGCCGCTCGAGCGCATCGCTATCTCCCCCGGGGCCCACACGATCGAAGTGCGCAACGGCCAGAATGCGCCGCTGCAGCTCAGGGTGAACCTGCAGCCGGGCGAGACCATGGCGATCCGCCACAGTTTCAACGCTCCTGCGCCGGCGAGTCCCGGTGTCATGCAGGACCTGAAGCGCAAGCTGGGGATGTGATGATCGACGAGACGCCGGATCGGTTCGGGCGGTACGTGATCGATTCCGAGCTCGGGCGGGGCGCCATGGGGGTCGTCTACCGGGCACTCGATCCGGTGCTGGATCGCACCGTCGCGGTGAAGACCATCGCCCTGTCCGCCGACCCCGAAGAGCGCGAGCGGTCCGAGGCGCGCTTCTACCAGGAAGCGAAGGCGGCGGGGGGGCTCAACCATCCCGCCATCATCACCATCCACGACGTCGGCCGCGAGGGCGGCATGGTCTGGATGGCCATGGAACTGCTGGAGGGCACCGAACTGCGTCATCTGCTCGCCACCGAGAGCATGAGCGTGGAACGGGCGCTGGACGTCGTCGGTCAGGTTGCCGACGCGTTGGCCTACGCGCACGAACGCGGCGTGGTGCATCGCGACATCAAGCCGGCGAACATCATGATCCTGCGCGGCGGCCAGGTGAAGATCATGGATTTCGGCATCGCGCGCCTGTGGATCTCCGATGTGAAGACCCAGACCGGCATGCTGCTCGGATCGCCGAAGTACATGTCGCCCGAGCAGGCGATGGGTGGCGTCGTCGATCGGCGCTCCGACATCTTCTCGCTCGGGATCGTGCTCTACGAGATGCTGACCGGTGCGCCGCCATTCGCGGGCAAGGACGTGACCCAGCTCCTGTACAACGTCTCCACCGTGGTGCCGCCGCCCCCGAGCGTCACCAACCGGGCAGTGCCGGAGATGGTCGACCTGGTGCTCGCCAAGGCGCTCGCGAAGGATCCGGCGGACCGCTATCAGAGCGCCGGTGAATTGCAGGCCGATCTGCTCGCCTGCCGCTACGAGGTTTCGCAACTGGCGGTGGTGGCATCCAACGACGCCACGATCCGGCTCGATCCCCAAGGCCCGGCCGGGGACGGCGGTCGCACGATTTCCGGCGGCAACACTCTCGCAGGCACCGATGCGGCGGTCCGGTTGCCGGTATCGCGCCGGTTCGACGCGGCCGTGGCGCTTGCCTATCTCGAGCACCTGGCCGAGCGCACCGGTGTCGACGACGGCAGTGCGACGCTGGCGGCGCGCGCCGCGACGCTCGCCCGGACCACGCGCAAGCGCATCGACCGGGTGCAGCGCAAGACCGACGCGCTGCTGCTGTCCGGAGTGGTGGCGGTCGCCGGGGTGATCGCGTTCCTGATCGTGTATCTGTGACCGGTATCGCGGCGGGCCGGCCTCGGGTATCTTCGCGGCCGGAACGAGCAGCGGGAGGGCAGCCCTTGAAACGGATGGCGATCGCAGCAGCCACGATGTGCATGTTCGTGAGCGGACCGGTCGTGGCGGAGAACTGGGTTCGCGTCGGCGGGGATGACGACGCCGAGCACTTCGTCGACGATGCCACGCTGTCACGCCACGGCGAGGTCGTGCGTGCGACCAAGCGCGCGGTCTACCGCAATCCGCAGCCGATCGGCGGGACCGCCGGCATGCCGCTCATTCTGGAGTCCGTGGGCGTGGTCGAAGACGATTGCGACCGCATCCAGCACCGCGCGATTTCGATCACGCTGCTCGGCGAAGGGCGCAAGGTGATCTGGGCTTCGGGCGAGATGAAACGGATCTGGGAGAGCATCGACCCCGGTTCGCCGGGGCTTGCCACCCTGGAGTTCGTCTGCGCGCGCACCGCGCAGCGCTAGCGACGATGCGCGCGGGCGTCGCGGGTCTGCTTGGCATGCTCGTCGTGCTCGTTGCGGCGGGCGCGGCGGCGCATGCGGCGCATGCGGCCGAAGACCCCGGCGTCGAAGTGTTCGCGCCCCAGGGCGAGGTCAAGGAAGTGCGGCAGGTCACCGCACGCTTCACGACGCCGATGGTGCCGTTCGGCGATCCGCGGCTGGTGGAGCCCTTCGACGTCGATTGCGCCGAAAAGGGCAGCGGCCGCTGGGCCGACGCGCGCCACTGGGTGTTCGACTTCGAACGCGATCTGCCGGCCGGCGTGCTCTGCCGGTTCACGCTGAAGGCGGATGCGAAGGACCTCGCCGGCAACGCGATCGCGCCGGCAGCGTTTTCGTTCACGACCGGCGGGCCCGCGATCCGCGAGACCATGCCGTGGGAAGGTTACGAGGCCGTGGACGAGAACCAGGTCTTCATCCTCGGCCTCGATGCGCCCGCCACCGAGGAGACGGTGCTGCGCAACGCCTATTGCGACGTGTCGGGTCGCGCCGAGCGCATTCCAGTGCGGGTCGTGAGTGGCGCGGAGCGCAAGGCGATCCTCGACCGTCGGCAGGATTTCCTCGATCGCATGGCGCGCCTGTTGGTCAAGCGCGGAACTTCGGGCGGACGCAGCGTGATCGATGTCTACGAGGTCGCACTGCGCAATCGAGACTACGACAAGCTGCCCCTGGTGCTGCTCGCATGCCGCGGCCGCCTGCCGGCCGAGGCGGAGATGCATCTGGTGTGGGGCAAGGGCATCGCCACACCGTCCGGGGTGACGACGAGCGAGGCGCAGACCCTGGCATTCAAGGTGCGGCCCGCGTTCACCGCGAAGTTCACCTGCGAGCGGGTGAATGCGAACGCGCAATGCATTCCGGTGCTGCCCATGAACCTGTCGTTCACGGCACCGATCGAGCTGGCGGCAGCCGAGCGCATTCAACTGAAGAACGACGCCGGCGCCGTGTGGAAACCGAAGATCGGCGACGACGCGCGCCGCTCCGGGTTCGTGGACTACGTCGTCTTTCCCGCGCCGCTGCCGGAACGGGCGACGTTCCAGGTAGTGCTGCCCGACGGGCTCAAGGACGACGCCGGGCGCGCACTCGCCAATGCCCGGCGTTTTCCGCTGACGGTCAAGACCGACGCCGCGCCGCCGCTCGCGAAGTTCGCCGCACGCTTCGGCATCATCGAGTCGAATGCCGAACCGGCGCTGCCGATCACGTTGCGCAACGTCGAGAAATCTCTCGACGGCAAGCAGGCCGGCGTGACAGGCGCAGTGGCGAAGCAGCCGCCGGGTGTGCCGGGACGGATGCTGCGGGTCCAGTCACCCGCGGAGATTCTCGCGTGGTTGCGCAAGCTCGACGCGGGCGAAGCCCGTTGGGAAGAGGATGGCTACGTGTCGCGCAGCGTGTTCGACGCGGCCGATCGCACGCGGCCGTTCACACTGCCCAAGCCGGGTGGCGAGCGTGAGTTCGAAGTGGTCGGCATCCCGCTGTCGGGGTCGGGCCTGCACGTGGTCGAGGTGGTCAGTCCCAGGCTCGGCAAGGCCCTGCTCAAGGACGGCGCGCCGTACTACGTGGCGGCGGCAGCGCTCGTGACCAATCTCGCCGTGCACTTCAAATGGGGGCGCGAGTCGTCGCTCGTCTGGGTGACCACGCTTGACAGCGGCGAGCCGGCGGGCAACGCCGAGGTGCTGGTGCAGGATTGCGGTGGTCGCGTCCTGTATCAGGGCCGCACCGACGCGTCAGGTATCGCCCGGGTGAAGAAGGCATTGCCGGCGCGGGCAACGCTGCCGTCCTGCCGCCACGACTGGGACCGGGAGCTGTTCGTCACCGCGCGTCTTGGCAACGACGTGAGCTTCGCTTTTTCCGACTGGAACGAGGGCATCGCACCCTGGCGCTTCAACCTGCGCACGCATGGTGCGGCGGGCCCGCAGCTCATGACCACCGTGATGGATCGCACCCTGGTGCGGGCCGGCGACGCGGTGGGGATGAAGCACTTCGCCCGGCTGCACACGGGCGGTGGATTCGCGCTGCCGGCGGCCCGGGAACTGCCGGTCCGGGCGGTGATCACCCATCAGGGCACGGACGAGCGGTGGGACCTCCCGCTCAAGTGGGACGCCGGTGCCGGCATCGCCGAATCGTCCTTCACCGTGCCGAAGGATGCGAAGACCGGCACCTATGCCATCACGCTGGCCGGCCCGAAGCCGACGGGCGACAGCGAGCACTACGTGCGTGGCGTCACGTCGGGTTCGTTCCGGGTGGAGGAGTTCCGCGTGCCCGTGCTGCGGGCGACGGTGCAGCCGCCTGCCATGCCGCTGGTCAACGCGCGCGAGGCGACGATCGGGCTGCAACTCGCCTATCTGTCGGGTGGCGGTGCCGGCTATCAGCGGGTCAAGCTGCGCTCGGTGCTGCAGCCGAAGAGCGTGACCTTCGCCGAGTACGACGGTGTCGTGTTCGCCAACGGCGACGTGAAGGAAGGGCGGGTGGACGATACCCCGCGCTGGAATCTCGGCGGCTATGAAGTCGAGGAGGACGAAGACGCGCCGACGTCGCCCGATCCCAACGTGCGGCCACTCAAGACCCAGGTCCTGGCGCTCGACGGTGGCGGTGCAGCCGCGGCGCGGATCGAGGGGCTCCCCAAGTCGGACCTGCCGCAGGACCTGGTCGCCGAGATGGAGTACACCGATCCCAACGGCGAGATCCTGACGCGCGCGACGCGCGTGCCGTTGTGGCCGTCCGGCGTGCTGCTGGGCGTCAAGCCCGATGGCTGGGCGCTGTCGAAGGACAAGGTGAAGATCAAGGTGATTGCGGTGGATACCGCGGGCCGGCCGCTCACCGGTGTCGCGGTGAGTGTGGATCTGTTCGAGCGCGAACAGTTCTCCCATCGCAAGCGGTTGATCGGCGGGTTCTACGCCTACGAATACGGCGCCGAGGTGAAGCGGGTCGGCGACTTCTGCCAGGGACGCACCGACGACAAGGGGCTGATGTTCTGCGAGGCGCCGGTGGCGAAGTCGGGCAACATGATCCTGCGCGCCCGGGCCCAGGATGCTGCCGGCAATGCAGCGTCGGCGAAGGCGGAAGCGTGGGTTGCCGGCGATGGCGAATGGTGGTTCGACGTCGCCAACGACGATCGCATGGACGTGATCCCCGAGAAGAAGCGCTACGAGCCGGGCGAAACCGCGGTGTTCCAGGTGCGTGCGCCGTTCCGGACCGCCAAGGCTCTGGTGACGGTGGAGCGCGAGGGCATCATCGATGGCTTCGTGCAATCGCTGAGCGGCAAGGAGCCGGTGGTGGCGGTGCCCCTCAGGGGTCACTACGCACCGAACGTGTTCGTCTCCGTGCTCGCGGTACGCGGGCGTGCGGCGGACGTGCAGCCTACGGCGCTGGTGGACCTCGGCAAGCCGGCCTACCGGATGGGTGTGGCGGAGATCAATGTCGGCTGGCGCGCGCATGAACTGCGCGTGAAAGTGACCCCGGAGCGCGACGGATTCCGGGTGCGGGAGAAGGCGAAGGTCGCCATCGAAGTGGTGCGAGCCGAGGACGGCAGACCGGTGAAGGGCGGCGAAGTGGCGGTGGCGGCGGTCGACGAAGCCTTGCTCGAACTGCTGCCCAACGACTCCTGGCGGCTGCTCGACACGATGATGCAGGCGCGGCCCATCGAAGTGACCACGGCCACCGGCGCGATGCAGGTGGTGGGTCGCCGGCACTACGGTCGCAAGGCGCTGCTCGCCGGCGGCGGCGGCGGGCGCCAGACGTCGCGTGAACTGTTCGACACGTTGCTGCTGTGGAAGGCGCGCGTGAAACTGGACGAGCGCGGGCGCGCCGAAGTGGAAGTGCCGCTCAACGATTCGTTGTCGGCGTTCCGCATCGTCGCGGTGGCGAGTCGCGGCAGCGCCTGGTTCGGGACCGGCCAGGCGACGATCCGCACCAGCCAGGACGTCATTCTTCTGTCGGGGCTGCCACCGCTCGTGCGCGAGCAGGATCGTTACGGTGCGACGTTCACGGTGCGCAACGCCTCGACCCGTCCGCTCGACCTCGAACTCAATGGCACGGTGTCCGTGGTGGGAGCCAAGGCTGAGCCGCAGGTCCTGCCGACCAGGAGCGTGCAGCTGGCCGCCGGCGAAGCGCGGGCCGTGACCTGGGAGGCCGTGGCACCCACCAACGCCGAGTCGTTGCAATGGTCGGTTGCAGCGCGCGACGCGGGTGGTGCGGGCGACGCCCTCAAGGTCTCGCAGAGGGTGGTGGCCGCCGTGCCGGTGCGCACGTTCCAGGCCACGCTGATGCAACTCGACGGCACCATCACCATGCCGATCGCGCGTCCCGAGGATGCATTGCCGGGCCGCGGCGGTGTGTCAGTGCAGTTGCGCAGCCGCCTGGCCGACGAGCTCGCGGGTGTGCACGAGTACATGACCCGCTACCCGTACACCTGTCTCGAGCAGCGCGCGTCGGTTGCGGTCGCGCTGCGCGACGCGGGCCGGTGGCGGGCGCTGATGGCGGCGCTGCCCGCATATCTCGATCGCGACGGCCTCGCGAAATACTTCCCGGCGATGCGCGAGGGCAGCGACACGCTCACAAGCTATCTGCTCGCGCTGGGCCACGAAGCGGGCTGGGAGATTCCCGAGGCCGCCCGCACCCGCATGATCGGCGGCCTCACCGGCTTCGTCGGCGGTTCGGTGGTCCGCTATTCGGTGCTGCCGACCGCGGACCTGGCGCTGCGCAAGGTGGCTGCGCTGGATGCGGTCACGCGCTACCTCCCGGAGGCGGAAGCGACGCTGGCCAGCACGTTCAGCGTCGAGCCGAATCTCTGGCCCACCTCGGGGGTGATCGACTGGCTGAACGTGACCAGGCGCTGGGTGAGCTTGCCTGAGCGCGAGGCGCACGCGGCGCGGGCCGAGCAGATCCTGCGCTCGCGCCTGAACTTCCAGGGCACGACCATGGGGTTCTCCACGGAACGCTCCGACTTCCTGTGGTGGCTGATGGTGTCGGGCGACGTGAATGCCAATCGCGCACTGCTCGCGCTGATGGACGAACCGAAGTGGCGCGAAGACCTGCCGCGGATGGTGCGCGGCAGCCTCGGGCGGCAACAGCGTGGCCATTGGAACACGACCGTGGCGAACGCCTGGGGCACGCTCGCGATGGAAAAATTCTCTGCCGCTTTCGAAGCGGAACCGGTGAGCGGGACCACGAGTGCCACGCTCGCGTCGGCAGTCAGGGCCTTCGACTGGAAGCAGTCCGACCAGGGCGGGGCGCTGGCATTCGACTGGCCGCGCGAACCGGCGGAACTGGCACTTGCTCAGGCCGGCAGCGGCAAGCCCTGGGTCACCGTGCAAAGCCGCGCGGCCATTCCGCTCAAGGCGGCGTTCTCGAGCGGCTATGCAATCGTGAAGTCGGTGTCGCGCACGGAAAGTCCGGGCAGCGACTGGCGGCGTGGCGACGTACTGCGGGTACGCCTGGAGCTGGAAGCGCAGAGCGACATGACCTGGGTGGTGGTGAGCGATCCGATTCCGGCGGGCGCCAGCATCCTCGGCAGCGGGCTCACCGGCGACACGCAGATCCTCACCGCCGGCGAACAGCGCCAGGGATGGGTCTGGCCGGCCTTCGAAGAGCGCACGTTCGAGGCGTTCCGCGCCTACTATCGCCTGGTTCCGAAGGGCAAATGGACCGTCGAATACACGCTGCGCCTCAACAATCCCGGCACGTTCTCGCTGCCACCGACGCGGGTGGAGGCGATGTATGCGCCCGAGATGTTCGCGGAACAGCCCAACGGGACCATGAACGTCGCGCCGTGATGGGGCGGGCCGCGGTCGCGGCGTCCTTCCTGTTCGCGGCGTCGAGTGCCGCGGCGCCGATCCCGCCGTTCGAAGAGGTCCAGCGCGCGTATCTGCCGAGCGAAGCGGTGCTGCTGGACCGGCATGGCGAAGTGATCCACGAGCTGCGGGTGGACGAGCGTGTCCGGCGTCTGCCCTGGGTGCCGCTCGCCAAGGTGTCACCAGCGCTGGTGGAAGCGGTGCTGCGGGCGGAGGACAAGCGGTTCTTCGAACATTCGGGTGTGGATTGGCGCGCCCTGGGTGACGCGGCACTGGATACCGTGGTGCGCGGTGTGCCCCGAGGTGCCAGCACGCTGTCGATGCAGGTTGCGGCGATGCTCGAGCCGCAACTGAAGGCCACCGGGCAGCGCCGCACCGTCACGCAGAAATGGGACCAGATCCGCGCCGCCGGCGAACTCGAGAAGGCCTGGACCAAGCGCCGCATCCTCGAGGCCTATCTCAATCTCGCGACCTTCCGCGGTGAACTGGTGGGCATCGGTGCCGCCGCGCGTGGCCTCTTCGGCAAGGATCCGTCCGGCCTGGACGAGCGCGAAGCCGCACTCCTCGCGGCGCTGCTGCGCGGGCCGAATGCGAAGCCACCGGTCGTGGCCAAGCGCGCTTGCCAGCTTGCCGGGGCGCAACCGTGCGGCGCGTTCGAGGCGCTGGCAACGGCGCGTCTCAGCGAGCCGCCAAAGCTGGAAGGGCGACCGGCGCTTGCGCCGCAGCTTGCGCGCGAGTTGCTGACGCGCGACGCGCGGCGCGTGCAGACCACTCTCGATGCGCATCTGCAGGTGCTCACCCTCGAGACGCTGCAGCGCCAGCTAGCCCAGCTGGCGAACCGCGGGGTGCGCGACGCTGCCGCGCTGATCCTCGATAACGTGACCGGCGAGGTGCTGGCCTACGTCGGCAACACCGGGGCAGGATCCAGTGCACCGTTCGTCGACGGCGTGCGCGCGCCGCGCCAGGCGGGCTCGACACTGAAACCGTTCCTGTACGCCACGGCGATCGAGGAACGGGTGCTCACTGCCGCCTCGCTGCTCGACGATGCACCGGCGAACCTGGTCACGCCGTCCGGTCTTTATGTGCCGCAGAACTACGACCGTGAATTCCGCGGTCTGGCGAGCGTGCGCACGAGCCTCGCCGGCTCGCTCAATGTGCCCGCGGTGCGCACGCTGATGCTGGTCGGGACCGAGCGCTTTGCCGACCGGCTGCGCGAAGCCGGCTTCGAAGGGGTGGTGGAATCGGGCGACTACTACGGCTTTTCGCTGGCGCTCGGTTCCGCCGACGTGACCCTCTGGCAGCTCGCCAACGCGTATCGCGCGCTCGCCAACGGCGGGCAGTGGAGCCGGCCGCGCGTGCTGCCGGCGCCGCCGGGCAAGAGTGTCGCGATCATGGACGCCGGGGCGGCCTACATCGTGAGCGACATCCTGTCCGACCGGAATGCCCGCAGCGTCACCTTCGGGCTCGACAATCCGCTTGCCACGCGCTTCTGGACCGCGGTCAAGACCGGCACCAGCAAGGACATGCGCGACAACTGGTGCATCGGGTTCTCGCGCCGCTACACCGTGGGGGTATGGGTCGGCAATTTCGATGGTGCGCCGATGCGCGATGTCTCCGGCGTCTCCGGAGCAGCGCCGGCGTGGCTCGATCTCATGAATGCACTGCACCGGTCCGACGCGCGGACTCCGGCGCCAGCGCGGCCTGCCGACGTCGTGGTGCAGCGGGTGCGGTTCGTCCCCGAGATCGAGGCCGAACGCGACGAGCTGTTCCTCTCCGGCACCGAAGCGGCCGAGGTGGAGGTCAAGCCCGCGTTGCCGGCGGCGGCGCGCATCGTCTATCCCGGCGAGGGCACCATCATCGCTCTCGATCCGGATATCCCGGCCGTGGCGCAGCGCGTGCGCTTCGAAGCGTCCGTGCCGGACGCGGGCCTGCAGTGGCGCATAGTCGGCGCGGCGCTGGAGGCGGTGCCCGATGCCCTATGGCAGCCGCACCCGGGGCGCTTCGAACTGGCGCTGATCGACGCGCAAGGCCGTGAACTTGATCGGGTCCGGTTCGAAGTCCGCGGGACTTCCGGGCGCTGAGGCAACGCCCCCCCCGGTGGGCCCGTGGCCCTTCCACCCAATGGACCATCGCCTGCGGTCGATGGCAGGCTGGGCGAGGGCTGAGCCGGCGACTTCAGACGGTGCCGGCTTCTACTTCGCCCATAGCCCTGGCCGGCGGCGCCAACAGTTCCGGCATCCCCCGCGACTGGCAGAGCGCGATCGCGTGCGGCTTCTGGAGCCGCCCGCGCAACAAGGTGAACGAATTCTCGGGCAGCTCGAGGCGGATGCGGGCGGTCGACGCGAACGCGCGCGCCGCGGATTCGTCGAGGAAGAAGCTGAAACCGGCGGCGGTGTTGCCCGCGTGGACGGCCCGCCAGACATCGAGCAGGTCCGGGAGCTTGTCCAGGGTGGCGGCTTCGGCTGAGGTCATGAAGCGGCGCCGGGCCGGCCGGTCGGCCCCCAGGGCCTTCATCCATTGGCCGGCCTCATCGTCGAACCACGGCAGTTCGCGCCGGAATACGGAGGCGACGAGTTCCCACCAGGTGCCGTGGTCGATCTTGCCCCCCTTGTCCGTCAAGACCCGCAACTGGTAGGCACGGGCATGCATTTCGAGCCAGCGGTCATAGGCGCGGCTCTCGAGCAGGGCATCGGCGCGCTGGGACAGGGAGTCGTACAGGCCGTTCACGTAGCTCGCGAGCGGCGGGATGTAGGGCGCCTGCACGATGAGCGGATGCTCGAGCGAAGGCAGACGGCCCGGTCGCCGTACCAGGCAAGCAGCGAGGTCCGGATGCAGCGGTTCCGGTTCGGGAAGGCCCGCAAGGCGGCGGGTGGCGGTGGTGGCGTCGTTCATCATGCTCGTAGACCCTGACCAGTGCGGCGGGTAGACCGGGGTCAAGCGAGTTGCGTTCCCGGTCTGCGGCCGACGGTCCCGATGATGACAGATCACGCCGGCGATTGTGCGACCCGCTATGTGGTCGACCGGACAAACCTGACAAGTTGGCAGGTATTGCATGGCCAGGGCGGGGGGCCGTGAACCATAGCCAAGGCCCGGGACGGTCCCTACAATGCCGCCACCCGCGCGACGGGGCCCCGAGCCCGTCCCGACGAGGTACATACAATCATAGGGGAGGGGCATCTGTGGCCACGCAATCCGTATCGCGGGAGTTCGAAGAAGCGACGTTCACCAAGGTCGCCTGGCGACTGATCCCGTTCCTGTTCATCTGCTACATCGTCGCGTTCCTCGACCGGGTGAACGTCGGCTTTGCCAAGCTGCAGATGTCGGGTGACCTCGGCTTCACCGATGCGATCTACGGTTTCGGTGCAGGTATCTTCTTCATCGGGTACTTCATCTTCGAGGTTCCGAGCAACGTCATTCTGGAGAAGGTCGGCGCGAAGGTCTGGATCGCACGGATCATGATCACGTGGGGGCTCATCTCCAGCGCCTTCATGTTCGTGACCACGCCGTTCTGGTTCTACACGCTGCGCTTCCTGCTCGGCGTGGCCGAGGCCGGGTTCTTCCCCGGCATCATCCTGTACCTCACCTACTGGTTCCCGGGCGCTCGGCGTGCGAAGGCCGTGGCGCTGTTCATGACGGCGATCGCGATCGCCAACGTGGTCGGATCGCCGGTATCCGGCGCGATCATGCAATTCATGGACGGGTACAACGGCTGGCGCGGATGGCAGTGGTTGTTCCTGCTCGAGGGCCTGCCGTCGGTCGTGATCGGCGTGTTGGTGCTGGTGCTGCTGGACGACGGGCCGCAGAAAGCAAAATGGCTCACTCAGGATGAGCGCGATTTCGTGAGCCGGGCCGTGGCCGAAGACAACGCCAAGAAGGGCGACGTCGGCGGCAAGCACGACTTCATGGGGGCCTTCAAGGACTACCGCGTGTGGGCCCTGGCCGTGGTGTACTTCTCGGGCGTGGTCGGCTTCTACGCGGTCAACTTCTGGATGCCGACCATCATCCAGGAGCTCGGCATCGACAAGAAGGATTTCCTCAAGGTCGGCCTGCTCAGCATGATTCCGTGGGGCTGCGCAGCGGTGGCCATGGTCATCAACGGCATGCACTCGGACAAGACCGGCGAACGGCGTTGGCATGCGGCGGGCGGACTGCTCGTCGCGATGCTGGGCTTGATCGGTCTCGCAGTAGTCGGACATGCCCCGGTACCGTCGATCATCGCGCTCACCCTGGTGACCTGCGGCATCCTGTCCTGGGTCGCCACGTTCTGGTCCCTGCCCACGGCCTTCCTGTCGGGCACCGCAGCGGCGGCCGGCATTGCCTGGATCAACTCGGTGGGGAATCTGGGTGGGCACTTCGGCCCCGACCTCATCGGGCGCATTCGGACGGCCACCAACTCGAGCGAGTCGGCCTTCTTCGCACTTGCGGGGATGGCGCTGCTCGGCGCCGTCATCATCCTGCTGCTGCCGCGGCCCGAGAAAGCCACCGCCGCGGTGGCTTCGGAGCCCGCGCGATAGCGACCAGAAGCGTGACGGGCGAGGCGCTCGGAGCCGCCTCGCCTGGCCCTGGGGCCGGCTGCCTGCCGGTCCGGGCATGCCAATCGCTTGTTTTTGCTGACTGTTGGCGATGTCAGCCAGTACAATGGCGCGCCTGTTCGCTCCCCTCTGCCGGAACCTCCGACCCCGCTCCATGAAGCTGTTGCGCCGCGCGCTGCTGATCCTGCTAGCGACCCTCCTCGCGGCCTTGCTCGGTTTTCTGTACTACAAGACCCAGGGCGTCGATTTCGGCCGCCAGGTGCGCGTGAACGAACACCTGCGCAATCTCAAGGTGATCGACGCCAAATGGAACGAGGCGATCCTGCGCTCCCGCAGCGAACTGCTGGGCGAGGACGACCTCGCGCCCCAGACGCGCGACGCCGTGGGGCGCGAGATCCAGGGCCTGGCGGTGGAGGCGCGGGCGCTGGACGATCCGGTGCTGGTGGCGAGTTCGGCTTCGCTTGCGACGCAGTACGACGAGAAGATGAAGCTCATGGCCGAGTACCGGGAGCAGTCGGCGGCCTTCAAGAAGGCGTTGCGCGACGTGCTCGACTCGGTGCCGATGGTGCAGGCGCTGGTGCGCGATCCACGCACCGCCGCCAGCGCCAACCGCGCGAAGCTCGAGGAAGTGCGCGCGCTGCTCGACCGCCTGGCAGCCACGGCGCTCGAATTCAGTTCGCTGACGGGGCCGGACACCGCGCGTGACCTCGAGAGCACGCAGACCGCCCTCGCGAACGCCGCGCCGGCATTGCCCGGGGGCGTGAGCGAAGCCGTCGCACAGACCGCGGAGCGCCTGACGCTCCTCATGAAGGCGCGGCCGCAGCGGGACGAACTGTTCGACCGTCTGTACTTCTATCCGACCGCGCCCCGGACCGACAGCGTCGGCGCCGCGTTCGCCCAGTCGTTCCAGTCCCAACTCGAAGAGCGCGAGCTCTACCGCGTCTACCTGATCGCCTATTCGGCGGCGCTGCTGATCTTCGTGGGCTACGTGAGCGTGCAGCTGTTCCGCAGCTACCGCGTCATCAACGACGTGAACGCGCAGTTGAAGAGCGCCAACGAGACCCTCGAACACAAGGTCGACGAGCGCACGCGCGAGCTCTCGGACGCGCTCACCCACCTCAAGGAATCCGAGGCGATGCTGGTGCAGTCGGAGAAGATGTCCTCGCTCGGCCAGATGGTGGCCGGCGTCGCGCACGAGATCAACACGCCGCTCGCCTACGTGAAGTCGAGCCTGGAATCGGTGACTGCGCAGTTGCCGGAGCTCACGACCCTCCTGAACGACACCGAGACACTGCTCACCATGCTGCAGACGGGGGACGCGACCGAATCGCAGGTCGGCGCCCAGTTCAGCCGCGTGACCGGCCTTGCCCAGGAGATGCGCGAGAACGAAGCGCTGGACACCATGAACAAGCTGGTGACCGACGGGCTGTACGGCATCAACCAGATCTCGGAACTGGTCTCGAACCTCAAGAACTTCAGCCGGCTCGATCGCAACAAGGTGGCGCGCTTCGATCTGCACGAGGGCCTCGAGAGCACGCTCCAGATTGCGCGCAACCTGGTCAAGTTCAAGGACGTGCGCAAGAACTTCGGCGAGATCCCGAAGGTGTCGTGCTCGCCCTCGCAGATCAACCAGGTGTTCCTCAACCTCGTGACCAACGCGGCCCAGGCCACCCCGGAGAACGGCGGCATCATCGCGATCACCACCAAGCGCATCGGCGACGACCGGGTTTGCGTGGAAGTCCAGGACAACGGACACGGCATCCCGCCCGAGGTGCTGCCGAAGATCTTCGACCCGTTCTTCACCACCAAGGACGTGGGCAAGGGCACGGGGCTCGGGTTGTCCATCGCCTACAAGATCATCCAGCAGCACGGCGGCAAGATCAGCGTGGCCTCCGAAGTGGGCAAGGGCACGCGCTTCACCGTGGTGCTGCCGGTGGAGTCCGTCCTGCAACCCGAAGCAACGGCGGCCTGACGCACGATGGCGACCCTCCCGGCCCGCATCGGCAAGTACGACATCCGCGCACAGCTCGGATCGGGAGCGATGGCGACGGTCTACCAGGCGTACGACCCGGTGATCGAGCGCACGCTCGCGATCAAGGTGGTCGACAAGGCGCGGCTGGACGAGAGCGAGGCCGACACCATCCTGCAGCGCTTCCGGGTCGAGGCGCGCGCGGCAGGACGCCTGCAACACCAGAACATCGTGGCGGTCTACGATTTCGGCGAGGAGGGCAATCTCGTCTACATCGCCATGGAGTGCGTGTTCGGGCGACCGCTCACGGCCTACCTGCAGTCCGAGGACTTCCGCGGCGAGCCTGACAAGGTCTGCGACATCCTGCTGCAGATCCTGTCCGCACTGCAGTACTCGCACGCGCAGGGCGTGGTTCACCGCGACATCAAGCCCGCCAACATCATGGTGACGCGCGAGGGCTCCATCAAGATCGCCGACTTCGGCGTCGCGCGCATCGAGTCCTCGCAGCTCACCCAGACCGGCGACCTGATCGGAACACCTTCCTACATGTCGCCCGAGCAGTTCGCCGGCGAGACTGCCGACGCCCGCACCGACATCTACGCCACCTCGGTCGTGTTCTACGAGTTGCTCACGCGCAAGCGGCCCTTCGAGGGCAGCAACAACGCGGTGATCATGCATCGGGTGTTCACGGAAACGCCGGTTGCCCCGTCGATCGTGAATCCACTCCTGTCCGACGCGCTCGACGCGGTCGTGCTGCGCGGCATGGCGAAGGACGCCCACGACCGCTACAAGAGCGCCCACGATTTCGGCTTGGCAATCAAGGAGGCCATGAGCATCGGCCTCCTGAAGACCGCGACACCCGCGGCGGACAGCAACAAGCCGAAGATCGCCCCGAATCTTCTGAAGGCCGTGCGCAGCGCGCCGGCCGCCAACGGCGAAGCCGCCGCTCGCGCGGCGCCCGGCACGGTCGGTCAGCGACCCGCGGTCGCCCCCCTCTTGCCCACGCCGGCAGCCGCGCCCGCGAAGCCGGTGGTGCTGTTCGTCGACGACGAAGCGCGCATCCTCACGGCCCTGCATGCGTTGTTCCGGCAGAAGTACACGGTGTTCACGTCCGATGATCCGCGGCAGGCCGTGGAGATGGTGAAGCGGCTCCAGGTGCACGTGCTGGTGTCGGACCAGCGCATGCCCGGCATGCTCGGCGTGGAACTCCTGCGCGAAGTGAAGGAGATCTCGCCCAAGACCGTGCGCATCCTGCTGACCGGGTACTCCGACCTGGCCTCGATCGTCGGTTCCATCAACGATGGCGAGGTCTGGCGTTTCATCAACAAGCCCTGGGACACGCAGGACGTGCAGCGCATCGTTGCCGACGCGGTTGCCATCGCGACCGAGATGCCGGAGGTGCCGGCCTGGCAGATGCCGGCCAAGCCGCGCTTCGAGGAATCGATCCTGTCGCTCGATCCGGGCAACATCGTGACCCCCGATCTGCTGCGCCAGTACGGCGAGCGCCACTGGGTCGCCCAGGCGCGCGACATCGACGAAGCGATCACCCTGCTGCAGGAGCGCGAAGTGGCCGTCATGGTCGCCGACATGGACAGCGATCCGCAGGAAGTGAAATCGCTCCTGCATCTGTTGAAGCGCGACTATCCGCAGATTCTCACCATCGCCGTCACGCAGACCGTGGACGCCGAGATGCTGATCGAGCTCATCAACGAGGCGCAGGTGCATCGATTCATCGGCAAGCCCGTGGGGGCCGCGCAGTTGCAGCAGCACGTCGATGCGGCCCTGAACCGCTATCACACCTACAAGGCGACACCGGCGCTTGCCAAGGCCCAGAGCGTGGAGACGCAGAAGTCCGCGCCGGTCCTGAAGAGCGGATTGATGGATCGCCTGCGCGCCATCGCGCGCTTCGGGGCGCGGTAGGATCCGACCGGAGCCCCTTGACCTGCATCAAGGGGCCGGCCGGGACTAGACTCTAGCATCGACCTTTGGCCCGAGAAGGCACCGGCGGTGTGCCGGGCCTTTCGGAAACAGCGAGAGCGAGCATGACGTCTGCGGCGGTGCTGCGCGCATCGACCCCGGCAGCGGAGCGAAGCGCGTGTTTTCATTGTGGGCTTCCGGTGCCGGAAGCGGGGCGCTACACGGCCGTCGTGGATGGTGCGGTGCGCGATGTCTGCTGTCCCGGATGCCAGGCCGTGGCCGAAACCATCGCCGGCGCCGGCCTGCAGTCCTACTACCGTACTCGCACTGCTCCACCGCCACGCGGCGCCGGCGAGCCCGTACGCCTGCCGACCGCGCGCGCGCTGCTGGAGATCTACGATCGCCCCGAATTGCAGCGCGGTTTTGTCGTCGAGCGCGCCGACGGCACACTCGAGGCGACCTTGATCCTCGAGGACATCCATTGCGCGGCCTGCGTGTGGCTCAACGAACGGCATCTCGCGGGGCAGCGCGGTGTCCGTAGCGTCGACATCAACTACGTCAGTCGTCGCGCGCGCGTGCGCTGGGATCCCGCCCTCGTGCACCTGTCGCAGTTGCTCGCTGCCGTGGAGGCGATCGGGTACCACGCGTGGCCCGATGACGATACCCACCGGGTGCGCGTGGCGCGCAACGAGAAGCGCCAGGCCCTGTGGCGACTTGCAGTCGCCGGTCTGGGCATGATGCAGGTGATGATGTACGCCTATCCCGCCTACGTGGCCGGCGCGGGCGAGTTGCCGCTCGACCTCGCGCGGTTGATGCGCTACGCGAGTCTGGCGCTGACATTGCCGGTGGTGCTGTTCTCGGCGGCGCCGTTCTTTCGCGGTGCCGTGCGCGACCTTCGATTGCGGCGCCTCGGCATGGACGTCCCCGTGGCGTTGGGTGTGGCCGCGGGGTTCCTCGGCAGTTGCTGGAGCACCGTGACCGACGGACCGGCGGTGTACTTCGATTCCGTCACGATGTTCGTGTTCCTGCTGCTGCTCGGGCGCTTCCTCGAGCGAGCGGCGCACGAGCGTGCCCACGAGGCCGTGCAGCGCCTGGCTCGAGGCATTCCCGCCACGGCGACTCGCATCGGCTACGGCGATGGCGCGGAGCGGCAGGAGGTGGTTCCTGCCGTTGCTCTGGTGCCGGACGAACTCGTCCTGGTGGGACCGGGCGATGCGTTTCCCGCGGATGGGGTCGTCGTCACCGGCGCTACCGAGGTGGACGAGGCCTTGCTCACGGGCGAGAGCCGGCCGCTCGAGAAGCACAGCGGCGACGAGGTCACCGGTGGTGCGATCAACCTGCGCGCTCCCGTGACGGTGCGGGTGGTGCGCGTCGGCAACGACACGCGACTTGCGGCGATCGTCCGGCTCATGGAGCAGGCGCAGGCCCAGCGTCCGGCGCTGGTCGCCGCGGCCGACCGGGTGGCCTTCTGGTTCGTGCTGGCGATCCTGGCGATCGCTGGCGCCACCGGTGTCACCTGGTGGTGGATCGATCCGGCCCGGGCACTGCCGATCGCGGTGGCGGTGCTCGTAGTGACATGCCCGTGTGCGCTCTCGCTTGCCACACCTGCGGCGCTCACGGTGGCGATCGGCACGTTCGCTCGGCGCGGCGTGGTGGTCGCCCAGAGCCGGGCCATCGAAGCGCTGGCGCGCGTCACGCACGTCGTCATCGACAAGACCGGCACCCTGACCGAAGGACGGCCTGAAGTGGTGGACGTACGACCCTTCGGTACGGCGGACGTGGATCAGTGCCGCAGGCTCGCCGGGGCGCTGGAGCGTGGATCGAACCACCCCATCGCCCTGGCATTGTGTGCCGGGGTGACATCCGAGGATATCGCGATCGATCCGGTACACACCGCGGGCAGCGGCGTGGAGGCCACGGTGACGGGCCGACGGCTGCGCATCGGCAATCGTCGCTTCGTCGAAGGGTGGTGCGGTGCGGATGTCCTGCCGCTCGCGGTCGACGATCAACGGACAGAAGTCTGGCTGGCATCCCGCGACGGGCCGCTCGCCGTGTTCAAGCTCCGCGATGCGCTGCGACCCGATGCGGCGGCCTTGATCGGGCGCTTGCGCGATGACGGTCGTGCGCTCGTTCTGGCTAGCGGTGACGAAACCGGTCCCGTGGCCGAGGTCGCGCGTCGGCTGGGCATCGAGACCTGGCACGCGGCGCTTGCGCCGCAGGCCAAACGTGCGCTGGTGGCAGGTCTTCAGCGCGACGGTGCCCGGGTGGCGATGATCGGCGACGGCATCAACGATGCGCCCGTGCTGGCGCAGTCCGATTGCGCCATTGCGATGGGCAGCGGGGCCGCGCTCGCCCAGAGTACGGCCGACATCGTGATCACGGCTCCACACCTGGCGGCCGTCGGGGATGCGATCGGGTTGGCGCGCAGGACGCTCGCGATCGTGCGTGGCAATCTTGCCTGGGCTTTCGCTTACAACGTGGTCGCGATCCCGTTGACGGTGCTCGGCCTGGTGGCGCCGTGGGCTGCGGCGATCGGCATGTCGGCGAGCTCGCTGCTGGTGGTGGCGAATGCGCTGCGCCTGCGCGAGCCGGTGCGCGCAGCCCGCGCAACGTCACGGACCGAAGCAACGGCGGTCGCGCAGGCGAATCCGTCGTAGCGTCATGGATATCCTTTATCTGCTGATCCCCTTGAGCGTCGTGCTCGTGCTGCTGATCGGGTGGGCGTTCTGGTGGTCGGTGCGCAGCGGGCAGTTCGACGATCTCGAGGGTCCGGCGTACCGTGTGCTGCAGGACGACGACCGGCCGGATCCAAAGGACTGAATCGGCTCGCATCCCGTTCTTGATCTGCGTCAACCGGCCGCAGTCCGGGGCTGACTACCATGCTGCATCGCAACGGGGAGCCTGGGATGCAACGAGAAACCACGTACAACTATGGCGTCGTGCGGCAGTTCGCCATCATGACCGTCGTGTGGGGCATCGTCGGCATGCTGGTGGGCGTCGTGCTCGCGGCACAGCTGCTGTGGCCCGACCTCACGTTCAACATCCCGTGGCTGTCCTACGGGCGCTTGCGACCGTTGCACACCAACGCGGTCATCTTCGCGTTCGGCGGCTGTGCGTTGTTCGCGACGTCGTATTTCGTGGTCCAGCGCACCTGTCACGCACGCCTCTTCTGCGGCAGGCTCGCCGCATTCACGTTCTGGGGCTGGCAGGTGGTCATCGTGGCCGCCGCGATCACGCTGCCGCTCGGTTACACGAGTGGCAAGGAGTACGCCGAGCTCGAATGGCCCATCGACATCCTGATCACGCTGGTCTGGGTGTCATACGCAATCGTGTTCTTCGGCACCATCGCCAAGCGCAAGGTCGCGCACATCTACGTCGCCAACTGGTTCTTCGGCGGCTTCATTCTCACGGTGGCGTTGCTGCATCTCGTCAACAGCGCCGAGATCCCGGCGACCCTCTGGAAGTCGTACCCGGTCTACTCGGGCGTGCAGGACGCGATGGTGCAGTGGTGGTACGGACACAACGCGGTCGGTTTCTTCCTGACCGCGGGGTTCCTCGGGATGATGTACTACTTCGTGCCGAAGCAGGCGGGTCGTCCCGTGTATTCGTATCGCCTCTCGGTCGTGCACTTCTGGGCGCTCATCTTCACCTACATGTGGGCGGGCCCGCACCACCTGCACTACACCGCGCTGCCCGACTGGGCGCAGTCGCTCGGCATGGTGTTCTCGCTGATCCTGCTGGCACCTTCCTGGGGCGGCATGATCAACGGCATCATGACGCTGTCGGGTGCCTGGCACAAACTGCGTACCGACCCGATCTTGAAGTTCCTGATCACGTCGCTCTCCTTCTACGGGATGTCCACCTTCGAGGGCCCGATGATGTCGATCAAGACGGTGAACTCGCTGTCGCACTACACCGACTGGACCATCGGCCATGTGCACTCGGGCGCACTGGGCTGGGTCGCGATGATCTCGATCGGCAGCCTGTACTACCTGATCCCACGGCTGTTCGGCCGCGAGGAGATGCACAGCGTCAAGGCGATCACGGTGCACTTCTGGGTGTCCACCATCGGTGTGGTGCTCTACATCGCCGCCATGTGGATCGCCGGGGTGATGCAGGGGCTCATGTGGCGGGCGGTCAACGCCGACGGCACGCTCACCTACACGTTCGTCGAAAGCGTCAAGGCGACCGCTCCGTTCTACGCGATCCGGCTCCTGGGCGGCGTCCTGTTCCTGAGCGGCATGTTCATCATGGCGTGGAACA
>LNFM01001979.1_pt1 | contig 44411 bp, 39 predicted proteins | sample 596031 | NCBI WGS metagenome assembly LNFM01 (sample SAMN04254537, study PRJNA301005) | activated carbon metagenome | isolation source: dual media filters at the Ann Arbor, Michigan drinking water treatment plant | place: USA: Ann Arbor
CGGACAGGCCTTCGATGTGGCGCTGCTCGATATCGGCCTGCCCGGGATGTGCGGCCACGAGCTGGCCCGGTTGCTGCGCCAGCGCTTTGCGCCTTCCACGCTGCGCCTGGTGGCACTGACGGGCTACGGCACCGCGCCGGGCCTCTCGGCGCGACACCACAACGGCTTCGACGACTACTTCGTCAAGCCCGTGGATATCGATGCCCTGCAGGCCAGCATCCACAAGGCCGACCGCACGGCGACCTGAAGTACGAGCGCTCGGGCGGGCTGCCCGCCAGGGTCTGCCGCTGGAACCGGCTGCTGCAGCAGCCCGCTGAAGGGCCGGGGCTGAGCGCCTGTTCACCCGCGGTTTTCCACGCCGACGGGCAACTGGCCGGCGACACCGCCGCTCGGCGGGCCGACCTCGAATCCCGGCCTGACAGCACCGTCGCACCGCACCGACGCGGCACTGCCTCACGAGCGCGATCAAGCCGTGGATCAGGTGGCCCGCGAACCCGACCCCATCATGGTGCAGGCCAAGCGCGACATCGACGCTGGTCTGGTGGACTGCGTGGCGTCGGCTGAAGCCGGCGTGAAAGGAGGCGCCGGGCCATGGGCTCGGCGCCTGAAGTCAGGCGGCTGACGTCGTTGGGGCTCAGCGGTATCAGCCCCACGGGCCCGGCAGCGAAGATGGCCAGCGAGCTTCCGTGCCCCACATCGGCGTTGATCACCGTCTGGTACCCGGTGGGCAGGATGTCGGACAGGAAGAGCACCTGCTCATCGCTCTGCGCGTCGGGAACCTTCAGTGGGCCGGTGTTGGCCATGGGGACACGCGCGTACTCGGCCTGGCCCCCGGGCACACCGCCGTAGAGGTGGGTGAAGCCGGACAGCGCTGCGCCCGGACGCAGGCTCTTCTTGTTCAGGATCGCGCCGCGCCCGTCATTGGTGGTTTCGCAGCCGGCGAAGAGGGAACGCTCGCAGAAGAAGCAGGCTCCGCAGGCGATGACGAAGGTCACCACGACGCGGTCGCCCCGCTGCACGCGTGTGACCTCGCGGCCGGTCTCCTCGACGACACCCATGAACTCGTGGCCCAGGATGTCACCCTCCCTCATGCCAGGCACCTTGCCTGGGAGTTGGGACCCGGGTCCGGCAGGGGCTGTTCCCAGGCGTCCGACCGGCCGTCTGCGGCCCCGGGCACACCCTGCGGCAATCGCTGCCGCAAAACGTCCCGATCGAGTGCATGCGCGCCTGGAGAAGAGGTCGTTGCGCCAGGCCCGCTCGGCGAATGCCCTGCGGGCGCCATTGCCGCGGGTCGAACGGGGCAGGCACGCGCGTTGCCATGCATCGGAACGGCACCCGCCGCCCACCGTGGCCCACTTCCAGTGGCATGCGGTGTTTCAGTGAACCAGGAGCTCAGCAAATGAACAAGTCCTTCAAGCAAATCGGCGCGGTTGTCGCCGCAGCCATGACCATCGCCGCCGGCGTGGCCATCGCTCAGCCGACGACCAGCACCACCACGCCCGGCACGACGGGCACGATGCAGAACCAGCAGACGTCGCCTTCGACGAACGCCACGGGCACGACGAGCAACTCAGGCACGTCGGATTCGAGCCGCAGCTACGACAGCAACAACACCGGCGCCACGTCGGGCACGGGCCGCACCGGCTCTGGCGTCGACACGGGCACCGGCTCGACCTCGACCAACGACGGCACCTACAACTCGCGTGGCACGGGCATGGGCTCCGACGGCACGATGTCCGGCAGCAACAACCGCCTGAACAGCGACGGCAGCATGCGTGCCGCCCGCCGCGACCGCAACTGACAGTGCAGTGCCGTTGCCGGGCGGCCGTGTCTCACGGTCCGCCCGGCAACCCATTCCTGGACTTGAACAACACCCGGGCCGGCATGGTTTCGGGCAGCACGTAGACCACACCACGCTGGCCGCTGAAGGCTGCTCGAATGTGCCGGTCATAGAAGGTCGCGGGCACGTTGATGCAGCCGTACGAGATGCGGTTGTCGACCGCCGTGGTCGACGCCAGGCGTTGCAGGCGCCGCTCCACGGGGTTGGTGGCACGGACGCGGTGCATGGACACTGCCGCGTCGTAGTCGATCCAGAAGATGTCTTCGCCGGCATGGTTACGGCCGGCTTCGGCCACGAAGCGGCCGGCCGGCGTCGTACGTTCGTGCGGAAGGATGTCCTTCATGTCGCGCTCGCCGATACCCGCCACCGACGCATCGCCACGAGCCTGTCCCAGCAACACCGGCGACTCGCCCAGGGGCTGACCTGTGGCGGTGAAGAGCCACATCCGCGCCAGGCGTTTGTCGATGATGATGAAGGGCGCACGTTCGTTGTCGCCGGTCTGCAGCACCCATTGCCGCAAGGGCGGCGATGAGGGGGCAGACTGGGCTTGCGCACGCGCCGGCCCTGCCCCACCCGCCAAGGCCACGAGGGCGCCGCACAGCAGTTGCTGCCGCCACGACCGCACTGCCGCAAGGCGGCCCGCGCCGCGGGCGTGCAACGCCCGCGTCACCGCGTGGAGGCAGCGGGGCGCAAGGCTCACCTGTTGAGCACCTGCACGCTCAGGTCGTTTCTCACGTCCACCACGCCCGACACGGCCTGGGCGAGTTCGGCGGCATGGCTGCGCGCGCCCGTATCGGGTGCCGAGCCGCGCAGTTGCACGCGGCCCTCGTTGGTCTCGACCTGGATGTCGAGCGCACTGAGCTGGCTGTCCTGCGCCAGGCGGGTCTTGACCTCGGCGGTGATGGCCGTGTCCTTGGCGGCAACCACCGCGGTGTCGGCCGCATCCTTGGCCGTTTCACGCACGTTGGTGGCCACATCAGCGGCCCTGGCTTGGGCAGCATCGGCGCTGGATGGGGTGGTGCTGATGTCGTCGCGGCTCTCGTTACGTCCACAGGCGGCCAGCAGCGCAGCGGCCGACAGGACAAGCAAGGTGGTCGTGGACCGAAGGTGGTGGGTGTACATGGACTTCCGTTCAGACAAAGGCCCGGTGCGGGCGGTAGACGGACGTTAGCCATCACAGGCGCCGCTGCCCATCGGCGCAGGGCGCGGGGCAGCGTCGGACCATGCCGACAACCCCCTTGCGTGCGCAACGAAAGCGACAGGCACGTCTCAGCCCGCGGGGCCTTCGCCGCGCGGCAACCGAATCGTGAACACCGTGCCGGCGTGCCGGTCCGAGGCGACCGTGATGCTGCCGCCGTGGCCACGAACGATCTCTCGAACGATGAAGAGCCCCAGGCCGAGACTCGTTCTCGAGCGCTCGTCGAGCGGAACCGCGCCGTGTGCAGGCGCGCGAACCAGGGGCTCGAAAATGAACGGCAGGGCGCCTGCGGGTATCGGGCGGCCCGAGTTGCCGACCTGCAGAACGACTGCATCCGTTTCGCCGCGCGCCGTCAGGGACACCACGGCCTGGGACTCCCCGTGCTGCACCGCGTTGTAGAGCAGGTTGCACAGCGCCTGCTGCATCCGGTCTGCGTCGGCCAGCACCTCGAGATCACCGAAGGCCTGGAACGACACTGCCTGCTCGGGGTGGCTGGCCCGGATCGACTCGATGGCCTCCGAGCAGGCTGCACCGAGGTCGCAGCGGGTTCGCTTGATCGGTATGCCACCGCCCAGTCGACTCTGGGTGAATTCCAGCAGGTCCGTGATCAGATGGCTCATCTGCGAGGCCGCACGTTCGACCCGCATCGCCGCCTTCAGCCGCGGCTCCTCGCTCAGTCCGGCCTTGCCCAGTACCAGGGCCGACATGCTGACGGCGGACAGGGGCCCCCGCAGGTCGTGACCGAGGATGGCCAGGAACATGTCCCGTGAAGAAACGACATTCGCGGCGTAGCTCTTCACCGATTCGGCCAGCGCCCGGTCGATGGCTTCGTTGAACCGGATGTTGTCCTCGAGGGCCAGCGGGTCGGAGCCGGTTCTCTCCGACTTCTGCCACAGCGCCAGCACGCTCGCTCTCAGGGCTCTGAACTCGGACACCAACTGCACGAGGTCGAAGCCCGAGAGCTGGCGCAGCGCGCCGTGCGAGGTGGCGGCGCTGTCCGACGGGTTCGCCGAGTCCGCATGGCCTTTGGACTTCGCGTTGCGCTGCTTGTCGGACTCGCTGACGTCCATGTCGTCGGCCACGACCAGGAGCATCTCCTTGCAGTGATCGCGCAGTTCCGACGCGCTCATGTGCTTCGAAAGGTCCAGAGACCGCGCAAAGGTCTCCCACTCCGCCACCACTGCGTCCAGGTTCTCCCGAATGAATGTTCCCAGGCGGGGAACCTGGGCCGCCTGATCCGCAGCGGCCATCGTCGTCGCCGGTTCGGCTGCGGGCCGCCGCTGGGGCGCACTCGAGTCCTGTCTCATGCTTCCAGTCCGTTTGGATTCATCGACTGCCAACGCCAGCTGTCGGCGCACATGCCGGCCAGGTCGTGTTGCGTCTGCCAGCCGAGCAGCCCCCGTGCCAGTGAGGGGTCGGCATAGCAGGCGGCCACATCGCCAGCGCGCCGGGGCAGCACCCGATGGGGCAGATCACGCCCGCTGGCAGTGGCGTAGGCGCGCAACACCTCCAATGGGGGCGCCGGCCTACCGCCACCTGCGCCACGCAGGGCATCAGGTTGTTGGGCGTACCGCGCGGGTCTTCGCCGATGCGGCCGCTCTCGTGGGCGCCCACCGGGTTGAAGTAGCGCAGGCAGGCCGTCTGCCAGGAGGCGTCGGCCGTGCCGAGGTCGCGCAGGATGGTCTCGCCGATGAGCTTGGTCTGGCCGTAGGGGCTGGTGGCCGACAGTGCTGCGGTCTCGGTGATGGGCAGAGACGTCGGGTCGCCGTACACCGTGGCGCTCGAACTGAATGCGAAGCGCTGCACGCCGTGCAACTGCATCGCTCTGCATACCGTGAGCAGGCCGCCGATGTTGTTGGCGTAGTACTCCATTGGCTTGATAACGGACTCACCCACTGCCTTGAATGCCGCGAAGTGCATCGTGGCGTCGATGGGGTGGCGCGCGAACAGCGCGTTCATGGCCTGCGCGTCGCAGACGTCGGCGCGCTCGAAGACCGGCCGGCTTGCTCGAGCGCGAGCCAGGTGTGCGACGCGATATAGCCCGTGGCGCCGGTAAGCAGGACGGTAGGTCTCATTGCAGGGTGTCGTGGCGATGGAAGCTGAAGGTGCCGTGGTTCGGCCCGCGCTCGTCGTCGTCGTTTGCGTAGCGGTCCAGGTGGCTGAATTTGCCGAACGGCGCTGGCGCAGCAAGCTCGCGCCGGTCACCGAGGCCCACTGGGTGCCATCACCGTCGCCGCGCAGCCGGACCCAATGCGAGCTTCTCGAGCAGGTCGATTGCGCGCTCCGATTTCGCGGACGCGAGAATGGACCGCGGAACCAAACCCGCCATGACGGCGCCGGCGTACTGGAACCGCAGGGTATCGAAGGGCATGCTCAGGAGCACCCGACCCGTTCCGCTGTCCGTCAACCCTGGCGCAGCCGTCTCCGACGGGTGGCTGGTGCTGGCGGTGGGAGGGCCTGGTGGCCATCGTGTTTGAAAGGTCAGTGTTGACATCGGTGGTTCCAGGCGGCGGCAAGCGCCGCGTTTCTTCGAGCCATGGGAACAGTGCATACGAGGCTGACCGTTCGCGTGCGATTCGTCTGTCTTGCGCCGCACATTGAAACGCGATGGCAGAAGCGCAAGCGCGGCGGCGCGGCACGACACAGCGCGTCACGTTCACGCACTATTGCAGGCAAAGACCTGCGCTCGCAGCCGCCACGATCTCCTCCAACTGCTCCGGCAGCATCGGCTTGGTGAAGAACCCGTCGAACCCTGCCTCCAGGCAAAGCCGTCGATCTTCGATCTGATCGTGACCCGTCAGGCAGATGAGCCTCGCGGAACGCCGTATCCGGCCCGATCTGAGTTGTCGCGCCACGTCGCAGCCGCTCATGTCAGGCATCTCGAGATCGATCAACGCCACGTGGGGCTCAAATGCCATGGCCTTGGCCAGCCCTTGCGCGCCGTCGAACGCCACGGCAGTCGCACATCCCAACGACGCCAGGAAGGCGCACAGCGCTTCGGCACCGTCCACGTTGTCGTCGATGACCAGGACACGCAGCGCGCATGAGCCGCTGGAAGCGAAGGGATCATTGACGACCATTTGTAGTGCGCAAAGTGCGGACCAGAGAGGCTGCAGGTGCGTGTTCGATGGCAAACGTCGTGCCTGGTGCCCCGCAAACTTCTGGTCCGTACGCTGCCGAACATCCTTTCTGGTGCCGGAACAGGACACTGAGCGCGGCGCCATAGGGCGGCCCCTGCGGGCGAATGCAGAAACCGCCGAGCAAGCCCTTGCATTCATGCGGCGAGCAGGTCACAAGGGTGGTTCAGGTGCATAGCTTTCTATCGAACAACCGCGACGAACTCATAGCGCGCTGCAAAGCAAAGGTTGCGCAGCGACCGAATCGGGCCGCCACTGCAGAACAGCTGGCCAATGGCATTCCACTGTTCCTGGAGCAATTGACGAACACCCTTGCGGCCGAGGGCGGGGGTGACATCGCGGAAGGTGAGCGCATCTCCGGCCCGGCAGGTGGAGACGCAAGCGCCTTGTCGCAGATCGGCGTCAGCGCGACCGCCCATGGCAAGGACCTCCTGGCGCTCGGCTACACCGTGAACCAGCTCGTCCATGACTACGGAGACGTGTGCCAGGCCATCACGGACTTGGCCGTCGAGCGTGACGCCCCGTTCTCCGTCAGCCAGTTCCGAAACCTCAACCGGTGCCTCGACAACGCCATCGCCGATGCCGTGACCGGGTTCAGCGCGCAGCGGGACGAGACGCTTTCGCTGCGCCGGTCGGCCGACGAAAACGAGCGTCTTGGCACGCTCGTACACGAGCTTCGGAACTATCTCCAGACCGCCATGCTGGGCTTCACGGCCCTGGAGTCCGGCACCGTGCCCATCAGCGGGTCCACGGGCGCGCTGGTGAAGCGCAGCCTGGTTGCGCTGTCGGCGATGCTCGAACGATCGCTGGGGGAGGTCCGGGTCAAGGCGGGCGCGTCAGATCTGAACGGCGCGTTTGCACTTGCCGCGTTCATCGCGGAAGCGAAGAGCATCGCGTCACTGAACGCCGCCGAGCGAGGCTGTGCCTTCCTGGTACCCGAAGTGGACCGCAGCCTGGGTATCGCCGGGAATCGGGACCATCTGCTGGCGGCCCTGGTGAATCTGCTTCAGAACGCGTTCAAGTTCACCCATGCCCATATCGAGGTCATGTTGCACGCCTACCGCACAGGGGACCGCGTCGCCATCGAGGTCAAGGACAACTGCGGTGGCCTTCCCCCGGGATGCGCCGAGAAGATGTTCAAGCCTTTCGCCCAGGGCAGTCTCGACAGGAGCGGGCTGGGTCTCGGCCTTTCCGTCGCGCGCCGGACCGTCGAAGCCGATGGCGGCAGCCTGACCGTGCGGGACTTGCCAGGCACCGGCTGCGTGTTCACGATCAACCTGCCCTACCGCCCGCTGTAGCGTCGGCCGCGTCATCGGCCAGGTTTCTTGCGCCAATACGTCTGGGCAGGCCGCCAGGGAAGGCAGAGCGGCCCGTCGTCGTGAACGACGAGCCGCCCGGGCCTCAGCGCGCCGTGCCGCGGCGGAACAGGTTGACGATGGCCAGCAGGGCGACCGCGCCGACCAGGGACACCAGCAGCGCGCCGATATGGAAGGCGTCCTGGTTGATGGTGGGCATGCCGACCAACGGCGAAATGAACCAGCCGCCCAGCATGGCACCGACGATGCCGACGATGATGTTCAGGAAGACACCCTGCTGCGCGTCGGTGCGCATGATCATGCTGGCGACCCAGCCTATGAGACCTCCGACGACCAGCCAAACGATGAAATTGATCATGATGAGATTGCTCCTGTGGATGCGGGCCGGATGACCCGTGGCACTCCGGGGCAAGGGGCATGCCGCAGCCCATGCGCGGTTTCCAGGCAGCGCGCGCCCTACGCAGCGGCGCCCCGGCGCCATGGCGGGTCAGCGCGGTGACCGTGGCCGTGGTCGAGGCAGCCCCGCGCCGGGATCCCGGTCTCCCTGTGCCGGATGGGTTGGGGTCGCCGTTGCGCCGCCGCTGATCAGGTCCAGCGCCGCACCGGGATCCTCCTCGCCGGCGACCGACATGTTGGTGTCGGGCTCAGACTCGGGCACGGGGTCGGGCGGCGAAGGGCTTGCACCCTGGCCTGACGCAGGGCCGGTGCTCAAACCCGTGCCTGGCCTGCAGGCCTCCCTTGCGCCGGCGGCCTCAGCCTGCTTCGGGTGCTTCATCGCCTGGCCAGTGTTGCCATCCTTCGCCATGTGCTTGCTCCATCGAAAGGGTGATCAGCGCAGGCAGGAATGTCTCCCGCCCGACTGCGCGAAGACAAGCCCGCACGGCATGGGCACGGCGTTTGCCACCGCAGCAGCATGAAGACCACCCCGCATCAATTTTCTCGCACGACACCGCCGCAAGGCCTGGTCGATTGGGCCTCATGGGCTCGGACCTGGCTGAGCGTGGATGTGCCGCAACCGTCGCCTGACGTCGTGCCTTTGCCGCCTTCGCCGTATCCGGTTCCCCCGCCGCCGTCGCTGCCACCGGGCATCACCGACCCGATCCTGCCTGGGCAGAACGAGCCGGTGCGCGACCCCACCGTGCCCATCACGTTGAAGATGTGCTGTCCCCTGCACTGACCGCATTGCGCGATCGAGGCGAAGCTGCCGAACACCTTGACGACGCTTCTGCGCGAACTCGGGCGGCGTGGGGGCCTGGAGGTCTCCGTTCAGCCCGCGCGCCCACCTTCGCGTCCACCGGTGCCTGCGCCGCAGGTTCGATCGCGAGCTTGACCCAGGATGGCGCACACGGCCTGCGGTGTCTCATCGCAGCGGCCGTGACGTGGATCCCCGTGTGTGGCGTGCCGGCGTTTGCCGTGACCGTCCAGGGAGCACCGGCTGAGGCTACGCCAGCCCCACGGATCCACAGGCCGGCCGGTGGTGGCAGCCAAGAGCGCTCCGCGGGCCTGACCCCGCTGGCCCTGGACGGTGGTCGGCGGCACGGGATCGATCGGCCTGGCGCTCGGCATTGCGTTTCGCGACACCTCGGAGAACTTTCTGCGTCGTGCGGACATGGAGCTGCTGCACGTAGCCAGTGACGCCGGCGACCTCGACGAAATCACCCGTTTCGAACGGTCGCTGCATACTGAGGAAGATGCTCGCGGCGTCTGCCCGCTGCCATGGGTCCATCAGGATGCGCCCCGTGTCCCGCCGTCACCGGGCAGGGCCACGCAGCTGGCGACAATGCGCGGATCCCGTCGCCCCTGCTCATCGGGGCCACAGCGTACTCCCACCCGACCTTCGGACCGCATGCCTTCGCTCTTCGACCCCCTGCCCCTGGGCGCCCTGACCTTGCCCAACCGCATCTTGATGGCCCCACTGACGCGCGCCCGCGCCGGCCGCAGCCACATCGCCAACGCGCTGATGGCTGAGCACTATGCGCAGCGCGCCTCGGCCGGCCTGCTCATCGCCGAGGCCACCATGGTGGCCGCCGACGGCTGCGCCTTCACCGGCGAGCCCGGCATCTTCGATGACAGCTGCGTGGCCGGCTGGCGCACGGTGACAGCGGCCGTCCACGCGGCCGGCGGGCGCATGCAACTGCAGATCTGGCACCCCGGCCGCTCGGCACACTCCAGCCTCAATGGCGGTGTGCAGCCCATCAGCAGTGGCGAGCGGGCCATCCAGGGCTTCATCAACACCCCGAACGGCAGGCAGCCCTACGAAACGCCGCGCCGCCTGCGCGACGACGAAATGCCCGCCATCGTCGATCTGTTCCGCCAGGCCACGGGCCGCGCCATGCAGGCCGGTTTCGACGGCGTGCAATTGCATGGCGCCCACGGCTACCTGCTCGACCAGTTCCTGCGCGACGGCGTGAACGACCGCAGCGGCCCCGGCTACGGGCGTTACGGCGGCAGCATCGAGAACCGCGCCCGCCTGCTGCTGGAATGCGTCGACGCGGCCATCGCCGAAGCGGGCGCCGACCGTGTCGGGCTGCGCCTGTCTCCGCTGGCAGGCAGCAACGACCTGCAGGACAGCAACCCGGAGGCGCTTCTGGCCTACGTGGCGCAGCAACTCAGCCGGCGCCGCATCGCCTACCTGGAACTGCGCCACATGGACCCGGCACTGGACCCTGAGCGCCGCATTGCCGCCGTGGCGCGCAAGCATTTCCAAGGCCCGCTGCTGCGCAATGGCGGCTTCACGGGGGCCACGGCACAGGCGGCGCTGGACGAGGGCAGCGCCGACGCGATCGTGTTCGGCCGCGCCTACATCGCCAACCCGGACCTCGTGGAGCGTCTGCGTCTCGGGGCACGCTTGAATGAGCCTGAGCCGAAGACCTTTTATGCGGCGGGTGCGACGGGGTACACGGACTACCCGTTTCTCGATGCAGCGCCTGCGAGCCCGCATTGCGCAACGCGCATCGACGCCTGACCCGACCGCGACGACGAGCCGAGCTGCCCCAAGGGACATGGTCGCCGTCTCTGTCGTTGTCGTCGCTCCCGGACGCCGGGCCGTGTCGGCGTTGCGGGCCCGTTCGTGGCGATTGCGCCCGTGGCCGACGGCAGCCTCCGGGCCGTCGTCAGCCGTGCCGAGCCGCCTCGATCACCGCGATGTCGATCTTGGTCATCTCCATCATCGCGCCGAAGGCCCGCTGGGCCGCCTCGGGGTCGGGGTCGGTGATCGCCTCGATGAGGGCGCGCGGCGTGATCTGCCACGACAGCCCCCACCGGTCCTTGCACCATCCGCAAGCGCTTGCCTGACCGCCATGGCCGACGATCGCATCCCACAGGCGGTCGGTTTCCGCCTGGTCGTCGGTGGCCACCTGGAACGAGAACGCCTCGCTGTGCTTGAACGCCGGGCCACCATTGAGCCCGAGACAGGGAATGCCCATCACGGTGAACTCGACCGTCAGGACGTCGCCCTGCTTGCCCGAGGGGAAGTCCCCGGGCGCACGATGGATCGCACCCACCTTGCTGTCCGGAAACGTCGTCGCGTAGAACTGCGCCGCATCGACGGCGTTGCCGTCGAACCAGAGACAGACTGTGTTCTTGCTCATCATGTTCGCTCTCCAGGTGGATGCAGGGGCAGGTGGAACCTCCACCTGAGACGGGTCGCCGGACACCGCTGCCATGGCCGACGCCGGCGACTGCTTGTTGGGACCGAAGCGGCGCCGGCGACTGCGTCAGTGCTGTGCAATGGCTTCGACCTGGATGCGCAAGTCGACGTTCATCTTGAAGCCATATGCCTTGCCTGCGCTCAGCCCGAAGTCATCGCGGTTGAAGCTGCCGCTGGCGTCGGCGCCGCAGTAGTCGCGCTTGAGCATCGGGTGCTGGATGCACTTCAGCGAGTGGACCGCCAGCGTCAGCGGGCGTGTCACGCCGTGCAGCGTCAGTTCGCCCACCAGTTGCGTCGGCACGCCATTGACCGGTGACTGCAACCTGCCCTTGAAGACCGCGCGCGGGTGCTTTTTCACGTCGAAGAGGTCCTTGCCACGCGCCCAGGTGGCCAGCGCCTCCATGCCGAAGTCGACGCTGGCCAGCTCGGTCACGATCTCTACGCTACCGGTGCCGGCGGCCTTGTCGTACATCACCTTGCCGCTGCTCTTGTTGAACTTGCCGCGCCACAACGAGATGCCCATGTGGTCGGCCTCGAAGCTCGGGAAAGTGTGGGTCGGGTCGATCGCGTAGGCGGCGGGCGCTGCGTTGACGGCCACGGCCGCCACCCACAGCGCCACTGCGGTCAAGGTGGTTCTCATGCAGCGCTCCGGTAGTTGATACAGGCACGACGGCCGAAGGCACGCCAATTCGACAAGCCCTCGGCTGCCCACCGTGCAGCAGCACGGCCGCACGAATGCATCAACGCACAGAGATCGTCTCAGCCCGGGGCCTGCAGCAGCCCGCTTTCACGGGGCACAGCAAATCTAACCTCACTCAGCCTGACGTGAATCCAGTGCCGACCCTGTGACCCGCGGCTGAGTGTCCCTGTATTCGCCGTGGGCTGAACGTGCCGGTCAGCGCCAGAGCGCCACCCTTCGCCGGCCGGGCTCGGGTGCCGCCGCCAAACCGCGTCGGCACCGGCACGTCGCCCCGGTGCGGCCGATGGGCCCGCGCGCCAGTGTGGCGGTGGGCAGCGGCAGCGCCGTGGTGAGGGGCGAGGCCTTGCACCACGGCGCGGCGCGGTCACTCCAGGCGCACCGCGGCATCGAACGACCAGGTGCGTCGGATCTCGATGACATCGTAGTCCCGGGCCAGCGCGGGCGAAAACGCCGGGTACGGCGCGAGATCCAGCACGAGTCGGCGGATCGCAACGTCGATCTCGGGCACGCCGCTGGCGACGACGAAGGTGACCGACTCGACCGAGCCGTCGCGGCGCATCGCCACCGTCACCAGGGGGCGCGTGTGCGGGCGCTGCGCGAGCTGGCGCACGAGGTCGGGCGGCGTGTTGAGCTGTACACGCCGTGCCCAGGCCTCGGCATACAGCACGAGCTCGGCATTGGCATCGGCCCGCCCCCACAGCCGACCACGGCGCAGCGGGCTCCACGACGGCGGGCGCGCGTCGCTCTGACCCTGGCGGCGAGCCTCGTCCTCGGCCTGCCGCGCCGCATCGCGCTGCGCCGCTTCTTCGTCGAGCTGGCGGCCGATGGCGCGAAGCAAGGCCTCGCGCCGGGCCTCGCGTTCCAGGGTTGCCTGGAGGGCTTGTTGGCGGGCCGCGTCCTGTCGTGCCGCCTCTTGTCTTGCAGCGTCTTGTCGTGCAGCGTCTTGTCGTGCAGCCTCCTGACGTGCCGCCGCAGCCTCGGCCTGCTGACGCTCAGCCTGCAGCAGACGTTCGGCCTGCAGACGTTCGGCCTGCAGACGCTCTGCCTCCAGACGCTCGGCGTCAATGCGCTGCGCCTCGCGCCGCGCGGCCTCCGCAGCCGCAGCGGCGTCGAGCCGGGCCGCCTGCAGGCGCAATGCGTCAGCGCGTGCGGCCGTCTCGCGGCGTTCGGCCTCGCGGCGTTCGGCCTCACGACGCGCGGCCTGTTCGTTCTCGGCCGCCACGCGGGCGGCTTCGGCGCGAGCGGCAGCCTGGCTCTCGGCCACCAGGCGCGCGGCCTCGCGACGCGCAGTCTCCGCACGCTCTGCCTCGAGGCGGCGCGACTCGGCTTGTGCCGCCTCGTTGGCCGCCAGCTGCGCCGCGTGTTGCTGGGCCTCGCGTTCCTGGCGCGCAGCGTTGGCGCTCGCTGCCTCCAGGGCGATGGCCGCATTGGGTGGCGGCGTCGCCACGGCCGGCGCAGATGCCGCGGCCACGGCCTCGGGCACAGCGGTGGGTGCCGGCAGCGCGGTGGAGATGATCTCGGGCTGTGGTACCGGCGTGGGTGCCGGCGGCAGCGGGGGCAGGCCCGGGATGGGCGCGAGCGCAGCCAGAGGCGCCGCTAGAGGCGCAAGCAGAGGCGCAGGTGGAAGCGCAATTGGAGACGCAGGCAGAGGCGCAGGTGGAAGCGCCGGTAAGGGCCCCGGTGCGGGTGCCTGCAAGGCCGGCGCTTCGGTCACCACAGCGGGCAGAAGTTCTGGCATCGGGATGACCTGCGCCGCCGCGGCCGCCGGAGCGCTTACGAACGCCGGTGCCGGTGCCGTTGCGGGTGCCGGTGCGGGTGCCAGTTCGGCCCTGGCGACCGTACCCATAGCCAGCGGCACGGGCTCGACGCCCGCCACCGCCACGGCCAGCTCCGGCAAGGGCGGCGACGGCGGTGGCAACTCGAGCCGCAGGCGCACGACCGGCACCTCCACCCGCCGCTCCTGCCAGGGCCAGCCCAGACCCGGCAGTCCGGCGCCGGTGCCGCCGAAGGTCAGGCTGCCCAGCAGCGCGTGCACGCCCAGCGACAGCGCCAGCGCCGCACCGAGTCGCTGATGCGGACCGGCGGGCCTCAAGCGTGCCCCGCCGGACGCACCCGGCCGGCACGTGCCTGCTCACGCTGTGGCTGCATCGCTCTCATGGGCACGATTGTCCACAGCATGCCTGGCTCCCCCACGGCGTGACGCAAGGGGCCGCCGCGTGTGGTGCAACGCAAGCGCAATGGCCGATCCCTGCGGGCCGACTTGCGCCGGCGCCCGCGACCCGATCAGCGCCGGGCCCAGGAATTCGGTGGCGGGGGTGATCAGGATGCGCTGGCCATGGGGCCGGGAGGGTACATGCGGCCGGACCGTCCAGGGCTCGACGACCTGCCAGCGCGATTTGGTCCTATAACCCAACACGCACTGCACCAGCGCCGAATGATCGCCCCCTCACCCTGGATCGCCCTGGCGGCGCTGGCCCTGCTGTGGCTGTTCAGCGGGCCGGACCCGGCGCGTCGGGCCTGGGCCCTGGCCGCACTGGCCACCCTGGCACTCTTTCTCGCGCTGCGCGCGTTGTCGCAGACGGTGCCGGGCGAGCGCTGGATCGGCGACGCCTGGGACTGGAGCGGGCCACTGCTGGGATTGGCCGCCGTGCTGGGCGTGGCCGCGCTGCTGGTGCGCAAGGGCCTGCTCGAATGGCGCGACGCCGGCATCACGCTGGCACAGGCGCGCGACTCGACGCCGATCGCCCTGGGCATCACCACGGTCGCACTCGGCATCAACTACACCCTGACGAGCCTGTCGAGCTTCCGGCTATCCAGCGTGCCGCTGGAGACCTGGCTGTACCAGGCCACGCTGCCGGGCCTGGTCGAAGAGACCGTGTTCCGTGGCGTGTTGCTTGCACTGGCCGAGCGCGCGGTCGCCGCTCGCCATGCAGGCTGGGACGTGATGGGCACGCGCATCGGCTGGGGCGGCCTGCTGGTGACGCTTGCCTTCCTCGCGCTGCACGGCATCTCGCTCGGCACCGTGCTCGGCGTACTGCCGGCGGCGCTGCTTTACCTGTGGCTGCGCCAGCGCACCGGTTCGCTGCTGCTGCCCATCGTCGCCCACAACCTGTGGAACCTCAGCGTCTACGCAGCCCACCTGTGATGTGGACGGGCTGGTGGTGACCGGCGCGCGTGCGCCCTCGTCGGGCGCCGCTGGCCAAGTGAACCGGCGTCCAACCCCTGGGACTTGCCAAGGCCCGCGCGCTTCGCCGGGTCAGCGGCGTTTGCGCATCTCGGTCTGCACAAGATCGGGCCGGTCAGAAATGATGCCGTCGACACCCATGTCCAGCAGCTTGACCATCATCGCCGGCTCGTTGACCGTCCACGGGATCACGAGCAAGCCCAGCGACCTGGCTTCGGCCAGCAGCGCCGGCGTCAGGAACGCCTGGTTCGGCGCCCAGATCTTGCCCCCGGCCGCATGCACGGCCCTCGGCACCGAGCCACCGTAGGCTTCGGGGGCGAAGCCGGCCAACCAGGGCGAGGGCTTGAGGTAGTTGGGCTTCAGCGTGCGAGGCGACGTCAGGTACATGGTGCGGATCTCCGGCGCCTCCTTCTGCACCACCTGCAGGCTGCTCCAGTCGAACGACTGGATCATCGTGCGGCGTTCCATGCCGGCCTTGCGAATCTCGGCGATCGCGCGGCGCGTGAAGTCTTCCACCGGCAGCGTGGCGTCACGCTCCAGCGGCGACAGCTTGGTTTCGCAATCGAAGTTGACTCGCGTGTTGCCCGACTTCTTCACCAGGTCGAACAGGTCGGCAAGCCTGGGGATTCGGGTGCCGTCCAGCGGCCTTTGCTCGGGAAACTGCCGGGCATAGTCGGTGCCTGGCTTGATGCGGCCGACGTCGTACTGCTGCAGTTCGTCGAAGGTCAACGCACTGATCTCGGGGCCGGGCCTGTCCAGCCACTTGCCGTCGGGCCCGCGCGTGATGTCCGGGTTCAGGCGCAGGTCGTGATAGATCACGACCACACCATCCCGCGTGATCGCCATGTCGCATTCAAGCGTGTCGACGCCGAGGTCCAGCGCCATCTGGAACGACGGCAGCGTGTTCTCCGGTGCCAGCCCGCGTGCGCCGCGGTGGCCCTGCAAATCGAAGGCGGCAGCGCCCGCCGTCGCAAGAACAGCAGATGCAGTCACGAGCAGGCGAAGAAGCCTCATGGGGACGACGGTAACGGTCGGGACAGGGCTTTGCAAGTCAGCGGGCACTTGTCCTTCAAGCGTCCGTTGCCGCACATGCGACGAAACGGGTTCATGATCATGAACCCATGATGGACCGTCGCAAACACCACCACCACGTGTACGTGGTGGAACTGTCGGACCGGGTGTGGAACGAGCCGTCGTTCCGCAAGGCGAACCCGGACTATCAACTCAGCAAACCGCTGGTCTACGTCGGCATGACGGGCCTGGATCCCGACACCCGCTTCGACAGGCACAAGGCCGGCGTGCAGGCCAATCGGTTCGTGCTCGAGTACGGCCTGCGTCTGCTGCCGCAGTTGTACGAGGTCTACAACCCGATGCCCTACGAGGCCGCGCGCGAGATGGAAGTGGAACTGGCCATCGGACTGCGCGAAGCCGGCTACGGCGTCTGGCAAGCCTAGGGTGGCCGTCCGCCGCCCGGCTGCTTCGCCGGTGCTGCCCGCATCGGCGCGGCCGGGACGGCGAAGGCCAAGTCCTTGATTCGATTGGTCGGGGCGAAAGGATTCGAACCTTCGACCCTCTGGTCCCAAACCAGATGCGCTACCAGGCTGCGCTACGCCCCGACGAAGACGCGATTGTAGGCGCCGGGGTCGCAGGGCGTGCCGCGGGCCGTCACGGTGCCGGCAACTGCAGCTGCCGCGCCACCGCCAGACACTGCTGGATGTGCTGCTCGCAGACGTAGCGCAGCGCCGAGTAGGTGAGCGCCGCCGACACCGCCTGCCCGGCCAGCGGCACGTACTTCGCGGCCTGCTGCGTCGTCAGGCGCACGCCCACCATCTTCACCAGGCTGAGCACGAGGTCACGCGTGATCAGCTTGCCCACCAGCACGCCGCCCGTCGCGCTGATGACCTTGTAGACGACGATGCGGCGGTCGGGTGCCAGCCGTTCCACCTGCTCGGGCGTGAGGCCGAACTCGGCGCTGATCTGCGGCAGCAGCCGCATCAGGATGCCCAGGTCGGTGGCCCAGTCCAGCCCCGGCACCGGCACCATGGCCACGCCGGCGGCCAGCATGGCGCGCCGCGAGACCTTCTTGCGGCAGCGTGCGGCGACGGCCTGCAGGTCGGTGCCCACACCGTCCACGACTTCCCAGGCGGGCTCGGTCTCCGGCTTCATGCCGTGGCTCCGCGCTGCGGCGGCAGCATCACCTGGTGTTCACGCACGCTCTTCAGGATGATCGAGGTGGAAGTCTCGGCCAGCAGGCACATCTGCGACACGACGGTGTCGAGGTGGGCGACGTCGATGACGGCGATCTCGAGCAGCCAGCTGTCTTCGCCCGTGATGTTCCAGGCGTTGACGATCTCGGGGGCGTTGGCGATGAGGTTCACCATGCGAGCGTAGTCGCTGCGGCCCACACGCACCAGCGCACGGATGCCGTAACCCAGCGCGGCCAGGTTGACGGTGGCGCGGTAGCCGGTGATGACGCCGGCAGCCTCAAGCTTGCGCACCCGTTCGGCCACCGCGGGCTGGCTGAGGTGCACACGGCGGCCCAGTTCAGCCAGCGTGAGGCGCGCGTCGGTCTGCAGTTCGGCCAGGATGCGGGTGTCGTAGCCGTCGAGGGTCGGGGTGATGGGCATTCGAAGGACTCTGCGCCGAAAAGACCTGGAAATCAAGCTCGAAGCCCGCCTTCAACCTTTGTTTGCATATGGAAAATGGGCCTGCGCCTGCATACGATGTTGCCCATGTCTTCCACCGCCCTGGCCCCTGCCCTGCCCGCCACGCGCTGGCCGCCCCTGATCCTGGCCTGCCTGGCCGCCACCTGGTTCATCTGGGGTTCGACCTACCTGGCCATCAAGTGGGCGCTGGTGAGTTTTCCGCCCTTCCACCAGATGGGCACGCGCTTCCTGGTGGCCGGCGTGCTGCTGGCGGCATGGATGAGCTGGCGCGGCGCACGCTGGCCCGGCCGGCGCGAGTGGGTCAACGCCACCGTGCTGGGCACGCTGATGCTGGCCGTGGCCTACGGTCTGACGGCCGTGGCCGAGCAGACGGTGAGCTCGGGCCTGGTGGTGGCCTTCATCGCCATCGGCCCGGCGCTGCAGGCGGGGTTCGAGTGGCCCTACGGCATCCGGCCCACGCGCATCGAGGCGGCGGGCATCGCGCTGGGCCTGGTGGGTGTGCTGGGGCTGGCACTCGGGCAGGGCTTTTCGGCCTCGCCGATGGGGCTGCTGGCGGTGCTGGTGGCCTCGGTGTCGTGGAAGCTGGGCAGTGTGTGGAGCGTGCGCGGCCTGCCGCGTGTGCTGGGCGGCCGCAAGCTCGAACTGGCCCCCGGCGCGATGGGTTTCGCCAGCCAGATGCTGACGGGCGGCGTGGTGCTGATGGCCATTTCGGCGCTGCTGGGCGAGAAGCCGGGCTGGCCCATCGATCCGCGCGCGCTGGCGAGCTGGGTCTACCTCGTGATCGCCGGTTCGCTGGTGGCCTTCTCGGCCTTCATGGTGCTGCTGCAGCGCACGCCGACCGCGGTGTCGTCGAGCTACGCCTACGTCAACCCGGTCATCGCGCTGGTGCTGGGCGTCACGCTGGGTGGCGAGACGCTGCACGCGGGTGAATGGCTCGCTGCGGCGCTGGTCACGGGCAGCGTCGTGCTGATGCTGCGCGGCCGGCCGGCCTGAGCCCGACGGGGTCAGCTGCCGGCTCGCTGTCGCGCGGCCTCGCGGATGGCCGACAGCGTGGTGCGCGAGGTGATGACGTTGCTGTCGAGCTTCAGGTGCAGCAGCGTCGGCGTGCCGGCGGCGATGGCGTGCTGCAGCGCCGGTTCGAAGGCCGCGGTGTGGTCGATGCGCTCGGCCTGCCAGCCGTATGCGCGCGCCAGCGCGGCGAAGTCGGGGTTGTAGAGGTCGCTGCCGCTGACGCGCCCGGGGTACTCGCGCTCCTGGTGCATGCGGATGGTGCCGAAACTGCCGTTGTCGACGACGATGCTCAAGAGCTTCTTCGCCCCGTATCCGGTGGCGGTCGCGAGTTCCTGGCCGTTCATCAGGAAGTCGCCGTCGCCGGCCAGGTTCACCACCCAGCGCTGCGGTTGCAGCAGCGCCGCGGCCACCGCGGCCGGCAGCCCGTAACCCATCGCGCCGCTGGTGGGCGCCAGTTGCGTGCGGCCATGGTGCTGCAGCCCCGACAGGCGGCCATAACGGTGCAGCCAGCCGCTGAAGTTGCCGGCACCGTTGGTGTAGACGGTGTCCTCGGGCAGCAGGCGCTGCAGTGTCTTGACCACCACCGCCAGGTCCATCGGCTCGACAAGCGGCGCCACCAGGTTGGCCTCGTAGTCGGCCTGCGCGGCGGCGGTGTGCGCAGCCCAGGGCAATGCCACGGGTGCGGCCAGGCCTTCCAGCGCCTTCGCGGCGGTGGCCATCGCCGCCTGCAGCATCAGATCGGCAGCGTAGACGCGCCCCAGTTCCTCGGCCCCGGCGTGGACGTGCACCAGCTGTTGCGCCGGCCGCGGCGCCTGCAGCAGCGTGTAGCCACCGGTGGTCATCTCGCCCAGGCGGATACCCAGCGCGATGACGAGGTCGGCGTCGCGGATGCGCGCTGCGAGTTTCGGGTTGATGCCGATGCCGACGTCGCCGGCATACAGCGGGTGGCGGTTGTCGAAACTGTCCTGGAAGCGCCAGGCGCAGGCCACGGGCAGGTTCCAGCTTTCGGCAAAACGCTGCAGCGCGGCTGCCGCCTCGGCGTCCCAGCCCGAACCGCCGGCGATGACGATGGGGCGCTGCGCGGCCAGAAGCATCTCGCGCAGCCTGCGCAGGCCGCCGGGCGCCGGCCAGGCGTGCACGGGCTCGACGCGCGGCAACACCGGCGCGTCAGTGGGCGTCGTCAGCATGTCCTCCGGCAGCGCCAGCACCACCGGGCCGGGGCGGCCCTGCATCGCGGTGCGGAAGGCCCGCGCCACGTACTCGGGCAGGCGCTCGGCGCTGTCCACCTGCGCCACCCACTTCGCCAGCCCCAGCGTGCCGGGGCCGAACATCTGGCGGTAGTCGATCTCCTGGAAGGCCTCGCGGTCGCGCTGCTCGCTGGCCACCTGGCCGATGAACAGCACCATCGGCGTGCTGTCCTGGAAGGCCGTGTGCACGCCGATGCTGGCGTTGGTGGCGCCCGGGCCGCGGGTCACGAAACACACGCCAGGGCGGCCCGTGAGCTTGCCCTGCGCCTCGGCCATGAAAGCTGCGCCGCCTTCCTGGCGGCAGGCAATGAAGCGGATGTGCTCGCGGTGTTCGTGAAAACCGTCGAGTACGGCCAGGTAGCTTTCGCCGGGCACGCCGAAGCAGGTGTGCACGCCCTGGGCGACGAGGGCTTCGACGAGCGCGTGGCCGGCCAGGCGATGGGGGGAGAGAGGTGCGGTCATGGCCACACTGTAATCACGACGCGCGGGCTCAGCGGTCACTGCAGACGCTGGGTTCGACCGCGCTGTCGCTGGCCCGCGCCGCGGCATGCACCTCGCGCCCCAGCCGCCACAGCGCGCAGGTGCTCCACGGCATCCCCAGCAGGCGCGGCCGGCCGCTGACGTCCGTGCCGCGCACCGCCAACCAGCCGGCATAGTCGTCCTGCACGCCCACCATCCACTCCTGATCGCTCGATGACAGGCGCGCAAAGGGCGCCAGGCTGGCCACGGGCGCGGGCGCGGGCACGGGCAGGTTGTGTGCGCTGCGCGCAGGCGCACCCCCGGCCACGGGCCTTTCATAGACCGCCACCAGCACCTGCTCGCGGACCGACACGGGTTCGCCGGCGGGCCCCCCGCCTTCCGGGTTGCCGCGGGCGATGTGGAAGCACCGCCCGTCGTGCTCGTACACACGCGGCGAGAAACCCGCCTGTTCGCCGCCGGCTTGCGCCAGCTCCGCGCAACGCGATGCGGGGTCGGCCTCCCGCAGGGGCACGAAACGCGGATCGTCGGCGGCCACCGGCAGGCGCAGCGCCGTCGGCGACAGCAGCTGCCACGCGCCTTCGCCCAGACCCAGCGCACGCCCGGCCGAGGCCCGCCAGCTCGGCACCACGGCAACCCTGTCCCTGCCCGCGGCGCGCATCACCTGCTGCAGTGCCGAGCCTGCGTCGTCGGGCTGTTGCGGGTCGGCCGTGACGACGGCCCGCGTGTGCGTCTGCATGACGCGGCTCGTGCGGTCTTCCAGGCGGTCCCAATCGATCTCGAGCACGGTGACCGCAGGCACCTCGACGCTGGGGCCGCGGGTGGTGTAGGCCGCGTAGCGCAGCGTGGCGTCGAGCACGAGGTGCGGGTCGAGATAGAGCGGCACCGGCACGACGATCTGCCCGTACTGGCAGCGCCGCTCGTCGGCGTTCCAGGTGGCACCGCGCAGCGTGAGCGTAGTGTCGAACTCGCCGGTCCACACCGGCACGAAGAGTGCCCGGCGCTGCCGGTTGTCGGGGTTGCGGCCCTGCGCCACGTAGAGCCGGCCCTGCAGTTCCACGCCGCCGCCCGCCAGGCCGTAGGGGCCGGCCTCGCCGGGCATCGGCCCGCAGGCCACGTCCAGCACCAGCGGCATCTCGGCGGCCACGGCTTCGGGCGGACGTGGCACGCCGACCCAGACCGCACCGGTCAGCACCTGGCGCAGCTTGCCGTTCACCGGCGGCTCGGTCTGCGTGATCAGGCCGTCGAGGAAGCGCCCCTGGCGGCGCACCGGCGGCAGCCACGACAGGCGTTCGACGAGCCATTGCGACAGCTGCGTCATGCGCGAGCTCTGGCCACTGCGCGCCTCGTCCACCCTTTCGGCCGCGCGCAGCAGCGGGGCCAGCGGCCCGCCGGCGGCGCCCACGCCGGCGTAGGCCGTGGTCAGCGGTGCCCGGTTGGCCAAGGCACCGGCATCCAGCAGCAGCTCGGCGCGCTGCGTCACCGGGCCCTGGATGTAGACCGAGAACAGCGCCGGCGGCAGGAAGACGAGCAGCAGCGCGCTGGCCCAGGCCCAGCGGCGGCGCGTGCGCGTGGCGGCGTCACGCGCCTGCAGACGCGCACTCGAGAGTTCCAGGTAGCTGTCCAGCGAACCCTGCAGCCGCCCCAGCCGTGCGCCGTCGCGGTCGAGCTGCAGGAAGCGGAACCAGTCGTCCTGCTGCCCGGGCGTGTGCAGCCGCGCCTCGAAGCCGCTTTCGCGCAGCAGGCGCATCTCGCCCGATTCGAGCAGCAGGTCGTCGGTGCGGCCGCTGGCCACCCAGGCGCTGCAGCGGCGCAGCACACCGACGAACTCTTCGAAACGCTCGGACTCGCGGTCGATCAGCGCGCGGAAGCGCGACCAGCCGCGGATGAAGCTCTCGTGCGAGACCTTCAGCGTCGCCCGCGTCGGGTCTTCCTCGTCCCAGTAGAGGTAGTCCACCGAACCCAGGAAACCCTCGGCCAGCAGCGCGCGCAGGTCGACGCGCGTCTTGCCCGGGCCCAGCAGCGCGGCCACGGCGTCGAGATCGACCCGCTGCTGCGAATACATGCCGGTGTTCGGGTCCTTGAAGGCCAGGCGGCTGAACAGCGCGTCGAGCTGCGCACGCTGCTTCTCGCTTTGCCACTGGTACAGCGTCTCGGGCCAGTTCTCCACGCAGGCGCGCAGCGTGTTGGTCTTGTCGTCCAGCGGCTGCTCGTCGCCGGCCATCGCCGCTCGGCCACCGCTGACGGCACGCACGAGGTCGATCTCGGTGACGTGGCTGGGCACCGGCACGTCCATCTCCTCGCGCTCCAGCGCTGCACCCCACAGCCGCGCCAGCAGGTGCTGCAGCAGCGGCAGGTGGTCGGGGTCGTGCGTGATGGCCTTGACGTCGCGCAGCAGGCGGTCCAGCACCGCGGGCTCGAAGCGCACGTCGGGCGGCAGCGCGGCTGCGAGTTCCGGCGGCTGGCTGCGCGCCATCAGACGCAGGAAACGCTGCGCCGGGCCGACGATGGCGTCGCGCAGTTCGTCGTCGTCGAGCCGGCGCACCAGGTAGGACGACTTGTTGATGGCGTCCGGCAGCTCGAGGAAGCTGGCGCAGTCGTTGAGGTGCTCGCTGCGCATCGTCAACACGACATGGCAGCGCGGGTGCGGGTTGAAGAAGTGGTCGAGCACACGTTCAACCAGCAGCGTGGCGTCGTCGACGCCCTTGTTGGTGGGGTGGAAGATCTCCTCGAACTGGTCGATCACGAAGAGCACGCGCGCTTCGTCGGGGTCGGGGCCGGGCGGCACGGCGAGTTCGGCGCCGTAGGTGTCGAGCAGGCGTGCGAAGCCGGCGTCCTGTCGGAAGACATCGGCGATCTCGTGCAGGCGCTGCGCGTCGGCCTCGTCGCTGCCGCGGCTCTTCAGCAGGCCGGCGAAGCGCCGCGCCAGCCGCGTGACGGGCGAGACGCGGCGCACGACGCTGTCTTCGGCGCTGACGTTGGTGCCGGGCGTGCAGACCAGCGGCAGCCACAGGTCGCCGGCGCCGGGGATGCCGAAACTGCGCAGCTCGGGCACCACGCCGGCCAGGATCAGGCTGCTCTTGCCCGAGCCCGAACCGCCGAGCACGGCGACGAACTGCGACTCGCGCAGGTGCTCGATGACCTCGCGCACCTGACGCTCGCGGCCGAAGAGCAGCGCGGCCTCGAAGTCGAGGAAGGGGCGCAGGCCCGGGTAGGGCTCGCGCGGCAGGCGGGTGCGGGCGTCGCCCTTGGGTGCATTCATGGCCCGCCCCCGGCCGCGTCACGATGCTGGCGGCGTTCGTAGACCTTCTTCAGGAAACGATCGAGCTGGTCGCTTTCTTCGGTGACGACGTCGATGTCGTCTTCGCACGCGGCGTTGAAGCGCAGCACCTGCCAGCCCCAGGCCGGCACGGGCTCGGTGGACTGCTGCGGCGGCATCAGGTAGGCCACGATGCCGGGCGCGGCGTCGCGGCCGGGCGTCATCTTGTTTTCGACCTTGTTGATCTGCGCCACCAGCGCCTCGCTGGTCTTGCGGCCCCAGAGCAGCACCACGCCGTCGGCGTCGTCCAGGCTGGGGAAGCTGTCGATCTGGTCGACCGGCAGGCCGCGCGGGCGCAGGCTGAGCGCCGGCACCTGACCGGGCGCCATGCGGCGGCAGACCTCGTCCCACTTGCGGCGGATCTGTTCGCCCAGCGGTTCCCACAAGGTGCGTTCGTTGCGGTTGCTCTCGATGTAGATGCGCACGCCAGCGGCCTGCACGCGCACTGCGGGCGGCGGCGCCGGCGGGCGCAGCAGGTCGGCCAGCGCCTGCGGGGTGAACACCGCCCCGCCCTGCACGGCCACCCATGCCGCGGCGCCCTGCGGCGGCGCGTCGGCGGCGGCAGGGGTGCGCAGGTCGAGCCAGTGCAGTTTGTCAGCCGCGCCGCCGCGCTTGAGCCAGGTGTCGCGCTGCACCTCGAGGTGGCCGCCGGCGGCCAGCGACGTCATCATCGGCAGCGCGTCGTCGAAGGCCAGCAGCAGGCGATCGGCGCGCGCGAAGTCGGCGAAGTCGTTGAAGACCACGTCCTGCGACAGCACACGCGCCGGCAGCCCGCGCTGTGCCAGCAGGTTGGCCGCCTGCACCGCGGCGGCCGCGCTGGCCGGCGGCACGAAGCCGATCAGCAGTTCGCCGCCCGCGGTCGGCGGTGTGCGTTCGTCGGCCACCGCGTCTGCCACGGGCTCGGGCGCGCGCGGGATGCCGGGCGGCGTCGGTGGCAGCGCAGCGGCCTGGCGCAGCTTGCTCGCGAAGTTGCCGCGCAGTCGTTCGAAGGGCTGGCGGAAAGCGGGCGACACCAGGCCCGGGCCCATGTAGATGTCCAGCGGCCGTGCCTTGTCGGCGGGATCGAAGAAGGGCATCCAGATCTGGTCGCCGTCGGGCATCAAGGCGCGCCACGCGGCGCTGCCGCTGACCTGCAGCATCGCGGCTTCCGAAAGCGCCACGATGTAGAGCCTTTCGCGCAGGCCGCGTTCGCCGAACAGCGACTTGAAGTAGGCCAGCTCCTTCAGGCACCAGTCGCTCTGCGCATAGTTGTCGTGCACGACGATGATCATCGCGAACGACGCCTCGACGCGCCGCCGCAGTTCGTCGCTGAGCGCGCCGGCCACCGGGCCGTTTTCTCCCGACAGGTGCAGGCGCGGCAGGCGCACGCCGCGCAGCAGCGCCTGCAGGCCGCGTTCGAGCTCGGTGCGGAACTGCGTCACCCAGTTGAACCAGGCCGCGTCGTCGGCGTGGGCGTAGCTGATGAAGGCGGTGAACTCGCAGTCCTGCAGCGGCTTCATGCGGCCCGCCCCAATGCCGCTTCGGCGAAACGCAGCACGGCGTCGAAAGGTCGCTGCACCATGCTGCGGCAGTGCAGGGTCTCGGTGGCAGCAAAGTGGCCGTGTTCGTAGAACTTGTTGGCCGGCGCACCGCCGCCGCAGACGTCGAAATACGCACAGCGCGCGGCGCAGGCGGCCAGGCCCTGCTGCACGGCCTGCCACTGGCGCGCAAAGGCCGCGCCCTGCAGCGCGTCGAGGTAGCCTCCCTGGTGCACGTTGCCGATGACAAAACCGTCCCAGCCCGCAGCCGGCTGGCCCAGCAGTTCGGGCGAGAAGGTGCCGAAGCGGCCGTCGTGGCCCACCGTCACCAGCGCCAGCGGCTGCACCTGCGTGTTCTCGGGTGCGCTGAGCTGCCGCCACTGCCAGCGCGGCAGCGGCGTGCGCAAGGCCCGCCAGGCGGCGGCCAGTTCACGTACCGCCACCGGGCCGTGCAGCGCCCGTTGCAGCAGCCGCGCCAGGAAGGCCGCGTGTGCGGGCTCGTGGTCGACCAGACTGGACACGGTGTGCGCCCCTTCGGCCTCGTCGAAGTTGCAGCCGAGTTCGGTGATGCCCTGGCCGGCGAACCAGTCGTAGAAGCCGTCGGGGTCGGCCAGCGTGGCCGCGCCGACCACGGCGATGGCGTGGAAGGGCACGCCGTGCGCACGCAAGCGGTTCATGCCGCGTTGCACCTGCGCATGCGTGCCACGGCCGTGGCGTGTTCGCCGGTGGGCATCGTGCAGCGCGGCCGGGCCGTCGACGCTGACACCCACGGCCACGCCGTGCTGCAGGAAAAAGCGGCACCAGGCGTCGTCGATCAGCGTGGCATTGCTCTGCATCGCGTGCGTGACGGCCACGGCGGGCAAGGCCTGCGCCACCACGTCGAAGGCTTCGGCATACCAGGCCGGCGGCAGCACCAGCGGTTCGCCGGCATGCCACACGAGGGTGAGTTCGTCGCCCACCAGCCTGTCTTCCCGCAGCCGGGCTGCGGCCTGCCGCACCGTGTCCAGCGCCATGCGCGAGCGCTCGTCGCGCTGCGGCAGGTAGCAGTAGCTGCAGTCGATGTTGCAGAAGGGCGTGGACTGCAGCACCAGCAGGCGTGTCTGCAGGCGCGGCCTGAAGTCCTCGGCGCGCACGCACGCCGCGGCTACGGCACGCGGCACGACGGCGATCACTTGTTGGCCCAGTTGCTCCACTTGCTCCATTTCGGCCAGTTGGTCCAGGTGTTGGCCTGGGCCAGCTGCCAGTGGGCGGCGGCATCGACCGTCGCGGGCATCGCCGCCAGCGCGGCACGCACGGCTTCGACACGGGCGTGCAGCGCGGCGCGTTCGGGCGGTGCGGGCACGGCCGCCACGGGCCCCGCGAAGCCGGCCACGGCCAGTGCCGCCAGGCTCGCGGGCTGCAGGCGACGGGAATGACGGGGCGGCTTGGACACGGCGACCGATGCTAGGTGCGCCCCCTGGGCTTGTAAAGGCGGCCGGGCCCCTAGTGTCGCGATGGCACGGGCCGCGGCCGAAAAGCCCTCGAGCCCGCCATCACGCGGCAGTGGCCTCTCGCGCTGGCGCCATGGCCCGCACACGCCAGCCCACCAGTGCGGCCGAAGCCACACCGAGCAGCAGCGTCAAGGCCGAACCCCAGAAGACGGCCTTGGGCAGCCCACCATCGAGCAGCGCGCCGAACACCGGCGCGGCAACCGCAAAGCCGATGTCCAGCCCCGAGTACACCGTGCCGTAGACCCGGCCCGTGGCGCCCGGCGGCGCTGCACGCTTGATGAGCATGTCGCGCGACGGCCCGGCCAGCCCGGTGCCGAAGCCGGCCAGCGCCGTGGCGCCGCCGGCCAGCAGCGCCGGCAGCCCGCCGCTGGCCACCAGCAGCAGCAGCCCAGCGGCCACCACCATCGCTGCCGCGATGGTGCGTTCCAGCGCCTGCACGCGCGCGACGACGAAGCCGCCCGCCACCATGCCGGCCGCCGCGCACAGCATGTAGCCGGTGACGACGAAGGCCGTGGCCGACAGCGGCAGCCCGTACATGCGCGCCAGCGCCGGGCCGGCAAAACCCTGGATCGCCGACAGCGCTGCGGTGGTCCAGAAGAAGAACGAGAAGCACAGCCACACCGACGGCAGCTTGAGGAAGGCCAGCGTGTGCTCGGCAGGTGCGGCCGCCGCGCCGGGCCTGTCGTGCGCCCACTCGCCACGTCGGTCGTCGATGGCGCCGCGGTGCATGAAGAGCAGCGCCAGCACCGCCAGGGGCACCAGCGCGGCACACAGGTAGGCGGCGCGCCAGCTGCCGGCCAGTTCGCCCAGGCCGATCAGGAACACCGGCGCCAGCGCCCAGCCCAGCGTGCCGGTGATGCCGTGCACGGAAAACGCATGCCCCAGCCGCGGCTGCGAGACCCGCTTGTTGAGGATGGTGAAGTCGGCCGGGTGGAAAGGCGCATTGCCCATGCCGGCCAGCGCGGCGGCCAGCATCAGCCCGCCGTAACCCTGCGCGGCCGCCGCCGCCAGCGCCGCGGCGACGAAAAACGACAGCGCCGCGAACAGCACCGGGCGCGCGCCGATGCGGTCGACCAGGAAACCGGCCAGCGCCTGCCCGACGCCCGAGATCACGAAAAACAGCGTGATCAGCAGCCCGAGCTGCGAGTAGTTGAGCCCGAAGTCGCGGATGAAGACCGGGAACAGCGGCGGCAGCAGCAGGTGGAAGAAGTGCGAGGTGCCGTGCGCCAGGCCAACCAGGCCGATGACGGTGTAGTCGCTGCGCCCGCCGGGGGCGGGGGCGGGGGCAGGAGGGGTCAGCACGGCACTCATGGGACGTGAGCGTAAACGCTGGCGGCGGCCATCGCGTTAGGATGAACGATTGTCCCTCAGCCTGTGCGGCACCGACCCGCCCGACCCGGCCATGACCCAGGTTCTCTACGACTACACCCGTGCCGACGCCAGCGGTGCCAGCGTCACCGCGCAGGCCTGGGCGCGTGTGCCGCTGGCGCTGCCGCCCGCCGAACGCAAAGCCGCGATGGCCCGCGCCGCCGACCTGCTGCAGGCCCGCGGTGCGGTGCTGGTGGCGCATTACTACGTCGATGGCGACCTGCAGGACCTGGCCCTGGCCACCGGCGGCATCGTCGCCGACTCGCTGGAGATGGCCCGCTTCGGCCGCGACCACCCGGCGCAGACGCTGGTCGTGGCCGGCGTGCGTTTCATGGGTGAAAGCGCCAAGATCCTGTCGCCCGACAAGCGGGTGCTGATGCCCGACCTGGAAGCCACCTGCAGCCTCGACCTGGGCTGCCCGCCCGAGGCCTTCGCCGCCTTCTGCGACGCCCACCCCGACCGCGAGGTCGTCGTCTACGCCAACACCAGCGCCGCCGTGAAGGCGCGTGCCGACTGGATGGTGACGAGCTCCTGCGCGCTGGCCATCGTGAACCACCTGAAGGACCAGGGCAAGAAGGTGCTGTGGGCGCCCGACCGCCACCTCGGCCGCTACATCCAGGAGCAGACCGGCGCCGACATGCTGCTGTGGAACGGCGACTGCATCGTGCACGACGAGTTCAAGGGGCTGGAGCTGGAACTGCTGCGCCGCGAACACCCCGGCGCGCTGGTGCTGGTGCACCCCGAATCGCCGCGCAGCGTCGTCGAGCAGGCCGACCTCGTGGGCAGCACGAGCCAACTGCTGAAGGCGGTGGTCGACGGCACGGCGCCGGCCTACATCGTGGCCACCGACCAGGGCATCCTGCACCGCATGCGCCAGCTGGCGCCGGGCAAGACGCTGCTCGCGGCGCCCACCGCCGGCGCCAGCGCCACGTGCAAAAGCTGCGCGCACTGCCCCTGGATGGCGATGAACGCGCTGCAGGGCGTCGTGGCCTGCCTGGAAAACATCGACAGCGGGCGCGGCGAGATCCTGGTCCCCGAAGCGGTGCGCCGCAAGGCGCTGGGCTGCATCGACCGCATGCTCGACTTCGTCAGGCAGCACCCGGCCAGCGTGGCCCAGCCCGCCACGCGCACCAGCGGCTTCGTGCCGAACATCGGCCCGGCCTGAAGGCGCGGTGCGTGGCGGGCCTCAAGCCCGCCGCGGGGCGGTCGATATCCGGGCGTACCCCGATCACGGAGCGAAGCCCGACCATGCAGACCACCTTCGCCACGGAGTTCGCCTCCGTACGGAATCACAACGAGCGCGCCGTCTACAACGCGGTGGCGGAACAGGCCGATCACTACCCCGGCCTGGCCGACGACCCGGAACTTCTGGCCGACGTGTCCTGCGTGGCGCTGAACCGGCTGCCGGCACGCTACATCCGCCACGAGGCCGACTACGCCTTCTACCTCAGCGACCTCGAGCGCCAGGAGAGCCAGCGGCAGCTGAAAGAAGCCGTCGAGTTCGCCTTCGCCTTCGTGCAGGCACGGCTTGCGATGCGGGCCCGTGGCTGAGACCCGTTCCAGCCCCGCGCTGCAGCGGGCCTGGGAACTGAGCTACCTCGACCCGGCCGCGGCCTGGGCCCTGGGGCGCGAACACGCCACCACGGGCAGCGGCGCCGAGGCCGCCGAGGGCTGGATCGTCGCCGCGCTGTGCGAGGTGCGCCTGCATGACGCCCCGGCCGCGCTGCAGTCGCTGGCGCGGGCGCGCCCGGCCTGCGCTGCCCTGCCCGATGCCGCCGCCGCGGCACGCGGGCTGGCGTTGTGCGACGAGGTGCAGGCCATCGTGCTGCGCAGCGCCGGCGACGACGAGGGGTCGGCGCGCCTGCAGGCAGACATCGACACCCGCAGCGGTTTCGAGCCCGACGCCATGCAACGTTTTGTCGCCCACAACTCGCGCGCGATCACGGCGCGCCAGCAGGGCCATGCCGACGCCGCGCTGCGCCACTTCTATGCCGCTTGCAACGCCGCGCTGCAGACCGGCTGGACCGGGCCGCGGATCGCCGCCTACAGCAACCTGGGCGGCTACCACCACGATCTGTTCAACCTGGAAGACGCCCGCCTGCTGAGCGAGCAGGCCCTGGAGGCCGCGCGCGAGGCCGGCGCCACGCAGGCCCTGTTCGCGTCTTCGGCCAACCTGATCACCATCTACTACGCCGCCGGCGACATGCAGCTGGCACGCCAGATGGCGGCCTTCCTGCTGGCGCAGCCCGATGAAGGCCAGGCCGGCGTGCGCGACCGCTTCGTGCTGCCGCTGGCGCTGGGCCATGTCGCCGCGGGCGAAACCGACGATGCCCTGCGCTACCTGCAAGCCGTCGACCCGGACAGCCTGCGCGACGCCGGCAGCAGGGTCTTCTGGAGCTGGCTGATGGCGCGCTGCCTGCTGGCCCGCAACGACGCAGCGGGCGCGCTGGCGGTGGCCGAGCGCACGCTGCACGTCTGCCAGGATCGCGGGCTGGTAGCCCCGCCCTTCGACCTGATGCAGTTGCACCGCGTGCTGGCCGACGCCGCCGAAGCCGCCGGCGACGCGTCCACTGCCCTGCGCTACATGCGGCGCGCCCATGCCCAGTACGAACAGATGGTCGGCCGCAGCGCACGCGCGCGCGTCATCGCGCTGCAGGTCAAGCACCAACTCGACGAAGCCCAGCGCGAACGCGACGCCGCCGTACACGGCCACCGCAGCGCCGAGGTCGACCGCCGCCGCCTGACCGAGCTGAACGACGCGTTGCTGACCAAGGTGGCCGAAACCGAATTGCTGCACGCGCGGCTGCGCGAGCAGGCGCTGCGCGACCCGCTGACCGGCCTGCACAACCGCCGCTACCTGTTCGAGATCGTGCCCGGCATGCTGGAACTGGCGCGCCGCCATGAACGGCCACTGTGCGTGGTGCTGATCGACCTCGACCACTTCAAGCTGCTCAACGACACCTGCGGCCATGCCGCCGGCGACCTCGTGCTGCAGCGCTTCTCGGCGCTGCTGCGCGACCTGCTGCGCAAGAGCGACGTGCCCTGCCGTCACGGCGGCGAGGAGTTCGTCGCGGTGATGCCCGACATCGAAGCCGAGGGCGCACACACCATGCTCACGCGGCTGCTCGACACCTTCTCGGCGCTGCGCCTCGAGCACGGCCGGCGGCGGCTGCCCGGCGGCACCTTCTCGGCCGGTATCGCCGTCTTTCCGCGCCACGGCAACACGCTGGAACAGCTGCTGTCGCGCGCCGACCGTGCGCTCTACGCGGCCAAGCACCAGGGCCGGGCGCGGGTCGAGACGGCGCCGCGCACCGGTTTCGCGACGCTGGGCTGATCAGGCGTCGGCGCTGTCGGGCAGGGGGCCGCTGCGCGCCTGGCGCGCCAGCACCGTGGGAAAGCTCACAGGCAGCGGCAGCGGGTAGTCGCGGCTGTAATGCAGTCCGCGGCTTTCGTGGCGACTCAGCGCCGAACGCACGATGAGTTCGGCACAGGTCACCAGGTTGCGCAATTCCAGCAGGTCGCGGCTGACGCGGAAGTGGCGGTAGTACTCCAGCGTCTCGCTGCGCAGCAGCTCGATGCGGTGCAGCGCACGTTCCAGCCGCTTGGTCGTGCGCACGATGCCGACGTAGTTCCACATCAGCAGCCGCAGCTCGTCCCAGTTGTGGGCGATGACGACCTGCTCGTCGGCATCTTCCACCTGGCTCTCGTCCCAGGGCGGCACCACGGCCGCGGGCTGCACGCCTTCGGCCAGGATGCGCGTGGCGCAGGTGCGACCCAGCACCACGCATTCCAGCAGCGAGTTGCTGGCCAGCCGGTTGGCGCCGTGCAGCCCGGTGTAGGTCGCTTCGCCGACGGCGAACAGGCCCGGCAGGTCGCAGCGGCCATCAAGGTCGGTGACAACACCGCCGCAGGTGTAGTGCGCCGCCGGCACCACGGGAATGGGCTGGCGCGCGATGTCGATGCCCAGGCTGAGGCAGCGGGCATGCACGGTGGGGAAGTGTTCCTTCAGGAAGTCCTCGCCCTTCTCGGCCACGATGGGCCGCGCGTCGAGCCACACGTGGTCGATGCCGTGCTTCTTCATCTCGAAGTCGATGGCGCGGGCGACGATGTCGCGCGGCGCCAGTTCCAGCCGCGCGTCGTGCGCGGGCATGAAGCGGGTACCCCCGGGGTCACCCGGTCCGAGGCTCGGCAAGGTGAGATGCGCGCCCTCGCCGCGCAGCGCCTCGGTGATGAGGAAGCTGCGTTCCTGCGGGTGGTACAGGCAGGTCGGGTGGAACTGGATGAACTCCATGTTGCCCACGCGGCAGCCGGCACGCCAGGCCATCGCGATGCCGTCGCCGGTGGCAGTGTCGGGGTTGCTGGTGTAGCGGTAGACCTTGCCGACACCGCCGGTGGCCAGCACCACCGCCGTGGCGGGCAGCGTCTCGACGCGGCCGCCGTCCATGTCCAGCGCGTAGACACCGTAGCAGCGCGGCGGCTCGGCGCGCTTGAGGTGGCGCGAGGTGATCACGTCTACCGCCATCCAGCGCTGGCGCAGCGTGATGTTCGGGTGCTCGCGCGCGCGCTGCAGCAGCGTGTCGTGTATGGCCTTGCCGGTGGCGTCGGCGGCATGCGCGATGCGACGCACGGCGTGGCCACCTTCACGCGTGAGGTGCAGGCCCAGCGGGCCGGCGGCGTCGGGTGAAAAGGGCACGCCGGCCTCGACCAGCCAGCGGATGGCCGCAGCGCTGTGCTCGGCGACGAAGCGCGCCGTGTGTTCGTCGACGAGGCCGGCACCCGCGTCCTGGGTGTCGCGCACGTGGGAATCGATGCTGTCGTCGCTGCCCAGCACACCGACGATGCCGCCCTGCGCCCAGGGCGTGGCCCCTTCGGTGAGCTCGCGCTTGGCCAGCACGACCACCGGCAGGCGGTCGGCCAGCTGCAGCGCCACCGCCAGCCCGGCCAGGCCCGCACCCACGACGACGACGGGCGGCACGGCGCCGGCGGAAGAAGGATCGTTGATCATTTCACGGGGGCGCAACGAGGCGCGGTGCAGGGGGCCGAATTGTATGAACAACCCACCTTAGGGACGATGCGCCGCCGGCAGGCCGCCCCTATCATGCGCCGATGAACATCAGGCGTGACGAACCCGGCTGGCAGGAACCCCAACGCGCACCCGTGCGCCCGCCCACGCGGGACGAGCTCAACGCGCCCAGCACGCAGATCGTCACCGACCGCGAGGCCTACCTGGGCCAGGGCCGGCACGACGTCGGACGCCGCATCTCCGACGACCAGGTCGAGCTCTTCATCACCGGCGACGTGGCCGGCTCGCTGCAGCGCGAGTTCGTGCAGCACACGCCGGAATTCATTGCACTGCACGACCTGGGCACCAGCGCCAGCCTGCGCCTGCTGACCAGCCTGGCAGGCGCCGCCGGCGCGCGTGTGCAGCGGCTGTCCATCCGCCGCCAGGGCCACGGCGTGGCGCTGGCCGTGCTGCAGTTCGTCGAGATGCCGCTGGCCGACGGCTCGCAGCTGCGGGTCTACGCCACCGACATCAACGCAGACAACCCGACACGCGCCCAGGTCGCGCGCACGCTGCTGGCCTTCAGCAAGCTGGGTGTGCTGCTGGTGGGTGAACTGCCGCCGCACGCGCTGGCCGGGCAGCTGGCACCGCTGCACGAGGCGCTGATGCGCAGCACCTGGCCCAACCGCGAGCTGCTGCTGGTGCCGCTGGGCTCCAGCCTGGCCATGGCGGCGCACGCGGCGCAGCTGGCCCAGGGCAGCGCCGTCTCGGTGCACGTCACGCCGCACGCCGACAAGCCGCGCCAGGCCTGGGGCTACATCGGCGGCGCCTGGAACCGCATGAACGGCGCCGGCGGCACGCGCACGCTGTCCACCGACATGGCGCAGGCCGTGCCCAAGCCCCGCCTACCGCCGAGTGAAGCCCCGACGCAACCGATGGAGCTGCGCCCCATCGGCCCGGCGCCGACGATGCCGATACCGCTGATGTCGCAGGCGCCCACCCCCATGCCCAAGGTGGGCGGCGTCAGCTGGCAGGCCTACGCCGACCGCTGCGCACTGATCAAGGGTGCGGTGTCGGTCTGCGTCTTCGATCTGCACAACTCGCAGCCGCTGGCCCACGCTGGCGGCGCACCGGCGGCCGAAAGGCTGGCGCAGCAGGGCACGACGCTGCTGGCGCAGATGAACGACGCCTCGCGTGCGCTGGGGCTGGGCCCGGCACGCGCCGAAGCCAGCGTCAGCACCGCCAGCCACCACCTGCTGCTGCGCCCGGTGCCCGGCCACAACGGCGTGGCCGTGCACGTGGTGGTCTCGGCCACCACCGGCAACCTGACGCTGGCACGCATGCAGCTCGAGCGCATCGAAGCGCCGCAGTGACACGGCTTTCGTGCGCCGCCCCACCGGGCTGGCGCGCAAGCAGAGCGGGCCCCGAGGGGCCCGCCGTGTTTGGGGCCGGCCCCTCCTGGGGCCGCCTCTTGCCTTCAGCCTTGCGCAGCGCCGCTCAGAAGCTGTAGCCCAGGCCGATGGACAGCTGCGGCACGGCGCGCACCTTGGCCACGCCGTCCCGCAGCTCGGCGAGTTCCTTGTCGATGTTGGTCTGAATGTCGGGCTGGGCGGCGAGTTGCCCGCGCGGCGTGGCCGACACGGTGGCGCGACCGATCGACGCACCGATGTCGGCCGAGAAGCGCAGGCCCGAGCCGGTCTGGTGGCCCCAGCCGATGCCGATGTAGGGCGTGGTCTTCGGGAACTCGATCTGCACCTTCAGACCGTCCGCGACGGTGGTGGTGTAGGTGCGGTCGCCGATGGTGATCGAGCCGCCGGCGCCGTTCGCGTCCAGCGTGATCTTGTAGGTGTTAAACGCCGCACCCGCGGTGAAGCGGAAGCTGCCGGCGAAGGGGAACCAGTCGGCCAGCAGCGCGGCGCGCTGCAGCTTGTAGTTGCCGTCGTAGTTGATGCCTTCCTCCACCGTGGACTTGCTGCGCGAGCCCAGGGTGTAGATGTCGCCGCGCAGCGTGAAGCGCTCGCTCATGGGCTGGGCGTAACCCAGGCCGATGCCCGGGATGCCGATGCCGGTGTAGATCTCGCCAGCGTGGACCGTGGCGGAGCAAAGGGCAATGGCAGCCAGGCTGCAGGCGGCGGCGAGGTGGCGACGGGCTTGGAAGGACAGCATGCGGGACTCCCTGGTGCGGTGTGTCTGTGGTTGTTCGAGATGCGCCGCAGCATCATGGCCGCGGCACACGCACAGATTGTCAGAGTCCCCTGCGCTGCGCATGCTCTGCATTAAGGACCGTTTTCCCGGTCAACTCGCAGCATGCGCAGCGGCCATCGGCCTTCGCGCGTCAGATCACACTGGGGCCTTGGGCTGGCGAGCGACAGGCCGCAGGGTCTGTCGCGCGTCCAGCCTCAGTGCACGATGCGCGAGAACACGAACTCGCCACCCTCGATGTCCACCGGGATCACGTCCTTCGGGCCGAACTTGCCCTGCAGGATGAGCTTGCTCACCGGGTTCTCGATGCGGTGCTGGATGGCTCGCTTCAGCGGCCGCGCGCCGAACACCGGGTCGAAGCCCACCTTGGCCAGTTCGGCCAGCGCCGCGGGCGAGACCTCGAGCTTCATCTCCAGCTTCTCGAGCCGCCCTTCCAGCAGCTTGAGCTGGATCTTCGCGATGCTCTCGATGTGCTTGATGTCGAGCGCGTGGAAGACCACCGTCTCGTCGATGCGGTTCAGGAACTCGGGGCGGAAGTGCTGCTTGACCTCGACCCACACCGCGTCGCGGATGTCGGCGCTGGGCTGGCCGGCCATCTGCATGATCATGTGCGAGCCCAGGTTGCTGGTCATCACGATGACGGTGTTCTTGAAGTCCACGGTGCGGCCCTGGCCGTCGGTCAGGCGGCCGTCGTCCAGCACCTGCAGCAGCACGTTGAAGACGTCCGGGTGGGCCTTCTCGACCTCGTCTAGCAGCAGCACGCTGTAGGGCTTGCGGCGCACCGCTTCGGTCAGCGCCCCGCCCTCGTCGTAGCCCACGTAGCCCGGCGGCGCGCCGATCAGGCGGCTCACCGAGTGCTTCTCCATGTACTCGGACATGTCGACGCGGATCATGTGGTCCTCGCCGTCGAACAGGAAACCGGCCAGCGCCTTGCACAGCTCGGTCTTGCCCACGCCGGTGGGGCCCAGGAAGAGGAAGCTGCCCAGCGGGCGGTTCGGGTCGGACAGGCCCGCGCGTGAACGCCGGATGGCGTCGGCCACGGCGACGATGGCCGCTTCCTGGCCCACCACGCGCTCGTGCAGCTTGCTCTCCATCTGCAGCAGCTTGTCGCGTTCGCCCTGCATCAGCTTGCTGACCGGGATGCCCGTGGCACGGCTGACGACATCGGCGATCTCTTCGGCGCCGACCATGGTGCGCAGCAGCTGCGGCCGCCCGGCGCCCTTCTTGCCGGTCTCGGTGGCCTGGGCTTCCTTCAGGCGCTTCTCCAGTTCGGGCAGCTTGCCGTACTGCAATTCGGCCACCTTGTTGAAGTCGCCCTTGCGCTTGAGCTCATCGATCTGCTGGCGTGTGCGGTCGATCTCTTCCTTGACCTGCGCGCTGCCCTGGGCGATGGCCTTTTCGGCCTTCCAGATCTCTTCCAGGTCGTTGTAGTCGCGCTCGAGCCTGGCGATCTCGTCCTCGATGAGGCCGAAGCGCTTGATCGAGCCCTCGTCCTTCTCCTTGCGCACGGCCTCGCGCTCGATCTTCAGCTGGATGAGCCTGCGGTCGAGCCGGTCCATGGCCTCGGGCTTGCTGTCGATCTCGATCTTGACCTTGGCCGCAGCCTCGTCGATGAGGTCGATGGCCTTGTCGGGCAGGAAGCGGTCGGTGATGTAGCGGTGGGAGAGTTCCGCCGCGGCGACGATGGCCGGGTCGGTGATCTCCACGCCATGGTGCACTTCGTACTTCTCCTGCAGGCCGCGCAGGATGGCGACGGTGGCCTCCACCGTCGGCTCGTCGACCAGCACCTTCTGGAAGCGGCGCTCGAGCGCGGCGTCCTTCTCGACGTACTTGCGGTACTCGTTGAGCGTGGTGGCGCCGATGCAGTGCAGCTCGCCGCGCGCCAGCGCGGGCTTGAGCATGTTGCCGGCGTCGATGGCGCCCTCGGCCTTGCCGGCGCCCACCATGGTGTGCAACTCGTCGATGAAAAGGATGATGCGGCCCTCGTCGGCGGCCACTTCCTTGAGCACCGCCTTCAGCCTTTCCTCGAACTCGCCGCGGTACTTGGCGCCAGCAAGCAAGCCCGCCATGTCGAGCACCAGCACCCGCTTGTTCTTGAGGGAATCGGGCACCTCGCCGTTGATGATGCGCTGCGCCAGGCCTTCGACGATGGCCGTCTTGCCGACGCCGGGCTCGCCGATCAGCACCGGGTTGTTCTTGGAACGGCGCTGCAGCACCTGGATGGCGCGGCGGATCTCGTCGTCGCGGCCGATCACCGGGTCGAGCTTGCCCTGGCGGGCGCGTTCGGTCAGGTCGAGCGTGTACTTCTTCAGCGCCTCGCGCTGGCCTTCGGCGTCGGCCGAGTCGACCGACTGGCCGCCGCGCACGGCCAGGATGGCGGCTTCCAGCGACTTGCGCGACAGGCCGTGCCCGCGCACGACGCCGCCGATGTCGGTCTTCGCGTCGGCCAGCGCCAGCAGGAACATCTCGCTGGCGATGAACTGGTCACCTGCCTTGCTGGCTTCCTTGTCGGCGGCCTGCAGCAACTGGCCGAGTTCACGCCCGGCCTGCACCTGCGGCGCTTGTCCAGGTTGGCCCTGCACCTGCGGCAGGTTGCGGATGGCGGTTTCCATCGCCGTGGCCAGAGCGGCAGTGTTGGCGCCGGCGCGGTCGAGCAGGGCCTTGGGGCCGTCGGGCTGGGCCAGCATCGCCGCCAGCAGGTGGGCGGGCTCGATATAGGGGTTGTCGCGGGCAACCGCGGCGCTCTGGGCGTCGGCCAGGGCTTGCTGGAACGCGGTGGTGAGCTTGTCGAAACGCATGGGGTGGGTCCTTTCGCTTGCAGGCCACATGGGGCGCCGGCGCGCCGGTTTCAAGGCCATGCCTGCAACCGGGCCTTGCGCCAGGGCAAGCCTGGGCCGCCCTGATGCCCGCCGCGGCGCCAGAATGCCGGTCATGGCCATCCACCAGATCCAGGTCCGCTACGACAGCACCGCCGACCGCCTGCTGCTGCAGTTGCGCACGACGGACGCCGAGGTCTACGCGGTGTGGCTGACGCGGCGCATGGTGCAGCGCCTCTACCCGCCCTTCCGCCAGGCCGTGGCGCTGGCGAGTGTGGCCCGCGCCACGCCGCAGGCGCTGCCGGTGCCCGAGGCACGCCAGATGCTGGAGCAGGCGGCGCTGCAGCGCACGCTGCAGGGCGCTGACTTCGCCCAGCCCTTCGCCAGTGCCGACGCCAGCCACCCGCTGGGTCCGGAACCGCTGCTGCCCGATGCCGCCGACCTGTGCCCCGGCGCCGATGGCCAGCTCACGCTGGCGGTGCGTGAGCTCCGCGGCCGGCGCATCGAGATCGCGCTCAATGCCGAACTGGCCAGCGCGCTGCTGCGCCTGCTGGACAGCGCGCTGGTCGCGGCCGAATGGGGCGTGCCGGCGCTGACCACGGATCGCGGTGCGCCCGCCGCCGAGCCGGCGAGCCCGGTGCCGGGCCAACTGCTGAGCTGAGCCGCCATCACCGCAGGCGCCACGCCTGCGGCTGCGGCGGGGCCGCCAGCGTTAGACACCGCACAGACCCGAACCCGGGGCAGGGCAAGACTGCCCGCTGCCACCCCCGGAGACCGTCATGCCCCACCACACGCTCGACGCGCCCCGCCTCGCCAAGACCCGCAGCAGGCTGACGCTGGCCGCCTCGGTGGCGCTGGTCATGCTGGTGGCCGCCTGCGGTGGGGGCGGCGGCGGTGATGGCGGCGCGACGACCGTGCCGGCGGCCCCCGTGGCGCCTGTCACTCCCGTCGCGCCGGCGCCGGCACCCATCACCATCACCACCGCGCCGGCGAGCCAGTCCGTCAGCGACGGTCAGTCGGCCCGCCTGCACGTCGCGGCCACCAGCAGCGCGCCGCTGAGTTACCAATGGCAGCGCGACGGGGTCACGATCGTCGGCGCCAACGATGCCGCCTACGTCACGCCCGTGCTGGCCCTGGCCGACAGTGGTGCCCGTTATGCGGTGCTGGTGAGCAACGGCAGCGCCTCCGATCTGACCGCCGTCGCCACCGTCACCGTGTTGCCGCTGGCACCCCGCCTGACCGAGCAACCCATGTCGCTGACCGTCGTGGCCGGCCAGCCCGCCCGCTTCAGCGTGCGGGCGCTGGGCTCGCTGCCGCTGAGCTACCAGTGGCAGCGCGACGGCGTCGACATCGCCGGTGCGCAAGGCACCAGCTACACCCTGCCCGTGGTCGGCTCGGGCGACGGCGGCGCCCGCTACCGCGCCGTGGTGCGCAACGCGGCCGGTACGGCCGCCAGCAACGCCGCGACGCTCACGCTGGCGCCCAGTGCTGCAGCACCATTGCCCGCGCCGCTGGAAAAGCGGGTCATGGTCGCCGCGGGCCAGCGCGTGGTCATCTCCACCCAGGTCGCCGGCGCCCTGCCCTTCAGCTACCAGTGGCTGCGCAACGGCCAGCCCATCGCCGGTGCCGCGGGCAGCAGCAGCCAGCCGCTGGTGCAGTTCACGACCGACGCCCAGACCGCGGCCGACGACGGCACACGCTACGCGCTGGCGGTGACCAACGCCGAAGGCGCCTCGACCTCGACGACGACCACGCTGACCCTCGTCGACGTGCCCCGTGTGGCGGCGGGCGGCGCGCACAGCCTGGCACTGTCGGCCGACGGGCGCACGCTGTGGGCCTGGGGTGACAACCGCCAGGGCCAGCTGGGCTTGGGCGACACCGCCGGGCGGGCTGCGCCCGTGGCGGTGGCCGGCCTCCCGGTGCTGCAGGCCATCGCCGCCGGCACCGACCACACGCTGGCCTTGGCGACGGATGGCAGCGTCTGGGCCTGGGGCAGCAACCGCGCCGGCGCCCTGGGCGACGGCAGCCTGAACGGCCGCGCGACACCGCAGCGCATCAATGGCGTCGGCGGCGTGATCGCCATCACCGCTGGCAACGGCCGCTCGTTTGCACTGCGCGCCGACGGCAGCCTGCTTGCCTGGGGCGAGAACAGCACCGGCGCACTCGGCCTGGGCACCACGGCACCGATGCTGGTGCCGGCGCCGGTGGGGCGCAACGTCGCCGACTTCGACAGCATCGTAGCCGTGGCCGCCGGCGCGCGGCACACGCTGGTGCTGCGCTCGGATGGCGAGGTCTTCAGCTTCGGCGAAGTGGCCGTGCCACTGGCCGACGGCGTGACCCTGCAAGCATCACCGGTGCTGCTGGGCGGCCTGCATGCCGTTGCCGGCATCGCTGCCGGCGACGGCTATGCGCTGGCACTGGACATCGGCGGCCGGCTCTGGGCCTGGGGGCGCAACGCCAGCGGCCAACTCGGGCTGGGCCACACCCTGGCCAGCGGCGCGCCCGCCCTGATCGGCTTCGGCGCCATGCCCAGCACGGGCCTGGCGGCTGGAGACGACTTTGCGCTGGCCTTGCCGGCCAGCGGCGCGCTGCAGGCCTGGGGCGCGGCCGATGACGGCCAGCTGGGCAGTGGCACGGGCACGGCACCGCGGCTGCAGCCGGGCGCTCTGGCCGCCCTGCCCGGCGCACTGCGCTCCATCGTGGCCGGCGGCAGCCACGCCCTGGCCGTGCTGGCCGACGGCAGCGTGCACGCCTGGGGCGCCAACGCGGCAGGTCAGCTGGGCATCGCTTCGAGCGAACTGCGGCGGACCGAACCCGTGCAGGTGCCGGGCCTGAATCTGAACTGAGGGCAGGCGCCGCGGCGAGGCCGACGCTTCAGAGGGTTTCGCCCAGCCGGTGGTAGTGGCCCGAGCGGTAGAGCAGCGGGGCGCGTGCGCTCTCGCTGAAGGCCAGCACACGCCCGATGTAGAGGCGATGGTCGCCGGCATCGTGGCGGGTATGGAACTCGCACTCGAAGACGGCGGCGCCGTCCTTCAGCACCGGTGCGCCGTGGGCGCCCATCGACCAGTCGCCTTCGGAGAAACGGTGCGTGTGCGCGCTGGCGAAGCGCCGCGACAGCCCGATCTGTGCCTCGGTGAGCACGTTCACGGCAAAACGCGACGCGGCCTCGAAGGCGGCCATGTTGGGGCTTTCGCGCCGCAGCGACCACAGCACCAGCGGCGGGTCGAGTGACACCGAGTTGAAGGAGTTCACCGTCAGGCCGACGAAGGCGCCGGCCTCGTCGACACAGCTGACGATGGTGATGCCGGTGGTGAACCTGCCTAAAGCGGTACGCAGCCGCCGCGGGTCCATCAGCGGCCCGCGCCTGGCACGGCAGGCGTTGCGGCATTGCCCGAGGCCAGGCCCCAGCGCGCCAGCGCCGCGTCGTCGGCGACACGGGCGTCGACCCAGCGCGCGCCCTCGGCCGTGGTTTCCTTCTTCCAGAACGGCGCCTGCGTCTTCAGGTAGTCCATCAGGAACTCGCAGGCCTGGAAGGCCTGGCCCCGGTGCGCCGAGCTGACGGCCACGAGCACGATCTGGTCACCCGGCAGCAGCGGGCCGACGCGGTGCACGACACGCGCGGCGCGGATGTCGAAGCGGGCCGCGGCCTCGTCGATCATGGCCTCGATAGCCTTTTCGGTCATGCCGGGGTAGTGCTCGAGCTCCATCGCGGCGACCTCGCCGGCACCGCCGCCGTTGCGGTCGCGCACGGTGCCGATGAAGCTGGCCACGGCACCCACGGCCACATCGCCAGCACGCAGCGCGGCCACTTCGGCGCCGAGGTCGAAGTCTTCGTTCTGGATGGTGACGCGGGCCGGCATGACGCGATGCTGCCTCAACCGCCGGTGACAGGGGGAAAGAAGGCCACTTCGGCCCCGTCCGGCAACGGAGTGGTCTCGTCGCTCATGGCCTGGTTGACGGCCCCGCGCAAGGCACGGCCACGCGCCAGCGCCTGGGCGTGGCGCGGGCTGCTGGCGATGAGCCGGTCGCGCAGCGCGCCCAGCGTGCAGCCGACGGGCAGCTCGATGCTCTCTTGCGGCCCCAGAGTCTCGCGCAGCGAGGCGAAATAACGCACCTGGATCTTCATCGTGGTCACTTCAGCGGGAGACCAGCGCCGACAGCGGCAGGAAACGCACGGTCTCGCCCTTGGCGATGGCCCGCGCGGGCGGGTTGTCGAGCAGCCCGTCGGCCCAGACGGCCGACGTCAGCACGCCCGAGCTCTGGTTCGGGAACAGGTCGAGACCGCCTGCGGCGTTCAGCTTCACGCGCAGGAACTCGCGCCGCTTGTCCGGGCGCGGCCAGTCGAAATCCGCACGCATCGGCAGGCCCGGCGGCAGGCCGGCCGGCATGCCCTGCATCGCGCGCAGTGCCGTGCTCACCGTCAGCAGGTAGGTGACGTAGGAAGACACCGGGTTGCCCGGCAGACCGATCAACAGCGCCGCGCTGCCGTCGGGCCGGCGGATAGTACCCAGCGCCAGCGGCTTGCCGGGCTTGATGGCGATCTGCCAGTTCTCGATAGCGCCCTCGGCTTCGGCCGCGGACTTGAGGTGGTCTTCCTCGCCGATCGAGACACCGCCGCTGGTGATGATGAGGTCGGCGTGCAACGCCGCCTCGCGCAGCGCGGCGCGTGTGGCCGCCAATGTGTCGCCGACGATGCCGAGGTCCTGCACCTCGCAGCCGCCGGCCTGCAGCAGCGCGCGCAGCGTGTAGCGGTTGCTGTTGTAGATGGCGCCGGCGCGCAGCGGCTCACCGGGCATCTGCAGTTCGTCGCCGGTGGAGAAAAGTGCGGCACGCGGCCGGCGCAGCACCGGCAGCACGCCGGCACCGACGCTGGCCGCCAGGCCCAGCGCCTGCGGTGTCAGGCGCTCACCGCGGTGCAGAACCGCACTGCCGTGCATCACGTCTTCACCGCGGCGGCGTATCCACTGGCCGGGCATGGGCACGGTGTTGACCTTGACGCTGCCCAGGCCCTCTCCGGCCAGCGCATCGCACTGCTCCTGCATCACCACGGCATCGGCCCCCGCGGGCACCTGACCGCCGGTGAAGATGCGCGCCGCCGTGCCCGGCTGCAAGGGCTGACCCACATGGCCGGCCGGGATGCGCTGTGTGACCGCCAGCACGGCCCCGGCGGTGGGCACGTCGGCGCAGCGCAGTGCGTAGCCGTCCATCGAGGTGTTGTCGGCCGGCGGCACATCCAGCGACGACAGCACTTCGGCGGCCAGCACGCGGCCCAGCGCGTCGAAGGTGGAGACGGTCTCGGTCTGGGTGATGGCGTGGCCCGTGGCGGCGGCCATCAAGCGGGCCAATGCGTCGTCCAGGCTGAGCAGCGGGCGCGGCACGTTCATGCGTCGTGGCAGTGGGCTTCGATGAGGCCCTTCACCGCCGCCACCTCGGCGGGGATGACGACAAAGCGCTTGGGCAGCGCCTCGATGTCGCGCAGCGCCGCGGGCGGCTCGGGCTTGAAGCCCAGCGCCTCTTCGATGGTGTCGGCAAACTTGGCCGGCAGCGCGGTTTCCAGCACCAGCATGGGCACACCGGCCTGCAGGTGTTCACGCGCCACCTTCAGGCCGTCGGCGGTGTGGGTGTCGACCAGGATCCGGCTCGTCTCCCAGGTGCGGCGGATGGTGGCCAGGCGGTCGGCATGCGTGCTCTTGCCGCTGACGAAACCGTAGTCGGCGATGCGCGCGAACTCTTCGGGCGTGAGCGTGAAGCCGCCATCGCGCGCCAGTGTGGCACCGAAGAGTTCCTTCGTGCGGGCGCCGTCGCGGCCGAGCAGGTCGAAGACGAAACGCTCGAAGTTGCTGGCCTTGCTGATGTCCATCGACGGGCTGGACGTCTCGTGCGTCTCGGCCGTGGCACGCGGGCGGTAGGTGCCCGTGCGGAAGAACTCGTCGAGCACGTCGTTTTCGTTCGTCGCGGCCACCAGTTCTGCAATCGGCAAGCCCATCATGCGGGCCACGTGGCCGGCGCAGATGTTGCCGAAATTGCCGCTGGGCACGGCAAAGCTCACGCGTTCGTCGTTGGACTTCGTGGCTTGAAAGTAGCCCGCGAAGTAATAGACGACCTGGGCCAGCAGCCGCGCCCAGTTGATGCTGTTCACGGTGCCGATGCGGTACTTGCGCTTGAAATCGAGGTCGTTGCTGACGGCCTTGACGATGTCCTGGCAGTCGTCGAACACACCCTCGACGGCGATGTTGTGGATGTTGGCGTCCTGCAGGCTGAACATCTGCGCC
>LNFM01006363.1_pt1 | contig 44410 bp, 42 predicted proteins | sample 596031 | NCBI WGS metagenome assembly LNFM01 (sample SAMN04254537, study PRJNA301005) | activated carbon metagenome | isolation source: dual media filters at the Ann Arbor, Michigan drinking water treatment plant | place: USA: Ann Arbor
CCCGTGGGGGGAGAGGGAGATTTCTGATCCTTGCAGGGGCGGGTCTGGTTGCCGCCCTCTTCGCCCTCGACCGCGCCCTGCCCCCCGACCTCTCCCGCCTGCATGCCGGGGTGGAGGTGCTGGACCGCCAGGGCCGCACCCTGTCCACCCTACCGGCGCCGGGCGGCATCTGGCGGCTGCCCACGGCGCCCGCCGACGTCCCGCCCCATCTCCTCGACATGCTGGTCGCGGCGGAGGATGCGCGGTTCCGCTGGCATCCGGGTGTCGATCCGCTGGCCCTGGCCCGCGCCGCCTTCCAGTGGGTCCGGGCCGGACGGATCGTCTCCGGCGGTTCCACCCTCACCATGCAGGCCGCCCGGCTGCTGGAGCCGCGCCCGCGCACCCTGCGCAGCAAATTCGTGGAAATGCTGCGCGCCCTGCAATTGGAGGCGCGGCTTTCCAAGGACGAGATCCTCGGCATCTGGCTCACCCTTGCGCCGCAGGGCGGCAATCTGGAGGGGCTGCGCGCCGGCGCCTTCGCCTGGTTCGGCCGCCCGCCCGGCCAGCTCGACGCTGCCGAAGCCGCGCTGCTGGTGGCGCTGGCCCGGCGGCCGGAGGCGTTGCGGCCGGACCGGCACCCGGAGGCTGCGCGCCAGGCGCGGGACGCCATGCTGCGCCAGCGCGCCCGCGGCGCCGGCGAGGTCAGCCCGGCGGAGCGCGAATTGGCGCTGGAAAGCCCGGTGCCGACCGCGCGCCACCCCATGCCGCGCCTGGCGCCGCATCTGTCCCGCCAATTGGCCCGCGACGCCGCCCCCGGCGCCCGCATCGCCACCACGCTCGACCGCGACCTGCAGCGCGCGGCGGAGGCGCTGGCGGAGGAACGCCTGCTTTCCCTGTCCGATCACGCCGCCATGGCGATGCTGGTGGCGGAGATCGAGACGCGGGAGATCCGTGCCCTGGTCGGCGGCAGCTTCGGCGTGGAGGCGCGCGCCGGCATGCTGGACCTGACGCGCGCGGTGCGCTCCCCCGGCTCGGCCCAGAAGCCCTTCCTGTATGCGCTGGCCTTCGAGGCCGGGGTGGCGCGGCCGGAGACGCTGGTGGCGGATCTGCCCTTCCGCTTCGGCAGCTATGCGCCGGAGAATTTCTCCCGCGATTTCATGGGCCGCATCACCGCCGCCGATGCGTTGCGCCAGTCGCTGAACCTGCCCGCCGTGGCGCTGCTGAGCGAATTGGGCGTGCTGCGCTATGCCACCGCGCTGAAACTGGCCGGCAGCCCGCCACGGCTGGCGCGCGGGGCGGAGCCGTCGCTGCCGCTGGCGCTCGGCGGCGCCGGGACCACCTTGCGCGAATTGGTGGCGCTGTACGCGCTGCTCGGCGATGCCGGCCGCGCCGCGCCGCTGGTGGCGGTGCCCTCGCCACCCGCCGAGCGGCCCGAGATCGTGCTGCCACGCGCCGCGGCGAGCGTGGCGGGCATCCTGACCAATCCCTTTCCGGGCGGCGGGCCGCGGGGGGTGGCGTGGAAGACCGGCACATCCTGGGGCGGGCGGGATGGCTGGGCGCTGGGGCTGGATGCGCGGCATGTCGCGGGCGTCTGGGTGGGCCGGCCGGATGGTACGCCGATTCCGGGCCTGACCGGCCGCGGCGCCGCGCTGCCGGCCCTGGCCGCGATCTTCGCCCGGCTGCCCGCCGCGCCGCGCCAGCCGCTGTCCGTGCGCGCCACGCCCCGCCCCTTCGCGGAAGCCGCGGACCGGCTGCGGCTGGTCTTCCCCATGCCGGGCGCGGTGCTGGCGGAGGGCGGTTCGGTCACGCTGCGCGCCGCCGGTGGCCGCCGCCCGCTGGTCTTCCTGGTGGATGGTGCGCCGCTGGACCACCACCGGGCGCGGCGAGAGGCCGCCTGGGTACCGCCCGGGCCGGGCTTCTACCGGGTGACGGTGCTGGATGCGGATGGCGTGGCGGCGGGGGCGGAGCTGCGGGTGCGGTAGTGGGCGAGGCGCTTGCCCCCACCCCTCCAGCCTTCGGCGTTGCGGCAGTGCCGCAACCCCCCGCAAGCGGGGGAGGGAGGGACCGGCGAAGCGTGAGGGTGGGGGCAGGCGCCTCAGATCGCCGGCGCCTCAGATCTCCGGTGCCTCAGAGCTCCGGCGCCTCAGCCCGCCGGTCTGCCACAGGTGGCAATCGCCATCTGCATATGCGCGGGCACCGGGGCCTCGAAATGCTGCGTCGGGTCCAGCGGCAGGGTCAGCGACCGCGCCAGCAGATGCAGGCCTCCGGCATCGCCGCCTGCATACATCGCATCGCCCAGGATCGGGCAGCCGAGATGCGCGCAATGCACCCGCAGCTGATGCGTCCGCCCGGTTTCCGGCACCAGCTCCAGCCAGGTGAGTCCGCCGCCGCGGCCGAGCACCCGCCAGGCGCTGCGGGCCGGGTCGCCCTTCGCATCCACCTGCATCCGCCAGCCACGTGCCGCGCTGCTGGTCTTGGCCAGCTTCGCCTCCACCACGCCGGATTCGGCAGCCGGGCCGCCGCGCACCACGGCCCAGTAGGTCTTGCCCACCTGCCGCGCCGCGAACAGCGCGTTCAGCCGGGCCAGCATGGGCGCAGTGCGGCCGAGCACCAGGCAGCCCGCGGTATCGGTATCCAGTCGGTGCGCCGGCTGCGGCAGGCGCTTCTTCCCCAGCCGCAGCGCCGGCAAGCAGGTCTCCAGCGTCTCCCCCTGCCGGGCGGAGACGGGCAGCCCCGCCGGCTTGTCCAGCACCAGCAGCTCCGGCCCCAGATGCAGGATACGGGACTGCAACCATTCAGGAAGATTTGGCGGTGCAGCATTCTTCGCTTGGCGAAACCTGCCGGCTGGTGGAACCCTGGGTGGCATGAACGAGCCTGATCTCCGACCGATCGTTGTCTGCCTCGGCAGTGTTGTCATGGACCACACTTTCCTCGTGCAGGATATCGTGCAGCCACCCTCGAAGAACCGCGCCACCGGCTACAGCCTGGGCGCGGGGGGGCTGGCGGCCAATGCCTCCGTCGGCGTGGCGCGGCTTGGCGGGCGCTGCATCTTCTGGGGGCGGGTGGGGGATGACCTGAACGGCCCGCCGCTGCTGCGGGCCCTGGGCGAGCAGGGGGTCGATGTCTCCCACTGCCATGTGGCGACGGAGGCGCGGACGCCGGTTTCGGCGGTGCTGGTGGACCCGGTCGGGGAGCGTAGTATTTATTCCTATCGCGGCGACAACCTCGGCACCGATCCGCATTGGCTGCCGCTGCACCTCCTGGATACCGCGCAGGCCTTCCTGTGCGACCCCCGCTGGGCGGAGGGCAGCGCCCGGGCGCTGGACTATGCGCGCGCCCGCGGCGTGCCGAGCGTGATCGACGGCGAGAAAAGCGAGACGCGCCTGCTGCTGGACCTGGTGCCGCGCTGCGACCATGCGGTGTTCTCCGAACCCGGCCTGGCCAACTATGCCCCCGGCGCGCGGCCGGTGGACGGGCTGCGCAAGGCGATCGCGGAGGGCTGCCGCACCGCCGCCGTGACGCGCGGCGAGAAGGGCACGCTGTGGCTGACGGCGGAGGACCCGGAACCCCGCGTCACCCCCGCCTTCCGCGTCCAGGCCACCAATACCACCGGCGCCGGCGATGTGTTCCACGGCGCCTATGCGCTGGCGATGGCGGAGCGGCAGAGCGTGGCGGAGGCCATGCGCTTCGCCTCCGCCGCCGGTGGCCTGCGCGCACGGGATGGGGCGACGCCGACGCGGGCGATGGTGGAAGAATTGTTGCGCGGCTGACACAGGTGTGGAGCGCCGGCCCGGCGCACCATGTGTTGCAGGCGCGCCGGATCAACGAACCGGGATGCGGCTTCTTATACCCGGGAAAGGGAGAAGCCCGTGACCGACAAACCCGATCCCGTTGCCGACGAGCCTGAGACCGAGCAGGAACGCTGGCGGGTCCTGACCCAGCTGGAAGACTGGCTCGAGCGGCCGATGCTGACGCTGTCCTTCATCTGGCTGAGCCTGGTCCTGGTCGAACTGATCTGGACGACCTCCGGCGTGTTCGAAATGCTGGGCACGGTCATCTGGATCATCTTCATCCTGGAATTCGTGCTGCGCTTCGCGCTGGCGCCGCAGAAGATCCGGTTCCTGCGGCGCAACCCGATCACGATCGTCGCATTGGCCGCGCCGGCATTCCGCTTCCTGCGCGTGCTGCGCTTCCTGCGGCTTGGTCGCGGACTGCGGCTTGTGCGGATCGTCGGCACGGCCAATCGCGGCCTGAACGCGCTGCGCAAGAGCTTCGACCGGCGGGGTCTCGGCTATGTCCTCGCCACGACCGCCGTCGTCATCCTGCTCGGCGGCGGGGGGATGCTGACATTCGAACCCGCGGGGGAGATCGAGGGCGGCTTCTCCGGCTACGGCGACGCGCTGTGGTGGACGGCGATGCTGGTCTCGACCATGGGCTCGGATTTCTGGCCGGTGACGCCGGAAGGCCGGGTGCTGGCGCTGCTTCTGTCGATCTACGGCCTCGCGGTCTTCGGCTACATCACCGCCAGCTTCGCCACCTTCTTCATTGGACAGGAGGCGGCGGCGCCGGATGGCGAGGTTGGCGGCGCGCGGGAGATTGCGGATCTGCGGGCCGATATCGCGGCGCTGCGCGAGGAACTCCGGCTGCTGCTGCCCACGCCATCCCAAGGCGCAGGAACGGCCGCACCCAGGGACGGTTGAGCGCAGCACGGGCACGGCCCATCACGCGACGGTGTGCGGCCGCCGCATCACGCCGGGGTCGCCGCAGCGCGCGCCCCCATGCCAGCCTTCCCGGCCGGTCCGCAGAGGCCGCATTCATGGCAAGGAAACTCGAAAGATGCATGCCAGCCGCCGCGCCCTGCTGGGCGCCGCCGGGGCCGTGCTCGCCACGCCCGCTCTCGCGCAACGGGACGCCCCCGGCCGCTACCCCGATCCGGCCATCGAGGTGCTCGACCCCGCCTTCAACCGCTACCGCTTGGTACTGGCGGCGGTGGAGCGCCTCGCCACCGGCTTCCGCTGGAGCGAGGGACCGGTCTGGCTGGGTGACCAGCGCTGCCTGATCTGGTCCGACATCCCCTCCAACAAGATGCTGCGCTGGAGCGAGACAACCGGCCAGGTGGATGTGTTCCGCGAGCCGTCCAACAACAGCAACGGCAATACCCGCGACCGCCAGGGCCGGCTGCTGACCTGCGAGCATCTGACCCGCCGCGTCACGCGCACGGAACCGGATGGCAGCATCACCGTCATTGCCGATCGCTACGACGGCAAGCGGCTGAACAGCCCGAACGACATCGTGGTGAAGTCCGATGGCAGCATCTGGTTCACCGACCCGCCCTTCGGCATCCTCGGCTTCTACGAGGGCGAGCGGGCGGAGCCGGAACTGCCGACCAATGTGTATCGCGTGGCCCCCGATGGGCAGATCCGCGTCGCCACCGGCGATGTCGGCCGGCCGAACGGCCTGGCTTTCTCACCCGATGAACGCATCCTGTATGTGGTGGAGGCGGCGGCGACGCCGCGCGTGATCCGCGCCTTCGACGTCGGCGAGGATGGCCGCCTGTCCAACAGCCGCGTCTTCTACCAGTGCCGGGACGGCGAGACGCCGGACGGTTTCCGGGTCGATATGGACGGCAACCTGTGGTGCGGCTGGGGGATGGGCACGCCGGAGCTGGATGGTGTGCGGGTGATCAGCAAGGATGGCGCGCCGATCGGGCATATTCGCCTGCCGGAACGCTGCGGCAACGTCGCCTTCGGTGGGCGTTTCCGGAACCGGCTGTTCATGCCGGCGAGCAGGTCGCTGTACAGCCTGTATGTGAATACGCAGGGGACGCCGTATGGTTAACGGGCTGCGGGCAGCGGTCTCGTTCGTATGGAGACGGATGGACCGCACGCAAGGTTGAACATGTGCGTGATGTAATCCGTGTCTTTCTAGAACGGCGCTCGATAGTGATCTGCAGGACAAGGCCCGCAAGTTCCACCCTGGACGAGTTGACGGATATCCTTCGAGCGCAAGGTAAAACGCCAACGGGGAGAAGGTAATGAACCGCATAGTGGAGACGACTTCTGAACCCAGCGCATATCGAATCGGAGCAGGCATAACATCATATCGTGGAGATTTTCGGAGTAGTGCGTTAGATATAAGCGGAGACTCTTCAATCAAGTCAGAGCGTCGGCAGACAACCTCGTATTTTATCAGGGTTGTTGAAGATGTTGATGCCTTTGATCGGCTTATGAAGATAGATATGTCCGCGTCTATACGGTCGGGCTGGAGCGAAGCATCAGCGCGAATGGAGCTTCGGCGATCAATCAGTGCCGATCGCAGTTCGGTTCTAATTCTTGTGGCGGCGCAGGAATTTACAGAACAATTTTACGTCGATAATCCTCGTCTAGGTAGCGAAGCTGAGGCTTTGCTCGTGCGCATGGCTGAAGGTCAAGCTGAAGCGAGACGATCCTTCCTTCAACAGTTCGGCGACAGTTTCGTTTCGGAAGTTTTGTATGGCGCCGAACTGTTTGCTGTGTTGCGGGCAGAATTTTCGGTTGTAGAGGAGCAAGAGGATCTTCGTTCAGAGGCGGAAGGGGCGGCTGCTGGAATGGTGAGTGGCTCTGCAGAACTGGTCCAGTCAGTGAAGAAACTGCGATCTTCCAAAAAATGGACGATTGCGCTTCATCAGAGTGGGATGAAGGAGGTAAAAAATCCGAATTTGGAAGAGCTTATCAGTTATGTCGAGAATTTCCGCCTAACCATCGATCGTCCCGGATTCGCGCTGGAGCATGATACCACTCCATATGCCTATGCGCGTCGCTTGGGCGAAGAGCCGCCGTCATTTTTGCCGGCAACGGAAGCTATCGAAGACGCCCTTGCGGCGCAATTAGAGCTCAGAGAACATTTTCATCGCATTTCAGCAATGAAAAAATATGAGAATAGCTTGTCTGATGGTATGCGCTCTGACATTTCGGCCGCGCTGGAGTCAATCAAAGACTCGGAAATAAAGGTCGGGAATTTTATAAAGGACATTGACCGAAACCCTTATTTGAGTGAGTATGACTTCCCAACGTACGAATTGCCCGAATTAGACGGAGTGGACCCGCCTTCCGTTGCGGATCTAATAGAATTTAAGCTCATAATTACTGTATCCAGCACTCCAGACGACATGCGAGATTTTATGGGCTTAAAGATTACCGCGGTGCCAAATGCTTCTGATCCGATTTCACGAATATCGGCATCCATTATTAATCCCATCAGCGGCCTTCAGGTGGAGACAAGGGTGCTGCAGTATTCTAATCTTCCTACGGCGGGAAAAAGAGAGGCGCCAGTAGATCATGGGTGGAGCGTTGGTCAATTGGTCGGGGAGCCACGTGGTTGGATTACTGCAGTTGCATTTCGGCTGACTGGCCCACTTAGTAGATGGTTTTCAATTTCTTACAAAGTTCATCCATTCCGTGGCGCTGCAGTGCTTGCGCGAGACGGTGAGATGATTGGCGGGAACCTCAACCGGCGCGAATACCAAAGCGAAAAAAAGAAACATTTGGCGCGGGCAATATCAGTGGAAATTAAGCGAAAAGGTCGATCCGGCCTAGGAACAGAGCGATGAGCCGAGCGACAGAGCGTTAAGGGGTGACTTCACAGGGCGGGGGTGTTGCCCCCGCCCGCGCGAGAAATATCAGCCCCGCGCGATCGCCACCTGCGCCTTGGCCGCCGTCAGCATCAACCCGCTGTCGTTCATGATGGTCGCCAGGTTGAAGCCCCGCTCGAACATCTGCTTCGAATAGGCACCCGTCATGGTGTGGATGCCCACCTTCACGCCGGCCGCCTGGGCGGTGTTGCGGATCTTGTCCAGCACGGCGAGGAATTCCGGCTCCTGCCGGTCCTGCAGCGGCGCCATGCCGAGCGACAGGCTGAGGTCGGACGGGCCGATATAGATGGCGTCGACGCCCGGCACGTTGACAATGGCTTCCAGATTGTCGAGCGCCGTCTTGGTCTCGATCATCGGGATCACCAGCACGTCGTCATTCGCCGCATTGGTGTCCGCCGCGGCGCCATACATGCCGGACCGGATCGGGCCGAAGCTGCGCGTGCCCTTGTTCGGGTAGCGGCAGTAGGAGACCAGCGCGCGCGCCTCGGCTTCGGTGTTCACCATCGGGCAGATCACGCCCTTGGCCCCGCCATCCAGCACCTTGCCGATGATGCCCGGCTCGTTCCACGGCACGCGCACCATCGGCGTCACGCCATGCGGCTGCATGCCCTGGAAGCAGGCGACCATGGACATGTAGTCCTGCACGCCGTGCTGGATGTCCACCGTCAGGCTGTCCCAGCCGGCCAGCGCCATCACCTCGGCGGTGAAGCCACTCGGGATGGCAAGCCACCCATTCACCACCGGCTTGCCTGCTGCCCAGGCTGCCTTGACGCCGTTTGCCATTATGTTCGTTCCCCCGCGGGTGGTTGTATGATGACTGAACGCTAGGCCCGGGGGCGCGGGGCGTCAACGCGACCGCCCCACGGTTGTCGGCAATAATCAGATGAGGGAAAGATCGTCGCTGGTGCGGCCCGGCAGGTTGGTCTCGACCTCCAGCAGCGCTGGATTGGCGACGAGGAACCCGGCCGGCACCACCATCTTCTTCCGCGCCACGGTGATGCCGGGGCGGCGGCCGCGCGGGTTGCCGTGGGTGCGCGGCGTCGGCAGGTTCACCACCTCGAAGGCGCCGGAGGCGACCAGGTCGCGCACCACCAGCGCAAGCCCGTCATAGACCATGGTGTCGTGCAGGACCATGATTCCGCCCATCGGCAGCAGCGGTGCGAAGCGGTTGATCTCGCCGACCAGGGACCCGTAGCGATGGTCCGAATCCAGCACCAGCATGTCGAACTGCGTCACGCCGCCGGCCGCCTCCTGCAGCCTGTCCAGGCCGACATGCAGCGAATGCGCGTTGACGAAGCGGATCAGCTTTTCGAGCGAGGTGCCGCGGAAGATGTGCGGCGTGTCGCGCAGGTCGATGGTCACGACCCGCCCGGTACCGCCGGCATCCGCCAGTCCGCGGGCGATGCAGGCCGCCGAATAGCCGGCGTTCGTCCCGGTCTCCAGCACCGTCCGCGGCCGCAGCATGGCCGTCAGCGCGCGGTAGAACTGGCCGACCTCGCGCTCCACTGGTGAATACCACAGCGGCTTGGTCGCGCGCCACTCGGCGACCTGGGATGCGTCGAAGGGCCGGTCCATCCATTCGGGCATGTACCAGCCGCCGGTCTCGGGATCGTAGAGCTGCTCGAAGGCGTCGATGGTCTCGGTACCGGATGAGGCAGGGATGGAGTCGTTTTTCAGCATGATGTTCACGCGAGGCTTCTCCCGTTTCGTGGTGCGGTCGCCGTGCGGATCTGAAGTTTCCCCCTTTCGCGGAGGCGATCTTGTGGGTGTCGGCCCGCGGCTGAACTCCGCGGGCCTGTACGGAATACTCGGAGATGACGAGGTGGAAAAATTCCGTCCATCTCCCGGCCATCTGTCCCGCTGGAAGCCGGAACGACGCGATAAGTTGCATCGGGCGTGCCACGAATGCGCGAGCGGTTGCCCAGGCCAGGTGCAGCCAGCTGTGCCGCGGTGCGCTTTGCGGGAGTTCTGCAGCCATGGCATCCTGGCCGCCAGGGCACGAAGCCCACTTCGCCGGAGCCGCATGAACACGATCTCCCCCCGCCCGGTCGATGCCGTCATCGCCGCGGCCGCCGCGTTCCTGGGTGATCGCATCACCACCAATGCGGCGCTGCGCGAGCAGCACAGCCATGGCGAGGACAGCTCCACGCCGACGCTGCCGGATGCGGTGGCCTTCGTGGAGACGACGCAGGAGGTCAGCCAGCTTCTGGCGCTGTGCCACCAGCACGCCGTGCCGGTGGTACCCTTCGGCGCCGGCACCAGCCTGGAGGGCCATGTCAACCCGGTGCGCGCCGGCATCAGCCTGGACCTGTCGCGCATGACGGCGGTGCTGGAGGTGAATGAGCAGGACATGGACTGCCTGCTGGAGCCGGGCGTGACGCGCCAGCAGCTCAACGAATTTCTCCGCGACAAGGGCCTGTTCTTCCCGGTGGACCCGGGCAGCCACTGCACGCTGGGCGGCATGGTGGCGACCCGCGCCTCCGGTACCAATGCGGTTCGCTACGGCACCATGCGGGAGAATGTGCTGGGGCTGGAGGTGGTGCTGGCCGATGGCCGCGTCATCAACACCGGCGGCCGCACCCGCAAGGCCGCCAATGGCTACGACCTGACGCGGCTGTTCGTGGGCAGCGAGGGCACGCTCGGCGTCGTCACCAAGCTGCGGCTCCGCCTGCACGGCATTCCGGAGGCGATGAGTTCCGCCGTGGTGCAATTCCCGACCCTGGCGGGCGCGGTGGAATCCACCATCCAGGTCATGCAGATGGGCATCCCGGTGGCGCGGATCGAACTGCTGGACGATGACATGATGGCCGCCTCCATCGCATTCTCGAAGCTGGAGGGGTTTGCCCCGCTGCCCACCCTGTTCCTGGAATTCCATGGGACAGAGGCCGGCGTGGCCGAGCAGGCCGGGCTGGTCGAGGCCATCACCACCGAACATGGCGGCAGCGGCTTCCGCTGGGCGACCGATCCGGCAGAACGCGCAAAACTGTGGAAGGCGCGGCATGACAGCTACTGGGCCGGCATTGCCTGGAAGCCGGGCCACAAGGCGCTTACCACCGACGTCTGCGTCCCGATCTCCCGCCTGGCGGAGGCGCTGGTGGGCGCCAAGCAGGAAGCCACGGAACGCGGCCACACCACCTGCATCGTCGGCCATGTCGGCGACGGCAATTTCCACCAGATGATCCTCTACAACCCGGAGGATCCGCAGGCGCTGGAAGCGGCCTGGGACATGGACCGCCGCGTGGTGGCGCGCGGCCTGTCATTGGGTGGAACCTGTTCCGGCGAACATGGCATCGGCCTGGGCAAGCGCGAATTCCTGGAGACGGAACATGGCGCGGAGGCGCTGGCCGTGATGCGCAGCCTGAAGGTGGCGCTGGACCCCAAGGGCATCATGAACCCGGGGAAGATGTTTAGAAACTAGCATGACCCTCAGGCGCCGGGCGCGGCCTCCGTCCGCTTGGCTGCGCCGCATGCGTGGCGGCGGCCGTTCGGCCGCTCGGCCTGCCTCGCAGGCCGCCTTCACGACCACAGTCGCGCTGCCCATCCTGGTGCTGTGCCTCGGTCATATCTTCTCGAACGCCGTGCGGACCATTCCGGCGGTCGCGGCCGATGTGCTGATGCGCGACCTCGGCCTGAGCGCGGAGGCGCTGGCGCAGATCACCGGCGCCTTCCCGCTGGCCTTCGCCGTGGTGATGATCCCGGTCGGCATCGCACTCGATCGCTTCGGCGTGCAGCGCGTGGCGCTCGGCCTGCTGGTGGTGGCCGGGTGCGGCGCGATGCTGGGGGCGGTCGCCACCGGGCCGTGGTCCATGCTGCTGGCGCAGGTCGTGCTCGGGGCGGGGTGTTCCGGGATGCTGATGTGCCCGATCACCTTCGCCGCGCGGGGCCTTTCCACGGCGCGCTTCGCGGTGTGGTCCGGGCTGATCCAGGCGGTGGGCAATACCGGCATGCTGCTGTCGGCCAGCCCGCTCGCCTTGCTGGTGGAGGCGGTGGATTGGCGCGCCGGCTTCTGGGCGTGTTCCTTGATTGCCCTGGTGGCGGTGCCGCTGGTGGCGCTGCTGGTGCCGCGGGACCGGCCGCCCGCGCAGCCATCGCGCAGCCTGGCGGAGGATGTGCGGGACGTGGCGCGCATGGCCGCCCAGCCGGCGCTGCGCGGCGTGATGGTCTTCGTCTTCGCCTCCTTCGCCGCCGTGCTGGGGCTGCGCGGGTTGTGGGGCGGGCCCTGGCTGATGGAGGGCAAGGGGCTGGACCGCGTTGCGGCCGGCAATGTGCTGCTCGCCTGCACCGTTGCGCTCACCGTCGGGCCGCTGCTGGCCGGCCTGGTGCTGCGCCGCATCGGCCATGCGCGCGCGCTGCTGGCCGGGAGCCACCTGCTCTGTGCCGGAATTATCCTGCTGATCATCGGCGGCGGGCCGGGCGGCTGGCTGGCGGCGGCGTTGGGCCGGCCGATGCTGCCGGTGGCCTGGGACGCGGCGCTGCTGGTGGCCTTCGGCGCCGTGATTTCCTTCCAGGTGCTGGCCTTTTCCATCGTGCGATCGGCCGTGCCGCCGGACCAGGTGGGGCGGGCGCTGTCCGCGGCCAATCTGTTCTTCTTCGCCGGCGCGGCGGTGTTCCAGGCGCTGTCCGGCGCGATGGCGGGCTGGGGCGGCCTTTCGGCGGCGCTGGCGACCTTCGCGGTGGGCCTGGTGGTGTGTTCGCTGGCGTTCCTGGCGCTGCGGCCGCGCTGACGCTTCCCGCTGTCGGAACTGGCGGGGCCTGGCGTGGCTCGCGTAGCCTGAAGCCGGTTCAGGACAGGGGGGCGTTCCGATGCTCAGGCTGATCGGGCTGCTGGCGGTGCTGCTGGGCGTTGCGCTGGGCGGGCATTGGCTGCTGGTGCAGGGCCAGCACCAGCCGGGCGCAATTGGCCGCCTGTCCGCCGGCACCTGCGCCGCCTGCCACTGATCCGGACTATCGCCCTTCGAGTTTTTGCAGCGCATCCTCGATGTTGCGCCGCGCGCGCTTCTCCCGCGCCAGATGGAAGCGGTCCGTGTGGTAGATGCGGTCGCGCCACAGCAGCATCTGCAAGGCGGCGATGCGGCCGGCGCGGTAGCGGTCATCCGGCAGATGCGCGTATTCGCGGCGATTCGCGGCCTCGAAGGCGGCGAAGCGCGCCGGCGGCTCGCCCAGCACCGCCTGGTCCATGTCGAGCAGCAGGGCCGCATCGGCGCGCAGGCCGGGGTCTTCGGTATCGGGCGGTTCCTGGCGCAGCACCGCGTGGATCAGCGCCTCCGCCCGCGCCAGCATGTGCCGCGGCAGGGCGCGGCCGAGATGGCGGTGCAGCACGCGGATGCTCTGCGCCTCGGCCTCCGGATTGGCGCGGTCGAAGACGGCGGTGTGGAACAGCACGGCCAGGATGAAGGCCGGCTTGTCCGACAGCGCGTGGGATACCTCCTCCGCCATGGCCAGCATGGCGGAGATGCGCGCCCAGTCATGATGCGCGCGGTGCGGTTCCGCGTGGCGGTGCTGGAGGTCTGCGAAGATGGCCGGCGTCACGGCGTTCACTCATCTCCGCGAATCGGCGCCGGGCGTGGGCCCGGCGCCGCAAGGCTCAGGCGCTTTCGTACAGGCGCGTCAGGCTGAACTCGCGGTGGCCGAGCAGCTCGGCCGCCGTCAGCTCGCCATCGGCGGTGCGCAGGATGCAGTCCAGCAGCGCCTCCCCGGCCTCATCCATGTTCATCTGCTTCTGCAGCAGCCCGGTCACATCGACGTCGATGTGTTCGGACATGGTGCGCTGGGTGCGCGGGTTGGCCGTCAGCTTGATCACCGGCAGGATCGGGTTGCCGATGACATTGCCCTGGCCGGTCGGGAAGGTGTGCACCGCGAAGCCCGAAGCCGCGCAGAGCGTCACCATCTCCGCCGCCGCGCTCGACGAATCCATGAACCACAGGCCCGCATGGGTCGGCATCTCGGCCTTGTCCAGCACGCCATCGACCGTGCACTTCTTGCCGATCTTGGTGATGTTGCCGAGCGCCTTTTCCTCGATGGTGGTCAGGCCACCCTCGATATTGCCCTTGGTCGGCTGGCTGTCGGACAGGTCGCTGGTCTTGTTCACCTCCACCACGCGCTGGTAGCGGTCGAACATCGCCTGGAACTGGGCGCGGATCTCGGGCGTCTTGCAGCGCGCGGCCACCAGGTGCTCGCCGCCGGTCAGCTCCGTCGTCTCGCCGAAGACCAGCGTGTTGCCGTTGCCCCAGAGCTTGTCATAGGAGTTGCCGACGGTGGGGCAGGAGGCGAGGCCGGAGGTGGTGTCGCTTTCGCCGCACTTCGTGGAAACCCAAAGCTCCACCAGCGGCGCCTTGGTCTTCTTCAGCTTCGACGCATGCTTCACCAGCCGGTAGGCGGCGCGCGATGCGCTGGCGATGGTGTTGATGTCGCCATTCTGCTCGATGGCGAAACCCTCCACCGGCTTGCCGGACTTGGCGATGCCCTCGACGATCTTGCCGGTCCAGCCCGGCTCGATGCCGATGACGATGACGCCGGCGACGTTCGGGTTGGTGCCGGTGCCGATCAGCGTGCGGAAATGCAGGTCCAGGTCGGCGCCGAATTGCAGGCGGCCATAGGCGTGCGGAATCGCCAGCGCGCCCTTGATGTTGTTGGCGACGGCCTCGGCCGCGGCATTGGAAAGGTCGTCCACCGGCAGGATGATGACGTGGTTGCGCACGCCCATCCGGCCATTCTCGCGCCGCCAGCCTTCGAAGCTGGCATCTCTCAGGTTCAGGCCCATCGGATGCGTTCCCTTACCAGCGCTTGGTCTTGACGTTGTGCACGTGCAGATGCTCGCCGGCGCCGATATCGGCCACCGCGCGGCCGATATCCGTGCCGTACTTCATGATGGTGTCGCCCTTGGCGATGGACCGGATCGCCAGCTTGTGGCCGATCGGGATGTCCGACTTGGAGTCGAACTCCATCATCTTGTCCTGGTCCATGATCCAGCCATTCAGCCTGGTGCCGGCCTTCAGGCCTTCCACCACCACCACGCCCACGCTGTCGCCCTCATCATGGACGACGAAATGGATTTGCATCGATCCCCCCGGTACCCTTTGGAGCGCGCACCCTAGGCCCCGGAACCGCCCCCTTCAACCGTCCCTCGCGACGTGCCATTCAGGGCGGCGGAAACACGGGAAGAAGGGGCTGCCACCATGGCGGGCGTCTACTGGTATGCCGGCAACTGGTCCACCGAGGAGCCGAAGATCATCGGCCCGATGGACCATGCCTTCTGGCTCGGCAGCGTGATCTTCGACGGGGGCCGGTCCTTCAAGGGCGTGGCGCCGGACCTCGACCTGCATTGCGCCCGCGCCGTGCAATCGGCCCGCAACATGCTGATGAAGCCGACCAGGACCCCGGCCGAGATCGAGGAACTGTGCCGGGAGGGCATCCGCCGCATGGGTCCGGAGGCGGAGCTGTATATCCGCCCGATGTTCTTCATCCGCCGCGGCCTGGGCGCCGCGCGGCCGGATCCGGACAGCACGGATTTCATCCTGGCGATCTACGATGCGCCGCTGCCCGAATATAAAGGCTTCTCCGCCTGCCTCGCCCCGCAGCGCCGCCCGGCGCCGGACCAGGCGCCCACCGACGCCAAGGCCGCCTGCCTGTACCCGAACGGGTCCCGCGCCTCCGCCTTCGCGCATGAGAAGGGGTTCGAGGCCGCGGTGGTCTGCGACCCGATCGGCCATGTGGCGGAATTCGCCCATGCCAACCTGATGTTCGCCAAGGACGGCAAGGTCATCACCCCCGCCGAGAACGGCACCTTCCTGGCCGGCATCACCCGCCACCGCGTCATCGCCCTGCTGCGCGAGGCCGGCGTGACGGTCGAGGAACGCGCCGTGAAGCCGGAGGAGCTGGAGACGGCGGACGAGATCTTCTCGACCGGCAACTACGGCAAGGTGCTGCCCTGTTCGAACTGGCAGGGCCGCGCCATGCAGCCCGGCCCGCTGTGCCAGAAGGCGCGCACGCTGTATTTCGACTGGGCCGAGGCGAAGTGGCGCATCCTGCCCAAGGTCGCGGCGTAGTCTAGGCTTTCAGCCGCACAAGCAGCCCAGGCGGCGATGTGGCGCTGGCATCCTCCAGCGTCACCGCCAGCCCATGCAGCTCCGCCACCGCCGCCACAAGCGCCAGGCCGAGGCCGGCGCCCTGGGTGCTGCGGGCGGCGTCCAGCCGGTGGAAGCGGCGGAACACCAGCGGCTTGTCGGCATCCGGGATGCCCGGCCCGTCATCGGTCACGGTGATTTCCGGCCCCGGCCGCAGCGCCAGCGCAACGCGGCCACCGTCGTGCCCGTGGCGGATGGCGTTCTCCACCAGGTTCGCCAGCATCTGCGTCAGCAGGTCGCGGTCGCCCTGGATGGTCACATTCGGGAAAAGGTCCGTCTCCAGCACCTGGCCGCGCTCGGCGGCCGCACTGGCGTAAAGCTCTGCCACCGTCTCCATCACCGCATTCAGGTCGACATGCGAAAAAGCGGCGCGCCTGGCGCCGCTTTCGATCTGGGCGATGCGGAGAAGGGCGGCGAAGATTTCGAGGATACGGTCGCATTCGGCCACCGCCGCCTCCGCCTCCGGCCCCTCCAGCGATTCCAGCCGCTGGCGCAGCCGGGTCAGCGGGGTTCGCAGGTCGTGCGCGATGTCGTCCGTGACCTGGCGCAGCGCGGCCATGGTGCCCTCCAGCCGGTCCAGCGTGGCGTTCACCCGCCTTGCCAGACGGTCGAATTCATCGCCGCCGGGTCGCGCCAGCAGCCGCGTGCCGAGCCGGCCCTGCTCCACCTCCGCCAGGGCGCGTTCCATCTGCGCCGCGCGCCGCACCACGCTGCGCCCCACCACCAGACCGCCGCCGAGCGCCAGCAGCAGCGCCGCGCCGCCCACCCAGCCGGCGGCACCGAGCAACTGCGCCTCCAGCTCCCGCACCGGGGCCAGGTCGCGGCCGACCAGCAGGAAGTGGCCGGCCGGCAACGGTGTGCCGAGCGCCAGCAGCACGCTGTCCTGCCTCGCCGCATCCAGCCCCATGGTCGCCCAGCCGGTGCGACGCGGCGCGGTGGCCAGGTTGCCCGCGATCCGCCCGCCATCCGGCCCGAACAGCAGAAAAAACTGCGTGCCGCTGCGGTCCGAGGCGATGCGCGCCTCGATCGACAGCGCGATGGAGGCCGGCCCGCCCAGCCTGCCGGCATTCAGCAGCACCCCGGCATCGCGCTCGATCTCCGCCTGGATCTGCTGGCCCGCGAAGCGGGAGGAGGCCCAGAAGCCGATGCCCGCCAGCAGCACGGTGCCGAGCAGGGTCAGCGCCAGGTGCAGCAGGGTGATGCGAAAGCCGGTGGTGGCCCACCAGCGGGCGGGCTTATCCATCGAGCTTATCCATCCGGCGGCCGCGCGACATAGCCGGACCCGCGCAGCGTGTGGATCAGGCTCGGCTCCCCCAGCTTGGCGCGAAGCCGGCTGATATGGGTCTCGACCACGCTGGTGCGGGGGTCGAAATGGATGTCCCACACCTGTTCCAGCAGCATGCTTCGGGTCACCACCCGCCCGGCCTGGCGCAGCAGCACCTCCAGCAGCCGGAATTCGCGCGGTTGCAGATCAATCCGCTGCCCGGCGCGGGTCACGCTGCGGCGCAGCAGGTCCATTTCGAGATCGGCCACACGCAGCAGGCTGGGTTCCGCGTTCAGCGGCGGGCGGCGGCCGAGCGCATGCACCCGGGCCAGCAGTTCCGCAAAGGCAAAGGGTTTCGCGAGGTAATCATCGGCCCCCGCATCCAGCCCCTCCACCCGGTCGCCGAGGCCGGCACGGGCGGTCAGCATCAGCACCGGCGTCGCGATTCCCGCGCCACGCAGCGCGCGCAGCAGCCCCAGCCCATCGAGGCCCGGCAGCATGCGGTCCACCACAAGCACGTCGAAGCCGCCGCCGATCGCCTCCATCAGCCCGGCGCGACCCTCCGCCACATGGTTCACCAGGTGCCCGGCGCCGGTCAGCCCGCGGGAGATTTCGGCGGCCGTGCCGGCATCATCTTCGACCAGCAGGATTCGCAACTTCCGCGCCCCTCCAACCTTACCAATCCGTAGCCCAGCCGCGAGGCGGCTGTGAGCCCGGCTTCCCAGATGGCCACTACGGAAGATCCCGCATCGCAGAGGACCACGCCATGAGCAACATCCCGAACCCCGCCCCGCGCAGCCGGAAGCTGCTGGCCGCAGGGCTGCTGTCCCTCGCCTTGGGCACCAGCGCGCTGACCGTGCTGCCCTTCACCGGCCAGGCCCAGACCGCACCGGGTCAAGCCACGCCGGATACCGCCATCACACTGCCGCGCCAGGCCGGCCCGGTGGGCTTCGGCGACCTCGCCGCCCGCGTCGCCCCCGCCGTGGTGCGCGTGACCGTGACCGGGGAGGCAACGGCCGCCGCGGTGGCGGAGATTCCGCCCGAATTGCGCGGCACCCCGCTGGAGCCCTTCTTCCGCCGATTCCAGGAACAGCAGCGGCCCGGCGCACGCCCGGGTCAGCGCCCCGGCCAGCCGCCCCAGGGGCGCGCCCGCATGGGCCAGGGCAGCGGCTTCATCATCGACGCGGAAGGCTACATCGTCACCAACAACCATGTGGTGGGCGAGGCTGCCAGCGTCCGCGTGGAGCTGACCGACGGAAGGGAACTGCCGGCCCGCGTGGTCGGCCGCGACCAGCAGACCGACCTGGCGCTGCTGAAGGTGGAGGCCGGTGGCCCGCTGCCGACCCTGGTCTGGGGCGACAGCGATCAGACCCGCGTGGGTGACTGGGTGGTGGCCATGGGCAACCCCTTCGGCCTCGGTGGCACGGTTACCGCCGGCATCGTCTCCGCCCGCGGCCGGCAGATCGGCGCCGGGCCGTATGACGACTTCATCCAGACCGATGCGCCGATCAACCCCGGCAATTCCGGCGGCCCGCTCTTCAACGGGAATGGGGAGGTGGTGGGCATCAACACCGCCATCTATGCGCCCGGCGGCGGCAATGTCGGCATCGGCTTCGCCGTGCCATCCCGCATGGCGCGCAACGTGATCGATGATCTGAAGCGCGACGGCGTGGTGGCGCGCGGCTGGCTTGGCGTTGCGATGCAGCCGATCAACGAGGAATTGGCCGCCGCCCTGCGCCTGCCGAACCAGCGTGGGGCGCTGGTGGCGAGCGTGGAGCCGGACAGCCCCGCCGCCCGCGCCGGGCTGCGTCCGGGCGACGTGGTGGTGCGGGTGGAAGGCAGGGACGTCGCCTCGCCGCGCGACCTCGCGATCGCGGTGGCGGATCTGGAACCGGAAAGCAGCGCCAGCTTCACCCTGCTGCGCGATGGCGAGCGCACCGAACAGGCGGTGACCATCGGCCTGCGTGAGCAGCCGCAGCAGCAGGCCGCGGCCCAGTCCGGCAGCGGATCGGAGGCCGCGCGCCGCGACTCGCTCGGCTTGCGCCTGGCCCCAGCCCAGCGCCCCTTGCCCAACAGCAAGATCCCGGGCGGCCAGGCCGAAAGCCAGGGCGTGCAGGTGGCCGGCGTCGAGCCCGGCAGCGTCGCCGCCACCCGCGGCGTGCGTCCGGGCGACATCATCCTGCGCGCCGGCGGCCGCGAGGTCCGCAATCCGCGCGACGTGGCGGAGGCGGTGGCCGCCGCGCGGCGTGAGGGCCGGCCGGCCATCGCCCTGCAGATCTCCCGCGAATCGGGCAACGCCTTCGTGGCCCTGCCGCTCGAAGGCGAGGGCTGACCGACCGCCGCGGTGCGGCGAGGGCTGACCGACCGCCGCGGTGCGGCGAGGGCTGACCGGCCGCCGCGCTGCGGCGGGGCCTGACCAGACGCCGCCCGGCGCCGCCATGCGGCGGGCCGGGCGGGAGGGGCGCCGCCGGGTGGGCTGTCAGCCACCCGGCGGCGATGAATGCGACCGAGCGGCGACAGGCCTTCCGGGCGGTGCTTTCCGGCACCGCCTGCGTGCATCCGGCCAGCGTCTTCGATGCCGTCTCCGGCCGTATCGCCGCCGATCTGGGCTTCGAGACGGCGATCCTCGGAGGCTCCGTTGCCTCGCTCGCCGTGCTCGGCGCGCCGGACCACATCATCCTGACGCTGACCGAATTCGCGGACCTGATCCGCCGCATCACCCGCGGCGGTGCGCCGCCGCTGATCGTCGATGCCGACCATGGCTATGGCAATGCGCTATCCGTGATGCGGACGGTGGAGGAGCTGGAGACGGCCGGCGTCGCGGCCTTGACCATCGAGGACACGCTGCTGCCGCGCCCCTTCGGCCCGGACAAGCCGGCGCTGCTGCCGCTGGAAGAAGGGCTGGGCAAGATCCGCGCGGCATTGGCCGCCCGGGTGGACCCTTCGCTGGTCATCATCGCCCGCACCTCCGCCCTGTCCGTGACCGGCACGGAGGATGCCGTTTCCCGCGCCCGCGCCTATGCCGAGGCCGGCGCCGATGGCATCTTCGTCACCGGCCTGACCGACCTGGCCCAGTTGGACGCGCTGCGGGAGGCGACGGGGCTGCCGATCGTGCTCGGCAATGCGAAGCCGGGCCTCGGTGGGGCGGCGGCCTTCGCGGCGCATGGGGTGCGGGTGGCCTTGCAGGGCCACGCGACCTTCCCGGCGGCGATGCAGGCGGTGCACGACACGCTGAAGGCGCTGCGCGAGGGCACCGCGCCCAAGGATTTGCGCGGGTTGCCCGATGCGGCGGCGACGAAGCGCTGGCAGCGGGATGAATACTACGACGGCGCGATCCGGGATTTCCTCGGCGGCTGATTGACCGGGCGGCGGGCGGTACCGAGTCCAGGAGCGCACAGGCGAAAGCGGAATGCATCAGGCCAGCAGCGCCTGTGCCTCCTCCCACATGCGACGGACCACCTCGCCGGCTGGTTCCGCGCGGGCAAGGCTCGCCGCCTGGCCCGCCCATAACTGCATGTGTTCCGGATCGCCCGCCTTCGTCGCCGCCTCGCGCATCGCCGCCGTCGCGGCGCGCTGCAGCGGGTAGGGCAGCGCGTCATCGCCCACCGCCCCGGTCCACGCGCTGCCGATGGCCCGCGCCAGGCGCCCCGAGAAGGCGCGGGTCTGCACCGTGTCTTCCGGCATCGTGCGCGCAAGAGCGTCCGCCCAGGCGGGGTGGGTCGCGGCTTCCGGGGCCCGCAGCAGCGCCGTGCCGACCTGGACGGCCGAGGCGCCGAGCGCGAGGGCTGCCGCCAGACCGCGCCCATCCGCGATGCCGCCAGCCGCGATGACCGGCACCCCCACCGCATCGGCCACGAGTGGCACGAGGGCGAAGGTCGTCCCGGCCTGCCGCGGGGCGGCTTCGGCGTCGAAGGCGCCGCGGTGGCCGCCCGCCTCCGCGCCGGACACCACCACGGCATCCGCACCCGCCGCCTCCGCCTGGCGGGCCTCGGCCACGGCGGTGACGTTGGCGAACCAGATGATGCCGCGCCGCTTGAGCTCGGCCACGAAAGGTGCCGGCCAGATGCCCATGATGGAGGAGACCACATGGGGCGCGACGGCAAGTATGCCCTCCAGCTGCGCGTCGAAGTCGGGCAGGAACGCCGCGTCGAGGTTGCCCATCGGCGCGCCGTGGGCCGCGAGCAGGCCCGCCATCCGCGCCTCTGCGGCCGCGTCACGCCGGGGCGCCGGGTCCGGGATCCAGGTGTTGATCTGGAACGCCCCATTCGACGTCGCCCGGAACGCCTCCGCCCATGCGGCGATGGCGGCCGGGTTCATCTGCAGGGCACCGAGCCCGCCGAGCCCGCCCGCATTGGCCACCGCGGCCGCCAAGGCCGGCGGCGAGGCGCTGGCCATCGGCCCCATGACAACGGGAATGCGAAGACCGAAGGCCTGGCAGAAGGCGCGGGCGCGGCTGGATGGCGTCATGGCCGGCAGCCTGCGCCTCGGGACGCGATTGAGGAAGAGGCAGCCCGTGGGGCAGGGACCAGCTATCAGTCCTCTTCGCCGTAGGGATTTTCGGTTCCGCGCAGATGCAGCCGGATCGGCACGCCCGGCATGTCGAACTTTTCGCGAAAACTGTTCACCAGGTAGCGGCGGTAGTCTTCGGGCAGTTGCTCGGCGCGGGTGCCGAAGACGGTGATGGTGGGCGGGCGGGCCTTTGGCATGGTGGCGTAGCGCAGCTTGATGCGCTTGCCCTCCACCAGCGGCGGCTGGTGGCGTTCCTTCATGATCTCGAACCAGCGGTTCAGCTCGCCGGTCGGCACGCGGCGGTTCCACAGGTCATAGACGGTGCGGACCGTGGGCATCAGCTTCTCCAGCCCCCGCCCATTGGCGGCCGATAGCGGCACCACGGCGATGCCCTTCATCTGCGCGAAGCTTGCGGTCAGCGTGTCCTCCAGCTTGCGCCGGGTGGCCGTCCGGTCCTCCACCGCGTCCCATTTGTTGAAGGCGATCACCAGGCCGCGGCCCTCACGCTCCGCCAGCCGGCCGATGCGGAGGTCCTGCTCGTCCATGCCCTGGATGGCGTCCACCACCAGGATCACCACCTCCGCCTCCTTCAGCGCGGCGATGCTGGCTTCGGTGGAGATCTTCTCCAGATGCTTCTCGATGCGGGCCTTCTTGCGCAGGCCGGCGGTATCGACCAGCCGGATCGGCCCCTCGGCGTCGCGGAATTCGACGCTGATCGCATCCCGCGTCAGCCCCGGCTCCGGCCCGGTGATCATGCGTTCCTCGCCGACCAGCGAATTCAGCAGGGTGGATTTGCCGGCATTGGGGCGGCCGAGAATGGCCAGCCGCAGCGGCCTTTCCCGTTCCTCCCCCCGCCCGCGCCGCGGTTCGGCCTGCAAGCGGTCCCGCACCTCGTCATGCAGATTACCGAAACCGTCGCCATGTTCGGCGGAGACCGCGATGGGGTCGCCGAGGCCGAGTTCATAGGCCTCCATCGCCGATTGCATGCCCAGCCGGCCCTCGGCCTTGTTCGCCACCAACAGCACCGGGCAGGGCGCCTTGCGCAGCCATTGGCCGAAGGCGCGGTCGGCGGCGGTCAGCCCGGTGCGGACATCGACCACGAACAGCACCAGGTCCGCCTGCCGCAGCGCGCCCTCGCTGCTCGCGGTCATCCGCCCGGCCAGGGTATCCGGTGCCGCTTCCTCCAGCCCGGCCGTGTCGATCAGCCGGACCGGGATGCCGCCGATCTCGGCTTCGACTTCCTTGCGGTCACGGGTGACGCCGGGGGTGTCGTCCACCAGCGCGATCTTCCGGCCGGCCAGGCGGTTGAACAGCGAGGATTTGCCCACATTGGGCCGGCCGAGGATGGCGACGGTGCGCGCGGCCGGCCCCCTCATAGCACCGCCCGCGCCAAGTTGCGCGCGCTCGCTCGTCATGGCGCCCCGGCGTGAAGTCTTCCGGGCGTAGCGCCTCAGCGCAGCGCCATCAGCGTCCCGTCATCGCCCAGCACCACCAGCGTGCCCTGCGCCAGCGCGGCGGGCAGGGTGGAGCCGGAGGAGAGCGGCACGCGGCCGGCGATGCTGCCATCGCCCGGCGCCAGCATCAGCAATTCGGACCGGCTGGAGGGGACCAGCACGAAGCCGCCGGCCAGGATCGGCGGGCCGAAGCGGGCCGCATCGCCACGTCGGCCGCCGGCCGGGGAGGGGTCGAGCTCCGAGACCCAGCGGATGCGCCCATCCTCGCGCCCCACCGCCACCGCTTCCCCGGCGCGGGTGACGGAGAAGACCCAGTCGCCGGCGGAAGCCACGCCGGTGCCGCCGCCGAAGGTCCGTTCCCACAGTCGCCGCCCGCTGCGGAGGTCCACTGCAATGGTGGTATTCGCCAGGCCCGCGGCCAGCACGCGCCCGCGGTCGATCACCGGCAGGCCGGTGATGCCGACGATATCGGCCAGGCTGGTCGCGCCGATGGTGCCCAGCCCCTCGGACCACAGCAGCCGGCCATCCGACACGCGCAAGGCGGTAAGTTCGCCCGTGCCGAAGCCGGCCACCACCGCCTCGCCCTCCACCGCCGGCGCGGGCAGGCCGAGCGGCAGGGTGCTGGCCGCGCCGGCGCGATGCGTCCACAGCCGGCGCCCGTCTTCCGTGGACAGGGCGAGCAGGTGGTTCTCCAGCGTCACCACGAAGATCCGCCCGCCGGACACGGTGGGCGCGCCGCGGGTGGGGGAAGGCGTGCGGACGCGCCAGCGTATGGCGCCATCCTCCGGCGAAAGGGCCAGCACCTCGGCCATGCCGGTCGCCACATACAGCACGCCATCGGCGAAGGCGGCGCCACCGCCGACGGTGCCGGCGCTTTCATCCTCCGGCGTCGTCTCCACTCGCCAGCGCCGCCCGCCATCGGCCAGCGCGTAGGCGGAAACCTGGCCGGAAGCATCCACGGCATAGACGCTGTCACCGGCGATGATCGGCCCGGCGGTCAGCCGGGACCGGTAGCCGGAGCCGCTGCCGATCGAGGCCCGCCAGGCCTGGCGCGGCTCCGCGGTGAATTCGGCGTGCCCGGGCGCATGGCTCGGCGGGCCGCCGGCCTGCGGCCAATCCACCAGGGTCGTGGCCGGCGGCAGCGCGACCGCGCCCGCCGCGCCGGAATCCGCGGCGAGCGGCGGATCGGCGCTCAGCACGCTGCGGCGCTCACCCGGCAGCGGCACCTTGCGGCTGCCCATCAACCCGTCGAGGCTGGAGCAGCCGGGCAGTAACGCGGCCGCCCCGAGCAGCGCGGCGCGGCGGGAAACCATGTTCTTCATCATGAGCCGAGCCCTGCCGCCAGCCGCTGCGCGCGTTCACGCAGCCCGGGTGTTGCCGCCGTATCCGCGGCCAGCGCCTGCAATTGCTGCCGCGCCTCCGCCGTATCGCCGCGGCGGATGGCCACCAGCGCCGCCATCTCCCGCGCCGGGGCCTGCCAGGCATTGCCCGGCTGGGTCAGCGGCCCGATGCGCGCGGCAAGCTGCGCCGGGTCCACCGTTTCCAGCCCGTGGCCCACATAAAGCAGCGCGGCCAGGTCGCGGTACAGCGCCTCCGCCGCGCTGTCGCGGGCGACCTCATCCCACAGCGCCAGGGCGGCCGGGGTATCGCCGGTCTCCGCCTTCAGCGCGGCGGCGCGCAGCCGCGCCAGGGTGCGGTAGCCATCCGGGGCGGCTTGCGCCAGGGCGCTGAACTGGTTGGCCACAGCGGGCAGGTCCGCCCCGGGCGCTTCCGCGGTTCGGTGCAGGGCCAGGTAGGTCTCGGCCGCGGTGGCGGCCTGCCGTTGATCGTTCCAGCGCCACGCCTGCCAGCCGCCGACGGCGGCCAGCGCCAGCAGCGTCACGCCGAGCGCGACGCCCCCCCAGCGCTTGGCCAGGCGGCGGGTGCGGTCGGCGCGGAAATCCTCTTCGATCTCGTCGAAGATATCGGGCACGGGCAATCCTTCGGTCCGCAGGGGGCCGGACCATAGCGGTCCGTACAGGTCACGTTAAGCCCAGGGTCTTAGCCTCCCGCCCATGCGCCCGCCACCTCAGCCCGTCATCACGCGTCCGGCCCAGGCCGGACGGCGCCGGCCGACCCTGCTGCTGCCGGCGTTTCTGGCGCTCGGTGCCTGCGGCATGGAGCAAACGGTGGGGGCGGCGGCGGGGCCGGTCATGGTGGCAACCGGTGCCGCCCTGGTGCTGACCGGGAGGACCCCGGTGGACCATGTGGCCAGCCTGGTGACCGGGCGCGACTGTTCCGTGGTGCGGCTGGAGCGGCGCGAGGACTGGTGCGCCCCCCCGCCCGCCCCACCGCCGCCGGTCGCCTATTGCACCCGGTCCCTCGGCAGCACCGATTGCTGGACCACGCGGCCCTTCAACGCCGGCCGCCAAGTGGCGGACCCGCCGGCGCCGTGAGATGCCCGGAGATTCAGTGACTGTTCGAATACACCGGCGGATCCTCAGCCGCCGGCATTCCCGAACGGTTGCTCAGGCGGTTCAGGCCAGGGGGCCGCGCCAGAGCTGGATGCCCGGGCGCGAGGCGGCCCGTGGATTGGCCAGGTTCAGCGCCGCCGGGCGTTCCGCCACCAGCCGCCATTTCTCGTGCAGCATCCTGATGGCGGCGCCTTCCTCCGTGCGGTTCTGTGGTGCCAGCATCAACCAGCGCACCCGGTCATGCAGTTCCGGCAGCGCGCGGGAGGTCAGGCCGAACAGCAGGCGGGGCACGCCGACGCGGAGGTAGTCCCAGCTTTCCTCCCGCGTCAGCAGGTCCTGGGCCAGGGCGCCGCGTGGCGGAAGCTTTTCGGGGTCCGCGCCCACCGCGGCCTGCAGAAGCCTGTTCTCGCCGTCCTCCAGCCCTTCCGCCTGCAAGGCGGCCAACAGCCGGCCGAAGCGGCCGGGGTCGGATTCCGTGGCGTGCAGCACCGGCGTCAGCCCGCGCCGGCGGCAGGCCTGCAGCGCGGCAAGCGGCAGCCCGGGCTGCGCGACGCCGAGAAACAGGGCCCGCCAGCTGTCCCGCGCTCCGTCCAGGCTGTGGGCGAGGCCGATCCATTCGGCGCCGTCCTCGGCCGCTCCGGCCGGCAGGGCGGTGCCGCAGACAGCCTCATGCGCCGCTGCCACCTGCGGTGCGCCGAGCGCATCCTCCGCGGCCGCCGCGACAGGCGCCGGCTTCTGGATGGGCAACGCTGCCGGGGCGGCTGCCGGCGGGGGGGAGGTCTCCGGCTGGGGGGGCTGGGTCGCGGGCTCGGGCCGCGAATCAGATGGCGGTTCCGTGGGCGCCGCCGGTTCCATGCGCGCATCGACCATGGCGGGCCGCGCCGTGGGGCGCTCAACCGCGGCGGTCGCCGGTGCAGCCTTCAGGACCGGCCGGCTGGACAGGATGGTCTGCGGCGTCGGGAGCGAGACCGGGTCCGGAGCCGGGTCCGGGGCTGGGTCCGGGGCAGGGATCGAAGTCGCGTCCGGTGCGGCCTCGGGGGCTGGGGTCTGCGCGGGTGTCGCTGCCGCCGGATCGGCCGCCGGAGCTGGGGCGTTGTTGGATGGCGGCGGCGATTCGGCCGGGCGGGCGTCCGGGGCAGTGGCTGCGGCCGGCCCTTCACCATTCCCGCCCAGCGCGGCCAGCAGGGGGCTGGCCCAGATCGGCGTGACGTGCCTGGGCGGCGCTGCGGTGGCCAGGAAGGAAAGCAGACCGGCCGGCTGCTCTGCCGCGGCGGCCTCCGGCGGCGGGACGGGCAACGCCAGCAAGGGCGGCAGCGGCATGACCGGGGCGGCCAAGGGATGGGCTGCCAAGGAGGGGGGCGCCAGGGAGGGGGCCGCCAGGAAGGGAGAAGCCGGGGAAGGCGCAGGCGGGGAGGGGGAGAGCAACGCGGCCAGTGGCCCAAGCTCATGGAGCGGCGCCTCTTCGGCCGTCGGCGTGTCGTCGCCGGCCACCGTGGCTTGGCTGTCTTCTGCCGTCCGTATTGCGGGCGCCTCCGCCTCCGCCGCCGGCCCCGTTCCGGGCTCAGGCTCGGGCTCATGCTCCGCCAGGGCCGGGGCCTGGGCTACAGGCTCCGGCGCCGCCTGGCGCGGTGCCAATGCGGCGCGCAGCCGGGCCGCCCAATCCACGACACCGCTGTCCTGCTGCGCCATCAACGCCTCCCCATCCCGCCTTGCCGCGTCTACCAGCCGGAACGGGGCGCCTCAACCGCTGATGGAACAGCGCCGCTCACGGGGCGAAGCGCGCCGGGGCGCCGAGCGGCTCGCCCAGCACCGCATCCTCGCGCATCACCGCCTGGCCGCGGATGATGGTCATCACCGGCCAACCGGTGCAGGAATGCCCGGCGAAGGGGGTCCAGCCGCAGGGCGAGGCGATCCAGCTTTCCTCGATGGTGCGGGTCTTCTTCATGTCCACCACGGTGAAGTCGGCGTCGTAGCCGGCGGCCATGCGACCCTTGCCGACCAGGCCGAAGACCCGTGCCGGGCCCGCATTCATCAGGTCCACCAGGCGGGGCAGGGAAAGCCGGCCGGCGCTGACATGGTCCAGCATCACCGGCACCAGGGTCTGCACGCCGGTGAGCCCGGCGCCGCATTCGGGCCAGGGCTTTTCCTTGGACGCCCGGCTATGCGGCGCGTGGTCGGACCCCACGGTGTCCACCGTGCCATTCGCCACCGCCTCCCACGCCGCCGCCATGTGGCGGGCATCGCGGATCGGCGGGTTCATCACGGCGTAGCCGCCGAGGCGGTCATAGGCCTCATCCGTCTGGGTCAGGTGGTTCAGCAGCACTTCCACCGTGCAGACGTCGCGGAAGTCCTTGAGGTAGTTCAATTCCTCGGCGGTCGAGACGTGCAGGATATGCGCCGGCCGCCCGGTCTTGCGGGCGATCGCCATCAGCCGGCGGGTGCCGAGGAAGGCGCATTCCACGTCGCGCCATTCGGCATGCATCCGGTGCGGCATGCCGGTGGTGTAGGCGCCCTTGCGCGCCTGCAGCCGGTATTCATCCTCCGAATGGTAGCTGATGCGGCGCCGCCCGCTGCGCATCGCGGCTTCCAGGCTCGCATCATCCTCCACCAGCAGGTCGCCGGTGGAGCTGCCGGCGAAAACCTTCACGCCGCAGACATTCGGCTCGGCTTCCAGCGCGGCCAGCTCGGCGATGTTGGACTTCGCGGCGCCGACATAGAAGCCGATGTCGCACCAGGCGCGGCCGGCGACGAAATCCCGCTTCCAGTCCAGCTTCTCCCGCGTCGTGATGGAGGGGTTGGTGTTCGGCATGTCGAAGACCGCGGTCAGGCCGCCGAGCACCGCGGCCTTGGTCCCGGTGGCGATGGTTTCCACCGCCGCATCGCCCGGCTCGCGCAGATGCACATGGCTGTCGATCAGGCCGGGCAGCACATGCAGGCCGGTGCAGTCGATGGTCTCCGCCGCCGTGGCGGTGCGCAAATCGCCGATGGCGGCGATGCGGCCGGAGCGGACGCCGACATCGGTGGCCTCCATGCCCCAGGGCAGCACCACGGTGCCGCCGCGCAGGACGAGGTCAAAGGTCTGGGTCATGGCGGGCGGTCCTCCGGCTCATCAAGCCCTCATAATGGGCAAAGCGCCGGCGTCCGGCTACCCGCCCAGCACCTGCCACACATCCCCCGAGGCATCCCGCCGCTCCACATGCGCGCGGTGCCACAGCGCGTAGAACAGCAGGTGCCAGGCGGCGAAGCCGCGGTGCTTGTCGCCGGCGGCGTTGCGGAACAGTGCCGCCACGCGGTCCGGCTTCGCCACCTCCGCCACGCCGGGCTGGGCCGCGACCAGCGGGCCAAGGCGTTCGCCCACCCCGCCGATCCAGGCCGCGACCGGCACGGTGAAACCCTGCTTCGCGGCAAAGGGCTGCGCGCCCGGCACATGCCGGGCGGTCCAGGCACGCAACAACCATTTGCCGGTGCGGCGGCGGACCTTCAGGCTGTCCGGCAGGCGGAAGGCGCAGGCCGCCACTTCCGGGTCCAGGAAGGGCGTGCGGCCTTCCATGCCATGGGCCATCAGGCAGCGATCGAGTTTGGTCAGCAGGTCATTCGGCAGCCAGTCGGCGATATCCGCGGCTTGCGCGGCCTGCAGGCGGGTGCGGCCGGGCAGGGCGGTCGCGGCCTCCGCCGCCGCGATGCCGTCCCGCCAGGTGCGCGGGGCCTCCCGCAGCACGTCCTTCACATGGTCGAAGGCGCCGGTGGCGCGCGGCCGGCGGCCCCAGAGCCACAGCGGCCGCATGGCGCTGCGATAGCGGCCATAGCCGCCGAACAGCTCATCCCCACCCTCGCCCGAGAGCACCACCTTCACATCCTGCCGTGCGCGGCGGGCGAGGAACCAGGTGGGGATGACGGCGTAGTCCGCCGCCGGGTCGTCCATCGCCGCGACGATCTTTGGCAACTCGCGCCAGACCTCGGCCTCGCTCACCGTCACCAGCGTGTGGATGGCGCCATGCGCGCGGGCCGCCGCCTCCGCCGCCGCGCGTTCATCGGTGGCGCCCGGCACGTCGAAGCTGGCGGTGAAGGCGCGGACGGGCTGGCTGTTCAGCCGGGCCATCATCGCCAGCACGGCGCCGGAATCGATGCCGCCGGACAGGAAAAGGCCATAGGGCACGTCGCTGCGCTGATGCAGGCGGACGCTGTCCTCGAAGGCGGCATCGAGGCGCGCCAGCGCGTCCTCCTCCGACACCGCCACCGGCCCGCCCTCCGGCAGCGCGGCGCGGCGGTGGCGCTCGACGATCGCACCATCCGCGATCACCACGGTCTCGCCCGGCAGGATGCGGGTAATTCCGGAAAAAATGGTCTCGGCGCCGGTGGTGAACTGGATCTGCAGCAGCTCGTCCCGCGCCTCCGCCCGCACGCGCGGCTGCACCAGCCCGGCGGCGAGCAGCGCCTGCGGTTCCGAGGCGAAGGCGATGCCGCCCGCCACCTCCGCGATATACATCGGCTTGATGCCGAAGGGGTCGCGCGTCAGCACCAGGCGGCGGGTGGCGCGGTCGTGCAGCGCCATGGCGTACATGCCGCGCAGCGCCAGCGCCGTCGCCGCCGCGCCGTCGCGCCGATACAGGTGCAGCGGCGGTTCGCAATCGGACCCGGTGGCGCAGACCAGCGCATGCGCCTCCCGCAATTCCAGGTAGTTGTAGACCTCGCCATTGGCGACCAGCGTGGTCGGACCTGCGAACAGGGGCTGGTCGCCGGTGGCGAGGTCGATGATCGCCAGGCGGTTATGCGCCAGCCCGACATTGTCGGCGATGTGCACGCCCTGCCCATCCGGCCCGCGATGCGCCAGCGCGGCGAGCATGGCATGCAGGATTTTGGGATCGGGGGTCAGGCCCTGTTTCAGGGCGAGGCCGGCAATGCCGCACATCAGGCCTGTCCCTTTCGCGCGGCGGCTTCTGCAAGGAATTCGGCCCAGGCGGCCAGCACCGGAGCTTCCGCATGGCGTGCCAGGAAGGCGGCGCGGCCGGCGGAGGCCAGGGATGCGGCGTGGGCCGGGTCATCCAGCACCTGCGCGATGGCGGCGGCCAGGGCGGCGTGGTCGCCGATCGGCACCAGCAGGCCGGTCTCGCCGGGGCGGATCACTTCCCGCGGTCCGTCCGCCGCCGTCGCCACCACGGGGCGGGCGGCGGCGAAGCCCTCCAGCACGACATTGCCCAGCGGCTCGATCCGCGACGGCACGACCAGCAGGCGGCTGGCGGCGAGCAGCGCGCCGACATCCTGGCGCCAGCCGAGGAAGGCGACGCGGCCGCCGAGGCCGAGTTCGCGCACCAGCGCTTCCAGCGCCGCCCGCTCCGGCCCCTCGCCGGCCAGGGCCAGATGCACCGAGGCCGGCAGCAGCGCCATGGCGCGCAGCAAGGTGCCGAAATCCTTGTTCGGGTGCAGCCGGCCCATCGCCAGCAGCGGCACCGCGCCGGTCGGGAAGGGAAGGGCGGCGGGGGGCGTGCCGGCCAGGTCCGCGGCGAAGTTCGGCACCAGCCGTACCCGGTCGGCCGGCCAGCCCTGGCTGCCGATCCAGTCGCACAGGCCCTGGGTATTGGCGGCCAGCAGGTCACAGCCGCGGTAGTGCTTCAGCGCATAGGCGCCGCCCAGCCGCCCGGTCATGGCCCAGCCATCGCGCGCATCGGTGGCGGCGCGGGTGAAGCCGGCGGCGCGGTTCATCCAGGCCACCACCACCTGCGGCTGGAAGCCGCGCAATGCGGCGCGCAGCCGCCGGGCCGTCATCCAGTCGAGCGGCCCGCCGAAGCGAAGCTGCACCGGGGCCAGCCCGCCCGCCGCCAGCCTTGCGGCGCGGCCGGGCTCGCGCCGGATCACCGCCAGCACCTGCATCCCGGCGCGATGCTGGGCCAGGACCAGGCGTTCGAAGAAGCCTTCCGCCCCGCCCTGCACGGCGCCGGCCATGACATGCGCGACCCTCACGCGGGCACCGTCGGGGCAGGCATCGGTGCCGCCAGCAGGCGTTCGGCCGCCTCCAGCACGCGCGATTCCGGCAGCGCGGTCATCGGCGCCTCGAAGGGCGGGCCATCGGCCTCCACCGCCACGGCCCGCTTGCCGCAGGGGCCGTATTCGGCGGCGCTGCTGCGGCCGAACAATCCGATGGTCGGCGCGCCGGTGGCGGCGGCCAGGTGCATCAGGCCAGAATCATTGCCGAGGAACAGCGCCGCCCGGCGCAGCACCGCCGCCACCTCCGGCAGCGCCAGAGTGCCGACCAGGTCGACCGCATCCGGGAAAGCCTCCAGCACCGGCGCGGCCATGGCCCGCTCCACCGCGCCCGGCCCGCCGAGGATGGCGATGCGCGCCCCTGCCAGGGCGCCGCCCGGCGCCGTCAGGGCGCGCGCCACATGAATGAATCGCTCTGCCGGCCAGACCTTCTCGGCCCAGTTGGCGGTCGGACCGAGCACCAGCCAAGGCGTGCCGGGCAGCAGGCTGGCGGCGCGCGCCTCATCGGAAGGTGCGGTCCAGGCGACGGGCAGCGGCGGCGGTGCCAGCGCCATGAGCGCGCCGAGATGCGTCAACCGGTGGCCAGGCCGCCGGCCGCCCTTGCCGGTCAGGCGCCTGCGCGCCGGCACCGTCCAGGCCAGGGCGGAGGCCCGCAGATCCACCACCAGGTCCCAGCGGGTGCGCGCCACCTGCCACCACAGATCCAGCCAATGCAATTCGAAGCGCCGCTTCGCCACCACGATCAGTCGCTCCAGCCCCGGCATGCGGGCGAAGACGCCGGCCGCCGCCGGGCCGCAGGCCACCGTGATGCGGGCGCCGGGATGGGCGCGCAGGAGATGGTCCAGCAGCCCGGTGGACAGGACCGCGTCGCCGATCCGGGTGGCGGTGACGAAAAGGATGCGCATGCCAGCATTGCCTAGCACGCTGGCCGGAATCGTCCCAAGCGGGGGTGCCCCGCATTGGTATCGGTTGCAACGCCGTCGCATCTTGCCCATGTGCGAAAAATGCCGATCACTCTCCTGACCGGACGCGGCGTTGTGGAAGTGGCCGGCCCGGATCGGGGCGGCTTCCTGCAGGGCCTGGTGTCCAATGATGTCACCGCCGCCGGCCCGGGCCAGGCGGTCTGGGCCGCGCTGCTGACGCCGCAGGGCAAGTGGCTGGCCGATTTCTTCATCCAGGCGGAAGGCGAGCGCCTGCTGCTGGATGCGGAGGCGGCGCAGGTGCCCATGCTGGTGCAGCGCCTGTCGCGCTTCAAGCTGCGTGCCAAGGTGACATTGCGGGATGCCTGCAGCGACCTGTCGGTGCTGGCCGGCTGGGGCGGCGCGATCCCGCCCGCCGGGACGCTTGCCGCGCGCGACCCCCGCCTGCCCGAAGCCGGCTGGCGCGCGCTGGTGGCCGCGCATCTGGTCGGCGGATCGGTGCTGACCGATGCGACGGAGGCGGATTACGACCTGCATCGCTTGCGGTTGGGCCTGCCCGACGGCTCGCGCGACCTGCTGCCGGAGAAATCCGTCCTGCTGGAAGGCCCCTTCGACGAGCTCGGTGGCGTGTCCTGGACCAAGGGCTGCTACATGGGGCAGGAGCTGACGGCGCGCACCAAGTATCGCGGCCTGCTCAAGCGGCGCATCATCCCGGTGACGGTCGAGGGCGGCCTGCCACCCGCCGGCACGCCCGTGTTGCGGGATGGTGTGGAGGTGGGGGAGATGCGCTCCGCCCGGGATGGCCACGGCCTGGCGCTGCTGCGGCTGGATATCCTGGCCGCCGGCGGCACGCTTTCGGCCGGTGGCGCCGTGCTGACGCCGCGGGTACCGGAGTGGATGAACCTGCCCTCCGCGGCCTGATCGGCGCGGGCAGTTCAGCCGGCCGCTTTCTCGATCTCCGCGCGGGTTTTCAGGTCCGCGTATTTCTGGCCCATGTCGAACAAATTCGCCTCATGCGGGCCGATCGCGCGGTCGCCAACGCAATCCGTTGCCACGATGGTGCGGAAATTGTGCTGCAGGCTGTCCACCACCGTGGCCCGCACGCAGCCGGATGTCGTGCAACCCGCCACCACCACCGTATCGGCGCCCTGGAAGCGCAGCCAGCTGGCCAGGTTGGTGTCGAAGAAGCCGCTGGCGCCCTGCTTGCGGACGATATGCTCGCCTGGCCGCGGCGCCAGCTCCGGCACGATCTGCGACAGCGGCGAGGCCTCGGTCAGCTTCAGCAGCGACGGCGCCTTCAGCGTGAAGACGCCGGCATCCGAGCCATCCCCGGCATAGACCACGCGGGTATGCGCCACCGGCCAGCGGTGGCGCCGGGCGAAGGCCAGCAGATGCACCGTCTGTTCGATGGCGGGCGCGATATTGCCGCCGCCGAAATGCGCGGGGTCGGCGAAGCCCACGACGAAATCGACGATCACCAGCGCCGGGCGGTTCCCCATGCCGGCGGCCTGGCCCATGCCCTGGCGGTGGTAGATCTCGGCCTCGGGGTGCCCACTCATGCCACAGCCTCCAGGTCTCGCAGCGATTGGATCATGGACGAGCGCAGCAGATAGGCGCGGTGCTTCGCCGGGTCGGCGACGGTCGCGCGCAGCTCGTCGTGGTAGGCGCGGCGGGCGTCGGGGTCGCGCTGGTTCAGGATCTGTCGGTTCCGCAGCGCCTGCTGCTGCACGACATCCAGTGCCACCTTGCGGCGCTGGCGGCCGTAGCGGCCCATGCTTTCCAGCGGCGCGCCGCGCCACACCTCGGCCAGCTTCTGCGCCAGGTTGAAGGCATCATGGATGCCGCCATTCATGCCCATGCCGCCGAGCGGGTTGTTGATGTGGGCGGCATCGCCGGCCAGGAAGACGCGGCCATGGACGTATTCGTCCACCACCCGCTCATGCACCCGGTAGCCGGTGCGATGCACCACCTCGTACCCCGCCGCATTCGGCACCACCGCCTGCAGCCTTTCCTGCATCCGCGCCGGCGAGGTCATGCGCTCCTCCGTCTCCTCCGGATCGGTCGGGAACAGCACCCGCCAGAGGGACGCCGTGCGGAGCAGCACGAACCATTCCTCAGGGTCCGAGATATAGGAGATGTCGGCGAGGTCCGGGATCGCCTCGTGGAAGGCGAAGGTGGTGGACAGGGACAGGAAGATCTCGGGAATTGTCTGGCCACGGAATTCGGTGCCCACGGCCCGGCGCACGGCGCTGCGCGCGCCATCGGCGCCGATCAGGTAGGAGCCGGCCAGTCTTTCCATGCTGCCGTCCTCGCGCGCGATGGTCAGCGTCACGCCATCCGCATCCTGCGTCACATCCGCGGCGCGGGCGTCGTAGATGAAGCGGACATCCGGGTTCGCCGCCATGCGGTCGCGCAGCATCTGCGTCAGCCGCCATTGCTCGCATTGCAGGCGATAGGGGTGGTTCGTGTCGGCCGCGAGCACGCCCATGTCGAAGGTTGCGATGGGGCCCGTGGCGCGGTCGCGGAACTGCCATTGCGGGCAGACGAGGCCCTGCGCGATCAGGCTTTCCACCACGCCGAAGCGGCCCAGCATATCCAGCGTCGGCGGATGGAAGGTGGAGGCGCGGAGGTCGGTCGGCAGCGCCCGGGCCTGCTCGATGATGGTGACGGGGATGCCTTCCCCGGCCAGGTAGGCGGCGGCAACCATGCCGACCGGACCGGCGCCGGCAATCAGAACGGGGAGGGGCTTGGGCATCGGTCACTCGCTGGTGTCGCCGGGACAATGCCGTGCGGGCGGCGGCGGCGGAAGGGGGGCGCTTGTGCGGCTGTCACGGCGGCGCATCTATCCCGCATGAACCTTCCCTTCCTGTCCAAGCCGCCCCGCATCGCCCTGCTGCGCCTGTCCGGCGCCATCGCCGCCCGTGGCGCCAGCCCCTTCGCCGCCGCGGGCATCAGCGCCCAGGCCAGCGGCCCGCTGATCGACCGCGCCTTCGGCATGAAGCGCCTGGCAGAGGTGGCGCTGGTGCTGAACTCGCCGGGCGGGTCGCCGGTGCAGTCCAGCCTGGTGGCGCAGCGCATCCGCCGCCTGGCGGACAAGAAGAAGGTGAAGGTCACCGCCTATGTCGAGGATGCCGCGGCCTCCGGTGGCTATTGGCTGGCCTGCGCGGCGGATGAGATCGTGGCGGACCCCGCCAGCATCCTGGGCTCCATCGGCGTGATCAGCGCGGGGTTCGGGCTGGAGGATGCGATCGGCCGGATCGGCGTGCAGCGGCGGATGCACACCTCGGGGACGGAGAAAAGCTTCCTCGACCCCTTCCGCCCGGAACGGCCGGAGGATGTGGCGCGGCTGGAGGCGCTGCTGGGCGAATTGCATGAGGTATTCCGCGACTGGGTCCGCACGCGGCGCGGCGCGCGGCTGAAGGCGCCGGAGGCCGAATTGTTCAGCGGCCGCTTCTGGACCGGGCGGCGCGCGGTGGAACTCGGCCTGGCGGACCGGCTGGGGGAGGTGACGGCGGAGCTGCGCGCGCGGCATGGCGACAAGGCGCAGATCGTCCCGATCGGCGCCCGCCGCCCGCCCTGGCCGCTGCGCCTGTTCTCCGGCGCGGCGCTGGGTGGGGTGATGGCGGAAGGCGCGATGGCGGCGGTGGAGGAACGGGCGGCCTGGGCGCGGCTGGGGCTGTAGGCGGGGCGGCATCGGTCAGCAGGACTACGAAGTGGAACGCTGGGGCGATGGCCGCATGGTCGTCACCGACCACGACCTGCTGGACCAGCACGCCTGGTCCACCTACCGCATCGCCTACAGCGCGGCCGGGGCGATCGACAGCGTGACGGTGCTGTAGCGGAAACGCGCGCCGTATTTCACGCCGCCCTTACCGCCCCGTCCGCCGTGGCAGCCTGTACCAGGACGCCATGATGCAGCCATGGCGGCCTGTGTGCTGGCGGATGCGCCAGCGCCCGGCTTGTGCAGAAGGCGCTGCCGGATCGACGCGGTGGAGCCTCGCTCAGCCAATCGGCGCTTCAGGCGCATCTGGCTTCTATGTGCTGTACCTAACTGCAAACTCACGCAATTCTGAAATTTTGACCCGAATCCATTCTATTATCGCAACGCAATTCGGTTATGCTTTGACCAGATAACCTCGGTAACGCCATGCGCCACGCGATGACAGGCAATGCGGCACGGATCGATCTCAATCAGCCTGGCGACATCGCCGGAAGCAAAGACTGGAGCGGTGAGGGCGCAGCCGAACCACCGGGACGTGCCAGCCTGTGCCGCCCGCTGCACGCGGCGATTCCTGGCCCGCCCCCGTGGCCAAGGCCCACGGAAGCCAATAAGCGGTCGCGGGCCAAGGCGCCGGCCCCCACCCGCGTTGCGCTGCGCCGGCGGGGAACGGCCGCTGGCGGCATCGAGGAAGGCTTCCGCGTCTATTGCGACACGGCGCAGGATTGCCTCTTTCAGGTCGGCGTCACGCAGGCGGGCGATTTTGTCTACGAGATGCTGAACCCGGTCGCCCTGGCGCATGCCGGGGCAAGCCTGGAGGAGGTGCTCGGCAGGACTCCCGTGCAGGTACTGGGCCAGGAGATCGGTGGGTTGATCACCCGGGGGCTGGAGCGCGTGCGCAGCAGCCGCCAACCCTATGCCTATGAGCCGACCATCGATTTCGGCGGGCGCACGATCATCTATGACGCGCTGTACACGCCGATTCTCAACACCGATGGCACCGTGCGGCGCATCCTGGGTCGGGCGCGGGATATCACGCAGAGCCGGCAGTTGGAGGCCTCGCTGCTTCAGGCGCAGAAGATGGAGGCACTGGGCCATCTGGCAGGCGGCGTGGCGCATGATTTCAACAATGTCCTCATGACGATGGCCGGCTGCCTGAGGCTGCTCGGCCGGCAGGCTGATGCGAACGGTGCCATGGCCCTGCTGGCCGAGGCGCATCGCAGCGTGGAACACGGCGCCGCACTGACCGCCCGGCTGCTGGCCTTCATCCGCCAGCAGCCGCTGGCCTCGGCGCCGGTGGATGTGAATTGCGCCCTGGCGGGGATGGCGGTGCTGCTGGACAGGACCCTGGGCCAGGGCATCCGCGTCATCACCCGGGCTGCACCCGGCCTGTGGCCGGCCATGGCGGACCGGAACCAGCTTGAACTCGCGCTGCTGAACCTTGCGATCAACGCGCGCGACGCCATGCCCGAAGGCGGCAAGGTGACCATCACCACCCGCAACGCCCGGATCGCGGAGGTTTCCGCGCAGGGGATGAAGCCGGGCGACTATGTCGCCATCGCCTTCGCCGATACCGGCGTGGGCATGAATCCGGAAGTGCTGGCGCGGGCGCAGGAGCCTTTCTTCACCACCAAGCCGACCGGTCACGGCAGCGGGCTCGGGCTCAGCATGGTGCAGGGCATGCTGCGGCAGGCCGGTGGTGGGATGGAACTGGCCAGCCGGCCCGGGGAGGGCACCTGCGTGACGCTGTTCCTGCCGGCCGCGCCTACCGCTCGCTGAACAGCACGCCGCCCTTCGCCTTCGAATCCTTGTCCGCCTCGACGATCTGGATGGTCACAGCCTCGGCGGGCACGCCGAAATTCTTCACCATCGCCTCCGTCATGTCCTTGACCAGGCCGCGCTTCTGTTCGGTTGTGCGGCCGGCAACGGCATAGATGATGATCTCGGGCATGATGTTCTCCTTCTCCGCCACATCCTGCGGTCTCCCGTGGCGGAGGCCAAGCGCATGGGCGTAGTTCTGCTGCCCGGCTTCATGCTGGATGCCGGGCTGTGGGACGAAATGGCGCCGCTGCTGGCCCCGCTCGGCCCGGTCCACCATGGCGACCTGTTCCAGGATGACAGCATGCAGGCCATGGCCGCCCGCGTGCTGGCGGAGGCGCCGGAGCGCTTCGTGCTGGTCGGCTTCTCCATGGGCGGCTTCGTGGCGCGGGAGGTGGTGCGGATGGCGCCCGACCGCGTCCGGGCGCTGGTGCTGGTCGGCACCTCCGCCCGCGGCGACAGCGCATCCCAGCAGGCGCGCCGCCACGCCATCGAGGGCCGCACGCCGGACCACGCCTTCCGGGGGATGAGCCGCGCCGCCATCGCCCGCGGCCTGCATCCGGACCGTGCCGGGGACCTGGCGCTGGTGGATAGGCTGCGCGGCATGGGCAACCGGCTGGGCGGCGCGGTGTTCCTGCGCCAGTCGCTGCTGACCCGCCCGGCCTTCGACACGCGCCTGGCCGAGATCACCTGCCCGACCCTGGTGGTGGCCGCGGCGCAGGATGCGCTGCGCAGCGTGCAGGAGTCGGAGGAACTCGCCAGCGGCATCCCCGGCGCCCGGCTGCACGTCATCCAGGGCAGCGGCCACATGATGCCGATCGAGGCGCCGGAGGAACTCGCCCGGGTGATCCTGGATTTCGTGGGTCAGCCGGTCCCTCAGGCAGAAACCTGACGGATCCACTCCGGCAGGTTGTAGTGGGTGGCGACGCGGGCGATGCGGCCGTCGCGGATCGTCAGGAAGGCGCCGGCCGGCAGGGTGTAGCGCTGGCCCCGCGCTTCCGGCAGGCCGTCATCCGTCCGCAGATACTGGCCGAGCACGGTGAATTCCGCCGCGGCGCGCGTGCCGGTGGAATCGACCATCACCACCAGATCCTCCAGGCGCTCGGCATAGGCCGCGTCCATCTGCGCCAGGAAGGCGGTGAAGGCGGGCTTGCCGGTGCGGGGGGTGCCCTGGTTCGGCTCATGCACCACATCATCGGTCAGCAGCGCCAGCATGGCGGCGCGGTCGCCGGCGTTGAAGGCGGCGTAGTAGGCGCGGATCAGCCGCTCGGTCTCGGTCATGAACAGGGTCCCTTGCTTGCCGGGGGAGGCGGCGGGGGGGTATTGAAGCGGCCGAAACCTTTCCGGCAAGACCCGCACCCGGCATGTCCGCAAAACCCCCTTCCTTCCAGGACATCATCCTGCGCCTCCATAATTTCTGGAGCGCGCAGGGCTGCCTGATCCTGCAGCCCTACGACATGGAAGTCGGCGCCGGCACCTTCCACCCGGCGACCACGCTGCGGGCGCTGGGCGCGAAGCCGTGGTCGGCCGCCTATGTGCAGCCCTCCCGCCGGCCCTCCGATGGCCGCTATGGCGAGAATCCGAACCGGCTGCAGCACTACTACCAGTACCAGGTCATCATGAAGCCGAGCCCGGCCGATGCGCAGGACCTGCTGCTGGCCAGCTACCGCGACCTCGGCCTGGATCCGATGAAGCATGATTTCCGCTTCGTCGAGGATGACTGGGAAAGCCCGACCCTCGGCGCCTGGGGCCTGGGGTGGGAGATCTGGTGCGATGGGATGGAAGTCGGCCAGTTCACCTATTTCCAGCAGGTCGGCGGCATCACCTGCGAGGTGCCGTCCTTCGAGATGACCTACGGCCTGGAACGCCTGGCGATGTTCATCCAGGACGTGGACGACGTCTACGAGCTCGACTTCAACGGCCGCGGCGTGAAGTACGGCGAGGTGTTTCGCCGCGCCGAGGTCGAATACAGCCACCACAACTTTGTGGGCGCCGACACCGCCATGCTGTTCCAGCATTTCGCGGATGCGGAGAAGGAGTGCCAGTCGCTGCTGGCCTATGACCCGCCGCTGGCCCTGCCGGCCTATGACCAGTGCATCAAGGCGTCCCACCGCTTCAACCTGCTGGACGCCCGCGGTGCCATCAGCGTAACGGAACGCGCCGCCTATATCGGCCGCGTCCGGGCATTGGCGAAGGGGTGCTGCGAGGCCTGGGTCGCGGGCGAGACCGCGTGACTTTGCCGCCGCTTTCTACCATGCTGCGCTGCCATTCTACCATGAGGGCGCCATGGGCCAGTTGAACATCAAGGACGATGCGCTGATCGCCGATGCGAAGGCGCTGGCGGAACTGCTCGGCACCAGCACGACGGCTGCAGTGCGGGAGGCGGTGCAGAGCCGCCTGGCCCGCGAACGCGCCCTGCGGGACGACAAGGCACGCCGGAAGTATGAGGCGCTGATGGCGATCGGCCGGGAATCCGCCAGCCTATTCCCTGCTCACGGCAGCAGCGACCACAGCGACCTCTATGACGAGAACGGCCTGCCCAAGTGATCGTGGATACCTCCGCCTTCATGGCCATCCTGCGGCAGGAGCCGGAGGCCGAGCGCTTCACCGCGCTGCTGGCCGAGACGCCGGAGGTGGCACTCTCCGCCGCCACCCTGCTGGAACTCGGCATGGTGGCGGAGGGCCAGGCCGGCCCGGCAATCCGGTCCCGGGTGGACCGGCTTCTGGCCGATGCGGGGGCGGAGGTGGTGCCCTTCACCGAGGCCCAGGCGCGCTTGGCGCTGGAAGGCTGGCGCCGCTTCGGCAAGGGCCGCCACAAGGCCGCGCTGAATATCGGCGACTGCTTCGCCTATGCCCTGGCGCGGGAGCGCAACGCGCCGCTGCTGTTCAAGGGCGCTGATTTTTCCGAGACCGATGTGAAGGCCGCGATCTGATGCCGGAGTTCCTGCTCGAACTGTTCTCCGAGGAGATCCCGGCGCGGATGCAGGCGCGGGGTGCGGAAGACCTGGCCAAGGCCTTCGCCACCGCCGCGGCCCCGCTGCTGGAAGGCGCACCGAAGCCATTCTACGGCGCGCGCCGCATCGGCCTGTCCGCCATGCTGCGGGCCGAGGTGACGACCGAAGGCAAGGAAGAACGCGGCCCGCGCACCGCCGCGCCGCCGGCCGCCCTCGACGGTTTCCTTCGCAAGCATGGCGCCACACGCGAACAACTGGTGGAGCAAGGCGGCTTCTGGGTGCTGCAGAAGCCGGGCGAGACCATCGCGGCCGCGGCTTTGCTGGCGCAGGTGCTGCCCGGGCTGGTCCAGAACTTCGGCTGGCCGAAATCCATGCGCTGGAACGGCCCCTTCACCTGGGTCCGGCCGCTGCACCGCATTCTCTGCCTGCTGGACGGCCAGTTGGTGCCCTTCGCGATCGAGGCGCTGCCGGGCATGGCAAGCGGCGCGCTCACCGAAGGCCACCGCATCATGGCGGCGGGCGACCGCGTCTTCGCCGTCACCGGCCTGGCCGACTACGAGGCCGGCCTGCGCGCCCGCTTCGTGGAGCCCGATGCCGCCGCACGCATGACGCTGATCGAGACAGGATTGGCAAAATTGGCCGCCGGACAGGGCGTCGCCGTGGTGCCGGACCGGGGGCTGCTGGAGGAGGTGGCCGGGCTGGTCGAATGGCCGGTGCCGCTGCTGGGCCGCATCGACGACGCCTTCATGGACCTGCCGCCGGAGCGCTGGTCAAGCCGGATGGCGGCGCGGCACCCTTCTTCGGGCTGGCCGCCAATATCGCCGCCACCGATGGCGGCGCGACGCTGATCGCGGGCAATGAACGCGTGCTGCGCGCCCGGCTTTCGGACGCCCGCTTCTTCTGGGACCAGGACCGCAAGCAGAAGCTGGAAGACTTCCTGCCGAAGCTGGAGACCGTGGTCTTCCACGCCATGCTCGGCACCCAGGGCCAGCGCGTGGCGCGGCTGGAGCGGCTGGCGCGCTGGCTGGCGCCGCATGTCGGCGCGGACCCGGCGCTCGCCGAACGCGCCGCGAAGCTGGCCAAGGCGGATCTCGCCTCCGGCCTGGTTGGCGAATTTCCGGAAATGCAGGGCACCATCGGCCGCTACTACGCGCTGCACCAGGGCGAGGATGCGCGGGTGGCGGAGGCCATCGGCACGCAGTACCGGCCGCTCGGCCCGGGCGACGCTGTGCCGGCGGAACCCGTCGCCATCGCCGTCGCGCTGGCCGACAAGCTGGACATGCTGGCAGGCTTCTTCGCCGTGGATGAACGCCCGACCGGCTCCGGCGACCCCTTCGCGCTGCGCCGCGCCGCACTCGGCATTATTCGGATCATCCGCGAGAACCGGCTGCGCCTGCGGCTCGAAGACGTCCTGGCCGAGGCCTTCTTCGGCTTCCCCCAGGCGCTCGGCGAAACCGCCAGCCCCGAATTCGGTATGGCGGTGGCGCAGGACAAGCTGAAGACCGGCTGGCAGCCCGCCCCGCGCGGCGCCCATCCGCCGATGGTCGCCGCCTTCGCCGCCGGCCTGCTCGACTTCCTGGCCGAGCGCCTCCGCGTGCAGCTTCGCGCCGAGGGCGCCCGGCACGACCTGGTCGCCGCCGCCTTTGGCCAGGGTGGCGAGGACGACCTGCTGCGCCTGCTCGCCCGCGCCGAGGCGCTGAAGGCGCTGGTGGAGGGCGTGGACGGCCCCAACCTGCTCGCCGCCGCCAAGCGCGCCGCCAACATTTTGCGGATCGAGGACAAGAAGGACGGCCCCCACACCGGCCCGATTGCCGAAAACCTGCTGACGGCGCCGGAGGAACAGGCGCTGGCCGCCGCGCTCGATCAGGCGGAGCCCATCGTCGCGCAGGCCCTGGCGGCCGAGAACTTCGCCGCCGCCATGTCCGCGCTGGCTGCGCTCCGCGCCCCGCTCGACGCTTTTTTCGACAAGGTCATCGTCAACGACCCCGATCCGGCCACCCGCGCCAACCGGCTGCGCTTGCTCGCACGGCTCAGGGGCGGCATGGATACTGTCGCAGACTTTTCCAGGATCGAAGGCTGAGCCACGGCGCCCTCCACCCCCACTCCCCTGGGGCTCCGTAACAGTCCAAACAGGAGAACGCCGTTTCATGACTCAATGGGTCTACAGCTTCGGCGCCGGCCACAATGAAGGCCGCGCGGATATGCGTAATCTCCTGGGCGGCAAGGGCGCCAACCTGGCCGAGATGGCCAGCATCGGCCTGCCGGTCCCCCCTGGCTTCACAATCACCACCGAGGTCTGCACCTACTATTACGACCACGGCCAGTCCTACCCGCCGGAGCTGCGGGACAGCGTCAATAAGGCGCTGGCCCTGATCGAGAACGCCGTCGGCGCAAAATTCGGCGACCACCACAAGCCGCTGCTGGTCTCCGTCCGCTCCGGCGCCCGAGTCTCCATGCCCGGCATGATGGACACGGTGCTGAATCTCGGCCTGAACGACGCGACGGTGGATGGCTTGGCCGCGGCCTCCGGCGATGCGCGCTTCGCCTGGGACAGCTACCGCCGCTTCATCCAGATGTTCGGCTCCGTCGTGCTCGGCGTGGACCATCACCGCTTCGAGGAGATCATCGAGAATGTGAAGCTCGATGCCGGCGTGTCGGAGGATACCGACCTCACCGCGCAGGACTGGCACCGCGTGGTCGCCGGCTACAAGGACATGGTCGAGGAAGTCACCGGCAAGCCCTTCCCGCAGGATCCGCATGCCCAGCTCTGGGCCGCGATCGGTGCTGTCTTCGGCAGCTGGATGAACCCGCGCGCCAATACCTATCGCCGCCTGCACGACATCCCCGCCCAGTGGGGCACCGCCGTGAACGTCCAGGCGATGGTCTTCGGCAATATGGGCCTGGATTGCGCCACCGGCGTCTGCTTCACCCGCGACCCCTCCACCGGCGAGAATTTCTTCTACGGCGAATACCTGGTGAATGCGCAGGGCGAGGACGTGGTGGCCGGCATCCGCACGCCGCAGCCCATGGCCGAATCCCGCGCGAAGCCGGGCGAGCGCAGCATGGAAACGGTAATGCCGAAGGCCTATGCGGAACTGGTGGAAGTCCGCGCCAAGCTGGAAGCCCATTATGCGGATATGCAGGACATCGAGTTCACGGTGCAGCAGAACAAGCTGTACATGCTGCAGACCCGCAACGGAAAGCGCACCGCCGCCGCCAGCCTGAAGATCGCGGTGGACATGGCGCGCGAAGGACTGATCGACCGGACGGAAGCCATCAAGCGCGTCGACCCCAAGGCACTCGACCAGCTTCTGCACCCGACGCTGGACCCGAAGGCCCCGCGCAAGGCCCTCGCCAAGGGGCTGCCAGCCAGCCCGGGAGCCGCCTGCGGCGTCATCGTCTTCTCGGCGGATGAGGCGGAAGCCCGCGCCGCGAAGGGCGAGGCGGTCATCCTGGTCCGCATCGAGACCAGCCCCGAGGACATCCACGGCATGCACGCCGCCCGTGGCATCCTGACCACCCGCGGCGGCATGACCAGCCACGCCGCCGTGGTCGCCCGCGGCATGGGCCGGCCCTGCGTCGCCGGCGCCGGCTCCGTCACCGTGGACT
>LNFM01001980.1_pt1 | contig 44399 bp, 35 predicted proteins | sample 596031 | NCBI WGS metagenome assembly LNFM01 (sample SAMN04254537, study PRJNA301005) | activated carbon metagenome | isolation source: dual media filters at the Ann Arbor, Michigan drinking water treatment plant | place: USA: Ann Arbor
CTACATCCCCATGGAGAAGCGCGGCAAAGAGTCAAAGGGCAAAAAGGGCGAACAGGGCAAAAAGACACAACCGAAGATCAAAGATAGAAGACTTCAAGATCCCGGAAGGACAAAGGGGCGGCACTCGCGAGTCGAGGTGCCGCCCCTTTTGTCTTCGTCCTTCCGAAGCTCGTCGAGCTTCTTCACCCTTCGATCTTCGGTGGTGTCGTTTTGCCCTGTTTGCCCTTTTGGCCCTTCTGACCTTTGCCAGCGTCAGTCGTCGAGCACGCCGCCCGACGATCCCTCGCCCGCCTCATCGCGGCTGCCCGCGCGGCCGCCGACCCACACCGCGGCGGAGGCGAGGACGAACACCACCACCGCCCACCGTGTCGCCTCCTTCGCGCCATCGCGGATGGTGTCGCGCATGCGCGCCGGGAGTGAGGCCTCGGGCCCCAACCGCAATTCGTACCGTGCCTGGTCGAGCAGGTACTGCTTCTCGCCGCGGCTGACGAGCAGGCCGAAGATGCCGTTCCAGACGAGGAACGCGGTGAAGAGGCACAGGGCGTGCGCCAGCCACCGCGTGCGCCGCGCGCTCACTTGCGGATGCTCCCGCCGCGCCGACGGCGCTGCAGCAGACGCCAGGCGAGCACGACGGCGGCAAGGGAGATGACGGTGTAGCGCACCCACTCGGGGACGGTGTTGGTCTGCACCTGGCCCAGGAAGACGGCCGACAGGATCAGGATGATCATCGCGACCACCAGGATCAGCTGCCGTCCACGCGCCGGGGGCGCCGCTGGCGCCCGCTTCGCCTCGAAGGTCGCCTTGCCGCAGCGATAGCAAATCAGCGCCTTGTCGGCGATTTCGGTGCCACAGTTCGAGCAAATCATGGAGCGGAGTCGGGAAAGGACGTCGGAGAGCAGCCGGATGCCACGCCCGACCCCCGAGTCTACAATGACTTGGTGATCCCCATCCGCGACGTGATCCCGTCCCGGACCACCCCGTTTGTCACGATCGCCCTGATCGTCACCAATGTGCTGGTGTTCCTGTGGATGCCAGCGACCGACAGCGTGGACTTCGATCGCCTCATCCGCGCGTGGGGCGTGACGCCCGCCGGCTTCACCCTGTCGTCGGTGGCCACGGCGCTGTTCATCCACGCCGGCCTCGGCCACCTGTGCAGCAACATGCTCTTCCTCTGGATCTTCGGCGACAACGTCGAGGATCGGATGGGGCACGGCCGCTACCTGCTGTTCTACCTCGTCTGCGGACTGGCGGCCGCCCTGCTGCAAGTGGCCGTGGACCCGGATTCGCTGGTGCCGATGGTCGGCGCGAGCGGCGCGATTGCCGGTGTGCTCGGGGCCTACCTCGTGCTGTTTCCGCAGTCACGGGTGCTGACGCTGGTCTTCATCGTGCTCGTGGAGGTGCCGGCGGTGCTGCTGCTCGGGGTGTGGTTCGCCACGCAGTTGCTGAGTGGCCTCGGCGCGCTGGCGGTGGTGCGCCCCGAGGACATGGGCGGCGTCGCGTTCTGGGCGCATGCGGGCGGCTTCGCCGCTGGCGCGGCGCTGGTCCTGCTGTTCCGCCGGCCCGAGCGCATGCGCGTGGAGTGGTGGGACCAGGCCGCCGGCTGAGCCTGGCCCGTCGTCAGGGACTGGTCGCCAGCGTCTTGGTCAGGCGCGGCACGTACTCGCGTTCGCGCGAGGGTGCGTCGCGTTCGGGTGCGGGCACCGCCGCCGCGCGGGCACGCACCGGGCTGGCCCCCGGGCCCAGCGCGACGAGAACATCGAGCGCCAGCATGGCGGCGTGATGGCCGTCCCGCCGGTAGTCGGCCAGTGCGAGCAGGGTGGCCAACGCCCGATCGCGCTGCGCCTCGTCACCGTGGCGGGCCAGGGCATCGGCCGCCGCGACGCGTGGGGCCGGCGCGCTGTCTTCGAGCACCCGCACCAGATCGGTGGCGCTGCCGCGGACCGCTTCCTGGCCATGCAGGCGCAGGCCCAGCGCACTCCAGTACCGGACCGCCGCATCGTCGTCGACGAGACCGGCGCGCAGGGTCGGCGTGTCGGCTGCCGAGCCCCGCGTGGCGCGATCGGCGGCGTCGAGGATGCGTTCCAGCGGCACCGCGGTGCGGTCCAGCCCCAGCGCGTACGGCGACGGAGTGCCGCCCCGTCGACGCATGTCGGGCTCGGGCAGGAATCCGAGGTCGCGCGTGCGCAGCAGGTGCGCGCGCAAGGCGGCGCGACAGCGGGCGAGCGTCGTCGCCTGCGCGGGCTCGGTCGCGAGGTTGCGCACGGCGTCCGGGTCAGCGGCGAGATCGTAGAGCTCTTCGGGGGCCTTCTCGCGCCAGAAGGCCTCCTGCACGGCGTCGAGGCGTCCGGCATCGTGCCGGGCCTTCCACACCTGGGTGGTCGGCGTCTCGAACATGTACGCGAGGAACTCGCCCTGGGCGCGCTCGGGGTGGTAGTTCCGGATGTAGAGGAACCGATCGTCGCGGATGGCCCTCGACAGGTCGAGCCGCTCGTCCATCCGATCACGTCCGGCCTCGAGCCAGGCCCGCGGCTCGCCGCGCCAGGCGCCCATGAACGCGCGTCCCTGCATCCAGTCGGGGGGCCGGATTCCCGCCGCGCTCAACATCGACGGCCCGAGGTCGAGCAGGCTCACGAGCTGGTCGCTCGCCGCCCCGGCCGCGTAGCCGGCGGGGGCCAGCGCCCGAAAGCGCTCGGGCACGTACACGATCAGGGGCACGTCCAGCCCCGCCGGGTAGAGCCACCGCTTGCCACGCGGCAAGCCCACGCCGTGGTCGCCCCAGTAGACCACGATGGTGGAGGCGGCCAGGCCATCGGCGTCGAGTTGCGCGAGGAGCGCCGCCATCTCGCCATCCATCGCCGACAGCATGTCGTAGTACTGCGCCCAGTCCTGCCGCACCTCCGGGGTGTCGGGATGGAACGGCGGCACCCGCACGGCGGCGGGGTCGTGCACGGGGACGTGCGGGCGCTTGCGCACCTGGCTCTCGTGCGTCGTCACGCTGTTGAAGACGGCGAAGAATGGCTGGCCTGGCCGACGGTTGCGCCAGTGCGCGGTGCGCGAGGAGTCGTTCCACACATCCGGTGTCGTCGGATGGTTGTAGTCCTCCTTCACGTTGTTGGCGGTGTAGTAGCCGGCCTCGCGCAACAGCGCCGGGAACATGCGCACCGGGGCGCCGAGCGGCACCTGGCTGCGCATGTGCATGCCGCCGGTGGTCTGCGGCATCACGCCGGTGATGATGGCCGTGCGTGACGGTGCACAGACCGGCGCGGCGGCCCAGGCCCGCGTGAACCGCATGCCCCTGGCCGCCAGGCCGTCGAGCGCGGGTGTCGTGCTGAAGCGGTCGCCGTACGCACCGAGTTGCGGACCGTTGTCCTCGCTCGACAGCCAGAGGATGTTGGGCCGCTCCTGGGCGATGGCGAGACTGGTGGCCGCGACAGACAGGAGCGCCGCGCAGACGACGCGCGCCGCGAGCCTCCCCCACTCCCTGGCAGACCTCGACGTCAGCGCGTGCACGGGATGGTCAGCTCCTGATGCGGCGACGGATGTCCCTCGACACCCGCGCGATCTCGACGATGACGCGCTCGAGTTCGCGCGCGTAGTCGTCTTCGGGCATGAAGCCCTTCTTGCGGCGGAGTTCGTCGAGCTCGGTCTCGAGCGTGTTGCGGCGCCCGATGAGCAACGTCACGCTGGGATCGCCTGACGCCGTCGCCGGGTCCGGGTCGAGGAACAGCCGGCTCGCGAGCAGCCCATCGTCGCCCGCCTTGGCCAGGTCGCGCCCGATGCCGTCGCCGGAGTCGTCGAGCAGGGCCCGCTCGACCGAGAGCTGGCCTCGCTGCTGGTAGTACCGCTTGGACGCGTCGGCGGCGTGAGCGAAGGCTTCCCACATCGAGATGCGGCCGTCCTTGTCGAGGTCGGCCTCCGCGGCGTCGGGCGTGAAGGCCGCGACGAAGTGCTCGCCGAACACGGTGTCGTACTTCTGCTGCGGCGAGTCGGTCGCGGTGATGACGACACGATTGGGCGCGGCCAGCGCCGCAAGGAAGGGAAAGCTGGCGCTCGCCGTCTGCACGAAGACGAGGCGGCCGGGCATGCCCGTCAGCGCCTCACGCCACTCGTACGAGGTGAGGTCGGGCCCGACGAGGTTGAACTTGGCATCCACGCCATCGAAGGTGCCGTGGCCGAACAACACGACGAGCAGCGTGTCGGCCGTGCCCTGCGAGGCGCGAATGGTGGCGAGGGCCTGCCGCAGATTGACGGCCGTGGCGGCCTGCAGGCCGTCGCCGGCCTGCTCGGCGAGCACCACGATCCGCGCTGCGGGTACCGCAAAGCGGGTGCTGAGCTGCGTGGCGAGCGTCTCACGCCATTTCTTCTGACGAGCGGCGTACTCCTCGCTGCCGGCCGCGCCCGAGACGATGAGCACGCGCGTCTGCGGCGGTGCCGGGGGCGGCGCAGGCGGCTGCGCACGCACGCCAGCGGCGCTCAGCAACACGCCGAGCAGGAGCGGTGCGGTTGTCCAGACCCGAGGGCTCATCGCAGTCCCCATCGCCGACGGAGCGCCCACTCGGTGCCGAGCAGCGCGCAGATGATCACGAAGCTCCATCCATTGTGCCAGACGTCGCGTTCGACGAGCCGTGCCGTCGGCGAGGCCGCGGCGGTGCGGATGCGCTGGGGCAATCCGTCGAGCCCGTCGGCCCGCAACAGCGCACCACCGGTGGACTCGGCGACGCGTCGCAGCACGGCGTCGTTGCGACGCGGATCGATGAACTCCGGGTCGCTCCCCCCGGCAAACACCTGCAGGCTCGTGCGGCCGAGCGAGGTGCCGGCTCTCGTGGCGTCGACATCGAGGCGATGCACGCCGGAGGCGAGGGTCAACAGGCTGGCCCGATAGAGTCCGGGCTCGGCCGGGTCGAGCGCGGCCGTGATCGTGCGGCTGGTGCCGCCAGGCTCTTCGACGCGGACCTGTACGCCCGCATCGCTGATCGGCTCGAAGGTCGGCGACACGACCCGCACCGAGACCGGCACGGTCACGCCGAGCGCGGGCGGATCGAGTTCGACGGCCACCGGTGGCGGGGCCTGGACGGCAATCCAGCGCAGGGCCTGACGCCAGAACGTCTCGTAGGCGAGGTTGTTCGACGGCAGCCCCATCCGCCACCGCCACGCGCCCTCACCGGTGAACACGAGCGTGCGTCCGCGGCCCGCGCGCTGCACGGCGACCAGGGGCTGTGGCTCGCCCGCCGGTCCAGAGACCATCGCGAGGATCTCGGCGCCGGGCCGGGTACGGCCGACGGCCGCAGCGGCTGCCAGCGACGGCAGCGTGCTCCAGGGAGAACCGGAGGCCTCCGGTCCGGCGTCCAGCTGCATCACCGGGTGCTGTTGCCCGATGCCGGTCACGTCGATGCGCGTGCCCTGGCGCGAACTGGCCGCCGCGGCGGCGTTGATGGCGCCGGCGCCGCGCGCCTCGACGCCGAGCACGCGTCCGAGGTCGGTGCCGATCACGCCACGTTCACCGAACGACCGCGCGCCGATGATCGCCAGGCCACCGCCGCGCTGCTCGACGAACGCCAGCAGCATCGCGATCTGATCGCGCGACAGCACGTCGGCTTCGACGTTGCCGAGCACGACCGCGGCATAACGAAACAACTCCTCGCGGGTTCGCGGAAAGCCATTCACCAGCGCGGCCGTCCGCGAGGCGGCCCCCTGGACGTAGAAGGTCGGCTCGCCGCGATCGCTCCGCCCCTTGCGCACGATGACGTCGACGTCGAGGCCCGTGTCGTTCTTCAAGGTGCGCGTCAGGAAGCTGTGCTCGAAACCGGGCGCCCCCTCGAGGATCAGGATCGGATGCGGCCGGCCCGGCGCCGGCACGAACACCGTGCCGCGGTTGTTGACGGGGGTGAGCTCGCCGGAGGCCTCCGTGATCTCGACCGTGTAGACGGTGGCGGCCGTCCGCGCCGGTGCCACGCGAAAGCGTTCGCGCACGGGTTGGCTGTTGCCCGGTAGCCGCACCTGGCGGACCTCGATGGGACGCCCGTTCTCCAGCAGGCGGACGTCGGCGACATCGCGTGCGCCATGCGAGACGAGATGCGCCGTCACCTCCGCGAGCGAGTCGACCACCGACACGTCGCTCACCGAGACGTCGCGCACTTCGCGATCGACAGCCGTGCCGGACACGCCGACGCCGATGGCGAACACCGGCAGCGTCCCGAGCGCGGCCGGCAGGGGCGTCGACGTCGCCCCGTCGCTGATGAGCACCATCCCGACGAACTCGCCCGCCGCCGCCCGCTCGGTCATCGCCGTCACGGCCCCGCCCAGGTCGGACCCGCGTCCGTTGCCGGTGAGCGCGTCTTCGGAGGGCACTTCCCGGATGGTGTCCGACATCGCGAACACCCGAAGGTCGAAATCCCCCTGCAGCAAGGGGCGAAGGCGCCCCCCCACGAGCTGCCGCGCCCGCTGCAACCGCGACTCGACGCCCTGCGCGTCCGGCAGCTGCATGCTCCGCGAATCGTCGACGACGATCGCCACCGCACGCCCCGTGGCTGCCGTCGCGGGTTCCATCCGGACGGGACGAAGCAGGATCAGCGCGACAACGGCCAGCGCGAGTGCGCGCAGCGCCACCAGCAGCGCCCAGCGCGGCGGCGACAGACGGCCCCGCGCGTGCCGATAGGCCGCGACGGCGAGCAGCAGGATGGCGATCCCGCCGAGCGCCCAGGCCCAGGCAGGTGGGGCGTATGCGAAACGGATGTCCAATGTCAGCGCGACTCCGGCCGGCGACTCAACGACTCGTAGTAGCGGACGACGGATTCCGTGTAGCGATCGGGCACCTTGTCGCGCAGCGGCGCCTGCACGCGTTCGGCGGCTTCGCGCTCGGCGAGGCGCTGGGCGATCGAGGCTTCGTAGCGATCCATGGCGTTGGCGATGCCCTTGCGCAACGCATCCCAGCGCGCGAAGTCCTGCTTGAACGCTTCGGTTCCCGGCGCCGACCGACTCAACGCCTGCCCCTCCGGCGTAGCCATCCGCCCGCCGCGATCCGCCCCGCCGGCGTTGCTGCCCTGCACCATGCGGGAGGCCTCCTGCAGTTCCCGGGCGTACTCCTGCTGCAACTGACGCAACTCGTCGATGGCGCCGCCGCGGCCCTCTCCGGTGCCCTGGCCCTGCGCCGACCCGTCACTGCCCGACTGGGACGCCCGCTGCGTGCCGGCCTGTCCGGCCTGGCGAGCCGACGACGGGCCCTGCTGGCCGTCGGTCCCGGACGCCTTGCCCTGCGCCCCCTGCGATCCGGTGGCCGCACGTGCCTCACGCTCGACCTGCTGGGCCAGCGCTGCGATGCGGTCCTCGAGGGACTTCAGGCGATCGCGCAGGTCGCGCGTGCCCGACAGCCGCTCCGACAGCGCCTGCGTCTCGCCGGTCCCCCGACCGCTGGCCTGGCTGGCGAGCGAGGCGACGCGGTCGAGCACGCGGGCGGCGTCTCGCTGCTGACGCGCGATATCGGTGCCCTGCGGCGTCCCGCCCTCGCGGAGCTGGCGCGCCGCCTGCTGCAACTGATCGGCGGTCTTGCCGCGCTGCAGTTCGCGCGCCGCCTGCCCCAGCGCATCCCTCGCCGGGTCCGTGCCACGCGCGAGTTCGCGGACCTGCCGTTCGAGCGAGGCCACCCGATCGGCCAGGCGCCCCTGCTCACCCGCCAGCTGTCGGCGCCGCTCGTTGGCCGACGCGCCGCTCTGCGGCTGCCCCAGCTCGCCGGCCTGGGCCGCCAACTGCCGCTGCGCCTCGGCGAGCTCACGCGCCTCGAGCTGCACGTCACCGGCCGCGCGCTGTCGCTCGCCTGGTGTGCCCGCCTGCAGGGCACGCTCGGCATCGCGCAGGGCCTGCGCGGACCGCGTCCCACGCTGTGCGGCCTGGTCGGGCGACTGCTGCTGCAACTGGGACGTCGCCTCCCCCATCTGCTGCGCGGCTTCGCGCAGGCGATCGCGCGACGCCGACGAGGCCGCCCCCTGCGACTGCCCGCCACCGGACGCCTGCTGGCCCTGCTGGCCCTGCTGGCCTTGCTGGCCTTGCTGGCCTTGCTGCCCCTGCTGCGGCTCGCCCTGCTGGCCCTGCTGCGACTGACGGCTCTGCTGCTGACCGTTCTGCGGCATCTGCTGGGCCAGCTGCTGCGCTTCTTGCTGCAGCCGCTGCTGTTCCCGGGTCAGCCTGTCCAGCCGGCGCTTCGCTTCCTCGGCGCTCAGCTGCGACCGCTCGCGCGCCAACTGCTGCTGCTCGCGCGCCAGGTCGTCCTGCCGGCGCGCCAGGTCGCGGATCTTGTCCAGCGCCGACTCGCCCGTGGTCGCTTCCTGGCGCGACTCGACGCTGTTCTGCTGCTGGTAGTTGGTCTGCTGCCGCATCAGCTCCTGATCGAACAGCGCCGACAGGTCCTCGTTGCCGCTGCGCCCGCGGCCGCCGCCCTGTCCCTGCTGCTGCCGCGCCAGCTGGCGACGCCGGATCTCCGCTTCCGCCTTCAGTAGCTGATTCAGCGCCTCCATCTCGTGGGTGATCGCGCTGCGCGTGTCGAGCTTGTCGAGCTGCGTCACGGCGCGCTGCATCGCCTCACCGGCCATCTGCAGCGGCACCGGCGGGGCCTCCGGCTCCGCCGCGGGCTCGATGCCCCGTCGGCGACGGGGCTGTGGCGGCTGGGGAGCGCTGCCACCCGCGGCCTGCTGGCGGAGCTTGTCTCGCACTTCCGCCTGCGCGCGACCGACCGCCCTGATGTCCGAGGCCGAACGGCCGCCCGCCGATCGGCGTTCGAGCTTCCACGTGGCCGACACGATGTCCTTCTGCGCCGCGACGAGATCGTCCATCTCCCCGCCGCCACCACCACCGGCCATCGCGCTGCTCTGCGCGGCCGTGAACTCCTGCGCGGTCGGCTTGATCTCGAGGAAGAAGATGTCGCTGCGGGCCTCGGTCGATCGCTTGCCGCGGCCGATGTCGCGGGCGCGAGCGTAGTAGCTGACGAAGTCTCCCGGGGACACGTCGAGATCCTCGAGGTACACCGTGTGCTTGCCGCTGACCGACGTCGACTGCCCATTGCCGCCGAGCGGCACCACCTTCTCGGGGCCGCCGCGCACGGCATAGACCAGTTCGAGCGCCTGCACGCCGTAGTCGTCCTCGGCACGGGCCTCGAGCGTCACCTCCTCGAGCCGCGTCGCGCCACGATCACCGGCCGGCCGGATGATCCGCACGTCGGGGGGACGGTCGTCCATCACGCGCACGAAGTACTCGGTCTCTTCGCCGTTGTCGATGGCGTCGGTGTCGGTGAGGGCGATGCGGTACGCGCCATCGCGCGCCACCGTGAACGTCACCGCGCCCTGCTTCTCGCCGACGACGGCGAGGGGCAGCGCCCGCGCGCCCTCGCCATCGGTGGCGCGCAGTTCGGCGGCGCGCAACGCCTTGGAGGCGCGCACCGTCACGGTGACGGCGGTGCCCGCCGGCGCGTAGATGTCGCCGGTGTCGGTCTCGCGCCGCGGCGCCAGGCCAGAGAACGACGGATAGACGTACGCCAGATCGATCCCTTCGATGCGCGGGCGGTCGAGGGCCTCGACGCGGTACTCCGACGATCGCAGCGCACCGGCCCGCACGCGGTAGCGGAAGCTGCGATCGACCGACGGAATGCTGACCGCGTAGGTGCCGTCCGGGCGCTTGGTCAACGCCCCCACGGCGCGGGCGCCCTCGCCCTCGACGACCAGTTGCGGTGCGACCACGTCGAGGTCGGCCGGCGCGCCGTCGACCACGGCGGCAATCGACAGCGGCGTCCCCTTGACGATGCGCTGATCGCCGGGGGTGACGCGCAAGGACAGTGACGGCGGCGCCACGACGAAGCGTGCCGTCCGCGCCGCGCGCACCGCGGTTGGCGCGGCAAGGCCGGCGGCGACGAGCACCGCCGCCAGGGCGCCTCCCGCCCACAACCATGCGCGACGCCGATCGTCGGGATCCACGATGCGCGCCTCGTCGAGCCGGGCCAGCGCCTCGGCCGCGTCCGCCTGGACGATCGCGCCGAGGGGGCTGCGCTCGACGGCCGGATCGAGCGCGCTGCGCAACGTCGCCTCGAGTTCGGGGCACTGCTCTTCCACGAGCCGCGCCATCCGATCGATCGGCGGGTGCGCCCCGGCGCGTCGCTGCACCCACCAGGCGGCGGCCGCCACGACCACCGCGACCGCGGCGCCCGAGATCAGCAACGGCCAGCGGCCCAGCGGACGCAGGCGATCGATGAGCGCCCACGCCAGCAGGACCCCGGCCACGCCGGCCGCCGTGCGCGCCAGCACACGCGTCCAGCGCACGCGCCACCAGGCGCGCGAGAGATCATCGAGCGACTGCCGGACCGGATCGAGCACAGGACTCACGACACCACCTCCGCGGCACGTCGGCGCCGCGCAATCAGGCTCTCCGCCACGAGCGTCAGCCCGAGCAGCGCCATGCCGTAGCGCCACCACCCCTGATCCTGCTCGAGCCGCACCGCTTCGATGCGCGCGACCCGGGCTTCATCGGCTGGCGGCCTGGCCAGCGCCTGCTGGAACTCGTCGACCGACACCACCGCCTGGTCCGACTCGGACGGGTCCACGTTGACGGCCGCGAGCTGGCCGCGCGGGCCCACCGGCCACACGCCTGGTCGCTGGTACCGGGCGTCCTCGACATTCGCCAGCGCCACCCGCGCCCCGGCGCCGTCGCCGAGCATGTGCCGCGCCAGTTCACCGACCAGCGGCACGAAGGCCGCCTGTACCGGCAGGTTGTTCCACTGCCGACCCAGGTCGGTCGCCAGCACGACGAGGTGCCCGGTGCCCACGCGCACTTCCGCCAGGGCCGGACGGCCATCGCCAAACCGGCTGATCGTCGTCGCTCCCGGCGCGACGCCCATGTCGCAGGCCTGCGCCACCGTCGTGCGGGCGAGATCGAGACGGGCTTCGCCCAGCGCCGCGAGCAACGGATGCCGCGGGTCCTGCGCCACCAGCCCCCCGGGCGCCGCCGCCCCGGGATCGCCACCAGCCAGCGTGATGCCGAGCGGCCGGGTGACGACGTCGGCCACGCGCGGGTCGAGTGCCGGTCCACAGGCCACCACGAGGCGGCCCCCATCCCGCACGAACGGCTCCAGCGTCGCCACGACCCGCCGATCGATCCCGGTGGCCGACAACCAGAACACCAGGTCGGCCTGCCGGAGGGCCTCGGCCGTCAACGCGTCCGCGCCGGTCCCGACCGTCACGGCGTAGGACGTGGTCGGCTCCGTGCCGAGGGCACCGAAGGCCCGCTCGACGAAGAGGGCCAGCGATCGCTCGACCTCGTCGCCGATGAGCACACGCACGGTGGTCGCCGCCTGATCACGCAGCAAGGCGTAGCGTTCGTCGTCGGCCGGGAAGCCGCCGACGTGGGCCACGCGCGCCACATACGGACCACCGGCGTGCGGCCCCGGAAACACCAGCTCGCGACTCACGCCCCCATCGAGCGACACCGACTGCGTCGTCATCGCGGCGTCTGGGCGGCCGAACTGCACGGTCACCGTCGCGGGCACCTGTCCGGCATTGCTCACGACCGCACGCGCCTGATCGCGCGTCACCAGGAGGTCGCGCACGAGCACGTTGTCGACGCGCGCCCCCACGCCCACCACGTCGAGGCGGACATTGTCGGGCAGGCTGGTCGTGCCGCGGGCCCACCCCCGGGACTGCAGGTCGGTGACCAGCACGATGCGCCCCTCGCGCCCCTCGAGCAGGCTGCGTGCGGCTTCGAGCGGGCCGGCATAGCGCGTCGCGCCGTGACCGGCCGTCAGCGCCGTCAGTTGCGCGCGAATCGCGCCGTGATCCGTGGTCGGCTCTGCGACGACCATGGCGCGGTCGGCAAAGCTGATGAGCCCGACGGGGACGTCGCCGCCGACCTCGTCGAGCGCCGCGGTCGCGGCCGTGCGCGCGGCGTCGAGTCGGCCGGGCGCGCCCATGCTGTAGGACACGTCGACCGCGAGGACGACCGGCGGCCGCGACGTGGCGTCGGCCTGCAGGTAGGGACGGGCGAAGGCGAGCGCCAGCAGCGCCAGGGCGGCCACACGCAAGAGGAGCAGCCAGGGGTCCTGGATGCGACGGCGCTCCTGCTGCTCGATGGTCCGCTTCTGCAGGAAGCGGACCGCGGTGAAGGCCACCGGCGGCGCCACTTCGCGCCGGAACAGGTGCAGCAGGATGGGCACGGCGACGGCCGCCAGACCGACGAGGAACGCGGGCGCCAGGAAGCCCATGCCTACAGCGTCCTTCCGCGCGCGCCCAGCCACCCCAGCAGCGACAAGTCGAGCGGCGCGCTCGTCCGGGCGAGCTGGTAGTCGATGCCGGCCCCGCGCAGGGCCGTGACGTACGTCTCGCGCCAGGCGCCGACGGCCTCGAGGTAGGCCTCGCGGGCCGACGCCCCATGCGTCAGGACTTCCTCACCCGTTTCGACGTCGCGGAACGTGCCGGCGGCCTCGAAGGGAAACGTCAGCTCCGCCTCGTCGAGGATATGGAAGACGACCACTTCCATGCCGCGCGCCCGCAGCAACTGGAGGCCTTCGATGACCCGCGGCTGGTCGTCGAGCAAGTCGGAGCAGACGACGATGAGGCCGCGGCGGCGCAGGCGGTCGGTGACCTGCTTGAGCGCGGCGGCGGTGTCGGACGTCGCCCCCGGACGCGCGTGATCGAGGGCAATGAGCAGCCGCGTCAGCTGGCCGGCCTTGACGGCCGACGGCACGTAGTCGCGCAGGCGATCGTCGTACAGCGCCAGGCCGACGGCATCACGCTGGCCGGTCAGCAGGTAGGCCAGCGCCGCGGTCAGGCACTGCGCGTACTGCAGCTTGGTCATGCCCGTGCCGCTGCGGTATCCCATCGATGCACTGGTGTCGACCAGCAGCTGCACCTGGACGTTGGTGTCGTGCTCGAACTTCTTGACGTAGTGGCGATCGCTGCGGGCGTAGACCTTCCAGTCGACCGTGCTCGGGTCGTCGCCGGGCATGTACTGGCGATACTCGGCGAACTCGACGCTCGAACCCCGGAACGGGCTGCGATGCAGCCCGAGCAACAGGCCTTCGACGATGGTCCGCGCCTTGAGCTCGAGCGTACCGAGGCCCGCCACGATCTCTGGCGACAGGAACCGCGACGGGCCCGGCGCGGCGGCGTGCACGTCAGGCCAGCCCGCTGGTCGGTGGCGCGATGCGATCGAGCAGCTTCACCACGATGTCGTCGGTGGTGAGGCCTTCCGATTCGGCCTGGAAGTTGATCAGCACACGGTGCCGGAACACCGGGGCCGCGAGCGTACGGATGTCGTCGGGCGTGACGAAGGCGCGCCCGAGGGTGAGGGCACGCGCCTTGGCGCCGAGCACCAGCGCCTGCGAGGCCCGCAGGCCGGCGCCCCACTTGACGTACTTCTTGACGAAGTCGGGGACATCCGGCTGGGTAGGCCGCGTCGCGGCCGACAGGCGCACGGCATACCGAGCGACGTCCTCGGCCACCACCACGTGCCGCACCAGTTGCTGAATCTGCAGGATGTCCTCCCGCGACAGCACGCGCTCCGGCGTGCCGCGCCGGACGCCCGTGGTCTGTGTCACCACCTTCACCTCATCGTCTTCCGGGAGATAGGTCATGACGATGTTGAACAGGAAGCGATCGAGCTGCGCCTCGGGCAGGGGGTAGGTGCCCTCGAGTTCGATCGGGTTCTGCGTGGCGAGCACGAAGAAGGGCGGCTCGAGTTCGTAGCTGCGCCCGGCCGCGGTGACGTGCCCCTCCTGCATCGCTTCGAGCAGGGCGGCCTGGGTCTTGGGCGGCGTGCGGTTGATTTCGTCGGCCAGCAGCAGCTGCGTGAAGACCGGGCCGCGGACGAACCGCAGTGCGCGGATGCCATCGGTCTCGTCGAGCACCTCGGTGCCCGTGATGTCGGAGGGCATCAGGTCGGGGGTGAACTGGATGCGACGGAACCCGAGGTCCAGGATCTGGGCCAGCGTCCGGACCAGCAGGGTCTTGGCCAGGCCGGGCACGCCGGTCAGCAGGCAGTGGCCGCCGGAGAACAGCGCGGCGAGCACGAGATCGACGGAGGCCTCCTGGCCGACCACGACCTTGCGCAGTTCCGTCAGGACACGGTTCCGGCTGTCGGCTACCCGGGCCACCAGGGCCCGCCCCTCCTCGGCACTGAGGGGCTGCGGCTGCTGCTGCGCGATGTCGTTCACTCGATCTCCGTATCTCGGCCTGCGCGTGTCTCGATGGGTAGGGCCGCTCTCCGAGCGGGCCGTCTCCACCCGACTGGGGTCGCTGACGGCCGGCTCCGCCTTCGCCCGCTTCGGCGGACGAGTCGGAGAGCCGGCTTTACCCGAAGTCGGTCAGTGGGTCAGCGTGTAGATGACCTCGTTGATCATCATGCGGTACGCCTGCGCCGTGTGTTGTATGTACCCCGGATACTGTTCGGCGTTGGACCACTCCCACCCGTCGCCCATGTCCGTGTTCCAGTTCATCAGCACCATGGCGCGGCCGTTGTCGTCCTCGATGGCCTTGAGCTCCGCCGTGATGCCGCCCTTCTCCCACGTGCGGCCGGCGAAGAACGACCCCAGCCCGGGCACCTGCGGATAGCCGTCGATCTGGTAGAAGCACGAAAAAATCGGATGCGTCGGCGGCAGCGAGATGATCGACCGCTCGGGGAACACCCGCTTCATCTCCGTGGCGACGTTCTCCAGCTCGAGATCGCCGTGGAAGTCGTCCATGACCGCCGTGCCGCCGCGCAGCAGGAACTCGCGCAGAATCGGCACCTCGGCGTCCTTCAGGCGGAGCGTGCCGGGCTCGACGAAGTAGACCCACGGGTGATTGAAGAGCTCAGGGTCCTCGATCCGCACCACGGTCGGCTCGCCCACGTCGATGGCCGTCACCGACCGCAGCCGGCGCGACAGGTTCTGCTCCGCGGCCGGGCCATCGATGGCCCAGGAGTCGCTCCAGTACCGGGCGCGGAAGGAGGCGGCATTGTGCGCGTCGTAGCGGATCCGCGTGAACTGCCAACGCAGTCCGGCAAAGCGCGGATCCGTGTCCTCTGCGAGTTGCGCCCACAACAGCGGCAGGCCCGCCGTGGCCAGCAAGCCGAGGGCCACCAGGCCGGCCACCATCACCACGCGCCACCGCGCTCGCTGTGTCTGCTCGCTCATCGCGGCTGTCCCTCGGGCGTGCGGCCGTCGATGATCGCCAGCAGGAGGTCCTGCGCGCGCTCGTGCCGCGGCGTCGTCTCGAGCGCCTTGATCAAGTGCCGCTTCGCCTGGTCGCGCTGCCCGGTCTTCATCGTGGCCTCGGCCAGCGAGGTGAGCGCCTCGGCGGGATTGGGCGGCCCCGCATCGACGGCCGCCTGCAACTCGCGCAGCGCGACGGGGATGTCCTGTCGGGCCAGCGCCAGGTCGCCGAGCGCGGTGTGGGCCGCGGCATCGAACGGATCGATCTCGATGAGACGCTCGGCCGCCCGCTGCCGCACCGCCGCATCGTCGGCACCGCGCGCCTGGGCGACGAGCTGCCGCAGCGGCTGCGCCGCGGTGTGGTCGTTCTCGAGGACCTTCTCCATGAACCGGCGCGCGTCGTCTGGTCGCTCCTGCCGCAGGGCGACGGTGACCAGCAGCCGCCAGGGGCTCGCCTCGCCGGTCGCGAAGGGCACGAGCGCTGCCGCCCGTTCGAGCACCGCGCGCGCGGCGTCGAGTTCGCCGAGCCGGATCAGCGGCGTGGCCGACACCATCTGGATGCGGAAGTTGCCGGCGTGCGCGTCGGCGTGGGCGCGCCACTCGGCAGCGGTCGCCGTCCGCCCCGGCGGGGCCACGTCCACCTCGGTCAACGCGGGAATGGTCGCGTCGTACGTCTGCTTGACGTGGGCGTCGAACGCCGGCTGCAGGGTGGCCCACGTCAGGCCGTACGCGCGCGTCAGCGCCGACTCGTCGTCCAGGCCTTCACCGAAGCTGCGGATGAAGGCGCGGAGCTTCTCCTCGCCGTGCGTCTCCACGAGGTAGGCCACCAGCACGGCGGCCTGCTGATAGGCGAGGTTGATGGTCTCGACCTTGGCGAAGCCGCTGTTGAGGTCGGCCAGCGGCAGCAGACGGCCCGCGGCATGCGCCTGCGCGAACAGCAACTCCGACTCGCGGCCCCAGCCCGCGCGCGCCCGCGTCTCCTCGAACGTCGAGATGCCCTCGCTGAGCCACCGCGGCAGACGGTTGCCCGACATCTGCAGCGTGATCACATGCGCCAGTTCGTGCCACAACACCGCGGCCCAGTTGAACGTCCCTGGCGGTCTCGCCTTTGGCGAGTCCATCGTGACGACGCGCCCGAAGCAGGCGCCGAGGGCGCCCATCATGCCCGGCAGCCCCATGGTGCGCACGGCGAAGTCGTCGTGCCGGGGAAACACCTCGACGAGGATCGGCCCCTGCGGCGTGAACTGGTAGCGCGCCGAGAGCGCAGCCAGGGCCTCCTCTGCCAGCGGCACGAGGTACGGCTGCAGCACCGCCACCTCCTGCTCGTGCATCCGGATCGTCAGGTTCTTCGCCTCGACGGTCACGAACTTGTCGAGCGTGTCCATCAGGCTGAGCAGGTTGTAGGTGACCGTGTCGAAGGAATCCTTCGAGAAGGCCGCATCGAGGGCCTTGCGCGCCTCGGTCTCGTCACCGGTCCGCAGCAGGTGCAGGCCGAGCGACGCCTGGGCACGGCTGTTCTCCGGATCGAGCGTCACGGCCTCGCGCAGGAATCGCACGGCCTCGTCGAACCGGTACATGCGGGCGACACGCTCGCCGATGACGCGCGGGACGTCGGCGTTGCGCGGGTTGATCGCCAGGGCCTGCTGCGTGAACCGCGTCACGTCGGCCGTCCGATCCTCGATCTGGGCCAGCGCTGCCGACAGCGCCAGCGCCTCGACATGGCGCGGGTTGACGGTCAGCAGCTTCTCGAGGGCCGCGCGGGCATCCGGGCGTCGGCTGGCATCCATGGCCTCGGAGGCCAGCAGCACCCACGCATCCGGCTGATCCGGATCGATCGCCAGGGCCTGCCGCGCCGCCGCCTCGGCCGCCGTCGCGTTGGTATCGGCCAGGGACCGCGCCAGGCCGATCATGGCCGGCACGTACTGCGCGTCGGCCTTCAACGCCGTCTCGTACGACGACCGGGCCTCGGCCTGGTTGTACTTCTCGAGGAACAGGTCGCCCCAGCGGGTGTGCACCTCCGGATCGTCGGGCGAGAGATTGGCGGCGGTCTGGAAGTACGAGTTCGACAGCCGCACCTGTCCGAGCGCCTGCGCCGCACGGGCGGCACGGCTCATCGCGCCGCCGGTCCGCTGCGCCTGTCCCGCGCGCACGATGGCCTGCCACAGCACGGACGCCTCGTCGGCGCGCCCCAGTCGCGTCAGCAACTCGGCGAGCGCCACGGCGGGCTCCCCCGTCGGCTGGTCGGCGAGCGCCTGCCGGTACGCTCGCTCGGCGTCGTCGTAGCGCCCCACGCGTTCGGAGGCGCGACCTTCGATGTACGCCCGAGCCCACGGCGCGTCCGCGGCCCGCGCGAGCGCCTCGTCGAACTTGCCGGCGACGAGGGGGGCCTGCCAGGGGGGCGTGACCTCGGGAGGAGGCTCCGGCGGCGCAGCCTGGACCATCGTCCCGACCGGCGGAATGATGCGCGGCACCGTGAAGGTGGGGGTCTGGGCCAGCAGCGCCGGCCCGGACAGGCACACCCCTGCAAGGAGGACTCCGATACGGCCCAGGGGCCGTATCGCGTGGCGGGCTGAGGATGCGCCCGTGGCGCGCCACCGCGACATCTTCGCCTGTGCTCGCATTATATGCACACGTCCTGACCCGATCCTGGGACCGGCGATGGGGCCATGCGCGCGGAAGGCATGGTCAGTTGGACGTGGCTGGCGGGCGTTCGGATGGCGCCATGACGTTCAGAACACCTGGCGCCATGTGAAGTGCATGACGGCCAGGGCGACCTGGAGTCCGAATGCCGCGACCAGCACCTGCGGCAGCGCCGTGGCGCGGACCCGCCAGCCGAGGTAGATGAACACCGGAAACAGGGTCGAGGTGACCCGCCCCATCGACAGGAACCCGCCCATGAACAAGGGCGGCAGCACCGTGACGAGCAGGAAGGCACTCCACGCCCAGCCCATGCGCCGACCGACGGGCCAGCACACCCCGAGCACGAGGAAGGTGGCCGCCATGTTCAGGATCTCGATGGCGTTGACGACGGTGTAGCCGTACAGCCCGAGGCCCTGCAGCTCCCGCCAGCGCTGGTGCGCCAGGACGTGCACCCCGCTGAACTGGCGGCCCCAGGCCCCGTGGGCCTTCATCCAGAGGAACCACTCGCCCGTCTGCAGGTGCAGCCACGCGGTGAAGGCCAGCATGCCGAGGCCCGCGCACGCCGCCGTGGGCAGCGCCGCAGCCAGGGTCTGCCAGCGATAGTCGTCGCGGCGCCACGCGTCGAGCGCCAGGATACCGAGCGGCACACTCAACAGACACCCGTTGGGGCGCGTCAGTCCGGCGATCAGTCCGGCCACGGCGGCCCAGGCCCACTGCCGGCGCTGGAAGTGGTACGCCGCGGCTGTCGCACAGAGCAGGAACAGCCCTTCGGTGTAGACGGCGCCGTAGAAGAACGCGAACGGATACGTGGCCGCCAGGGCCACCGCGGCCGTCGCCGCCTCCTCCGAGTCCGTCAGATCGCGAGCCAGGCGGAACAGATAGACCAGCGCCCATGTGAAGGCGACCACCGACACCAGCCATCCGGACTGCAGCAGGCGGACATGCCGGCGCTCGGTGAACGCCTGGAACGAGTCGGCCGGATCGTCGGGTGACCCCCACCGCGCCCCGAGCAACGCCGCCGTGGTCCGAACGGCGAACGGATACGCCGGGAAGAACGCCACGTTGGTCTGCGTGTTCTGGTTCCCCCAGTAGTTGTAGCCGCTCTCGGCAATGGTGACGTACCACCCCGCGTCCCACCGTCCCAGCAGGTTGTGGAACTCGTTGGCCGACGTGCGGAATGGCGGACCGCCCTCCGGATAGCCGATGACGATGACGCCGACGTAGGAGGCGTACAGGACCACCAGCCGCGCAGTCAGGACCCAGGGCAGGGCCCGCCGCAGTCCGCGGTCGGTGACGATGGCGCGGATCCGGGCGGCCGCCACCTCCCACCACGACTGGCGGCGCCAGGCGAACGTCCGGGCCGCGAGCAACGCGCCGGCCACGAGGCCGAGACGCCAGGGCGACTCGGCCGTCACGCGCACATCGTCGAAGCGCACGCGCAGCCCGCCGGTGACGACCGCCGCGATCAGCAGGACGAGGCTGATCGTGATGGCGACGTCGAGGACGCGGACCCAGGCCGGTCGAGCCACCGGTGGCAACGGGAGCAGCGAATCCGTCATGCGCGAGGCGCGAGGCCGAGCGCACGTTCTTCGATACGAATGCGCCAGAGGAGGATCAGGCCGAACATCACGCCGAAAAGGGTACCGGTGTTCGGGGCCCGCATCCACAGGGCGATGCCGATCACCTCGCCAGCGACGCCGACGTAGTTGGGATGGCGGATGAGTCGGTAGATCCCCCGCGTGACCAGCGGCGCGCCCGGCAGCACGAGCACGCGAAAGCTCCAGCGCACGCCGAGGGTGAGGATGGCGGCGTACTTGATGGCCTTGCCGAGCAGGAAGATGGCCACCCCGAGCGCCCCGACCGTGTCCCACGGTGCCCCCCGCCACCAGCCTTCGAGACACACGCCGAGGAAGCCTGCCGGATAGGCGACCTGCATCCAGGGGTAGCTGGCATCGGGCACGACGCGCGCGCCCTGGTCGAGGAGGCGGCGCTCGTTGGCCGCCGACCGCAGCGCCTCGAGCCCCATGGTCCCGAACACGACGAGCAACGCGAGCAGGGGTTGCAGCGATCCCGGCTCGGTCATGCGGCCGACGCTCCGGGCGTCGAGTGCGTGACGTCGCCCGCGGTGGCAATCAGGTGCCGCAGAAGCGAGGGCGCCACCGCCGCCCCGACGGCGCCGAGTCGGACGCCCATCGGCCAGCTGACGAGGGAGCGCAGGGCGCGGTTGAAGCGCAGCTTGGCCCCGAAGGCCGCCCGGCGATCGAGGCGCAGTCGCGTGAGGAGGTCAGCGTCCTCGCGGAGCGACGTGTCGAGCAGCGCGGCTGCCGCCAGGCCGCCACCACGCAAGGCGATGTGCAAGCCGTCGCCCGTCATGGGATCGACGAAGCCCGCGGCGTCGCCAGCCAGCAGGAGCCCGGGAACGCCGACCGCGTGGGCGTCCACGGCCAGCGGACCGAGCGTGATCACCGGCGCCACCTGTCGGGCGCGTGCGACGCGTCCGCGAAGCAGCGGGTCGTCACGCAGGGCGCGCCAGAGCCGCGCCGCAGGGTCGCCCATCTGGTCGCGGCTCGCCGTCACGAGGCACACGTTGGCGAGGCCTGCCTCGCCGGGCGCGACGCCGATGTAGTGCCCGGCGCGCACGTGCATCTCGCCGAACCGCCCGAGCCCCTCCACCCCTTCCGCGTAGGTGCCGATCGCCCAGCGGCGCGGCCGGGCCGGATGGGCGATGAGGCCGAGCGCGAGCGCCAGCGTCGATCGACGCCCGTCGGCGGCAATCGTCCAGCGCGCCGAGACCACCTCGGTCGCCCCGGACGCCTGGCGCACGCGGACGCCCGTCACGCGGCCGTCCCGATCGACGGCAGGTGCCTGGGCGCGCACGCCGGTGCGGACGTCCACGCCGGCCTGCGCGGCGGCCTCCACCAGGTGCAGATCGAGATGGTGCCGGCTCCAGGCACGCCCCACCAGGCCGTCGCCGTAGGTGCCGCGAATCGAAACGCCGGACGTCCCGGTGACGAGCATGCCGTCGAGCGCCAGGCCGTGGCGCTCGACCGGCCCGGCGAGACCCACAGTGCGCAGCAGCGCGACCCCGCCCGGATTCAGCGTGTCGCCGCACAGCTTGGGGCGAGGGAAGGCATCACGATCGAGCAGCACGACCCGGGCCCCGCCGCGCGCCAGCATGGTCGCGGCAAACGCCCCCGCCGGCCCGCCACCGACGACGACCACGTCGGTGGTCAATGGGCCCGTCCCAGCACGACCGCGCTGTTCTTCGAGCCGAACCCGAGGCAGTTGCACAGTGCCGCCTCCACCTCCACCGCGCGTCCCGTATTGGGGAGCACGTCCATGTCACACGCCGGGTCGAGCTGCGTCACGTTGATCGTCGGGGCCAGGAAGGCCCGGTCCAGCCCCAACGCCGTCGTCACGATGCCGCAGGCACCACTGGCCCCCTGGGGATGCCCGACCATCGACTTGGTCGACGAGCCACACATCCGATCGGCCTGCGCCCCGAAGACGGCGCGCACGCTGCGAATCTCGATGGCGTCGTTGAGCTGCGTGGACGTCCCGTGGAAGTTGACGTAGCCGATCTCCTCGGGTGCGCGCCCGGCACGGTCGAGGGCCATGCGCATGGCGCGGATGATCTGCTGACCCTCGGGGTCCATCTGCACACGATGATAGGCGTCGCAGGTCGAGCCGTAGCCGTCGATGGTCGCGTACACATGCGCGCCGCGAGCGCGGGCGCGATCCTCCCGCTCGAGCACGTACATCCAGGCGCCCTCCCCCAGGACGAACCCGTCCCGCGTCGAGTCGAACGGACGCGACGCCGTGGCAGGAGTGTCGTTGAACGCGGTGGAGACGACGCGCATGCGCGAGAAGCCGTAGATCATGCCCGGCGTCACGCACGCGTCGACGCCGCCGCACAGCAGCACGTCGGCCTCGCCGCTGCGCAGCAGGCCGAGCGCGTACCCGGTGGCATCGGTGGAACTCGTGCAGCCGGTGGACAACACGTGGCTGATGCCGTGCAACTGCAGGGCGATCGAGATCTCGCTCGACAGCATGCCGCAGATGGAGATGGGGATGGCGTAGGGCGTGACCCGCTTCAGGCCATCGGTGAAGAACTCGCGGTACTGCTTCTCGCCGAGTTCGATGCCCCCACCACCGGTGCCGATGATCACGCCCGCGCCGGGCTCGCCGCGGCGCAGGCCGGCGTCGTGCCACGCCTCGCGCGCCGCGATGACCCCGGCCAGCGACGCGCGCGAATACCGCTTCGCGTCCGCGCGTTCACGCAGGATGTCGTCCCCGTCCTGGCTGTCGAGCGAGGGGTGGGCGTCGAGCCGCGGCGCCTGGGCGATCGACAACGGGGGCAGCGGTGCGGCGACCTGACACGCATACGGCGCCGGATCGAAGTCGTCGATCCGCCGTGTGGCGCTGCGGCCCTGTCGCACATGCTCCCAGAAGCATTCGCGTCCGACGCCGTACGGCGACGCCACGCCGATGCCCGAGATGGCAATGCGGGAAGAAGACCGCATGGGCGGCACTATACTATGCGCCCGTTGACCCGACTCGTGGCTCCGCTTCATGGCACTTCGACGCTCGTGCGCGCCCTGCAGGTCGTGGGTGCGGTGCTGTTCGTGGTCTCGCTGGCCACCGGTGGCAAGGCGTACTTCCAGGCCTTCGACGCGACCGCGCCGGCCGGCTCGCCCCTCTGGGCCCCGCTGGCCATCGACGTCGCCCTCTTCTCCGCCTTCGCCCTGCATCACAGCGTGCTGGCTCGGACGCGCCTGAAGCAGTGGATCCATCAGCGCGTCGGCATCGACGCCGAGCGGGCGCTCTACGTCATCCTCGCCAGCACGCTGTTCCTGGCGTGCACACAGCTCTGGCAGCCGCTGCCGGGCACGTGGTACGCCCTGACCGGCGTGTGGTGGTGGGTGGGGGCGGCGGTGCAGGCCGCAGGCGTGCTCGTCACCCTGCTCGCGGCGCGCACGCTCAGCTTGCGCGAACTGATGGGGCTGGATCCCTCGAGGCAGGCGGCGCCGCAGCACGAGCCTCCCACGCTCGAGACGCGGGGGCTGTACACGGTGGTGCGACACCCGATCTACTTCGGGTGGGTGCTCTTCGTCGCCGGCGCGCCCCTGATGACGCACACCCGCCTGCTCTTCGCCGCGGTCAGCGTGGCCTACCTCGTGATCGCGATTCCTCTCGAGGAGCGCAGTCTGATGGCCAATTTCGGCGACCCCTACCTGGCGTATCGGCGACGCGTGCGCTGGCGGATGGTTCCCGGGATCTATTGAGGGTAGGGACCGCTCTCCGAGCGGTCGGTCACCACCCGGGCGTCGGCGACGGCCGGCTCGGAGAGCCGGCCCTACCCATGGATCGTGCGGAGGGCGTCCAGGTGGTGCTGCGCGTGCCCGGCCACCATCCACGCCAACGCCCGCACCGTCATGCGCTGGCCGTTGGCCACGCCGCTGCGATCGGCCACGTCGTCGGGCAGCGACGTGACCAGCGCGAGGCTCGCGGCGCGTACGGCGGCCAGCTCGTCGAGGACCGCCGACAGCGTCGGCGGTGTGCGACTCGCGTCACGCACCCACGCATCCTGGTCGAATCCGGGCAACGGTGACGACTCACCGCGCGCGAACCACAGCAGGCGAAACGCGAAGACGCGCTCGGTATCGACCACGTGCGCCAGCATCTCGACGACCGACCACTTGCCCGCCGCCATCGGCAGCGCCGCGGCGCCATCGTCCATCGCGGAAAGCGCGGCACGGTACTCCGACGGTTGGGCCTGCAAGCGTGCGAGCAGGGCCCCATCGGGCACGCGCCTGATGTAGCCCGCATAGTAGGCACCGTACTCATCTGCCCCGGGACGCATGGCCAGCATCGGCCGATGATAGCGCGGTGCCCGCGTGCCCCGGCTGATAGACTGCCATTCGGGACGGCAGGGATCGAATCGCGCCCGGCGCGGTCCCGTCGTCGCGCGCCCCGGGTGAATGCCCGGGCACCGTCGGACAGACGCACCCGCCCGTGCGTCAAACGATTCGGGCACCTGGCACTCGGGCCAACGCCCCGCACTCTGGAGAAGACGATTCGTGGCTGATGCCGCCGCCCAGGATCCCCCGCTCCCCGCCCGCCTTCCGGTCCTTCCGCTGCGGAGCACGGTCGTGTTTCCCCTGACCGTCCAGCCGCTGGCCGTCAACCGGGCCGTGTCGGTCGATGCCGTCAATCGCGCCCTGGCCGGCGACCGGATGCTCGTCCTCGTCATGCAGGTCGGCGATGCCGAGGATCCACAGCCCAGTCAGCTCCGCAAGGTGGGCACCGTCGCCGTCATCCGCCAGATGGCCAAGGGCGCGATGGGGCTCCAGATTCTCGTCGAAGGCGTGGCCCGCGTGCGTCTGGACGACGTGACGCGAGACGGCAACGTGATGGATGCCGGCATCGTGGCGGCACCGGAGCCGGACACGACCGGCCTCGAGATCGACGCCTATCTCCGGTCACTGCGTGACCTCGTCGAGAAGGCGTTCTCGCTGGCGACGGGACTGTCGCCGGACCTCCGGTCGATCGTCTCGGGCATCGACGAGCCGCTGCGGCTCGTGTACCTGCTCGCGACCCTGATCGACATGAAGCCGGAAGACAAGCAGCTGCTCCTCGAGCAGGACGATCTGCGGGTCAAGCTGAGCGCGATCACGGCGGCCCTGCGCCGCGAGGTCGAGCTGCTCGAACTGAAGGGCAAGATCGAGTCGCAGGCCCAGCAGGAGATGAGCGACGCGCAGCGGCAGTACTACCTGCGGCAGCAGCTCAAGGCCATCCAGACCGAGCTCGGCGAGGAAGAGGGGCAGGAGATCGCCGAGTTGCGCAAGCGGCTCGACGAGGCGCGGCTGCCCGACGCGGTGCTGAAGCCGGCCCTGCGCGAGGTCGATCGCCTCGAGCGCATGTCGCAGGCCTCGCCCGAGTACCAGATGCTGCGCACGTACCTCGACTGGCTCCTCGAGGTGCCGTGGAGCGTGACCACGCCGGATCGGCTCGACCCGCGCGCGGCCCGCGTCGTCCTCGACGAGGACCACTACGACCTCGACAAGATCAAGGACCGCATCGTCGAGTACCTCGCGGTGCGCAAGCTGAAGAACGACATGAAGGGCCCGATCCTGTGCTTCGCGGGGCCTCCCGGCGTGGGCAAGACCTCCCTCGGACAGTCGATCGCGCGCGCGATGAACCGCAAGTTCGTCCGCATCTCGCTCGGCGGCGTCCGCGACGAGGCCGAGATCCGCGGGCACCGACGCACGTACATCGGCTCGATGCCCGGACGGCTCGTGCAGGCCCTGAAGCAGGCCGGCTCGATGAACCCGGTGTTCATGCTCGACGAAATCGACAAGCTGCAGGCGGGCGGATTCTCGGGCGATCCGGCCTCGGCGATGCTCGAGGTGCTCGACCCGGCGCAGAACCACACGTTCCGCGACCACTACCTCGAGGTGCCGGTCGATCTGTCCAAGGTGCTGTTCATCGCGACCGCGAACAACCTCGGCACGGTGCATCCGGCCCTGCTCGACCGCATGGAGATCATCACGCTCAGCGGCTACACCGAGGAAGACAAGGCCCACATCGCGCGGCGCTACCTGATTCCGCGTCAGATGAAGGAACACGGTCTGCCCGCCGATGGCCTCGAGCTGACCGATGGCGCACTGAGCCGCGTGGTGCGCGAGTACACCCGCGAAGCCGGCGTTCGCGGCCTCGAACGCCAGGTCGGCACCATCGCGCGCAAACTGGCCGCCCGTGTCGCCGGCGTCGACACGACGTGGCGCGACCGCGAGCCCGAGGGCGCCGTGGCCACCGTGGACATGCCCATCCCCGGCCAGCCGGGCGACGGGCCTCCGCCGCCGTCGCTGCCACCGGGGCCCGACCCGGACGCCATCCCGATCGACGATCCGGACCCGCGCGCCATTCCGGGCATCCCTCATCCCGACGAGGCGCCGGAGGGCGATCCGCCGCCCGCCGACGATCCCGATCGCGACGGTCCCGAAGCGCCGATCGGCGACCCGCGGTCGCATCCCGACCTGCCCGTGATGACCACCGTCACGCTCGAGGCCCCGTTCAAGGTCGATGCGCCGGACGTGCCCGACTACCTCGGGCCACCGAAGATCAAGAACGACGCGCCCTTCCGGCTGTCGCGGCCCGGTGTGGTCACCGGCCTGGCCTGGACCGAGACCGGCGGCGACGTGCTGTACGTCGAAGCCACGCTCCTGCCTGGCGGCAAGGGTCAGCTGGTGCTGACTGGACAGCTCGGGAGCGTGATGCAGGAGTCGGCACGCGCCGCGCTGAGCCATGTGCGTTCGCGCGCCGACGTGCTGGGTATCCCGGACACCCTGTTCGGCACCCACGACCTGCATCTGCACGTCCCCGCGGGGGCGATCCCCAAGGATGGCCCCTCGGCCGGCGTCACCATGGCCACGGCCATCCTGTCGGCGGCGCGCAAGACGCCGGTGAAGCCGGACGTCGCCATGACGGGCGAGATCACGCTCAGCGGGCTCGTGCTGCCGGTGGGCGGGATCAAGGAAAAGGCGCTGGCCGCTCGTCGGCAGGGCGTCAAGACGATGATCCTGCCGGCACAGAACGAGGACGACCTCGACGAGTTGTCGCCCGAGGCGCGCAAGGACATGACGTTCCGTCCCGTGTCCACCTTCGAGCAGGTCGTGGAGGTGGCGCTCGGCGCGTGGGTGCCCGAGCCGGCGGTGGAGGCAGCGGCCCTGCCCACGGCCGCACCCGCCGTCGCCGGCTGACCGTGGCGATCGCGTTCTGCATTTCCGGACACGGGTTCGGACACGCCAGCCGGCAGGTCGAGGTCATCAACGCGTTCGGCGCGCTGCGGCCCGATCAGCCGATCCACGTCTTCACGCGCGCGTCGCGCTGGCTCCTGGACCGGACGCTCCGGGTGCCCGTGACGATCGTCGAGCAACCGGTCGACTCGGGTGCGATCCAGCGCGACAGCCTGATGCTCGACATCCCGGCGACGCTCGACGCCGCGGCCCGATTCGAGGCGCAGGCCGACCACGCGGCCGCAGTGCTGGCCGAGGAGTTCCGGCAGCGGCACGTCGAGGTCGTTGTGTGCGACGTCCCTCCCATGCCCTGCACGGCGGCGCATCTCGCAGGCGTGCCAGCCGTGGCCCTGGCCAACTTCACGTGGGACTGGATCTACGAAGACTTCACGGCGGATCACCCCGGCTTCGAGGATCTCCCGGCCCGGCTCGGGGCCCGCTATGCGCAGGCCGCCGCGGCGTGGCGCCTGCCGATGCACGGCGGATTCGGCACGTTCCACACGGTGCTGGACTTTCCGTGGATCGCGCGTCGTGCGCAGCGAGACCCCGCGGAGGTCCGACGCCAGATCGGCGCCACCGACGATCGGCCGCTGGTGCTGATCTCCTTTGGCGGGTATGGAGTGGCCGGCCTGGCGCTGACGCATCACACCGGGGCCCCCTACCGTCTCGTGCTGTCGGCCGGCGCCGACCAGGGCCCCATCGCCCTGCCGCCTGATACGCTTCACCTCGATCGCGACAGCCTGACGGCTGCTGGCCTCCGCTACGAGGACATCGTCGCCGCCTGCGACGTCGTGGTCTCGAAACCCGGCTACGGCATCGTCTCGGAGTGCGTCGCCAACAACACGGCCTTGCTCTACACCGACCGCGGACGGTTCCGCGAGTATCCGGTGATGGTGGAGGCGATGCCGGCGGTGCTGCGCTGCCGCTTTCTGGCCAACGAGGCGTTGACCACGGCGCGGTGGGATGACGATGTCGCCGCGCTGCTCGCGCAGCCGCAGCCAGACGCGCGCCCGTTGGTGAATGGGGCGGACGTCGCCGCGGGCATGCTCAGCGCGATGACGTGACGCAGGCGGCCCCGTCATCGCGAATGCGGCGATGCCGGGAATGCCGCGATGCCGGAAGGGCGAAGAGGCTGAAGGACTGAATCACGAAGGCCGAAACGCGACGGGCGCTGTTATGAGGCGCCCTTCGTCGTCAGTCCTTGACGCAGGTCACCAGGGACCAGATGCGCGGGATGTTGACCTTCTCGATCGAGACGGGGTGCAGATTGGCCTGGGCGAGGAACGCCGGCAGGTCGAGGTCCGACTTGAAGCCGATGTGGACGGTGAGCGGCGAGATCATCCGCTCGGCCTTCGACAACAGCTTGTTGGGGCTGAGGAAGTGGTTCAGGAAGATGATGCGGCCGCCGGGCTTGCAGACGCGGCGCATCTCGCGCGCGACCTTGACCGGATCGGGGACGACGCTGATCAGGTACGGGGCGTACACGATGTCGAACGTGTTGTCCTCGAACTTGAGGTCCTGCGCGTCCATCTGGAGCAGACGGACGTTCTTCGTCTCCTTGCGGGCGACGCGCTCGCGCGCCTTCTCGAGCATCCCGGCCGAGAAATCGATCCCGGTGATCTCGGTATTGCTGGGATACATCGAGCAGTTGATGCCCGTGCCGACGCCGACTTCGAGGATCTTGTCGCCGGGGTGGATCTGCATGCGCTGGAGCGCCTGCACGCGACCGGGGTGGAGCGTCGGTCCGAACGTGAGGTCGTAGACGCTGGCGAGCTTCTCGTAGACGCCCTCGACGAAGTCGTTCTCGACGGCGGTGACCGACAGGGCGCGAGTGGCCGCATCGCCCTGCAGCAGCTCGTCTTCGGTCCGCGACCGATCTTCTCCGAACAATGCCATCAACAAGCTCCCCTGCGGCTAGAGATGCTGAAGTCTACCACGTCACCGCACCCCAACCGGGGGCGCGGCCACGTCGGTCGGCCGGCCGCCGGAGCCCGCCTCGACGGGAGCCGCGAGGGCTCCGAGGATGTCCAGTGCGTGGCTGACCTTGCCGCCCACGCCGGCCACGATGATGCCGGCGACCAGCGGTCGAATGGCCACGACCAGCTCTCGCGCGATGGCGAGCGCCTCGTCGGCGGCACGCCCGGCCCGGTCGGCCTCGGCCATGCGCAGCACCAATGACTCCGGTACGTTGACGCCGGGCTCTTCGTTCGCGAGCTGCTCGGCCTGGCGGGCACTGTCGAAGGCGCGCACGATGGCGAGCACCGGCACCCGCTGCGCCGTCGTCTCGGTCAGGAACTGCCGGAGCGCGTCGACGTCGTAGATCGGCCCCATCACGACGAACTCGGCCCCGGCCTCGACCTTGTACCGATAGCGCGACAGCTCGCGGTCGGGCATCACCGCCGTCGGGTTGGCCGCAACGCCGATGTGGAAGGCCGTCGGCTGCCCGATGGCCTGGCCGCCGACGTCCTCGCCGCGGTTGAAGCGCGCCGCGACGTTGGTCAGCCCGATGGAGTCGACATCGAACACGGCCGTGGCGTCGGGATACTCGGTGCGCCGCAGCGGACGGCCGGTCACCAGCAGCAGGTTGCGCAGGCCCAGGGCGTGCGCGCCGAGCAGGTCCGCCTGCATGGCGTGCAGGCTGTGGTCGCGGCAGCAGTACTGCAGGATGGTCTCGACCCCGGCGCCCTGCTCCACGGTCACGGCACTGGCCAGGGCGCTCATGCGGGCGCGGCTGCCGGAGCCGTCGCTCACGAGCACGACGTCGAGCCCGTGGATGCGGGCCTCGCGGGCCTGGGCCGTCATGTTGTGGCCGAACCCGGCCGGCGGCGTCAGCTCGATGCCGGTGACGAAACGGCCGCGGCGCAAGGCGTTGGCCAGCGGCGACCTGGCCTCGACGGGGACCGGCGTCACGGCGGGCGGCGCGTCGGGCGCGACGTCGGCGACCGCGCCTGCCGCCGGCACCGGCGCCAGCGCATGCACGGCGAGGGCGATTTGCTTGACATGGTCGGGCGTCGTGCCGCAACAGCCCCCGATCAGGCGGACCCCGGCGCCGACGAACCGGCGCGCATACGACGCCATGTAGTCGGGGGAACAGAGGTACAGGTTCCGCCCGTCGACGTCGCGCGGCTTCCCGGCGTTGGGCATGGCGGCCAGCAGGGCCCCGGGTACCGCACGGGCCAGCCGCTCGACCGTGTCCAGCATCGCCGCCGGCCCGACACTGCAGTTGACTCCGAGCACGTCGGCGCCGAACTCGACCAGCTGCGGGCCGAACTGCTCGACCGGCGTGCCATCCAGCGTGTTGCCATCCTCGGCCGTGGTGAGCATGGCGACGATGGCGGCCTGGCTGACGCTGCGGATCGCCCGAATCGCCGCGCCGATCTCGTTGACGTCGCGGAAGGTCTCGAGGATGAACAGGTCCACCCCGCCCTCGGCGAGCCCGGCGGCCTGCTCGGCGAAGATCGCTTCGGCCTCGTCGAGGCCGGTCTTGCCCCACGGCTCGACGCGCACGCCGAGCGGCCCGATCGATCCGGCCACCCAGGCGGCGTCACGCGCGGCATGCTTCGCGATGCGGGCGCCCGCCAGATTGATGGCGTGCACCTTCTCCGCCAGCCCGAAGCTCGCGAGTTTGAGCCGGTTGGCGCCGAAGGTGTTGGTCTCGATGATCTCGGCGCCGGCCCGGAGATAGGCCTGATGGACGCCGACCACGAGGTCGGCCTCCGTCAGGTTCAGGTCCTCGAACGCACGATTGAGGAAGACCCCCCGCGCATAGAGCTGGGTGCCCATGGCGCCATCGCCGATGAGCACCCGGTCGCGCAGGGCGTCGAGGAAGGACTGGTTCACGTCAGGCGTTACTTGCGCGCCGGCGGCGTCTGCGCCTGGCCCGGCAGCGGAACGAGGAGGTCGTCCTTGTCCCACACGAAGTCATCCTTGCTGAACACGGCCAGCTCGTAGTCCTTGCCCATGAAGATGGCAGACACGGGGCAGGCCTCTTCGCAGTACCCGCAGAAGATGCAGCGGGTCTTGTGAATCTGGTACGTCCGGGCATAGCGCGGCCCGGCCATCACGCTGCCGTCGTTCTCGGCAGGTTCGAGGTAGATCGCGTCGGCCGGGCACGCCACCGCGCAGAGCCCGCACGCCACGCACTTCTCCAGCCCGTTTTCGTCGCGCATCAAGACCTGCTTGCCGCGCCACTTCGGGAACATCGGAACCTTCTCGTCGGGGTAGTTGACCGTGATGGGCTTCTTGAACATGTGCCCGAACGTGGTCTTGAACCCGACGAACCAGGGACGAATCATCTGTCTATGCCTCCGGGGGCCCCTGTCGCCTGTCGGCGGCGCAGGGCCAACGCGTAGTGTAACAACATCTTCGGCTTCGCGGCCGACCTTCGCCGGCGGAGTCGGGGTCCGGCACTGGGCCCTGCCTCTTGGGCCTTGCCTCTTGGACGCCCTGGCCTCGCCCGGCGCCCGACGGCCGCATGGCGACGGCCGGCCCGGGTTTACACTCCCCCTTGTGCTCCACGAGCCACGGTTCCTCTCCGCGGAGCAGTACCTGCTCGTCACCCTCATCGTGCAGTTGGCGGGCATCGCCGCGCTGGCGACGATGCTGGTGCGGTTCCGGCGCTTCCGGACCCTGCTGCTGACCGAGCGGCGCGACTGGCCGGAGCGGCTCAAGTTCATGGGGGCGCTCGGCGTGCCGCTGGCGGCAGGCGTGGCCAGCCGCCTCCTGCTGGGGTACGCCGCCGCCGACGTCTCCCTCGGCGGGGCCTACCTGGCCGGTCTGGTCGCCGGCCCCTACGCCGGCGCCATCATGGGCGCCATGATGGGCCTCACCGCGCTGGCCGGCGGTGAGTGGATCGCCGTGCCCCTGTTCGTCGGCTGCGGCTTCGCGGGCGGCGGTCTGCGCGAGATCTGCCCCAAGGACGCCATCTGGCACTTCTCGCCCTTCGTGCTGACCGGCCTGTTCCGCTACCTCTGGAAGCTCGTGCGCCGCTTCGAGGTGGACTGGCAGATGCTGCTCATCGCCGCGCCGATCGCCCTCGAGGTCCTGCGACAGGCCCTCGGTCATCGCTACGGCATGGACCGCCTGTTCTACTTCCCGGCCACCTCGCCAGGCATGCTGGTGCTGACCCTGCTGGCCACCACGCTGACGGTGGCCATCCCGATCAAGATCTGGAACTCGGCCCGTATCGAGCACAAGCTGCAGGAACAGGAAGCGCTCCTGCTCGAAGCGCGCATCGAGGCCCTGACCAGCCAGATCAACCCGCACTTCCTCTTCAACACCCTGACGTCGATCTCGTCGCTGATTCGCACCCGGCCCGACACGGCGCGGATGCTCATCAACCGGCTCTCCGGTCTGCTGCGTCGCCGCCTGCGCGCCCACGACCACTTCGTGTCGCTGCGCGACGAACTGTCGGCGGTCGACGAGTACCTGGACATCGAGTGCGTCCGGTTCGGCCCGTCCCTCCGGGTCGTCAAGGACCTCGACCCCTCCACGCTGGACCAGGTGGTGCCGAGCATGATCCTCCAGCCGCTCGTCGAGAATTCCATCAAGCACGGCCTGGCCGACACGCTCGGCGAGCGCCTGATCACCTTGCGCTCCCAGCGCGAGGGCACCCTGACCATCCTCGAGGTCATCGACAACGGCACCGGAATCGTCGAGGATCGGCCGGGCCGGTCGGTCGGCAGCGGGATCGGCCTGGCCAATGTCTCCGAGCGCCTCCGGGTCATCTACGGCGCGCAGGGACGCCTGGCGATCACCAGCGCACCGGGCCAGGGTACGCAGGTCCGCCTCGAGATCCCAGACCTGCTGCTGCCGGAACGGCGGTCGGCGTAACATGAAGCTCAGCGCCCTGGTGGTGGACGACGAACAGCCGGCGCGGGAGGAGCTCTGCTACCTCCTGTCGCAGGCAGGGCAGGTCGAAGTGATCGGGCAGGCCGACAATGGCATCTCGGCCCTGGGCCTGCTCGAAGACCTCGAACCGGATTTGGTGTTCCTGGACGTCCAGATGCCCGGGCTGACGGGATTCGAAGTCGCGCGCCAGGCCGCCTCGCGGCCGGCGCCGCCGCACATCGTGTTCGTGACGGCCTTCGACCAGTACGCCCTGGACGCCTTCCAGGTCAACGCGGTGGACTACCTGCTCAAGCCGGTGGACCCCAGCCGACTGGAACAGGCCCTCGGGCGCGCGCGGCGGCGGCTGGAGACCTCGCGGGCGCAGGCCGTCTCCCCCGAGGCGCTGGCGCAGATTGTGGAAGCGGTGACCGCCCGACAGAGCCGGCGGTCTCCGCTGGTCGTCAAGGTCGACGACCGGATTTTGCTGGTGCAGGCCGAGGACCTCATCTACGCCTCCTTGAACGAGGACGAGGTCACGGTCGTAGCCAGTCAGGTGACGGGGACGTCCAATCACCGGACGCTCGATGAGCTGCATGCGCATCTGGACCCGGCGGTCTACTGGCGCGTGCACCGGTCGTATCTCGTCAACATCAACAAGATCAAGGAGATAGTCCCCTGGTTCAGCCGGAATTTCATCCTGAGGATGCGGGACGCGAAGTCGACGGAGATCCCGGTCAGTCGCAGCCAGACGAAGCGGCTGCGCGAGTACCTGCAGCTGTGAGCCTCGAGGCCGCCCCTGCCGAGTTCGCCGCGGTCGTCGGCCCGAACCCGCCCTCCGGCTTCACGCCCGTCGTCGCTCCCGTCACCGCGCAGGCCGCCGACGAGGCCCTGCGCGCCGCCACGGCTGAGGTGCGTCGCCCCTCCATCTGGGTGCGCGCCGGCGAGGAACTGTTCACCTGGTTCAAGACGCTCGCGTCCGCTGCCGTCTACGCGACGCTGATCGTGACCTTCGGCTTCCAGGTGGCGCGCGTCGAGGGCCAGAGCATGGCGCCCACGCTGGCCGACCAGGACCGCCTGATCGTCAACAAGGCGATCTACAAGCTCGGGGATCCGCACCGCGGCGACATCGTGATGCTGTGGTACCCGGTGGACCCCGACAAGTCGTTCGTCAAGCGCGTCATCGCCGAAGAGGGCGATCGCGTGCGCATCGTCGACGGCCGCGTGTTCGTCAACGACGTGCAGCTGGAAGACGCCTATGTGCCCAGCGAGTATCGCGGGCACGACGACTGGGGACCGCAGGAGATCCCGGAGGGCTACTACTTCGTGATGGGCGACCATCGGAACAACAGTTCCGACAGCCGCCACTGGGGTTCGGTGCCCAAGAAGTACATCATCGGCAAGGTCCAGCTGCGCTGGTGGCCCCTGCCCAAGGCGCAGATCTTCGAGTAGCGCGACGCGGCGTCGCGCTAGCTGGCCTCGCCCGCCTCGCCGGTGCTGCTGCCGCCGCCGGCCCGCGCGCCGAGTTCGCGATCGATCTCGAGCAGGGCCCGCGTGTCGGTGCCCGCCATCTCCAGCCGGGCGATGATGTCGCGCGCCGACTTCTCCTCCTCCACCTGCTCGGTGACGAACCACTGGAGCTCGACGACGGCCGCGAACTCCTTCTGCTGCATGGCCACGTCGTAGAGCGCATCGATCTGGGCGCTGACGCGCTCCTCCTGGGCCAGCGAGGCGCGGAACACGTCGAGCAACGTCGCCCCCTGCGCCCCCTCGAAGGGAATCGCGCGCAGCGTCACGCCGTGGTTGCGGGCGTGGATGAAGTCGAACAACCGCAGGGCGTGCCCGCGCTCTTCCTCGCTCTGCACACGGAACCAGTGGGCGGCGCCGGGGAAATTGAGCTCCTCGCAGACGCCCGACATCGCCAGGTAGCTGTGCGACGCCGCCAGTTCGTTGTTGACCTGCTCGTTGATCGCCTCGTAGACCTTCGCACTCATCGCTATCTCTCCTGCATGCCCCGGGCGCCGCTCACGCGGCCGTCCGGGCGATGCCTCATACGCCTTCGTACATGCGATCGACCACCGCCTGCCATCGATCGAGGACCACCTTGCGCCGCAGCTTCATCGTCGGCGTCAGTTCGCCGGTGGCGATGCTGAACTCCACCGGCAGCAGGGCCACCTTCTTGAGACGCTCGAACTGCGCCAGGTCGCGATTGAGCGGCTCGACCACCTCGTGGTACAGCGACACCACGTCCTCGCGGGCCACGAGGGCCTCGCGGGACCCCGTTTCCATCCCCAGCACCTTCAGGCGATGCTCGAGGACCGTGAAATTGGGCACGATCAGCACCGCGGGAAACTTGCGGCCCTCGCCGACGATCATGGCCTCGGCCACGAGCGGATGCCGCTTGAGCAGCGCCTCGATGGGGGCCGGGGCAATCTTCTTGCCGCCCGACGTGACGAGCAACTCCTTCTTCCGATCGGTGATCGTCAGGTAGCCGTCGTCGCTCAGGGTGCCGATGTCGCCGGTGTGGAACCAGCCATCGGGCTGCAGCACCGTGGCGGTGTCTTCGGGCTTGTTCCAGTAGCCCTTCATCACGTGCGGCCCGCGCGTCATGATCTCACCGTCGTCGGCGATCGCGACCTCGACGCCGTCGATCGCGCACCCGACGCTGCCGAAGCGCGGCGTGGTGCGTGGATTGACGGTGATGACCGGCGACGTCTCGGTGAGGCCGTAGCCCTCGATGAGCGGCACGCCGACCGCGTGGAAGAAGGTGGCGATGTGCGCCGGCAGCGGCGCGCTGCCCGAGACCGCCAGTTTCAGGCGACCGCCGACACGCTCGCGGATCTTGGCGGCCACCAGACCGTCGGCCACGGTTTCCTGCATCCTGAGGAACGGCGACAGCGTCCGTCCGGCGCGACGGACGGCGGAGGCCTCGGTGCCCACGCGCACGGCCCAGTCGAAGATCCGCCGGCGAAACGCCGGCGCGGTCGCGACCACGTCGAGGATGCGGCCGTGCAGTTTCTCGTAGACGCGCGGCACGCCGGTCATCACGGTCGGCCGGGCCAGCTGGAGGTCGCGGGCCAGGGTGTCGAGCGACTCGGCGTGACAGACGCTGAGCCCCTCGTGCAGATACAGGTACGTCACCATCCGCTCGAACACGTGACTGAGCGGCAGGTAGCTGAGCGCCACGTCCTGCGGCTGCAGGTCCAGCACGGGGACGACGGCGCGCAGGTTCGACAGCACGTTCTCGTGCGTCAGCATCACCCCCTTGGGCTCACCGGTCGTGCCCGACGTGTAGATGAGGGTCAGGAGGTCGTCGGGCTCGACGGCGTCGATGCCCGCCTCGTAGCGGGCGACGGCCGCGGGGTCCCCTGCCAGGGCACGCCCGCGTTCGATCACGCCCTCGAGGCGCAGCACGGTGTGGCTGCCGCGGACGGCCGACGGCGGCACCTCGTCGGTGAAGACGACGATGAACTCGAGGTCGGGCAGCAGGTGCCGGACCGTGAGGATCTTCTCGGCCTGCACGGCGTCCGAGACGAACAGGCCACGCGCCCCGGAGTCCTCGAGGATGTAGCGGGCCTGCGGGCCGGAGAGCGTCGGATAGACCGGCACGGTCACCAGCCGGGCGGTGACGAGGCCCATGTCGGCGAGCACCCACTCCTGGCGGGTTTCGGACATGATGGCGACGCGGTCGCCCGGTGCCATCCCCATGTCCTCGAGGGCAAGCCCGATGGCGCGCACGCGCTCGACGAAGGCCGCCGTCGAACTCGGCTTGAGTCCATCCGCCGTGCACTGCTGCAGGAGGTCGGGGCGCGGGTGCTGCCGCAACAGATCCGAGGGCAGTTGGGCAAGGGATCGGATCCGCGGCGGGGCGGACGGCGGGAATCGGAACGCACGTTGGTGCGATGAGGCAGCGACGGCCATGGGAACCCTCACGCGTGAGTCGGGCGGACGACGTCGCGCTTGCCGCCACGCTTCTCCACCAGCAGGATGTGTTCGATGACCATGGCGGTGTCCACGGCCTTCAGCATGTCGTAGACGGTCAGCCCCGCCACCGCCACCGCGGTGAGGGCTTCCATCTCCACGCCCGTCTGTCCCGAGGTTCTGACGGTCGCTTCGATGGCGATGCCGCCGCGCGCCAGTTCCACGTCCACCTGCACGGCGGTCAGCGGCAACGGGTGGCACAACGGAATCAGGTGGGCGGTCTGCTTGGCCGCCATGATCCCGGCCAGCCTTGCCGCCTGCAGCGGATCGCCCTTCTTGACGGCCCCGGTGCGCACCAGCCGACGGGCCGCCGCGGAGACCCGCACGAAGCCGCGAGCGACGGCCACGCGGTCGGTGACGGCCTTGCCCGAGACGTCGACCATTCGCACCCGCCCCTCGGCGTCGGCATGCGTGAGGACGGCCGGGCGGGGCGCCTCCCGAACAGCGTCGACGGGCTTACGCATCGATGTGGCCATTGGCGAGGAAGAAGGACAGGCTCTCGAAGGTGATGGTCAGGTCCATGCTCTTCAGCTTGACGTGCGGCGGCACACGCAGGCTGCCGGGCGAGAAATTGAGGATGGCCCGGATGCCGGCGGCGACCGCCGCATCCACCGTCTCCTGCGCCGCGTCGGCCGGGACGCTCAGGACCGCGATGTCGACCTTCTCGCGTTCCACGAGCCACTCGAGTTCCTTCGCGTGGCGGATGGGCACTCCGCTGCGCGAGTACTGCCCCACCTTGTCCCGCGCCGTATCGAGCAGGGCGACGACGTCGAAGCCATCCTGACGGAAGCCGGCATAGTCGGCCAGCGCGAGCCCGAGGTTGCCGGCGCCGATGATCACGACCTTGATGCTGCGGTCGAGCCCGAGGATCTGTCGCAGGTGACGCTTGAGGTCCTTGACGTAGTAGCCCACGCCGCGGATGCCGAACTCGCCGAAGTGTGCCAGGTCCTTGCGAATCTGCGCGGCGTTGAGCGCGAACTGCTGCGCCAGCCCTTGCGAGGACACGGTGTTGACGCCGCTGGCGTCCAGCGACTCGAGGCAGCGCAGATACACGGACAGCCGGGCCGTCGTGAGTTCCGAGACCTGGTCACCGCCAGCCCGGACCCGTTCCATGTCGGACACAGGGGAAATGATAGAGCACGGAGTCAAGGGAGGAGGGACAAGGGGACGAGTCACAAGGGCGGCAAGGGACAAGGGACGAGGACCGACGTGACCAGGGACGTGTCCCTCGCCAACCTGCCCCTTCTCCCTTGGCGCCCTCTCCCTTGTTCTCGTGTCCCCTGTCCCCTGATTTGGGGTATACGTCCCCTCATGGCTCAGCCGACGTTCTCCCCGTATGTGCCCCCGGACCAGGCGCCGCCCGAGTTCACGGCCAAGGCCGTGCTGCTCGGCGCGCTGTTCGGCCTGCTGTTCGGGGCCTCGACCGTGTACCTCGGACTGCGCGCCGGGCTGACCGTCAGCGCGTCCATCCCGATTGCGGTCCTCGCCATCTCGGTGCTCAAGCGCTTCGGGGGCTCCACCATCCTCGAGAACAACATCGTCCAGACGATCGGGTCGGCGGGCGAATCGGTCGCCGCCGGTGTGGTGTTCACCATTCCCGCGCTGATCTTCCTGACGCCCTACGGGCCGGCCTACTTCAACTACTTCCAGATCACGATGCTGGCCTTCGCGGGCGGCATCCTCGGTGTGCTGCTGATGGTGCCGCTGCGCCGCGCCCTGATCGTCAAGGAACACGGGGTGCTGCCGTATCCGGAAGGGGCGGCGTGCGCCGACGTACTGATTGCCGGCGAGCGCGGCGGGCAGCTGGCCACGCTGGTGTTCCAGGGGCTGGGCATCGGCGCGCTGTTCAAGGCGCTGCCCTGGATCTTCCAGCTGGTACGGACCGAGGTCGGCTACACCACCCCGAAGACCAGCGCGTTCCCCAATGCCACGGTCAACATCGACATCTCGCCCGAGTACATGGGCGTCGGCTACGTCATCGGCCCGCGGATCGCCGGCGAGATGGTCGCCGGCGGCGTGTTGTCGTGGATGGTGCTGCTCCCCCTGCTGACGATTCTCGGCGCCTACATGCCGATGCCCTTCCCGCCCGCGCCCCCCGACGGTCTCCGCATCGTGGACATGGCGCCGGGCCAGATCTGGAGCCAGTACATCCGTTACATCGGCGCCGGCGCCGTGCTCGCCGCCGGCCTCATCACGCTGGCCCGCACCATCCCGACGATCATCGGGTCGTTCCGCGACAGCGTGAAGGACTTCCGGGCCGAGCACGCCGGGCGGACGCAACTGCGGACGGAGCGTGACCTGCCGGTGGGGATCGTGCTGGGCGGCACGTTGCTGCTGGCGGTGTTCCTGGCGGTGGCCCCCGGCATGCCGACGCAGGGCAATCCCCTCGCGGCCCTGCTCGTGGTCGTCTTCGGCTTCTTCTTCGTGACGGTCGCCTCCCGCATCGTCGGGCTGATCGGGAGCTCGTCGAGCCCCGTCTCCGGCATGACGATCGCCACGCTGATCCTGACCTGCACGATCTTCGTGAGCATCGGCTGGACGGGCGACCTCTATGCCCCGATTGCCCTGACGGTCGGCGCCGTGGTGTGCATCGCCGCGGCCAATGCCGGCGCAACGTCGCAGGATCTGAAGACCGGCTTTCTCGTCGGCGCCACCCCGCGGGCGCAGCAGATCGGCCTGGTCATCGGCGTCGTGGTGTCGGCGCTGATCATCGGCGTCACCACACTGTACCTGCACAAGGTGATGGTCATCGGGTCCAATGCGCTCCCCGCGCCGCAGGCCACGCTGATGTCCACCATCATCCGGGGACTTCTCAGCCAGAACCTGCCCTGGGGCCTGGTCCTGACCGGCGTCTTCATCGCGGTGACCATGGAGTTGTGCGGCGTGCGGTCGTTGTCGTTCGCCGTCGGCGCCTACCTGCCGATCGCGACCACTGCCCCGATCTTCGTCGGTGGCCTGGTGCGGTGGCTCGTCGAGCGATCCACGGGGACGCACGACGAGTCCGAGGTCAGCGCCGGCACCCTGTTCAGTTCGGGCCTGATTGCCGGCGGGTCCATCGCCGGGATCGCCTATGCGGTGCTGTACGGGTCGCGCGACTACATGCCGACGGTGCTCCGGGTGGAGGACGCCCAGGAGAGTCTGGGACGCCTGCCGTTCCTGCACGAGGGCGTCACCGGGCACGTCGTCGGCCTGGCGTTGTTCCTGACCCTCGGGCTCATCCTGGCCCGCGTGGGGCGGCGGCGCGTCAACTGAGACGCCTCGGCCGGCGTCGTTACACACATATGGCGGTCCGCTTCCTGCTCGTCTCGCTGCTCGGCCTCGTGCTCGGCGTTGTGCCGGCGGGGGCACAGATTCGTCCCGAGCTGTCGTCGGCGCGGCGCGCGACGACTCTCGACGCGCTCGCGGCGTTTCCCGGCTTCTACCACCTGCAGGCGGTCCGCGTCCGTGCCCGGCTGGTCACCGATCAGGTCGGTACGGCGCTGCTCAGCGGACAGACGCGCGTGCTGACGGTCGGGGACGCGGCGGTGGCGCAGATGGAGGGCGACGTCGAGGTCACCGGCACGTTCATCGACATCGGACGGCTGACCCAGGACGACCAGCGAGTCGCCACCTACGGCCTCGTGGCGCTGACGCAGAAGGTGCTGCAGCGGGACTGGCCGTCGCAGGGCGAACTGCCGATCCTGGTCGTAAGCGAGGTGAACGTGGCCGAACCGCTCACCGCGCCGTCGGTGCGTGCCCTTGCGCTCGATCCGGCCCGCTACGACGGCCAGACCGTGACCGTCAGCGGCCGCTTCCGCGGCCGCAACCTGTTCGGCGACCAGCCAGCCGCCCCGGCGCGCAGCAAGTTCGACTTCGTCATCCAGTTGGCAGACTCGAGCGTGTGGGTCGTCGGGCGACGCCCGCGCGGCCCGAACCTCGACCTCAACGTCGAGGCGCGCGTCGACACGGGACGATGGCTCGAGGTGCAGGGCGACGTCCGCACGAGCAAGGGCCTCGTATGGATCGAGGCCACCGCGATCACCGCCACCAAACCGGTGACCGACACGGCTCCGACCGAAACGGTCACCGAGGCCGTCGCGGCCGCACCGCCGCCACAGGTGATTTTCTCCACGCCGACGGCGGGCGAAGTCGACGTGGCGCAGGACGCCAGGATTCGACTGCAGTTCTCGCGCGACATGACGGCCGAGTCGTTCAAGGGCAACGTCACGGTGGCCTACGACACGGCCGAAACCGCGGAGCGGGGGGTGCCGCCGGTGGCGACGCCGCCGTTCGTCGCCAGCTACGATCAGGGCCGACGGACGCTGGAGCTGAAGTTCTCGGGGCCGTTCGACCGGTTCCGCACGGTGATCGTCCGGCTGACGCCAGGCATCACGGCGTTCGACGCCCAGCCGCTCGTGCCTTTCGAACTGCGCTTCACGGTCGGCGGGTGAGACCGCCGAGGCCACGCGACTAGCGAGGTGAGGCCGCCCCGGACCGCCTGTCGGTCTGGGCCTCCCGATCGGCGGCCTCGGCCTCGACCAGCAGCCGCGCCACTTCGTCGCGGACGCGCTCGGTGAGGGCGTCGCGCTCGCCAATCTGCAGGCCGGCCGTCTCGATCGGTGGTCCGAAGTGCACCCGCACCGTCGTCGGCCAGATGAGCGGGCTGCCGGGGCGCATGGCGCGGGCGGCGCCGAAGATGGCCGCAGGCACGACCGGGGCCTGGGCCTTGATGGCGAGCACGAAGGCCCCCTTCTTGAACGGCAGCAGCGCGCCGGTGCGGCTGCGCGTCCCTTCCGGAAACATCAGCAGGGAGTTGCCCGACTGGACGCTCCTGGCTGCCCGATCGATGGCTTGCGTGGCGCGCTCGCGGTGCTCGCGTTCGATCGGCACGAAGCCGACGAGATCGAAGCCTCGGCCCAGGATGGGCAACTTCCTGAGCACGGCCTTGTAGACGACCTTCAACCGCGGCGTGAGTTCGCGCAGCACGGCGAAGATGATCGGCGGCTCGACGTTGCTCGCGTGATTGACGGTGTAGAGGGCGGCCCGATGTCGCTGGATGTGCTCGCGGCCAGCGACCTCGGCGCGAATGCCCAGGATGGCCATGGCCATGCGCACGCAGGCGATGCCGAGCACGAGCAGGTGGCGATGGGTGTTGGTGGCGAGGGCGAGGAGCACGGCCGGCGTGCCGATGATCACCACGTAGGCGATCACGAACACATAGGCGAGCACGCTGCGAATGGCGGTGATGACGGTGAGCACGGGAGCCAGGGGCGGCGGGGATACCGCCTCGGCACTATACAACGCGAAAGAGCCCGGTGACCTCTCGGTCGCCGGGCTCCCTGCGGTTTCCTCGACGCGGCGCCAGGCCCCTAGTTGCCGCTCATTGCACGACGGGCGGTCGCTCGCGTGGCCGTGGCCACCTTGGGGGCGACGACCTTCGCGGCCATGGCCACCGCCGTGGTGGTGACCGGACGACGCACGGGGATGCTTTCGTCCTTGGTCTTGAAGCACTTGCAGAGCGCCTCATCGACCATGGTCTCGACGCCCGTCATCGGCTGATGGGTGACTTCCGAAATCTCGGAGATGACGAGGAAGCGGGCTCGGTCGAGCATGCGCTTCTCGCGGAAGGAGAGGTTCTTGGTCTTGCTCAGGTAACACAGACTCTTCAGGACTTCCACGACGTCGTAGATGGAGCCCGTCCGCATCCGATCCGAATTGTCCTTGAAGCGCCCTTTCCAGTTCTGGTGACTGTCGATGTTGCCGTCGGAAAGCAAGCCGTACAGCCGCTGGATTTCTTCGTCACAGACGGCGCGGCGCAGGCCAACGCTGTCGACATTGTTGACGGGCACGAGCACCGTCGTCTCATTTGCCACCATGCGCAATTGATAGAAATCGCACACGGTTCCCAGAATCGTCTTGGTCTCGATACGTTCAACGACACCGAGTCCATGATTCGGGTAGATGACCTTGTCACCGACCTGAAATGTCACGGGCACCCCTCTCTCCGGATATGCACAGGTAGCGCTTCCAGCGATGCGGTCTTAGAAACCCCCACAGTATAGCGCAAATTTGCTGGCCACCCCGACACATCGGTGCCGGACCCGACCGCGCGCCTCGTCGCGGCGTCGTAAAGTGGCCGTGAGGCTGCAGTTGGGCGGCCTCGGGCGAGGAGCGTGGGATGCAGAGCGCACAGTGGCGAGTTCTCGGGGCCGTGCTGGTGGCCATGGTGATGATCGGCGGAGGGGCCTGGGGCACGGGCCTGCTGAACGCCGCCCCGATGGCCGGCACGCAGCGTCCTCACCTGGCCCCGTACGTGCCGACGCCACAGGACGTGGTCGAGCGGATGCTGGCCATGGCCAAGGTGGGCAAGAACGACGTGGTCGTCGATCTGGGCTCGGGGGACGGCCGTCTCGTCGTGACGGCGGCCAAGCAGTTCGGCGCCCGAGGCATCGGGATCGACATCGATCCGGCGCGCATCGCGGAAGGCCGCGCCAATGCCAAGCAGGCGGGGGTCGAGTCGCTGGTCGAGTTCCGGCAGGAAGACGCGCTCGAAGCCGACGTGTCGACGGCGACGGTGGTCACGCTCTATCTCCTGTCCTCATCGAACGTGAAGCTGCGGCCGCGGTTGTTGAGTCAACTCAAGCCGGGGGCCCGCATCGTGTCGCACCAGTTCGGCATGGGCGACTGGGCACCTGACGCGGTCGAGACCTTCACCGACGCCAACGGCACCAGTCGCACGCTCTACATCTGGACGGTCGGCGCCAACAGCCCGAAGCCCTGAGGCGGCCGGCGCTCCCGCGCCGGGGCGCGATTTGGTACACTGCCCGACCACGCCCGCTTGGCGAAATGGCAGACGCAGGGGACTCAAAATCCCCCGCCCGCAAGGGCATCTCGGTTCGAGTCCGAGAGCGGGCACCAGCAGCACTCCCCCAGCACGAGTTCGGTCCATGGCGACTGCCCCGCGTCAGCCCCCGGCCGGCGGCCAGATCCGGACCCTTCGCGGTCTGGCGGCCTACGCGTGCGGCCACACGGGCAGTTGCTGCCGAGCCGGCTGGCCCATTCCCATCGACGACCACGTCCTGGTCATGCTCCACCAGGCCGATGCCACAGGCGCGCTCCCTCCAGGCACCCGGGGCCGCTGGCTCAACCATGGCATTCTCTGTCATACGGCCAATAACGAGTGCGTCTTCCATACCCCCTCGGTCTCCCGTGCCGCCTGCAGCCTGGAGCGGACGATGGGGAGTGGGGCGTTGCCAACCAGTTGCCGGCAGTTTCCGCGCGTGCTGTTGGCTGATGCCCGCGGGTGGCACCAGTCGCTCTCCGTCTGGTGTGGCACGGCCGCGCGAATGGTCGCGGCCGGAGCTGGGCCTGACGGCCTGGGGCACAACGCAGACACAAACTTTCTATCAATCGACCATATTCAGATCGATCCACGGGTGCACGTGGACGCACTCGACGCCAGCGACGCCTGGCCGCCGTTGCTGCGGCCCGGTGTGCTCGCTGGTCATGGGTCGTACGACCAATGGGAGACCAGACTGCTCCAGGAGTTTCTGGCGCCTGTGCTGCGCGGCGCGTTCCCACTGGCGTCCGCCCTGGGCAGCGCCCTGTGCTGGACTGATGTCCTGCGGGCGTGGGGGCCCTCGGATGGCGCCCTCGAAGTGCTCGTTGTCCGGCCCTGGCGCCATCCGGACCTGACCCGACTGTTGACGCGACCAGTCAGCACGAACCACCTCGCCTCGGCCGTGCGGGATGCGCTGATCGCCCAGGTCCCCGAGGCGTGGCAGCCGGCCGCCTGGCCGGCCGGCCTGACCGATCCCTCCGGTGACGCGACGCCGGTGACCGCAGCCGACGCCGAGCAAGCACTGGCCCGTTACCTGGGCACCCGATTGTTCGGATCCTGGGTGGCCTATCAGGGCGACGGGCTTCGGTCGGTCGCCGCCTCGCTCGTATCGGCCTATGCGCTCGTCGCGTTGGCGCTCACCGCGTCAGCGGCAAGACCGATGACATTCGGTCAT